>Ga0265314_10003520_pt1 | contig 15114 bp, 17 predicted proteins | sample 4126metaG_FD_203106 | JGI IMG/M metagenome (GOLD analysis project Ga0265314, IMG submission 203106) | Rhizosphere microbial communities from Carex aquatilis grown in University of Washington, Seatle, WA, United States - 4-1-26 metaG | ecosystem: Host-associated > Plants > Roots > Rhizosphere >... | reverse complement strand
TGCAATCCGGCTACGACATCCGCACCGTGCAGGAGTTGCTCGGCCATTCGGATGTTTCCACCACGATGATCTACACTCACGTCCTCAACAAAGGCGGCAGGGGCGTGGTCAGTCCGCTGGATAGATGACGATGAGTGATGATTTGTTCATGCGCGAGGCATTGCGCCTGGCGGCCCAGGCAGCGCAGGCGGGTGAGGTGCCCGTGGGGGCGGTGGTGGTGAGGGATGGGCAGATCATCGGGCGCGGCTTCAATGCGCCCATCTCGCGGCATGATCCGTCTGCCCATGCAGAGATCGCCGCACTTCGTGATGCAGCGCAATATGTCGGTAATTATCGGCTGGTAGATTGTGAACTATTCGTTACGCTGGAGCCCTGCGTGATGTGTGTCGGTGCGATCTTTCATGCGCGCATCGCGCGCGTGGTGTTCGGTGCGACCGATCCCAAGACGGGCGCGGCGGGCAGTGTGTTCAACCTTTTTGACGATATGCGCCTGAACCATCACGCGCGCATCGTGGGCGGTGTGTTGGGGGAAGAGTGCGGTCATATGCTTAGCGATTTTTTTTCGCAACGACGCCAGCAGCAGAAGGCAAAATGAAGATCGTCATCCACATCCCGACGCAGACACTGGAGCTGTTCGATGCTGGTGGCAGGTTGTTGCATCGATATCCGGTCTCCACCGGTGCGAATGGTGTGGGCGAGGAGAATGGCAGTTTCTGTACTCCGCGCGGCAGGCATGTGATCCGCGCCAGGATCGGCGCCGGGCAGGCGGTGAATGCGGTGTTCGTGAAGCGCCGCCCGACCGGCGAGATCTACACGCCGGCACTCGGTGCTCAGCAGCCCGGTCGTGACTGGATATTGACGCGCATCCTGTGGTTGTCCGGTTGCGAGAGCGGTTACAACCGCAGCGGTTCTTGCGATACCATGCGCCGCTATATATATATCCACGGCACGCCGGATGGGATCGAGCTGGGCAAGCCGGGATCGCGCGGTTGTGTGCGTATGCGCAATGTCGATCTGCTGGAGTTGTTCGATCTGGTCGAAGTGGGGACACAAGTCGAAATCAGGGCTTGATCTTAAGGAGGCGAAATGAGTAATCCATTCACAGTCAGTCTGGTGTGTTGGCACGATGGCGAGCCGCTGCTGCGGGCGATACGCGAGGCGGTGTTCATCCGTGAACAGAGCGTGCCGGAAGAGTTGGAGTGGGATGACATGGATGGCGGCAGCCGCCATGCGCTGGCCCTGAGTCTGAATGGCGATGCCATTGGTTGCGGACGCATGTTGCCGAACGGGCATATCGGGCGCATCGCCGTGTTGTCGCAATGGCGCAACAAGAAGGTGGGTACGGCGATCATGGAAGCATTCCTCGACGAGGCGCGCGCGCGCGGCTTGAAGCAGGTGGATGTGGAGGCGCAGGTGCAGGCGCTGCCGTTCTATCACCACTTCGGTTTTGTCGAGCACGGCAAGGAGTTCATGGACGCCGGGATGCTGCACAAGAAGATGAAGCTGAAGCTCAATCCGCGCTGAGTCTATTTCCCGTTTATATATTCCTCATCGCTGAAGTTCATCACCGCCTGCGGCTGGAACACGGTGAAGGCGGTGATCATCATGCCGGTGGTAATAGCTTCGGTGAGCATGATGATGGGGGCGGCCACGAGATAATAATGTTGTATCTGTAACCAGTTGTAATGGCTCAAGCCCAGCAGCAACAGGGTAGTCACCGATACGTTCAGCATGATGCTGAGTCCGCCGCAAATGAATCCGTTGAACAGCACGAACAGGAACAGGTTCTTCGGCAGGTTGCGTTTGCTGAAGCGCAGCAGCCAGTCGCTGAACAACACGGGTATGACGATCATCAGCAGGCCGTTCACGCCGAGTGTCATCCATTCTGCATCGATGCGTATCCAGGTGGCGAGCATCACCAGCGTGATGGTGACGGTGGCGATCTGCCAGCCGAACATCAGCATGAAGAGTGTCGAGCCCAATACGTGAAAATGGAATTCCGGGCGGAAGCCCGCATTGATCTGCCAGAAGATGAAGGCGCCGATGATCAGTCCGACCAGCGCATTGACCATGATGCCGTTCTTCAGCACTGTGCTCCAGGGGGCAGTACGGATGGCGCGAAATAAAAAGACCGCAAAGACGGCATTGGTCAGCCATAACCAGTCTGCGCTGAACAGGCTGGCGGGCAGGTTCATGGGATGGGGTAAGGCAGTGGGCGGAACTGCAAACGCGCGCCGGTGAGCGCACCCAGGTGTACCGGGAAGGTGTCATGGCTGGCGATCTGGACCACTGCCAGCAGGTCGTAGCCGCCGCCCGGTGCGGGTGTCGCGTTGGCGACGATGCCGCAGCTCTGGCCCTCCATCTCCATGCTGAACAATTCGTCGCCCGCCTGCGGCGCAGTGTCGTTCTCGACATGCGCGAGGTACATGCGGCGTTTGTTCTTGCCGAGGTATTGCATGCGCGCCACGATCTCTTGTCCGGGGTAGCAACCCTTCTTGAAATTCACCGCGCCGGTAAGGTCGAGGTTCGCCATCTGCGGCACGAAGGCTTCCTGTGTCTGAGGCAGGATGGCGGGGATGCCTGAGCGGATGCTGAGCCAGTTCCAGCAAGCCGAGCCGACCGGGCAGGCTTCGGCGCTGAGTTGTTGCCACAGGGCTGATGCCAGTTGCGGGGTGGTGTTGATCTGGAAGCGATCGTCAGCGAGACGGATCAGGCTGCCATCCTCATGCTGCATGGCGTCGAGGGATTGCTGCGGCAGGGTGGTGTAGTGTTTTTGAAGCAAAGCTGCTGCATTCGGGCCGGAGAGGCCGAGGCTGATGACGGTGTCGCTCGCGTCCTCTATCTTTACCTTGGCGCGCAGCACGTACATGGAGAGTTTTTTCCGGATCGGTGCGACCAGGCTGAGCGGCAGTTGCAGGAAGAATGCCTCCGCATCGCGCCAGATCAACAAGGTCGCCAATGCGCGTCCTTTGGCGGTGTTGAAGCTGCTGTATTGTGCATGCTGAGGCGTGAGCGCGTTCACGTCGCTGCTGAACAGATTGTGCAGAAAACCCTGTGCTTCTTCGCCGTGGATCTTGATGGCGCCGAACTGTGACAGATCGCAAAGCACTGTGCCGTCGCGCGTGGCGATGCGTTCTGCAGCCGCATCGCCGAAGTGTTGCACGATGCCATCCTGTATCTGCGCACCGTGCGCGGACAGAAAAACCTGCCAATCCTGATTCATCGTCTATGCCCGTTGGTGACTGTCGCGCAATCTTACCGCGAACACAGACCTTTCGGCTAAACTCTCGCACCATGAAATCTCTGTTCGCTGCCTTGTCATTCATGTTGCTTGCCGCCTGCGATGGCGGACTGTGGAATGATCCCTATCCGGCGGCTGATGACAGCAAGGCTATCCTCTATACCGCGTTCACCGAGCGCCCCAAGCATCTCGATCCGGCACAGGCCTACAGCGAGAACGAATATGAATTCCTCGCCCACATCTATTCTCCGCCGCTGCAATATCACTACCTGAAGCGCCCGTATCAACTGGTGCCGCTGGCCGCCAGCGAGATGCCTAGCATCACTTATCAGGATAAGCACCATCGCCTTTTGCCCGCGACGGCTGCGGCGGAGCGTATCGCCTACAGTGTGTACGAGATACGTATCAAACCGAATATGCGCTACCAGCCGCATCCGGCTTTCATCTCCGGCAATTACATGCAGGACATGCGGGGCATACATACGCTGACCGATTTCGCCAAAACCGGTACGCGCGCGGTGATGGCGGCGGATTACGCTTACCAGATCAAGCGTCTGGTTCACCCGGCGTTGCATACGCCCATCGCGGGGGTGATGGGCGAATACATCGTGGGGTTGAAGGAGTATGCCGCCGCATTGCAAGCCGCAACCAAGGCGCATCCGGATGCCTTCCTTGATCTGAACCAGTATCCGCTGCCGGGTGTGGAGGTGGTGGATGCAACCACCTATCGCATCACCATCCACGGCAAATACCCGCAGTTCGCCTATTGGCTGGCGATGCCGTTCTTTGCACCGATGCCGCAGGAGGTGGAGCGTTTCTATGCGCTGCCGGGCATGAAGGAACGCAACCTCTCGCTCGACTGGTGGCCGGTGGGCAGCGGGCCGTATTACCTGTCGGAGAACGATCCGAACCGGCGCATGGTGATGACGAAGAACCCCTATTACGACAGCGAGACTTATCCGGGCGAAGGTGAGGCGGGTGATGCGCAGGCGGGGTTGCTGGCGGATGCTGGCAAGCCGTTGCCGCTGATCGACCAGATCGTGTTCTCTCTGGAGAAAGAGACCATCCCGTACTGGAACAAATTCCTGCAAGGCTATTACGATGCTTCCGGCATCAGCTCGGACAGTTTCGATCAGGCGGTGCAGGTCAGCGTGGGCGGCGAGACCAATGTCAGTGACGAGATGAAGCGGCAGGGCATCACGCTCGCTACTTCGGTCGCGACCTCCACCATGTACACCGGGTTTAACTGGCTCGATCCGGTAGTAGGCGGAAGTTCTGAAAGGGCGCGCAAGCTGCGCCGCGCCATCGCCATCGCCGTGGATTTTGAAGAGTTCGTTTCCATCTTCGCCAACGGACGCGGGATCAGCGCTCAATCTCCAATCCCGCCCGGCATATTCGGCTATCGCGAAGGCAAGCCCGGGATCAACCCTTACGTCTACGACTGGGTGGATAACGCACCGAAAAGGAAGCCCATTGCCGAAGCAAAGCGCTTGCTGGCCGAAGCCGGTTATCCGGATGGCGTCGATACCGGGACCGGACAACCGCTGGTGATCCATCTCGACACTACCGCCACCGGTGTGGGCAACAAGTCGCGCCTCGACTGGATGCGCAAGCAGTTCGACAAGATCGGCGTGCAGCTCGATGTGCGCAGCACCGATTACAACCGCTTCCAGGACAAGATACGGCGCGGCGATATGCAGATGTACTACTACGGTTGGAACGCGGACTATCCCGATCCGGAGAATTTTTTCTTCCTGTTGCACGGGCCGCAGGGCAAGGTGAGATTCAGTGGCGAGAACGCGAGCAATTACAGCGATCCGGAATTCGACCATTTGTTCGAGCAGATGAAGAACATGGAGAACAGCCCGGCGCGACAAGCGATCATCGACCAGATGCAGGAGATCCTGCACCGCGATTCCCCCTGGCTGTGGGGCTACTACCCGAAGAACTACGTGCTTCAACACGGCTGGCTGCATAACGTGAAATCCAACATCATGGCCAACAACAAGCTCAAATACTGGCGCGTGGATAGCGCGCAGCGCGTCCGTCTGCGCCGCGAGTGGAACCAACCTGTGCGCTGGCCGCTGTGGCTGGGTGCGGCGATGGTGCTGCTGTTCGGTGTGTGGATGTGGCGGGTGCTGAAAAAACGGGAAGATGCGAGGTGATTGATTCAGGCAAAACCAACCCCTCCCAGCCTCCCCTTGCACCCGCAAGGAGTACGCCGATGGGTTCCCCGCTGCTCCGCAGCGACCCATTCGCAGTCAGGGGAGGAGCAGAGACGCTCGTTGATGATGGAGCAGTGCGTATGGCTAAAGGGAGTTCCAACTCCTCCCCTGACAAGGGGAGGCTGGGAGGGGTTAAGGGTTTTATTCCCTACGACAAAAGACTGACCGCGCTTGCAAGAGAGAGTCGCAAGAACCCCACATTGCCTGAAATCAGAATGTGGAACGAGGTGCTGCGTATGCGCCATTTCTCCGACTACAAATTCTTGCGGCAAAAGCCTATTGCCGATTTTATCGTCGATTTTTATTGTGCCGAATTGCGTTTGGTTATCGAGATCGATGGCGATAGTCACGCCGAATCAGTAGACCACGATGCCAGGCGAACTGAGGTAATGAATGAGCTGGGTGTTTCAGTTGCGCGATACACCAATGACGAGGTGATGGCAAATCTCGGCGGCGTCTACGATGACTTGTTGCGCTACGTTGCGCAAATTGAACGTTGACTCACCTAATGCATTTTGCAACGCATTGTCGTCGGGCAACCACACGCCTGCGACAATTTGCCGCATGCTGCATTGGGAGCGGTTGTTTTATCATGCGCGCCCCGTCAATCACTTTCTGGAGAATGAATTATGTTGATCAAGATGTCGAAGGCCATGTTGTCCATGGCATTGCTGGCTGGTTTCGTTGGTGTCGTTCAGGCTGCGGATCAGCCGCCCTCGCGCGAAGAGGCGGCGATCAAGTTTCGCAAGAGCGCATACACGACTTTGATGTGGTACTTCGGCCCGATCGTCCGCACTGCCAAAGGTGACATCCCCTACGACAAGGGATTGATCGCGCGCAATGCGGAATATGTCGCTTTCCTGAGCAAGCTGCCGCGAGACGGTTTCATCCCCGGCTCGGACAAGGGCGAAACCAAAGCCAAGCCGGAGATCTGGACCAACAGTGCCAAGTTCAAGGATGCCGCAGACGCGTTGGAAAGGGAAACGGCCAAGCTGGCTGAGATAGCCAAGGGTGGCAACCTCGAAGCCATCAAGGAACAGGCCGGCAAGGTTCAAAAGGCCTGCAAGTCCTGCCATGACGACTTCAAGAAGAAGGAAGAAGACAAGAAGTAAGCGGCATCTCTCGCAGTACCGGTCTGCCTGTCAGGCGAACAAAGCCAGCAGGCAGACTGCTCCCGAAGTCATTCCCAAGATCAGTAATGCCAGCCAACCGTTTTGAATCTTGAGTGCGGGTATTTCTGCGGCAGGCGGCAGGTGCCGGTTGCCTGTGAGCATGGGGCGGATCAGATTCTCTTTCTTCAACACAAGATAGAACAGGATCGCGCCGACATGCAGCGCTACCATCGCCAGCAGCAGATAAAAACCTTGCACATGCAATGAGGTGGCCGCATCGCTGGCATGTTTGCCGATGTAGTGCACAAGCGGTCCTTCGGTCATCATGTCATCGTTGGCGAACAAGCCGCTGCCTGTGATCAGCAGGAGCATCAGGAGCAGTGCCAATACCATCCATCCGCCTGCCGGGTTGTGCCCGATGTGAGGGGTGTCCTCTTTGTTGCGCAGGGAAGCAAAGTAATGCAGAACTGCTCGCGGCGTCGTGACGAAACTCGAGAAGCGCGCGGTCGTGCTGCCAAGCACACCCCAGACCAGCCGGAACAGTAGCAGTGCCAATACTGCATAGCCGCAACGCATATGCGTATCCATATCGCTGTTCGCGGTCGAAGTCCACCAGCAGGCAACGATCATGGTCAACAGCGACCAGTGGAAGAGGCGAGTGGGCAGATCCCATACTTTGAGTGATCGAGTGTCGGCGTTCGTTGTCATGTCGGATGTCTGTACAAGCGTGGATTCGGGTTTGCACATCTTATCAAGAGTCGTTCGCGAGCAGCCAGTTGCGGGGTGCGGCATTTTGCCGCGCGACAATATGACGCATTCCCGCGCTTGCAACAGGTCATTAATATTCGCCCCGTTTCGTCAACAGAAAAATCAAGGGGAGTATATGAACAAGAATCATGTAGCCGTGAGCGTTGTGTCGCTCGTGCTATCCGCATTGTTCGCGAATTCAGGCTATGCCGTGGATGCACAATCCAATGTGCCTGCCTCGGAACTGAACGCAGGTAAGTCACAGGCGGCAGATGATGATCAGGGCAGTCACTTCTTGAAAGAGATGGTGGTCTCGGCGGACAAGGACAAACCTGTCCAGCAACGCACTGAGCTCGGCAAGGTGACGGTATACACCCCGGTTTCAGGCGCTGTCGTCGGCAGGCAAGAGTTGGATGACTTGCAACTGGTGAACAATCTGCTCGAACTCGGCAAACGTGTTCCCGGCATCAGTATGGTGCGCAACATGCGCGTGCCCGACGGTGGCAAGCAATATACAGAGACCCGCGTCGATGGTTTGCGTGCGACTGCGCTTAATACTTCCGGTCTTGATGGTGTCGATGTGGGTACGCTGGAACGTATCGATGTGATCACCGGGCCTGCATCTGCACTCTACGGCAGTGGCGCACTCGGCGGCACGATCAGCGCGACCACACGCCAGCCGCCGGAAGATTTCGCGGCCAAGCTGTCGCAGGAATTCGGCAACTGGGGCTTCAAACGTACGCAGGGCAATGCAGGAACGACCGTGGCAAATGGCCGTATCGGCTTGCTCGTCACCGGCAGCAAGATGGACTATGACGGCTGGCGCCACAACAATGCGGTGGCCAATCAGAATGCGGCGGCGGAGCGCAAGTACGGGAATGGTGTCAGGATGGTGGTCAAGCCTGCCGAGGCTACCAAGATCACTTTCGGTTACGACCAGTTGTATTACGACTATCGCTGGGCAGGACCGATCAGCATGACCAAGTACTATCAAGACTGGCGCCAGACTGAAGATGGCACCTTCGGCCGTTCGATGGACAGCTATGGCACGACACTGATCCGCTTGCAGCAGTTCGTCGGTGAGCGCGGCGAGTTGACGCTCAACTTCGGCCAGATCAATGACACTACGATCAACTATGGCTCGGCGGGATCGGGCGGAACCAATAATGTGATCTGCGATGATGGCGGCGCTTTGGCAGCTCCGCTGGCGGCAGGCAAGACGGTCAAGTGCCGGGCAGTCAATGCCAACTCGGCGGCGGTGAGCAATACGCTCAAAGCCGGCTTCAACATCAACACGACCAGAACGGCGATGTACCGGCACGAGCTGGACTTCCTCAAGACGACAGTGCATGTCGGTACCGACATCTACGAGACCGTGGCGGATTCGGCGACCTACAACAATGTCTACACCGCGCTGGAAGCGCAGTCGGGGCATTGGGGAGCCGGGACATTGAATGCAGCAGGATCGTCCACCATCCGCAGGGAGAGCACGCCTTTCGTGCATATCGAGATATCTCCCATCGATAAACTGCGACTTCATCTTGGCGAGCGATTCGCCAGGGTGACGGATGTGATCGATGACCGGACCGCGACCAACAAGGATGTACTGTTGACGAAGAATGGCAATGTCATCCGCAGCGGGGCGACCTATGAGTTCAATGCTGACCACTTGGTCTGGAGCAACATAGGGCAGACCTTCAACCCGCCCGGGACGGCAAGTTATCTTGATACTGCCGCCAAAGGTAGCGCTGGCAATACCATCGGCGCGATCCTGCAACCGGAAAAAGGGCTGACCAAGGAGATCGGTTTCCGCGGGAAACTGGAACGCTACGGCCTGCAATACGATATCGACTGGTACCAGACGCACAACAAGAACGTCGTCTATTCGCGGACTTGCACCGCTGCCGAAGCCGCGCTTTATAACCTTGGCATCACCTGTAATATCAACGAGAACATCGGTCAGACCACACTCAAGGGTTATGAGTCCATGTTCAACTGGACCGCGAATCCCTGGCTGGATGTGGGCGGTACCTACACCAACGCCCGCTCGTATTACGACTACAACGTATCGGGCGGCGTGAATCTGAGCGGCAACGATTATCAGGCGATGCCCAGACACCGCCTGAACCTGCGAGCAACAGTCAAACCCGCGCACGGCTGGAAGATCGAGCTGGAGGGCGACCATATCTCGAAGTACTACACCGATACGGCCAATAGCAACACCTACTTGCGTCCCGACTTGTACACCTTGCGTGCCAGCTACAAGCAAAGCAAGAACTGGTCGTTCTGGTTGCATGTGCTCAACCTCACCAATGCGCAGTATGCGACGCGTGTGGCCAACTCGACCATTGCCGGAGTCTCGGTTCTTGCCGCAAGTGCCGGGCAGGGAAATTCGGGCAGCTATACGCCGCGTAACCTGCGCGCCGGGGTGGCGCTAAGCTTCTGAAAATAATGCAGAGCCGCATGCGCAGGCATGGGGTTCGTTGCTGCTGGGAGGTAATGATGAAAGTGATTGCGATATTGATGACCGTACTGCTTGTACCTGAGCCATTCGTCCATGCGGCAGAAGGTTATGCGCGGACGGTTGTGGCGCATGGGGAGCATGGTCGAACGGGTGAGATGCGTGGCATGCACAGTGAAAGCGGCGGGGCCATGATGGCGATGTCCATGTCGTGGACCGATTACCCGTTATTGAAAACGAGAATGAGCGGCGAAGACCGTGAACAGCGGCAGACGACAGTCGTACAGAAGAATATCGCGGCAGGTAGCGTCGATGCATGGTCGAACAACCTGAAGGATGTGAACGCGCATCGCCATCTTCCGCTGGGGATGGCAGGAGCGTTACTGGATAAGCCGGAAACCGGTGGGTACCACTGGCTTTCAGCGCGCGAAGAGCAGGCTGGCAGGGTGTTGGTCGCTTCCACTGTGTATATGTTCGGAGAGCGCAATGCGCAGGATCCGACCGCGATGTTCATGCAGCAGAAGCATGAGCTGGAGATCATTCCGAACCCGTATCCGCGCGAACATTCGCGTTATCGTGCGGACGAGATCAGGAAGTTCGTGGTGCACTTTATTGGTAAGCCGCTGGCGAATCAGAAAGTCGTACTGGTGACGCAGAATGGCAGCCGATCCGAATGGACAACGGATTCCACCGGTGCAGTCGCGCTCCGCCTGCCAGATGATTTCAAGCCGGAAGCCGATAAGAAAGAACCTGCGGAGAGGCGTGGCGGGATGCAAGGGATGATGGGAATGCAGGCACAGGGTTCGGAATTCGTATTGGCAACGGAGTATGCCAAGGATGGCAAGACCTATGTCACTACCTTTAACAATAGCTACAGCAAGAATGCCTATGACAAGCGCAGTCTAGCGATGGGGCTGGGGTTCACCTTGCTTGGAATGATCGGGGCGATGCCGTTATTGCGCACTCGCAAAACGGACCAACAGACACCTTCATCCGGGCTAACTGAAAAGAAAGAGGAGGCCTGACATGTTGAAGACCATATTCCCGACACTTGGCCGGTTCCGCTTCACCGTCCAGATCGTCATGCTGTTCGTCACTGTCTATGGCGGAGCATTGCTGGGCAGCTACACCGTTGATCGCATCTCTCAGGCATTGCCTTCACTGGCCTGTTCCTATGACAAATTGACCACTGACCATTGCATCCTCATCGTCACCCAGCACCAGTTGCATCACCGCATCGGTGAGGCGTTGACCAAGATACAGGACATCACGCTCAAGGTGTTCGTGCCGACGCTGATCTCGGTTGGAACGTTCTTCGCCTTCTTCTTTTTCCTGAACAAGGCGTTCTGCGGCTGGGTGTGTCCGATGGGGACGGTGCAGGAACTGCTGTTCCGAATCGGCCGCCGACTGGGGCGTCCGCTCAATCGCTTCAAGCCGGAGAACGTGGGGCGCGTGCGCCCGGTGAAATGGCTGATGTTGCTGTTGCTGGTGCTGGGTCTGCCGCTGCTGGCGGGCATGGGCGTCGCATCGGGTGAAGCAGGGGACGCCTATTGCCAGGTCTGCCCGTCGCGTCTGGCGACTACCTTGCTGACTGCCGATGCCGAGCAGATCGCGGTGCGTACTTCGACCAGCTTCAACTTTATCCTTGGTGCGGCAGGAAATGCTCTGTTTGGCTTCGTCATCATCGCGGCGCTGGCCGTGCGTTTGCCGTTCTGTCGTATCTGTCCGCTGTTGTCGTGGAACGCGCTGTTCCAGAAACTGTCGCCGATGCGTCTGGTGAAGAGGGAAGCGCACGAGAAGTGCGCGAAGTGCGGCGTGTGCGAGAAAGCCTGCCCGATGGACATCCACGAGATCGGAACTCAATTCGGCAAGAAGGCCTTCCACGAGGACTGCACCCTGTGCGGACGTTGTGCCGAATACTGTCCGGACGACGAAGTGATCCAGATCAGGTTCTTTGGCATCAGGCTGTTCGGATCGTCGCGCGATTACTACAAGAACCGAGTGAAGCAGGAATCGCCCGAGGGGATGCCTAAGAAGCGCGTCATCAATATCCAATTCTCCAAACCCAAGCCCGAAAATGGGTGAACTGCTGAATCTTGCAATGCTGCCGCAGCAGACATCATTATTCGGTGTCTGGCTGCTTGGCGTGTCGCTGGGGCTGACCGCCTGTACCGCCACCTGCCTGCCGTTCATGGGCACCTGGATGCTGGGGCGTGGCGGTTCACAGATGCAGGCTTTGCGCGACACGGCATTGTTCGTATCAGGCCGTATCCTCGCTTATACCTTGCTCGGCGCTATCGCAGCTGGCGCAGGCACCTGGCTGGCGCAGGTGATGCGTGGCGGCACGGGCAACTTTGTCATCGGCGCCGCATCCATCGCGGCTGGTATTTGGTTGCTGCGTTCAGCAGGGAAGCATGCGCCATGCAGTGCTGCGCGCAGTGCAGGCGGTACGCCAGCATTGGTGCTTGGTTTTTCGCTGAGTCTTACGCCTTGCGCGCCGCTGGCCTCGCTGCTGGCTGTGTGCGCCGCGGCGGGCAGTGTCGGTTGGGGTGTGGCGAACGGCGTGGCATTCGGTCTAGGGGCGGCGCTTACGCCGTTGCTGATACTATTGCCGCTGATCAGCCTGTTGGGCAAGAACTTGCGCGAGGATCGTGCATGGATCACGCGCTGGGTGCGCTGGGGCGCGGCGGTGGTGCTGATCGTGCTCGGGTTACGCCGAATATTGCTTGCACTGTGACTGATGACTTGTGGAAGTTTCTGATGATTTCGTCACTTGCATCCCATCGGCACGACTGTGGTTTGTCTCGGCATGTTGGTATCGCGGGGAGGGCGCTGGTAGGATGAACACATTCGTCATTCCTCTATCCTGCATGGCCATGAACTCCAGATTTTCCAACAGGCAGGAAAGTACGCCGCGACGCGACTGGTTCGCCATCGCCAGTGTCGTGGGTATCGTCACCCTGTTGCACTTGGCGGTACTTTCTGTGTGGTGGATGCTGCCGGAGGCGCCGGCCGTACAGGTCAGCGAGATGACGATCTCATTCTCCAGTACGCAGATGCAGCTGGCTCAAACCGTTCCCCTGCCTAAGCCCAAACCCGTGCCGCACGAACCTGAACAGACGCCGTCGGAAGAGCAGGCCGTAAAGGAGCAGCCCCAGTCTGTGCAGCTGGATGCAGCACCTCCTTCGCCGGTGGTGCTGGATACCGAGCCGGACTACAAGGCCGATTACCTCAACAATCCACGTCCGCCATATCCCATGGCGGCAAGTCGCATGGGATATCATGGCAAAGTGGTGCTGAATGTCGAGGTGCTTGCCGACGGCAAGGCGGGCCAGGTGCTGATATATTCCAGCAGCGGACATGACATATTGGACAGCGCGGCGTTGCAAACGTTGAAGACTTGGCGTTTTACGCCAGCGCGGCACCTCGGGCAGCCGGTGACGAGATGGTTTCTGGTGCCGTTCAATTTCACCTTAAAGGATATTGCGAATGAGTAGTTTGTTCTCTGTTAATTCTCCCATCGTTTCGGCGACGCTGTTGCTGCTGGCGCTGCTGTCCGTCGTGACCTGGTCCATCGCCTTCTTCAAGCTCTGGAAGCATTGGCAGATGAAGAAGCTCGATCGCGCATTCAACGACAGTTTTTGGTCGATGCATGAGTGGAGCAAGGCGGCGGAAGCCGCGGAGCAGAGCGATGGGGACATGGCCCGCATGGCGCAAGCGGGATTCGCCGAATTGCGGACGCTGAGCGAGACGCAGCCTGACCTCAAGCATTCCGGCGCACCGCATGATGTACTGGAACGCATGTTGCGCCAGCAGTTGCAGAACATCCTGCGCTATCATGAACGGGGCCTGGCGGAACTGGCGACTATCGGTTCGACCTCACCGTTCATCGGACTGTTCGGGACGGTGTGGGGCATCATGCATGCGTTGCAAGATATCGGCAAAAGCGGTTCGGCCTCGCTGGACGTGGTGGCAGGCCCTATCGGCGAGGCGCTGATCGCCACCGCTATCGGTATCGCCACCGCGTTACCGGCGGTGCTGGCCTACAATTTCTTCCTGCGCAGGATGAAGTTGCATATCACCGATCTGGAGAATTTTGCCCACGATTTTTTGCGTCTGGCACAGAAACGGGACTACAAACCATGAGATCGCAATGGCGTCTGGAAGAGGACAGCATGATGAGCGAGATCAACGTCACGCCGCTGGTGGATGTGATGCTGGTGCTGCTGGTGGTGTTCATCATCACCGCGCCTTTACTGGCGCCGCAGGCGCTCAAGATCAACCTGCCCAAGACCGAGTCGGTCGTGCATGACGACAAGTTGCAGAAGATCAGTCTGGCCATCGATGCGCACGGCGAGGTTTCGCTTGAAAATGCTCATCTTAGCGATCAGGGATTGGCGGAGATGTTGAAGAGTCGTGCTGTCGATCCTCAGTTCCAGCTGCAGATACAGGCGGATACGGCTGTCAATTATGGTCGAGTGGCAGAGGTCATGGCGATCGCGCAGAAAGCAGGGGTGAGCAAGCTATCGTTCCTGACGGTCACCAAATAGAAAGTGGTGGCGGATGCAGGTTTGAATTAAACTCCCGACATCGTCAGCAACTGAGCTGATCGAGAATCGAGGAGGGCACCATGGATCGCAGAGAGATGTTACTGGGCACTGTCGCTATGGCAGCCGTTGTCACCGCAGGCAAGACGTTTGCGGCAGAGCATGACCATGAGCATATGAAGAACATGGCGCACGATCACCAATCCAATCGTAATGAAAAATTGATCGCAGCGGCATCCGATTGCGTGCTCAAGGCCAATGAGTGCCTGCAACATTGCATCGTTGCGATGGGGAGAGGTGAAGCCGACTTGGCTGCCTGTGCCAGTTCATCCAGCCAGGTCGCAGCCATCTGTACCGCGTTGCAGCAATTGGCTTCGGGTGAATCCGGGCGGTTGCCGCAACTTGCCAAGGTCGCGATGGCGATCTGCAAGGATTGCGAAGAAGAGTGCAAAAAAACAGAGCGTCATCCCGAATGCAAGGCATGCAAAGAGGCATGTGTGGCTTGCTATGAGGAATGCAAAAAGATAGCCGCTTGATTCTCATGAGGCGCAATGCTTAAGGCATGCTTAAGGTGTGCCTTCTCGGGCACATTGCGTTATAGATCGGAAAAAGCTCGTATATAATCACCGACGGAAATTTGCGCCCGGTCTGCCGGGCGTTTTGCAATGGCGCATTAAGGGGAGAGCTACATGCGAATAGGGATTCCTGCGGAGATCGTCGCAGGTGAGACACGGGTCGCGGCTACGCCGGAGACGGTGAAAAAGATGCTGGCATCGGGTCA
>Ga0265314_10003519_pt1 | contig 15116 bp, 9 predicted proteins | sample 4126metaG_FD_203106 | JGI IMG/M metagenome (GOLD analysis project Ga0265314, IMG submission 203106) | Rhizosphere microbial communities from Carex aquatilis grown in University of Washington, Seatle, WA, United States - 4-1-26 metaG | ecosystem: Host-associated > Plants > Roots > Rhizosphere >... | reverse complement strand
GACCGACACCCCGACAGCCACAGCTACATCCACCACCACGCCAACCCAGACCGCAACCGACACGCCCACCCACACCCCCACGGGCACGCCGACCGAGACACCCACCGACACCCCGACGTTGACACCGACGAGCACATCGACTCAGACGCCGACCAGTACCCCGACCACGACGCCCAGCGCGACACCGACGGCAACGCCCTCCAACACCCCGACGCAGACTCCAACCGAGACGCCAACGTCGACGGCCACGCACACACCCACCGAGACACCGACGGACACACCGACGGATACGCCGACGGATACTCCAACCAGCACACCGACCGAGACGCCCACGGACACCCCGACGTTGACACCGACGAGCACATCGACTCAGACGCCGACCAGTACACCGACCACGACGCCGAGCGCGACACCGACGGCAACGCCTTCCAACACCCCGACGCAGACTCCAACCGAGACGCCAACGTCGACACCCACGCACACACCCACCGAGACACCGACGGACACGCCGACGAGCACGCCGACGGATACTTTAACCAGCACACCGACCGAGACGCCCACGGACACCCCGACGTTGACACCGACGAGCACGTCGACTCAGACGCCGACCAGTACCCCGACCACGACGCCCAGCGCGACACCGACGGCAACGCCTTCCAACACCCCGACGCAGACTCCAACCGAGACGCCCACCTCAACGGCCACGCACACACCAACCGAGACACCGACGAGCACGCCGACCGAGACGCCAACCGAGACGCCAACCAACACGCCCACGGATACGCCAACCAGCACACCTACGGCGACGCCTTCCAACACCCCGACTCAGACACCAACCGACACGCCGACATCGACGGCCACCAGCACACCGAGCAACACGCCGACGAAGACACCGACCAATACCCCGACGTCCACGCCATCAACCACGCCGACGCAGACAGCAACCGACACCCCGACCAACACGCCATCAACAACGGGCACCGCCACCAACACGCCATCAACAACGGGCACCGCCACCAACACGCCGACGAACACCCGCACCAACACGCCGACGAGTTCACCGACACCGAGTCCGAGCAATACCCCGGCGGGACCGACCAGCACCGCGACCCGCACCCCGACATCGACGCGGACACCGACAGCGACGGCGACGTTCGCCAATCTCACCAACTGTAACCTCAACTACCCCAGTACCAACACCACGTCGTGTCCGCGGGCGGCCACGGCATTCAACGAGAGCAGCGTCTTAATCGGCTTCAACCCGGAAGGGTCGGCAACCAATGCCACGAGCATCCAGGCGTTCTACAGCGACGAACATGCCATCCTACTCGGCGCCAGCAGCGTGAATGGTACGCAGTGCGCCCTCGAGCCCACCCCCGCCGCCCCAGGTTGCAGTGTTGGGACTCTCCAGACCGGTTGCCCGGGCGCAGCCGACCCGTCCGGCCGGCCGCTGGTGCCCTCGTTGTTCGTCACCGATATCACCGCCGATCCGAATTCTACGGCGGGCGACTGGCAGTGTGGCGCGGTGGCACCAACACCGATTCCGCCAACGTCGATCTGCGGGACCTGGAAGGGTGCTACCGTAAGCGCGGGAACGGTGACGACCGCAGGCGATCCTTCTCAGAACGTGTGTCCGGCCGTCGGTAGCACCGGCTCCGGCATTCCGGATCCGCTTCCCACACTCCAGACAACGAATCTGGAATCCGGTTATTGCGCCGAGGCCATTTGGGACGTGGGAGCTCTGCAAGCCGCCGGCATCGTCCAACCTGGCCATGCGTATCGTCTGCTGTACATGGTCCATGATGGCGACCAGAACAAGACGGGCGGCGACGTCGGCCTCAACTGCGTGAACATTACGGTGCCCCTCCCGACCAGTACCCCGACAATCACCAGCACGCCGACGATCACCGCGACACCAACGATGACGCCGACGTTGACTCCCACACCAACGATGACGCAGACGCCAACGTGGACCCCGACCAACACCCCGACAAACACGCCGTCGCAGACGCCGACACGAACCCCCACACCGACCATTACGGCGACACCGACACGGACGCCGACCAACACCCCAACCGACACGCCAACCCAGACACCGACTCGAACCTCGACGCCAACCATTACGCCGACACCAACGCAGACCCCGACCAACACGCCAACTGCGACGCCGACTCAGACACCGACACGGACGCCGACCAACACGCCGACCGTGACCCCAACACCCACGATCACACCGACCTTCACGTCGACCGCCACCGCAACACCCACGGCCACTGCCACGCCAACGCCCACCACGATGGTCGAGAGCTCCGCCGGCACGTGCGTCGATGATGGAACCGTCGGTACCCTGGCATGGACGAGCCCGGCCAATTCGCAGAACAGTGACAACGTCTACGCTACGGCGCGGCAAGACAGCGGCGTGGTATCGCACTATCTGAAATGCACCGGCTTTGGCTTCAGTGTGCCGGCGGACGCGACAATCCTGGGCATAACGGTCGAATGGGAGCGATTTACGCAGGTGGCTACCAATGGGAACCAGGACAGCGCGGTGCGCATCGTAAAGGGCGGGACTGTAGACACGACTGTGAACCGGGCGGTTGCCGGAGCTTGGAGCACTACCCAGGCATTTTACCCGTACGGTGGTCCGACGGATCTCTGGGGTATCGGCTGGACAGCTTCGGACATCAACGCATCCGGGTTCGGCGCGGCGCTGTCCGTTCAATTCCTAGGGGGTGGCGGAATGTCAACCGCCTCGGTGGACTCACTGAGAATTACGGTCACCTATCGGATGTGAATGCGGCTGCGGCTTGGGTTGGCTATCGCCAGCAAGGCGTGGTGGCGCTCACCCCTTACTGCTCAGAAGCCGCCGCGTACGGCTCGAACGTAGACCTGGTTCGTCTTGTCATCGAGTCCAGGGTCGCCACCGCCGAAATAGACGTTCCAGGCACCGGCCGGATTGGGAACATAGGTGGTCACCGACCAGTAACTGCTGGACTGTGTGAGGCCGAGGGCAGGGTCGACACATGGGGACGATGGACACCTGCAAGTCGGGCCACCACCAACTCCCGTGCACGGGAAGTCCAGCTCGATGGTTTGCAGCTCCGCGAGTGTCGGCTGCCGCCAGTCGTTGGTATCGGCGAAGCCAGGCCCACTATTCAGCGTGCCGAGAAAGCCCGTGAACAACGTGCCGTTCCCAGCATACGGCGCACCGGTGCTCCACGTATACAGATTGTCCTGATCGTGGATGCTGTCGTCGTCGGTCTTGGTCTCCCACACCAAGTCGCTGAGATTGTCCGTTACCGTGCCGTCACCATTGTCGGTGTATCGGTCACCGATGCAGGTACTTCCCGCTAACAGCGGACGCGCCTGAAATATCATCCACTTCTTCAGGTAGGTGTGGCGGCACTTGGCAAACGCCACAGACTGGCTGAAGCTAATGCCACCGGCCTGGTTGGCCAACTGCTTTTCCACACAGGATGCGTAGATCTTCCACGCGTTCACGCGGCTCTTGTCACAGTTCTGCTGAGCGGTAGGGTTGGCGAACGCCGTGCCGAGGGCGCCAATCATCAACGCGGAAACCGTTCCACAGAGACGAAGAAACGATGCTCTCATTTCGTGGACCTCCTCACGATTTGCACGACCCTGCACGCTTGGGGGAGGCTCATGCCACCAACACAAGGAACCACGGTGCCCCAAGCCGACAACCAACGGATGAAATGTACTACGCGGCAGTATCCTCCAAGACGCCCCAAGAAACAACGAGCTTTTCTTTCCTCCTCAGCAGCAGCGAGCGCTGCATCCACGCTCCACACGCAAGCGGGTGAGTTCGATACGGCCGCGACGCGCATTGGCCATCCAGCCACTGGTACATCGTGCGTTCAGCGTGCACGAAAGATGCGCGTCAAGTTTTGGCACCGTATCGCGATATCCGGAGAGACCGAGCAATGCGCGCGGCAGCTGGCGCTCCTGTGGCGCTCTCGGCCGTGTGGCACAATGCTTTGACGATTTGACGCACTGCGGCGCATTCAACGCCCGCGATGCCGGAACGGCGCGACGCGCCGGCGACAACGACCATCGACGTTCCTGACTGACATCTCCTAAAGGAATGGGTTGACGGCCGTCTGTAGGATGGTAGAGAGGAATGACTTGCAAGAGGGGGACCAATCATGTCACGAAGTCGCCGCGGGGCAATCTTCTCCGTCGCTCTCCTACTGGCGGGTTCTCTTGGTGCGGTTCTCTCGCAGCCGGCTTGGGGAACCGACTGTAATGGGTTCGTCCAGCTCGGCTACATCAGCGGCCCGTCTTCCTCCGCAACCCTCGGCGATACCATCCGCGTCCGGCTGACCCTGTTCACAGGCAACATTACCAACGGAGCCAACAACGTTTTCCAAGTCGATCGGCTGCGCTTCGACCTCGATTGCAGCGCCGACGCGGCGCTGGGCCTGCCGTGCACCAATGACGGCAACGTGATCAAGTTTCTGGGCAACGTCACCATCGATCATTGCTTTGACTCGATCAGCAACCCCGTGACGTTCGCCGCGAACGCAACGAGCGGCAGCTTCACGCCCAATGAAGTGGTGTTCACTCCGAGCGCCGAGGTGGTGATCAACGCCAACACGGCATTGGCCGACGGCTGCAAGGTCGAGTTCGACGTACAGGTCGCGGCCTACAGTGGTGACAGCACCCCGAACCAGATCGAACAACTGGGCGGATATCGGACCGTCGCGGGCGTCCCCGACACCCGGTGCGACAACGGTCTGCATCCGATGGCGGCGCAATCGGGGGCAATCACGTTGGCCGAGAGTACACCAACGCCAACCAATAGCCCGGCGAGCACACCAACGGGCACGCAGACACCAACAGCGACAGCGACGACCACGCCAACCGGTACGGCCACCCCTACACCGACCGACACGCCTACGGCACTGCCCACCAGCACGCCAACACAAACGGCGACCTCCACGCCGACGCCAACCAATACGGCGACGGATACCCCCACAACGACACCGACGCCGACGGTGACAGATTCCCCAACACAGACGCCGACCAATACGCCAACCGAGACACCCACGGCGACGTCCACACCGACCGACACCCCGACGCCAACGACGACGCCGACGCAAACGCCGACCAATACGGCAACCAGCGTCCCCACAAACACGCCAACCAACTCACCAACGAGTACGCTGACAGCGACGCCAACGAATACGCCATCGATCACATCCACGCCATCGGTGACGATTACTCCCGGGGGTCCAACCTTAACTCCCACCCTGACAGCGACGCGCACGCCGACACTGACGCGGACACCAACCAACACGCCGACCTCGACCCCAACCGTGGTTAACACGAGCACGGCGCGGCCCACGCCGACGGGCACGCTCACGGGGCCCGAGCACGTGACACTCTTCTGGAAGGCGCTGCAGACGCTGTCGTCGACGACGCCGATCTACCACCACAGCGGCAATTTCACCGCGCCCCTGGCCAAGACGGATTTCGTGCTGCCCTTCGGCGGACAGATCAGTCTGTTGTCGGTGCACTGTGATCCGGGCGTCACCACCGGCGGCCAGGAATTCCGCCTCATGGTCAACGATCTGACCACCGCGTTGACGTGCACGGTGAGTGCCGGGCAGAGCGAGTGCAGCGACACCACCAACACCGTGGCGTTCAATGCCAACGACGACATCAACCTGCGCTCGGTGGGCACCGTGGCGGGGTCGACCGCGCCCGACTGCATGGTGGTGGCCAAGCTGGCCGACAGCGCCGGCAACCCGTACGATTCCACGATCGCCTGGGGTGGCGGCGGCGCCGCCTTCGATGGCAACGGCGGGCGCCCGCTGGACGGCAGCTTCTGTGGGCCCGGGGATGATTTGGACAACATCACCGAGTGTTTGGGAGCCAACGCCAACGATCCGGTAAACGCGCAATCGGCGGCGTTCATCGCGCCGGTGGGCGGATTGCTGTCGGGGTTGGGCGTGCGGCAGAGCGTCGTCGTGGCCGCGGGCGATAGTGTGACCTATACGGTGGTCAACGTCACGGCCAATCGGGACACCGGGGTGGTGGTAACCATGAACGCCGGAGAGCTGAAGCAGACGGCGACGACGTGTACGCACGACTGTTACGTGGCACCGGGTGATTTGCTGACGGTGCGCTTCAACCGTACGGGTACCGGCGATACGTTTGCGAACCGCAACCTAGCGGTGACGATCGACGGGATGGGTCAGGACAATACGAGTCGCCGCAACAGCGCGATCGGGACGGCCCAGACCGTTTTCGGCAACTATGACTCGCCGTTTGTCGACACCGTGAACACGGTGCGCACCGAGCGCGACATGATCGCGAAGCATCTGGCGGTGCAAGTCCCGCTGCCGGCCGTGGCGCCGTTTACCGTTTCGTTGTGCGTCGCCAGCCCGACGTTACCGCGCAGCTGTCTGAGCACAAGCCTGGGGTGCATGGTCAACGCCGGGCAGCAGACGTGTGTCGACGAGACGAACAGTATGACCTTCCATACCGGGGATCTCTACACGGTGGAGATCGTCACCACCGGGAGCACGGGTGGGCCACCGGCGTACGCGTTCCTGCTCAACGACATCCCAACGCCAACCCCGACGTCGGCGACCACGGCGACGCCGACGCTGCCCCCGACCGGTACCCCGACGGACACGCCGACACCGGTTCCGACGGACACGCCGACCAATGTGCCGACCGACACGCCGACGCCGCTCCCCACGGATACGCCCACGAGCGCCCCTACGGCGACGGCGACGAGCCTGCCGACGACGACTCCGACCCACACGGCGACCAGCACACCCACCGAAACGCCGACGTCCACCGCCACAAGCACGGCAATGGATACCCCGACCGAAACGCCGACGGCGAGCGAAACGCCCACCGACACTCCGACCGCGACGTCGACGGAGACGCCGACCGATACGCCGACGAATACGCCGACCGACACCCCAACGAGCACTCCGACGCAGACAAATTCCCCGACCATCACCCCCATAGCCAGCGACACTCCAACCAATACGCCAACGGCCACGACCTCACCCACGCACACACCCTCATCGATAGCGACGCCGAGCGAGACGCCGACGGCGACGGTCACGAGCACCCCGCTGGCCATCGCGTTTGTTCGCGATCATCTGAACAAGACGGCGAGCACTTGCAATGCGACCGTGTCGCTGAGCCCGGTGGCACCGGGAGTAACAGTCGGGAACACCGTCGTCGTCTCGATCGCGGCACAGACCGGGAGCGCGCCGCTCTTTACGTGCTCGGACACCAAGGGAAACACCTACACCACCGATCGCCGCTTCCAGAATGCCACGGGTAAGCCCACGGTGGCGCTGTGCCACGCCTTTATCGGAACGGCCTTGAGCACGGCAGACTCCATCAAAGTGGCATCCAGCGGCGCCACCGGCACCTGCGCATACACCGTCCACGCGTTGGAATTCTCCAACATCCGGGCGGTGAGTCCGGTCGATGCCACGAACGCATCCGGTACCAACAGCACGAGCGCCAACAGTGGCGCCATTACCCTGACCAATCGCGACGCGGTCGTCGGAGCGATTGCGTGGAACGACAACGCGGGGATCACCGGGAATGGTAGCGCCGGCTGGACAAATGTCCTCGACGTCGTGAGCGCTGCCTTGGAAGGCGTGACGGAGTACACCATCACCTCCGTCAGCCCGCAGTCGGCGACCTCGGGAAACAACGCCGCCAAACCATGGGTGGCGGCCGTGGTCGGCTATCTCCCGGCCCCGACGCCAACGCCGTAGCTGGCAAACGACCGGAGGCTGCAGAACGGCTCGGCAGCGAACCTCGGAGCGCCGCACGAGCCAACCACCTGTACCGAAACCGGGTTGATCCGGGGATCAATGCCTGGGGCGCCACCGCCGAAATCCGGGCTTTTGGCGCCCCAGGATTGGGTAGGGCTCCCTGAGCATTGCCGATTGCATCGCAGTGGGCAGCCACGGTACTGGTCCGAGCCCTGATCGGCGCGGGCTACCCTCTGAATCTGTGCGCCCCGCACCTTTGTTCTACGGGATTCCCCCCGGCGCCTGTGGGTTTCCCCTAATTGACGCCACCCGTTTTGCGTGCGCTAATAGTCTCAATGACCTTTATTGTCTAGTGATTTGATCGTCTGCACAGATCATAAGCGCAAGTTACAGGGAAAGGATCAGCGATGTTTCGGAAGGGCCCAGCGGGGAGGGCCATCACTCTTCTCATCCTATTGCTAGGGGGGCTCGATCTCAGGTTCGCGTCAACGGCGCAGGGAGCCGAGTGTAACGGGTTCGTCCAGATCTCCAACGTCGGTGGCCCCTTTTCGGCAGCGGTCGTCGGCGACATCATCCGCGTCCGACTGACTTTGTTCTCGGGCGCCGTCAGCGGCGGGCTGCTCAACGTCTTCAAGGTGGACCGGGTCCGCTTCGACCTCGACTGCACCAGCGAAACACTGGCCCTCAACTGCAATGATGAAGGCGAAGTCATCGCGTTCGTGGGGAACATCACCGCCAACCAATGCAATGATTCGACCGGGGCCCCCGTTACATTCTCCGCAAACGCATCGAGCGGAAGCTTTCTCCCCAACGAGGTGGTGCTCACGCCGAGCGCCGAGGTTCAGCTCGCCGGCGACACGCCGGTGGACAACGGCTGCGAGATCGAGTTCGACGTGCAGATCGCGGCACACAGCAGCGACGACACCCCTGATAAGATCGAGGAGGTCGCCGGATTTCGCCTCGTCACCGGCGGTGACGTTGCTGACACGAGCTGCGACAACGGGCTGGCGGGGGCGGCGACGCAATCGTCGGCAATAGAGCTGGCGCCTAACACGCCCACGCCAACCGATACGAGCACGAGCACCCCGACGGTCACCAGAACGAGCACTCCAACAGCGACACCGAGCATCACGGCAACTGGCACGCGCACCAACACGCCGACACGAACCTCCACCAACACCGCGACACAAACACCGACCAATACACAAACCAACGCCCCGACAAGTACGCCAACGAGCACTGCTACCAGTTCCCCAACTCAGACTCCGACTTGCACCCCAACCAGTACGCCAACGGTTACGCCGACCAACCTACCAACCAGCACTGCGACAGCTACGCCGACGAGCACGCCGACAAGCACGTCCACCAACACACCGACGAGCACGCTAACCGTCACACCAACATCTACATCAACGAACTCGCCGACCGTAACTTCAACGCCGTCGGTGACGATCACGCCGGGGGGACCAAGTTTGACCCCCACCCTTACGCCAACGCGCACGCCGACGCTGACACGCACGCCCACGCGCACGCCAACACTGACGCCGACCGCCGCCAGCACAAGTACGGCGCGGCCGACGCCAGCGGGGTTGCTCACCGGGGACGGGCATGCGGTGCTCTTCTGGAAGGCGTTGCAGACGCTGTCGTCGACGACGCCGATTTACCACCATAGCGGCAACTTCACCGCGCCGTTGGCCAAGACGGACTTCGTGCTGCCGTTCGGCGGGCGGATCAGCCTGCTCTCGGTGCACTGCGATCCGGGCGTCACCACCGGCGGACAGGAGTTCCGCCTCATGATCAACGATCTGGCCACTGCCCTGACGTGCACGGTCGGCGCCGGGCAGAGCGAGTGCAGTGACAGCACCAACACGGTGGCGTTCAATGCCAAGGACGACATCAACCTGCGCTCGATGGCAACCGTGACGGGGTCGACCGCGGCCGATTGCATGGTGGTGGCCAAGCTGGCCGACAGCGCCGGCAATCCGTATGACTCCGCTATCACCTGGGGCGGCGGCGGCGCTGCCTTCGATGGCAACGGCGGGCGCCCGGTGGACGGCAGCTTCTGTGCTCCGGGGGATGACTTGGACAACATCACCGAGTGCCTGGGCACCAACGCCAACGATGCGCTGACCGCCCAATCGGCGGCGTTCATCGTGCCGGTGGGTGGGCTGCTGTCCGGCCTCGGCGTGCGACAGAGCATCGCCGTAGCCACAGGCGATACGCTAACGTACACGGTGGTTAACGTCACGGCCAATCGGGACACCGGGGTGGTGGTAACCATGAACGCCGGGGACCTGAAGCAGACGGCGGCGACGTGTTCGCACGACTGTTTCGTGGCATCCGGCGATCTAATAACGGTACGTGTCAACCGCACCGGGACCGGCGATACGTTTGCGAACCGCAACCTGGCAATTACGATCGACAGCATCGGCCAGGACAATGCGAGTCGCCGCAACAGTGCGATCGGCACAGTGACAACCGTCTTCGGCAACTACGACTCGCCGTTTGTCGACACCGTCAACGCGGTACGCAATGAGCGCGATGCGGTGGCGAGACACCTGGCGGTGCAAGTGCCACTACCGGCGGCCGCGCCGTTTACGGTCTCGCTGTGCGTCGCCAGCCCCAGCTTGCCGCGCAGTTGTCTGAGCGTCGGCTTGGGGTGCATGGTCGACGTCGGGCAGCAGACGTGCACCGACGACGCCAACAGCATGATCTTCCATACCGGGGACCTCTACACGGTGGAGATCGTCACCACCGGGAGCACCGGTGGGCCACCGGCATATGCGTTTGTGCTCAACGATATCCCGCCGGAGACACCGACGCCGACGATCACCGCGACGCCGACGCCGCCCCCCACTCGGACAGCCACCGACACGCCAACGCCGACTCCGACCGACACGCCGACCGCGCCCCCGACCAACACCCCGACTCAAACGCCCACCGCGATCCCGACCAGCACACCGACCACGACGCCGACCCAAACACCAACGTACACCGCAACGGAGACACCGACTCCGACGGAGACGCCTACGCCAACCGAGACGCCCACCGATACAGAGACGCCCACCCCAACAGACACGGCAACCCCAACCGACACGCCAACCCCGACAGACACCCCGACCCCGACGGACACCCCGACCCCGACGGACACCCCGACCCCAACCAATACGCCAACGCCGACTTCGACGTCGACCAGGACGCCGACGCGCACGCGGACGCGGACGCCGACGAACACGCCGACTCAAACGGGGACACCTACACAAACGGGGACACCTACACAGACAGGGACACCCACGCAGTCAGGGACACCAACGCAATCACCAACGCCGACGCCGTCACCGACACCAACCGCGACCGACACGCCGACGACAACACCGACCGCGACGGTCACACCAACGCTCACCAACACCCCAACGGGAACACCCAGCGCCACTCCGACGCGCACGGCCACGACAACGCCGACGGCCACTGCCACCGCCACCCCGGTGATCCCCTTCGTGAGAGATCACCTGGGGGGATCATCGACCAGCTGCACAACGACGTTCTCCATGGGTCTCCGGGGGGCTGTCAGCACCGGCCACACCCTCGTCGTTTCGATTGGCGCGTTCACGACCACCAGCTTGCCGACATCATTCACCTGCACCGACACCAAAGGGAACATTTATACAACTGAGGTGCTCACTAAGAGCACCGGGAATACCCAGACCGTCGCGCTCTGCCACAGTAACATCACCACCGCCCTGACCACGTCGGACCTCGTTCGGGTCGGGTTTGGCGGCAGCCTCGGCGCTCCTTGCACGTTCGTCGCGCACGTTCTGGAGTTCTCGGGCGTCAAACCAACGAGCCCGGTGAGTGCCGCCGTTGGCACCACCGGTTCCAGCGTGAGTGCGAGCAGCGGTGCGATCAACCTCAGTGCCGCGAGCCTGGTGGTTGGAGCGATCGCGTGGAAGGACAATGCGGGTGTTGCGGGAGCAAGCGCCCCGTGGGTCAACTTCTTCGATCTACCCTCGGGCAACCTGGAGCTGGTAACACAGTACGTTGTTACGTCGTCGACTCCACAGTCCGCGACGTCGACTGACGACAACGCCCATCAATGGGCGGCGGCGGTTGTCGGCTATTTGCCGGGACCATGATCGGCGCACCACCTCACTGCGGGAAGCAGCCGCGCTTCGCCTGCTTCGCGCAGTGAGCTACGGATTGAAGCGTGTCGGCACACACAACTCGCGTGGCAGCGGGGCTTCCAGCGTTCCTTGCTGCAGCGGATTCGTCACGAACACCGGGGTTACCTTCGTGAACCGTGGCGTACCGCGCACTGCCGTCGCCTTGTAGCACATCAGCAGATCCGGATGCGTCTCGGCGCCCGGCGCCAGGTCATCTCGGTTGACCGGGATGCAGAGCATCGTCGGCGCCTTGACGTTTACCGTGACCGTTGCGAACTGATCCGCGACGAGGGCCGTCGATGGCGGCGTCGCCAGGCTCTGAACATTGGCCGAGAGCCTCACCTGGTAGCAGTCGAACGAATCGAATTCGGCGGATGGCATCGGCGGGGGATCGCTGAGGCTTTGCGCACCGGGCACCAACAGGCGAGTGGGCCTGAGCACATCGACAAAGGTGCTGCCGAACTCGTTGACCACTGGTTGCGCCAGCTGCTTCACGAATTTCGGGGTATTGGGCACAAGGCGTAGAGGGTAGCCCGTCAGATGCGCGGGTTGCATCGGCGCGGCAGGATCTTGCCCGTTCATGTCGGCAGGGTTGCAGATGCTCGCCGGGGAGCGCACGTTGCTGGTCAGCGTAGCGTAGTGATCGACCAAGCCGGCGCCCGACACCTGGGCGAACGGTGTCGTCCTGCTCTTGACGTGCGCGTTGTAGCAGCGGAACGACCCGAAGGCTGCCGTCGGCGTGCTCGTGGGTGTCGACGCTGCAGTGGACGTCGCCGTGGGCGAGGCGGAAGTGGAGGTCGGCGTAGCGGTCAATGGTGGCGTTGGAGGCGGGGTTGCCGTCGGGCTCCGGGTGCTGGTCGGCGCCAGCGTTGACGTTCGCGTCGGTGTGGAGCTGGAGGCGAGGGTCGGCGTCGGCGTCGGCACGGTGATGCGGCCAACGTCGATGACGGCAGCGCTGTCACCGGCGTAGACAAATCCGGCCGTGGCAGCCACCGCACGCGTCAGTCCTGGCACGATGAGCTGGGTCAACAGCTGTGGCTGGACGGGGTTGGAAGTATCGACGATGTACAGTCCCCCGGACGGGTCGCTGTGATCGATTGCCGGCCGCGCCAGAAAGGCCATTTCGCTCCCGGCATCAATCGCTTGTGCACCGTAGGCGGTGCTGATGCTCGACTGGGTCGGGCTCGACGGCACGCTGACGTTCAGTATCCTGAGTTGCGTGCCGTCAATGACGTAGAGCTGCGTCCCCGCCACCGCAATTGCGCTCGCGGCGGTGGTGGAGAACGTACCCGCAACAAACGCCGTCGCGGGCATGTGCACGTCGACGACCTGCACCGAGCTGTTGTCGGCCACATAGGCGTACCCGTTGGCCAGCGCGATTCCTTTCGCCGCGCCCGGCGTGTCCAGCGTCCTCACGATCTGCGGATTGGCGGGCGCACTGACATTGACGATCTGAAGGCCGGCGCTGCCGCACGTGACATAGACGAATCCGCCAGAGACCTTGATATCCGTGCCGCCGGCGAGCGTGATCTGCGCCCGCACCGCTGGACTGAAAGGGTTGCTGAGATCGATCACGAGAAGATCGGTATGCGCCGGGTTACCGGGGATGCTCAGCAGCGCGTAAGCATACTGGCCGGCGAGTGCCACACCGCCAATACTGCCGCCAAGGGACCCAATCGTCTGCGGCGCGTTCGGAACACTGAGGTCGACAACCTTCATCCCCGCGCTCCCCCCGCCGGCCACCGCGAGCGAGCCGGATACTGCCACCCCCGCACTGCCGAAGCCGCCGTAGACGCTTGTCAGCAGCGTGGGATTCGCCGGGTCGGTGGCGTTGACCAGGTAGAGGCCCCCCTTGTTCAACACGGGATCCACCGCCGCGCTGGCGAGAAACACCGTACTGCCAGTGGCATCGACGCCGCGCGCACCCATCGCATCACTGCTGCTCAGCAGTGTCGGACTGCCGGGGGAACTGACACTGACAATCTTGAGAAGCGCACCATCGAGGACGGCTAGGCGCGTCCCTGCGACCGCCACGGCGGACGCGGCGGACATGCTCAGGGAGCCGATGCTGGCCGCGCTCCCCGGCACGTGCACGTCGATCACTTGAATCGAAGTATTATCGGCTACGTACGCGTAACCATTGGCGACCGCCACCGCCTTTGCCGCACCTGGCGTATCCACCGTGGTAACGATGGTGGGCACAGTGGGGATGCTCACGTCGACGATTTGCAGACCCGAGCTGCCTGTCGAAACATATGCGAGCCCAGCGACGACTTTTATCCCGGTGCCACCGGCAAGGGTGACACGGCCGACGATCGATGGCGTGGCTGGGATAGTTAGGTCTACGACCGCCAGGTCCGTGTGCGGTGGATTGCCTGGTACGCTGATCAGGATATACGCATACTGCCCTGCACGGGCGACCCCATTGATCGTACCACTCATATGGCCGACAGTGGCCGGCGCGGTCGCCACGCTCACATCGACGATGCTCATGCCCAGGCTTCCGCTGCTGATAACCGCCAGCGAACCGGAGAGAGCAACGTGGGTACCCCAGAAAGGTGGGTTCGCGCCGCCCAGGGCTACCGGCTGGCTGGGGTTGGACACATCGACCACCGCGAGTCCAAACTCGTCACATGCCACGTAGGCTAGGCCGCTGACGCCATCGACCACCACATCCTCCGCTGTTCCCACACCGGCTACGAAGCCCTCCAACGTCACCGATGCCGGTGCCGGTGCGGCCCCAAGCAGCCACGAACCGCTGAAGAGAAGCGCGCAGCCGAGGGCCGCCGACTTGGCGACAGCCACCGCGCCGCCGCTCTGGAAGTTCCATCTACGATTCATTTGCATGCCCCCGGACGACAGTTTCTCTCATTCCCTCACGCGACCGCTCTTCGGCAAAGATCGGGCCAGAGGGTGCTGGTGTGAGGTGAGAAAAGCGGGAGGCGGTCGGCGTGGCGACCGGACAGCTGCGAATATTGCCGACGCGCCACAACGGTAACATTCAGAGCGCACAGCAGAGGAGCGATTGCGCCACCACCGACGCCGACTACGGCGTTATCGGTCCGAGTCCACCAACACGTCGCACCGCGATCATCCTGCCGAGCAGCTTCTCTTGAGATGTTAGCTTTTTCACCAATATTTCCTTGACAGCAAGCCGAAGACTGCATTACAAGAGAAT
>Ga0265314_10003518_pt1 | contig 15118 bp, 22 predicted proteins | sample 4126metaG_FD_203106 | JGI IMG/M metagenome (GOLD analysis project Ga0265314, IMG submission 203106) | Rhizosphere microbial communities from Carex aquatilis grown in University of Washington, Seatle, WA, United States - 4-1-26 metaG | ecosystem: Host-associated > Plants > Roots > Rhizosphere >... | reverse complement strand
ACCGATCGATGCCGAGCTTGATGCAGGCAGCCTTCAAGTCGCGACGCATGTTGGTCCACGACGAGAACAGGCGCCCACCGATGCCCCCTTCCGCGTTCGCGACGGCCCAGAGGAGCAAGCGGCGTTGCTCGGGGAGCGGCAACGGTACGATGCGTTCGCGCGATTTCCGTTTGGTTCCGTGAACGCGGCAGCTCGCAAAGTCGTCCGCCACGTCCGAACGGCGGGCCCGCCAGAGGGCGCCCGGATCGCAGCCCGTGGCGACCGCAAACGCCACGACGGCCATCCGCTCAGGCGGAAGCATGAGGGCGAGCCCCACCACCTCCCAAGGGGTGAGCGCACGTGTGCCCGGCTCGTAGTCGTCCCCGAGCTCGGGCATCAGCTCGTCGAGGGGCTGCTTGACGAGCTGGTTTCGCCGAGCGAGCTTCCACGCGCCGCCCAAGACGCGCAGTTCCTTCTTGATTGTCGTGTCCCGGGCTCCCTCGGCTTGCCGCTTGTCGATGTAGCGAAGCATCGAGGCGTGCGACAGGTCCGCGGCGTATGTGATGTGGAGCACGTCGCGCAGCACGCGCAGCACGTGTCCGGCCTTGACCCTCACATGGTGGAGCGTCCCGTCGGCTCGTCCGAGTCGCTGCCGGCTTGCGGCGTAGTCGTCGAGGACGTGCTGGATCGTGGTCGCGTTCGCGGCTGCGTAGGCTGGATCAACGGCCTCGCGCTCGAGGATGCGGGCCCGGGCTTCGGCGGCCTTCTTGTCTGCACATTCGGTCGCAACGAGCCGGGTGCCGCCCCGCCCATCGGGCACCCATGCATAAAAGGTTCGGGTGAGACGACGCTCTCCGGTCGTCGGATCGGAAACCCACCGTCGTTTGACTCGCGCGCCCATGATTCCTCCGTATGCCTCCGGATCCAGTTTTCGAGGTTGGTCCTCTGCACCTTGAGTAGCGCACCCATACGAACCGGACGCATCTCGCGAATCAACCGGTAGGCCGTACGCTGACTGACGCCGAGCTCCTCGGCAACTTCAACGGCCGTGAGGAAGCGTCCGCTCATCGTGGGCCAATTTTCCCCGCGGCGGCGACTCCGAGGTGCCGAAACACGCTCAGAACGGAGCTTCGGTCGATGACGGGGACCGGCGCCGAAGCTCCCGTCGGGCTGACGTCACAGAACGCGTTGTACGCCCAAACGACGGCCGCATCGTCGCGAACCGCTTCAGCGGCTTCTGGGATCACGGACAGGTCTTTTCGCAACCCGCGTGCCGGCTCCGCAAAGAAGCGAAGCGATCACGAAATATTGGAAACTACAGAGTCCCTTGGGGCGCAGGCAATGAGTTTCGTGACAAGAAGCGGCGAAGAATTCGCCAGAGGTGGCGAGAACTTCGCCATTGGGCGACGAGAGACGAGAAAAAAGCCTTGGCCGGGAAGCCCGCAGAATCGAGCATCACCTATCGATAATGACACTTTGTATTTGACATAACCGCACACGAGTCTCACCCTTGGGTGACATCCCGTCCCCCTCCGATGGAGAGCCAAGGATCGGAGCCGATGAAGACATTTCGGAAGCGCGTTCGGGTTCAGGCATACGTGGAGCCGGAGCTTGCTCGCAGACTCGCTCAACGTCGCATGACGATGGGCGCCTCGGAGAGCGGGATTGTCCGGTCGTCGCTCGTGCAATACCTCGATGGCTCAAGTGACATGGAGCTCCTGCTCAGGCGACTGGACCGCTTGGGGCGCGCGGACGAACGCTTGCAACGAGACCTCGAGTTGCTCTCGGAATCCTTCGGCGCATTCCTGCGCACATGGTTTGCGCATACGCCGGCCTTGCCTGAGGATGCCAAAGGATTTGCGCGCGCAACGGCCGAGAGACGGTACCGGCAACTCATCGAACATGTGGGCCAACGATTCTCGGGCGGCCGTCGCTTTCTCGACGACTTGCCACACGAATCGATAGCCGACGCCGCGGAGCTCGACGCCGTTCGGTCTGAGGTAGACGCCGACAGGAGAGGCCCGCGCTAACCGCGCCGGACCAGGGTCGCCTGGCCGCTTCGCCAACGAAGTCCCGAACAGGCATCCCGATGTCGCGAGCCGTGAAGGCAGGCGGCGCCCTCAATGACGGGCGGTGAAGCAACGCATACCGTTGTAACGGGCGGCGGCGCAGCCAACGGCCCTCGCAGAGGCCGAGGTCGGTTTCACGCGCACCACGTCGCCCGAGACCAGCACGATCTCGAACGAGTTGCTCGCCGCGTCAGCTACCGCTCGCCCCGCAGCCGGACGAACAATCAGCTCCTGGAAGGTGGTAGGCTCGGCTCCGCCGAGCCGGCGTCGCCAGAGATACACCCGCTGAGGATCAAGCCCGTGCTCGGCAGCGAACACGCTTGCAGGCTTGCCCGAGCGGCGTAGAGCAGCAACACGTCGCGCGCATCTCGCTCGGTCCAGCGTGGGCGGTCGAACAGCGAACGGTCGGGGGACGGCGGCATCGGCGGTGGATCTCCTCGACCCGTCGCGTGCCATGGTCGAGATATGCCCGGGAGTTGTGGATCGGCCGACGGCGTGAGCTGAGAAAGGCGGCGTACCCTTCCGCGTGAACGAAACGCGCACTCCGACCCTGGCAGGTCGGGGAAAGGTACGCCGATGAGGAAGGTAGAGGACAAGTCGGTCGGAGAGGAAGTGACGCCGTTGGACGAGATCGCGCGTCGCGGAGCGCAGCGGATGATCGAAGCGGCGCTGGAGGTCGAGGTGGAGCAGTACGTGTCGCAGCTGCGTGAGCATCGCGACGAGCGCGGTCGCGCTGAAGTGGTGCGCAACGGCCGGGGGCAGCAGCGGATGGTGACGGTGGGCTCGGGGACGATGAAGATCCGCGCGCCTCGCGTGAACGACAAGCGCGTGGTCGAGGGCGAGCGTCAGCATTTCGTGAGCCAGATCCTGCCGCCATACCTTCGTCGTTCCCGCAACGTCTCGGAGCTGTTGCCGCTGCTCTACCTTCGCGGTCTTTCGACGGGGGACTTCCGCGAGGCGCTGCCCGTGCTGCTCGGCGAGGACGCGGCGGGCCTGTCGCCGAGCTCGATCACACGTCTGGTGAGCATCTGGCAGGACGAGTACCAAGCGTGGAAGAAGCGCTCGCTGGCCGAACGCGACTACGTGTACGTCTGGGCCGACGGCGTGCACTTCGGCGTGCGTCTCGAAGACGAGCGACTCTGCGCGCTGGTGGTGATCGGCGCACGTCCTGACGGCACCAAGGAAGTCATCGCGGTCGAAGACGGCTACCGCGAGTCGAAGGAGAGCTGGCAGGAATTGCTGCGCGACCTGAAGAAGCGGGGCATGCGCGCTCCGCGCGTCGCCACCGGCGATGGTGCACTGGGTTTTTGGTCTGCGATGCGCGATGTGTGGCCAACGACGCGCGAAGAGCGTTGCTGGGTGCACAAGATCGCCAACGTGCTCGACAAGCTCCCCAAGAGCATCCAGCCGAAGGCCAAGGAGAAGCTGCATGAGGCGATGAATGCGCCCACGCGAGCGGCGTGCGACAAGGCCATCGACGAATTCGTCGAGATCTACGAGGCCAAGTACCCGAAGGCGGCCGCGTCACTGGTGGATGGGCGCGACACGCTCGTCACCCACTTCGACTTCCCGGCCGAGCACTGGCGGCACCTGCGGACGACCAACCCCATCGAATCCACCTTCGCGACTGTGAAGCTGCGTCAGCGCGTTACCAAGGGCGCGGGCTCGCGCGCCGCTGGCCTCGCGATGGCCTTCAAGCTCCTGCTCGCCGCCGAGCGCACCTGTGGCGCCGCCTCAATGGCCACGAGCTTCTACCCCTCGTCGCCTCCGGCGTCGTCTTCCGCGACCGCGTGCGCGTCGAACGCGACGACGCCAGCCACACCAAGCCGAACATCAAGAAGGGACGAACGAAGAGGACCCAGATCGAGGAGGCGGACGCCGCCTGATGGCTTCGTCGCGATCCACAGCTCTTGACGATATCTCCCGCCATGGTCCCCTCCTACCCTCTACACGTCGTTACTGAGCGGCTTACTCTTAACTTCCGAAACGTGCCCGAGCAACTGCCTCAAGACTCACCGCGCGGACGGCTCGTTCGTGTGCGGCTACTCGTATGATGCGCCCGGGGTCCTGTGCAACTGCATCTACAGCACCGCCGACGGCGGCATCTATGTCTGCGATAGCTTCACGATGCCGGCGTGCCCGCAAACACTTCAGGCGCGTGCAACCGGGCCAACCATCGTGCATGTCGTGCGGCACATTTGCGGGCCCCGAGGAGTGCGTCTGTCAAACGTCGGGCCCGTTCGTGGGCGACGCGAGTCCGCAATGGCAGTGCCTCGGAACCGAGGAAACGTGCGAAGAACCGTAGCGGGGTGAGTCACGAAGACGCCGCCGCTGAAGCCCGTGGCCGCCGTTGCGAACCGCAGACGAGAGAAAATACGCGAACGGTCCCGTTGCATACGCCACCGTACAGGTGGGAAAGCCGAGGTAGTTCTCGATGCGCGAGCTCGTGCCCGCTTGCCCGCCGGGCGCCGTGCTTTCGAGCACCAGCACATCGAGCCCTTCGGACGCGCCGTAGACCGCCGCCGCGAGCCCCGCCGGCCCCGCGCCGACAATTACGACATCGCGCACGTCCTTCGGGTCGAGTTCTGCGCTCAGGCCGAGTTTCGACGCCAACGCCTCGATCGACGGGTTCTTCAGGATGTGGCCACCCCGGCACACAATCACCGGTACGTCGTTGACCCCGATGTGAAACCGATCCAGCAGCACCTGCACGCTCGGGTCTGTCTCGACGTCCTCGTAGGTGAAGGGCTGCCCGTTACGGCTCAGGAACTCCCGGATGTGCTGCGTGCTGCCCGAGTGTCGCGAGCCGAGCAGCACCAGGTCGTCGTTGTCCTGGGACTGGCGAGATGGACGGCATTCCGAAGTACGCGTTCGCAAACCTGGGGCAGGCGCAATCGAAAGGCGTTGAAGAGCCGCTCGGACCACTTCATCTCGTTCATGTTGCCTCCTTTGAGCACGGACCCTCCCCGTTGCCACCCACAGGTGGAGCTCCTGGGTTTTCGCCATCACTCTCCCCCGCTTCCATCGTCAGCTTCCGGAAACGTTTCGCCCACGATGCGGCAGGCGAGAGGCACATCTCATCAGCCCGAGCGAAGGCGCAGACCGTCTCTAGGCTGTGCTTTGAACAAACGTCCGGATGGGAATGCCGACAGCCAACCGTTCGCGATTCGGTGTCTCCAGGATGCAAGGGAAGATGATACCGGTTCGCCTTCCTCGAGGTGGGCGCTCGCACAGGTGTTTCGGATAAAGTCGAGGTCGACGGGTTGGGCATTGACGTTGCTTGCAAGTCCCGAAGGCTCATGTCGCCTCCTTCGACACGTCGGCCTTGCCGGTGACGGCGGCAGTGATGAGGGCTTGGCGGTACTCGTGATGCCTTTCGGCCTTTCCAACGGTTGCCAGAACCCGGTCCAATTCCTCTACTCTTGCGCGAACCACTTCACGGTATCGGCTTCTCGTCCGGAGGAACGGCGACCTTTAGACGGAGCAAGCTGCGAATGGAAAAGCCACAGTACATGATACCTGCGCGACAAGCACCCGATTTCGGGAGGCGCGTGACAACTATGCTGCCCGACCGGGCATGCTGGAAGGTACGCAACGGAAATATCGGGGTGGCGACGACGACTTGCGCCGTGCAATCGAATGTAATGACACAAACCGACCAGGCAGTCCGAATTCTTGCAGCCACCCTCGCAAGCCGTGCGTTGCCTTCGGGCCAGTTTCGCCATCTGTGAGACGTTGCCCCGGCAAGCCGCTTAGAGGCCCATGCAGTAGCGTCGCTTGAATTCCTTTCTGGCGTCGTCCTATCCAAACGCATCACTCGTCGATCGGTCGCGTGCGCGAATGAGAGACGGCAAGCTATCCGGTAGCGAAAAGACAGTTCCGCGGGCGCCCACGAGCGCCACCTCCACCGCCGGTCATCCAAAGTCGTGCCGGACACACCGACTATGCGACGACGCTCGGGTACATACGCGAAGCCGAGACGCTCGCGACAGCCTTTCGGGAGGTCTTCCCTCCCCTGTCCCTGCTGGCGACCGATTGGGCCCACATTGGGCCAACTCACGAAAACTGGTATCTAAGTAATCGGAATCGTTGCGGGGTGGACGGGACTCGAAAACGGCGGATGCGTACGACTCGCGCCGTATACGTGGACTCGCGTCAACTCGACCCTACGCGAGTTGACGTAAGTGCGCGTGAGTTGGTTGCGTTTGGGCCAAAGAAATCGACCGTCGAAGACGCCCTCGCGAGGGCCATCGAGAGGGCCGTTTCGGCGGGTCGGTGGGACGTCGTTGCGCAGCTCGCCAAGGAGCTCGAGGCGCGAAGGCTTGCGGCGAGCGGCGTCATGCTCCTCGCTGATGAACGGGCAAAGCGCGCGCCCCAAGGTAAGAAGTGAGGAGCGCCCAGCTGGCTCAGGACTCGAGGAGGCGCGAGAGCGCGTGCGACGTGCACGCGGGGAGAGTCGGGCCGGATGACTGGGGCTCCTCAGCCGTCATTGATTTTGCGCGAGATCTGTCGCGATTCGGCGTCTTCCGCAACGATCGAACTTTGAAACAGTACGGGGTTTAGTGCCTGGACGAAGCCGGTCCCCTTCTTCGCCGGCGATCGATTCCAGCGATCGAGCCGGCCTGCCTTCTTTAGGACGCGGTACACCGTCGCAGGACTGACGGCCACCACGTCCTGGTCGATCATCATGAAGGCGAGCCGGCGATACCCTTCCAGGGGATAGCGGTAGTGGAAGTTCACGATCGCCTGCCGTTCCCAGTCCTCGATCCAGAAGTCGCGCGGGACCAGCGCGTTGCTCTCGTTGGCCTTGCCGTATCGCGCCTTGCACGCGAAGAACTTGCCGCGTGCGACCCCCAGCCAGCGGATAAAACGCTCGGCGGGCAGCTCGGTCTTGCCGGACCAAGCGCCGGACGAAGTCGACGACCGTATCGCGCGTACGTGGGGAACCCAGCAGCCCTTATTTTAGTTCGACGTACTCTGCCGAGATCTCCGCGAGAGCGCCGAACAAACTCGACACGCTGGACGGCGGAGGACGCGCGAAGAGTTCCTCCTCAGTGACCAGGCGCGCGGTACGACGCCGACTTCTTGACGGCTTCGTCCCTGCCTTCGACGGTGTAGCTGCCAGAGAGGAGATATTTGAACATGATGTTGGCTCCTTGACTGAACGTTGATGGGGTTCCCGTCCTTGACCGGAGGTTAAAGCGAACCTACGGCAGCGGCCGAAATCCGGGAATGCCCCGATCGGCAAGCGAGCGGCGCGCACAGCGCCTCGAGCACGTTTCGCTCACGCCGGGTCAGTTTGCGGTCCAGTCCCCACGGCCAGGTGGGCTAACGTAGCATTTACCGCCATGGCCATCATACTTGAAGACGAGGTGCTCGTCGGGCGCCCGGTGAACGACGTATTCGCATTCATGAGCAACCACGAGAACCTGCCTAGCTGGACCGTTGGCTCTCATGGAGGGCGCGGTGAGCCATGATGCCGTGCAACCGGCCACGACCCTCGGAGTTAAGTGATCGCGCCGCGACCAGGCGGGCCGTCGGGACCTGTTAGCCTCGGGGCATGGAGGACACGATTCGCCTCGCCGAGTTGACGGGGGCGATCGCGCGCGCCGCGGACGCTGGGATCGGCTTTCCTCCGGAGACATCGCTTCGCCTATGCCTGGTCGCCGTCGCCCTCGCGCGCGCGATCTGCCTGTCGGACGACGAAACGCGCGACGTCTACCACGCGGCGCTCTTGCGTCACGCCGGCTGCACGGCAAGCGCCCACGAGGAGACGCGGCTCGCCGGCGATGAGCTTGAGCTCCGGAGCATCATCGCGATGGGCGATGCGGGGAGCCCGGGCGATACGCTTGCGATATGCTCCCGCGGCTCGTGCGCGGCGTGGCGCGTCGCTAGGGGCTCGGCATGCGCGTGCGCACGGTCGCGGGCCTTCTCGCGCGCGCACCTGCCGTGCTACCCGCCGCCCTGCGCGGCCGCTGCGAGGTCGCGATCCGGTTCGCGGTAAGGCTTGGGCTCGGTCCACGTGTGGCGCGCGCGCTCGACGAGGCGTTCGAGCGCTGGGACGGCAAAGGCTTGCCCGCCGGGCGCAAGGGCGAGGACGTCTCGAGGACGGCGGGCATCATCTCGCTCGCGGAGCTCGCCGCGTCGTACGTCGCGGTGGGCGACGTCCGCGGCGCGCGCGAGGTCGTCGCCGCGCGAGGCGGCGGGCATGTGGACCCCGAGCTCGCGGCGCGGTTCGTCGAGGACGCCGACGCGATGCTGGCCGACGCCCTGGCGCCGTCGCTCTGAGACCGCGTGCTCGAGGTCGAGCCCCGGCCGGTCGCGCGCGTCGGGGCGTCGCAGCGGCGCGCGGTGGCCGAGCTGCTCGACGACTTCGCGGATCTCAAGTCGACGTAGACGCTCGGGCACTCACGCGGCGTGGCGGCGCGCGTGATGCGGGGCGCGGACGTTCTCGGCGCGAGGTCCGAGGAGCGCGCCCGCCTCCAGATCGCGTCGCTCGTCCACGATATCGGGCGCGTCGCCGTGTCCAAGGCGCTCTGGGACAAGCCGGGGCCGCCCGGGCGCAGCGAGGCAGCCGATCGCAAAGACCACGAATGTGTGAGCCACGGTGACGGTCGTCCCGAAGATGACCGCCTGCCGTGGGGGCGCCCGACTCCCGGCGAGAAACGACCGTGGCAAGGATGAGGCAAGCGATGGTGCCGAGGCCGAAAAAGTCGCCTTTTCTCGGTAATTTCTCGTGGAGCTCACGGGAATCGAAGCCGTGCAAGATGTGAGACTCGCGGCGATTCACGTCGACTCGCATCAACTCGACCCTACGCGAGTTGACGTAAGTGCGCGTGAGTTGGTCGCGTTTGGGCCAAACAAAATGCACTCGGCCGCAGGTCCCATGACCGTCGAGGACGCGCTCGCGGTCGCCCTCGCTCGGGCGTCGGCCGCTCACGAATGGGGCGTCGTCGCGCAGCTCGCGCGCGAGCTCGAGGCGCGTCGCTTGGCCGCCGCGGGTGTGCGTTCGCTACTGGACGAGCGCGGTCGCTATCTGGGGCAGGAGTAAGAGCTGTCCCCCATCCTGGCTACGTGGGCAAGCGCGAGCGGAAGCTGAGTGCACCAAGTGCGTCTCTCGTCCTGGAACGTCGGCGGATCGTGGCCGGGCAACGTCATGCGGCTACCCCGACCCTCGGATGGGTGGCACAACCAGGAGTGCCCGCCGAGGGTCATCCAGGGGGGGGACCGTTTCACCCTGGAAATTCCGGAGGCGCGAGGGGGATCGAACCAGGGATCGAACCCCTGACCCCTACCGCGTCAATTTTGCGGAATCGCCGATCTTCGGGCAAAAAGAGGCCCTGAGAGGCCCGAAAAGCTCGTTGGCGCCCGTTCGGGACGGGTAAACCGTGCCCAAACCGTGCCCGCATACCCATTGGTGAAGCGAGGCGAGATGTGCCGGGCGACCTCGCACGATCGCGGGGGCACGAGGCGAGGCGCATCGCCGCCTCTCGCTGCCTTGCGGCCCCGAGCGCGGTGCGAGAATCTTCGAGGACCTCGCGCCAGTCTGGTCTCGGAGCCCGTTGTAACTTAGGCTACGTAAATGCCTCTAACCGGCAGTTCCACCGGATCGGAATACATCGCGCCTCTTTCGTCCCGCGAGCGCCTCATTCTGGCGGAGTGGGAACGCGCACGGGTGAACCGCGTCACGCGTGTCGACGTCGCCGGTCGCTGGGGCAGCGAGAAGGCGGACAAGATCACCTCAGCTCTGGTTCGCAAAGGCGCCCTGCGCCGGGTAGGCAAAGGCATCTTCCTGGTCGTACCGCTTCGAGCGCAGGTTCGCCCCACGACCCCCTCCGCTGCGGCGCTGGTCGCCGCCCTCCTCTCGGACGAGCCCTACTACCTGGGCGGCCTCTGGGCACTCACGTACCATCAGCTCACGCTGCAGCAGTATGCCACCCGGATCGACGCCTTCGTGGCCCGAGGCCATCAACCGCGCACTCTGGCCAATGCGCGCTTAAGGTTTCACCGGGTGCCACCGTCGCGAATCGCTCAAGGCCACGAGGTCATCTCGATCGAGGGCTCCCCTGCGCGGGTGAGCACGCGGGAGGAGACGCTCGTCGATCTCCTCGATTACCCAGACATGGCGGGCGTCACCCGCGCCGCCCTCGCACTCGTCGAGCCCGCCCTCGGGCGGGTGGATCTCGGCAAGCTCGTCCAGCGTGCATCCGCCGTTGCGCGCTCGTCGACCTGCCAGCGACTCGGCGTGCTGCTAGAGCGCACGGGGGTCAACCCCTCGAAGCTCACGGCCCTGCGCCGCCGCGCGCTGGCCACGCAATCACTTACGTCGATGGTGCCCGGAACGCCACGCCGGGGGCCGGTGAATGCCCGGTGGCGCGTGGTGGAGAATGATCGGTGAACGCCTCTCGCTCCATGCCTCCACTTCCCGACAGGGCGCTCCTGGCCGATCTCTGCCGAGAGACAGCTGCCCGAGAGCGCCTGCAGCCGCAGGTCATCGAGAAAGACTTCTATCTGACGCGACTCATCTGGGCGCTCGGGGAAGCCCTCGAAGATCGGGCCTTGCTCAAGGGCGGCACGCTGCTGAGCAAGGTTGATCTCGGGTTCAAGCGGATGTCCGAAGACGCCGATCTGGTGGTACCTAGCCACCCCTCGAGCGAGAAGCGCAGCAATGTACTGGCGCTGAACAAGGTTCGAGATGCTCTGCGACGAACTGCCGCGCTGGTGGGGGTCCGGCTACCATTCCCCGACGGACAGCACTTCGAGCAGGGCGCCCATCGGCAGTGGGATCTCGTCTACGAGTCCGACTTCGGGCAGCAGTCGATCAAGGTGGAAGCCTCCCTTCGCCCGCTGCTTCGGCCATCGCGACGGGTACATCTCGCTCAACTCCTCGCCGAGGACACACTCATCGGCTCCTATGCTCCGGCGTTTTGCTACGCCCTCGACGCCGACGAAGCCCGCGCGGAGAAGGTGCGTGCGGCATTCACCCGGGAGGCCATTCGCGATCTTTACGACCTTGAGCAGCTCGCCCAAGCCGGCGCCGACCTGAGCTCGCCACAATTCATTGAGCTCGTCGATGCCAAGCTCGCCGAGCTCGGCGCTCTGCCACTCCGCGAGCAGCCCGCTTCGTTCGGCGCCGCCGCCGGACCTCGCCGCCAGACGCTGGAGGCGTCCATCACACGCGAGCTGCAGGCGGTCCTCCGTATTGACGAACTCCCCATGGACCTCAACGCGACCTACGAACGATTCAACGGCCTCTGGGGGCTCAAGCGCTGATGCGGGACCAGAATCGTCGGGAGGACCGCGCTGGGAAGGGAATGACATTGCCACGAGAGCACGATCCAAAACGCCCGATCCAGCGGCATGAGCCGGGCGCGCTTCGTCTGACGGCGCTGGATCGCGAGCTGTTGTCGCAGCGCGAGGTTTTCGGCGACCAGGCTCCGCGTCGCAGGACGGGACAACACTCGCGAGCGGAGCGCCGCCCGGAGCGCGCCGACGACCGCCATGAGGAACGCGACCACGTTGGGACGCTCGCCCAGAGCGTCCGGATTGTCAGCGGAGAATCCGCACCGTCGGTGCGGTAGGCTGTGGACGTAGGCGCGTGCCTGCCGCCCGAACTCGGAGGGATGAGTTTTTCACCAGCACACCGTCCCGAGGCCGATCGCGACCTCCGAGTCATGAGACGACACAAAACGGCACAGATTGCCGCAGCGTTCTTGTACGCGTTCTGGACCGATTCAGCGCTCGCCAAGGGAAAATCGGTGCAGAGAATGCGAGGATTGGAGCGAGATGTGAAATAGAACCTCCGCGCACTCCCTCGGGCGGCCCGATCATTGCAGAGGTGCCCGTAGAAAGGTGTGGTCCCATGCGCAGGCACTGCCCCGCCATATTGGCATTCGTCGGCGTGGCGTCGGCATGCGGCGGCCGCACAGCATCCGTCGTCGACGCGGGCTTTGACCGCTCGAGCACGGGGTCGCGCGCCAGCAGTTCCGGCTCAGGCAGCGGGGCCACGGTTAGCAGCGGCTCTGGGTCGGGCGGTAGTTCTGGATCGCGCAGCAGCTCGGGGTCCGGTAGCAGCGGGGGAAGTGGCTCGGGGTCTGGCGGTTCGAGTAGCAGCGGCTCAAGCTCCAGGGCTTTCGGTTGGAGCCCCGGTTCCAGTGGCAGCAACGCTGGCCCGAGCAGCGGCGACGCCGGCGGCTGCGCGACTGGCGAGAGCCGGTGCTCGGATAGCTCTTCGATGCAGACATGCGGGTCGAACGGGCAGTGGGGCGAGCCCTGGCCATGCGCGACCGGCACGTGTAACGGCGGGACATGCACGGGTTCCACGACCACGGGAGCGAGCTGCCAGACGAGTGCTCCTGGCGTGGCCAACTGCGGGGCCAGCAGCGAGAGCTGCTGCACGAGCCCGGAGGTGCCGGGCGGTACTTACTTTCGGACGTACACGAACAGTGGAACCGGGGCGACGGGCCTTGCGGATTCCGCGACGGTGAGCGGGTTTCGGTTGGACAAGTACTTGGTGACGGTGGGTCGGTTCCGCCAGTTCTTGAACGCCCTCTTCCCTCCGGATGGAGGGGCGGGCTGGTTGCCGGCGGCGGGGGACGGCAAGCATACGCACTTGAACGGGGGCAACGGTTTGAACGCGACGACGGGTGACTACGAGCCAGGTTGGATAGCTACGGACGACAGCAACATTGCACCGACCGACGCCAACCTGGTGTTGTGCAGTGATTGGACACCCTCGGCCGGCACCCAAGAGAACCTGCCAATCGATTGCGTGAACTGGTATGAGTCGTACGCGTTTTGCATCTGGGACGGGGGATTTCTGCCGAGCGAGGCAGAGTGGGAGTACGCGGCGGCGGGTGGGAACCGGCAGCTCGAGTACCCGTGGGGCGCGACGGACCCGGGGACGGGAAGCGCGTACGCGATCTACTCCTGCTATTACCCCCCTGGCTCGGTGGACTGCACCGGATTGAAGATCGCACCTGTAGGGACTGCGACGCTGGGAGCCGGGTTGTGGGGCCAGCTCGATCTGGTGGGCGATCTTTGGGAATGGACCTTGGATGACACTGGGAATGGCGCCTACGCGGACCCATGTACGGATTGTACCAACACAATGACGAACTACTCCCACTCCCGAGTGCGCCGGGGCGGCTCCTTTGTCGACATCGAAAAGAACCTGCTCATGCGAAACCAGGCCAGCGCAACGGAACGTCAATTCGGCGGCCTTCGGTGCGCTAGGTCACCGTAGCAAGACGTTCGTCCGATTAGGCAGCCAAGGCTAGCTACGAGAAGGATTCGCGCCATCGTCAACAGGTTGTGCGCCACAGTCGGGCACCAGGCGAACCGGTAGTCCAAGCGGGTTTGACGCCATCGCGCTATGACACCTCGTATGGTTCCAATACTCGATCTACGGATTTCACGCGGCGAGTCGGTCATAGAAGTTCAAGGGTCCGCCGAGCCGTTGGGATCTGCGGATGCGGCTGCCGACGGGCGGCGAGACGGGCGACGGGAAGGTGTCTTCGGCCATCTTAGACTGACCCATCTCGGCCATCAGAAACTGACCCACCTCGCGACGATCGTGGAGGGCTTGGGTCGGTCGGCCATAACAGCCTGACCCACCTGCAAGAAGGGGGTGGACGGCCAACGCAGGGCGAGGGTCACTCGCCGGGATGGTTCCCATGGATTTGGTTGCGGTGATTCGGCACAAGGTGCACGCGGAGGGAGTTCCCATCCGTGAGGTCGCTCGGGAGCTTGGACTGTCTCGCAATACGATTCGTCGATACGCGCGCGCCAAGCGGGTCCCCATCGACCGGTCGTCGCAGCCCGCACGCTCCGCGCCAGCGCGCGAAGCGATCGAAGAGGCGGCGGCATCGATCTGGCAGTCACGCCGGTCGTTCACGTCGGGCAAGCAACGGCTGACGGCGACCCGTCTCTGGGAGTTGCTGCGCGATGCCGGGCACAGCGCCAGCGAGCGCACCGTTCGGCGCCTGGTGGCCGAGTTTCGAAGCGCAGAGCGGGAGGTCACCGTGCCGCTCGTGTACGGCTCGGGCGAGGTTGCGCAGGTCGACTTCTTCGAGGTCTGGGTGGAGCTCGCGGGCGTGCGCCAGAAGTCGTGGCTTTTCTTGATGCGTTTGATGCACTCGGGCCGCGACTTCGCGATGCTCTGCGCGCAGCAGGATACAACCTGGTTTCTGGCAGCTCACGTCGCAGCGTTCACCCACTTCGCTGGGGTCGTCGCGGCGATCGCCTACGACAATCTCACCGCCGCGGTGGGCAAGGTGCTCGTGGGCGCGCCGCGCGTACTGCGGCCGCGCTTCGCGGCACTCGCGGCGCACTACGCGTTTGAGCCTCGATTCTGCCGGCCCGGTGAGGGGCACGACAAAGGTGGCGTCGAGCGCCGAGGTGGTCATATTCGATGGCAGCACCTGGTGCCGCTGCCGCAAGGACCGTCGCTCGCCACGATGAGCGCGGCGCTCCAGGTGCGCCTCGACGCGCAGCACGACAGGAACGCGGAGCGAGCCGAATCGTGGGCACGCGAGCGCGCGGCGCTGCGTCCACTCCCGGTGCCCTTCGACGGTCGGCATGTCCGGGCCGTCAAGCTGCGTCACCACGCCACCACGGCCATCGCTGGCGGCATCTACTCGGTACCGAGCCGGTGGTGCGGGCAGACCATCGACTTGTTCGTCGGCATCGATACGGTGACCCTCGCGCTCGGCGACGAAACGGTGTCCCATCGGCGCGTCGCGTTCGGCGGCCGCAGCATCGACTACCGCCATCTACTCTTGCCACTGTCGCGCAAACCGCAAGCCCTGCGGCAGGTTGCCACGGAGCTCGTCGCGCAGTTCGGAGACCCGTGGCCGGCTCTCTGGGACGCGCTCCGCTCGTTGCACTCGCCCGACGAGATCGAGGCCGCCCGGCGGCTGGCTCCGTGGCTGGAACGCGCAGACCGACAAGGCGTCGGTCGGCCGCTCGCACGAGCCATTGAGGCGGCGATCGCCGATGGCTCGCTCGTGACCTCGCCACGTCGGTCATCCAATCAGGACGCTCCGACGCATGTCCCTGCCGCCCTCCAA
>Ga0265314_10003517_pt1 | contig 15119 bp, 10 predicted proteins | sample 4126metaG_FD_203106 | JGI IMG/M metagenome (GOLD analysis project Ga0265314, IMG submission 203106) | Rhizosphere microbial communities from Carex aquatilis grown in University of Washington, Seatle, WA, United States - 4-1-26 metaG | ecosystem: Host-associated > Plants > Roots > Rhizosphere >... | reverse complement strand
GGTGCCGCGGGTTCGGACGACGGCTCCGCTGACGCAGACTAATCGATCGTGTCCGACTCGAAGTCTGAGCTCGGCGCCCGCCTCCGCGCAGTTCCGGCGTGGGGCTGGGCGCTGCTGTTTGCGCTCGTCATCTGCCTGCCGCGTCTCGGCGCCTTCGGCTTCTGGGATCCATCCGAGCTGAAGATCGCCGACCAGGCGCGCGACATGGTGCGCTCGGGATCGATCTTCGATCCGACCGTGGGCGGCAAGTACGCCGCGTCGACGCGCCTCGACCTCGTGCTCGCGGCGCTGGGCATCAAGATCTTCGGCGCGAGCGAGCTCGGCGCGCGCCTGCCCATCGCGCTCTCCGGCATCGGCGCCCTCATGGCCGTCTTCTGGGCGGGCACGGGGCTCTTCCGGAAGCGCGCCGCGCTGCTCGGCACGCTCGTGCTCGGCAGCATGGTGATGTTCGTGTTCGAGGCGCGCCAGCTCACGACGGACATGCCCCTCATCGCGGCGCTCGCGCTGGCCATGGGCGGGCTCGGGCGGTTCGCCTGGCCGTCGTCGGGCCGGCGCCGCTTCTCCGACCTCGCGGCCGGCGTCGCGGGCCTCGCCATCGGGTACCTGGGCGGCGGCGCGCTCGCGGGCGTCGTGCTCCCGCTCGCCTCGCTGCTCGCGGCGATCATCGTGGGCGGCGGCCTCGTCCCCGTCGAGACGGGCGTCGACGACGGCACGGCCGACCTCGCGCCGGCCGGCGTGGGGCCCGACGTCCACGCGGGCAAGCCCTTCTCGGCGAGCACGCTGCGCCCGGGCGCGCGCGGCTTCGCCGTCTTCGCGCTCCTCGGCGTCGTCGCCCTCGCGCTGCTCGTGATGTCGATGACGGGCATCGTCGCGGGCAAGTACTCCGCGCTGCTGGGCGGCGTCCCGCGCAGCGGCGCGCCCACGCACACGTTCGAGACGCTCATCCGCGAGCTCGGCTTCGGCATGTTCCCGTGGAGCGCCGTCGCCGTGTTCGCGCTCGCGCGCCCGCTGATCCGCCTCGACGGCGACGGCCCGTCCACCAACGCGCGCCTCGCCTTCGGCCAGCTGTACCTCTTCCTGTTCGCGGGCCTCGGCTTCGCGCTCTCGACCTACCGCCTCCTCATCTTCGGCGAGGCGCGCGCCGTGAACCTCGCGCCCATCGCCCTCGCCATCGGCGTCTTCCTCGACGAGGCGCTCGAAGGCCGCCGCTCGGAGCCGGTGGCGGGCCTGCTCATGGCCACGGGCACGATGATCGTCGCGCGCGACTTCCGCCTCGCGCCCGAGGAGCTCGCGTCGGTGCACCTCTTCGAGAAGGTGAAGTGGCCGAACGTCGTCTCGATCGGCGACCTCGTGCTGGGCATCGGGTTCCTCGCGGCGATGGGCGTCTACGTCGGCCTCGCCACGCGCGGCCGCGCCCTCGGCCGCGTCGAGGGCCCGGACCTCTCGGGCGCGAGCGAGCGCCGCCGCAAGCTCGACCGCGGCTTCCTCAAGCTCGGGCGCTGGGGCCTGCAGGGCTCCATCGCCGTCGCCATCGTCTTCAGCCTGTGGATCGCGCAGGGGCTCATGCCCGCGCTGTCGACGCACTTCTCGTTCAAGCCAGCCATGGAGTCGTACGCACGCTTCGCCAAGCCCGGCGACAAGATCGCGCGCTACCACGTCGAGGGCCACGGCTCGGGCTTCTACGGCGGCGGCGACATCACCGACGTGCCGACGCAGGAGCAGCTCGAGACCTTCCTGCGCGATCCGAGCCGCGTGTTCGCGCTCGTCTCGACGGACGACCTCGCGACGCTCGACGCCGCCTTCAAGCGCGGCCACCAGGACTACTTCGTGCTCGACGCCTCGTCGTCGCGCTTCCTGCTCATCTCGAACAAGCTCGGCAGCGGCGAGTCCGACGCCAACCCGCTCAAGAAGGACGTCTGGATGGCCCCGACGCCCCTCGGGCCGAACGGCGAGTTCGCGCCCAACGAGACGCCGCCCTGGAAGTGGCGCGTGCCCGTGTCCGCGACGTTCGGCGACTCGATCGAGCTCGTGGGCGCCGACTTCCCCGAGACGGTGCGGCGGCCCGGCAACATCCCGCTCTCCCTCATCTTCCGCATCAAGAAGGCGCCGCCCGCCGGCTACAAGATCTTCATCCACTACGACGGGCCCGCGGCGCCGCGCGTGATCGGCGACCACGACCCGCTCAACAAGGCGTTCCCGACCTCGGCCTGGCTGCCGGGCGAGTACATCCGCGACACCTACGAGACCGAGGTGCCGCTCATGACGACGCCGGCCGGCACCTACCAGGTATTCGTGGGCTTCTGGCCGGGCGGCGAGGGCCGCCGGCTCAAGATCACGCAGGGCCCCAACGACGGCGCTGACCGGGTGCGTCTCGGGACCCTCGAGGTCAAGTGACGGACGGGGCTTGAGGGCCCCGAACGTATGGTGCTAAGGGTTGTTCTGAGCCGATGACGCGGAGAGGGAAAGATCGCAGGCGGCGGGAGGTGAACGTGACCGCCGATCGGCGCCGCACGGGCATCGATCGGCGCGTCCACACGCGCGTGATGGTCGACCTCGAGGTCGACTACAAGAGCGCGGACAACTTCCTCTTCGCGTACATCACGGACATCAGCGCGATGGGCATCTTCATCCGCACCAACGCGCCCGAGCCGCCCGGCACGCGCATCAACATGCGCTTCACGCCGCCCGGCGGCCCCGAGCTGAACCTCGAGGGCCGCGTCATGTGGGTGAACCCGTACCGCGCCGGCAGCTACGACAACATCAACCCCGGCATGGGTGTGCAGTTCGTCGACCTCGATCCGCCGCAGCGCGAGCAGATCGTGAACCTGGTCCGAACGTTCGCGTATCTCTCGGACGACGAGGAACCGAAAGGGAACTCCTGACCCGAGCCGCCTGGTGGCTCGGGGCCGTCGCGGTCACGCTCGGCTGCTGGATGCGAACGCCGTCGGTGATGTACCCGGGCCCGCGTCGGCCCGGGCCCGAGGTCGCCGTCCTCGAGAGCTCGGAGACCTCACTCGACATGCTCGACGGCCTGGAGCTGCACCACCTGACCTCCCAGGACGGCGCGCTCTACGAGATCCTGCCCGGCCGACACGCGCTCGGCGTCAGCCTGTTCATCGTCACGATCGACCCGGGCGGCCCTGGCGACGTCGAGAAGTCGGCGAACGTCGCCATCCTGTGCTTCGACGCGCAGGCGGGACACACCTACGTCGTCGGCCACGTGGGCCGTCGCGCGAACTGGCGGCCCTCGATCACGGATCTCGCCTCCCACGCCGCGGTGCCGTTCGCGCCTTGCTCATGAAGAAGTAGACTGGCCGCGACTGCCCCATGAAGCCCCGCGCCGCGCTGTTCCACGACTATCCGGCCCGCGACGGCGACGTCTTCGGCGGCGGGCGGCGCGAGCGCATCGCCGCGCTCACCGAGCTGCACCCGCACGTCGTGAACGGGCGCAACTTCGCCGAGCACGCGCCCGCGCTCGGCGACGTCGAGGTCATCTTCGCGAGTTGGGGCCTGCCGTCGTTCACCGAGGCGCACTTCGCGGCGCTGCCGAAGCTGCGCGCCGTCTTCTACGCCGCCGGCAACGTCAAGGCATTCGCCACGCCGCTCGTCGAGCGCGGCGTCGTGCTCGTCTCGGCGTGGGCCGTCAACGCCATCCCGACCGCCGAGCTCGTGCTCTCGCAGATCCTGCTCACCTGCCGCGGCTACTTCCGCAGCGTGCGCCAGTACGCGGCCACGCACGACCTCGCCGCCGCGAAGGACTTCCGCCGCGCGGGCGCCGCCGGCGAGACGATCGGCCTCATCGGCACCGGCTACATCGCGCGCCGCCTCACGACGCACCTGCACGCGCACGGCTTCCGCGTCGTCGCGAGCGCGAGCGATCCATTCCTCACCGACGAGCGTGCACGCGAGATGGGCGTCGAGCGTCTCCCGCTGGAGGAGGTCTTCTCCCGCTCGTACGTCGTCAGCAACCACGTGCCCGACCTGCCGTCGACGAGGCAGATCCTCGGCGCCGACCTCTTCGCGCGCATGCGCGAGGGCGCGACCTTCATCAACAGCGGGCGCGGCGCGCAGGTCGTCGAGGCTGACCTCGCGCGCGTGCTGACCGCGCGCCCCGATCTCACGGCGCTGCTCGACGTCGCCTTCCCCGAGCCGCCCGCGGCGGACTCGCCGCTGTGGCGGCTGCCCAACGTCGTCATGAGCCCGCACATCGGCGGCACGATCGGCGACGAGGTGGGCCGCCTCGCCGACTGCGTCCTCGAGGAGTTCGAGGCCTGGCGAGACGGCCGCCCCCTGCGCTACCAGGTCACGCGAGAGGTCCTCGCGACGATGGGCTGACGGGCCGACCCTACTGCGGGCAGTTCACCGTGTAGTTCCACGCGGTGCCCGTACCGCCCGGGTTCGCGCAGTCGGGGTTGACCTTCACCGTGAGCTGGGTCGACGCGCCGCTGTAGCTCAGCGTCTGCGTGCCCGACGCGCCCACGCACCCCGTGTCGAACAGGGTGTTCCCCTCGTACGACACGATGATCTGGTCCTCGATCTGGAAGGTGTCGTAGGAGAACGTGAACGTGCCCGAGGTCGCGCCCATCTCCACGGTGTGCGTCTCGGGGGCGTCGCCGCCCGCGAACGTCTGCATGTTGCAAGGCTGCGCGGCGGGCCCGTCACACTCCACGATCGTCGTGACGGTGCTCAGCATGGCGTCGCACATGCCGCCGTCGGGGACCGGCCCGTCGGCGACGGTGAGGGTGATCATCGTCGTGCCCGGCGCCGTGCACGTGAACGTGGTCGTGTCGTTGGCGCCCATGACGTTGTTCGCGCCGAAGGTGCCGATGTTGTTCGACGACGTCCACGTGTACGTGAGGGCGTTCGGGTCGAAGCCCGCGGCCGAGGCGATGAGCGTGATGTCGAAGCCGACGTTCGCTTCGTTGCCGTTGGTGTTCTGGTGCGTCGGATCGACCGTCGCCAGCGAGACCCACGACGCGCAGTTGTAGGTCGAGCCGTTGACGAGCACGTTGCCCGCATCCGACGGCGCCGTGTAGCACGCCATCGGCACCGACACCGTCGTCGTCGCGTGCGCCGCGACGAAGAACGGCCCGGCCGTGCCGGTGCACGTCCCGCCCTTCGTCGTCGTCGCCGTGAGCGTCACGGTGTACCCGGGACCACCGGGCACGTTGCCGAGCTGAAAGCTGATCGACTCGCTGTGCTGCGTGCTGATCGAGCCCGACTGAACGTCGTTGCCCCCGTTCGTGAGCGAGTAGTCGACGTCGTTGACGATGTTCCCCCCCGACAGCGTGAGCTTGAGCTTGATGGCGCCCACGCCGTCCGACGAGTCGTCCATCGCCGTGTTCGGTTTCAGGTTCCCACACGCGCCGAGCCCCACGAGCACGAGCGCCACTCCAATCGTCTTCACATTGATGCCATTCAACACGTGTCACCTCCGTCCTCACCGTCACCGCGCCCCCATGGCGCGGCTTCAAATTCGGCCCACACGGATGAACGACGCGCCGAACGATTTGCCGCATTTGTTTTGGCGACAAGGTGCTTATTGACGGATTCCGCGACGCGCGCGTGATTCCGTCATCTGTCTTGCGCGCACGAATTCCGTGCGCCCACGCGCGGCCGCGCGTGAAGATCGTTGCCCCGAACACAGAAACGACGCGCTTCGCGCCGCGGGCCATTCCGCATATCATCGGTGGGCGATGAACAGCGCTCGGCATCGAGGTCTCGGGTTCGCGGCCGTCCTCCTCGGGATCGCGGGAGGGGCGGCGGGTTGTATTCCCCAGGGCGTGCCCGCCTGGGCCATGCACGTGCAGCCCACGAGGACCGATCCGGAGCGCGAGACGGACGACATCGCCCGCCGTCTCGCGTATGAGCTCGGGTACCCGCGCATCGGGCACGGACACCTCGCGCCCGAGCAGATCGCCGTCGTCGCGGTGCGGGAGCTCGGACGCGGGCGCCTCGCGGACGCGCAGCTGTGGCTCGCGATCGCGTCGTATCGATACCACCAGGAGGCCATCGGGGCGGCCGACGGAGGCGACGCCGGGTTCGGCACGGCCATGATGTACGGCGTGCCGCGCGACGCGTACTACAAGCTCGTGCTCGCCGAGGTGAAGCGCTTCGCGCACCTCGGGTTCAACGACGAGCTGTCCGCGGTCGAGGCGCGCCGCCTGGGACGCGACGAGAAGGAGCGCGCCCTCGCGCAGCAACTGGCGTCGCTGGGCGAAGGGGATGCGATCGACCGCGAGTCGCTCCACGACGTCTGGTCCGAGCTGCGCCCGGGCACCGACGACGCCGCCGACAAGACCCACTACCCGGCGCTCGTCGCGGCGTTCCGGCGCCGCCTGCGCCAGGACGCCGAGAGCGACGCGCAGGACCGCAACCCGCCCATCTTCCTGTCGGCGACACCCGTGCTCGCGGCCAAGGAGGAGGCGATCTACTCGACGAGCCTGTTCTTCGAGCCGGTGCTCTGCGACAACGTCTCGAACGCCTTCCCGGCGCTCCGGCCGGCGATGCTCAAGGCGCTCGCGGCGAGCCGCCCGCAGGCGCGCGCGAACGCCGCCGCGTCGATGGGCATGGCGCCGTCGGAGGAGACGAAGACCGCGCTGCGCGTCCACCTCGCGGCGGAGACCGACGCGCGCGTCAAGCTGGTCGTCGAGTACGCGCTCGCCCTGCACGGCGAGCCCGAGCAGGTGCTGCCCATCGCGACCGCCCTCCAGTCGTGCCAGGGCGAGGCGTGCACGCTGCCGACGAACCTGCTGCTGTGGCTGCCGCAGAGCGCGCGGAGGAACCTCGAGCAGGCGCCGCTCGCGCGCGTCGTGGGCGACAAGAAGGCGGCCATCCGCGCCCGCATCATGGCCGCGTTGATCCTCGGCGCGATCGGGCGCGAGAAGCCCCTCGAGCCGGCCGCGATCGAGGCGCTCATCGCCGCCGCGCGCTTTCGGCGCGAGGACAACGAGCGCTTCCAGATCGACGCCGCCGAGGCCGTCCAGGAGACCAGCACGCTCTCGCGCGCGGACGTGCTCGCGCGGATCGCGGGGCAGAACAGCCAGTCGGCCGACGTCCTTCACCCGTGCGCGCTGCTGGCCCGGCTCGCGCGCCTCGCCATCGCGGACGATCTGCCGCTGCTCAAGCGCATGATGGCGCGCTTCGGCGAGAGCGAGGGCGCCGAGCCCTTCTTCATCGTCGACGCCACGCTCGCGATCCACGACCCGCAGTCGGACGCGCTGCTCATGGGCTGGTTCCCGCGCTACCCGAAGCTCCAGTCGCAGATCGCGGCGGGCCTGGCCTCGCGCGACAGCGTGCCGCGCGACGCGCTCGATCGGCTCGTCGCCCGGGGCAGCGTGCGCGCGCAGCTCGTGTCCATGGCGGTCCGGCACGAGGACCTGCGGGCGCGGATCATCGCCGCCCTGCAGAGCGAGAGCCCCGAAGACCGGTTCAACGCCGCCGAGATCGCCGGGCTCTCCGCGCAGGAGGGCGTGACGGACTACCTCTACCCGCTGGTGGCGTACACGGACGCGCGCTACTACCCGAACGACGCGCTCCTGCGGCACGGCGCGATGGAGGCGATCCTGCGCATCACGCTGGCCAGCATGAAGCCGCCGCCGCGCGCCGCCGCCGCCGCAACGAAGGCGGAGCCGCCGGCGGCTCCGCCCGAGGCGCCCGCGCCGCCCGCGCCCGCCGAGCCGACGCCCGCGCCGCCCGCCACCCCGTGAACGTGGACGTGGTCGTGGTCGTGGTCGTAGTCGTAGACGCTGACGTAGTCGCTGTCGTGTGCGTAGACGCATTTGAACGCCATCGACGGTACAGACCGGGTAGATAGGTAACAGATCAGACCGGGCACATAGGTGACACCTGATAGGTGCACGACGCAGGAGGAAGCGTCGTGCCCTGGAAAGGACTGACACCTGTGGATCTACGAATGGAGTTCATCACCCGTCTGCAGAGGGGTGAACGAGTGACAGACCTGTGCACCGAGTACGGCATCTCCCGGAAGACGGGGCACAAGTTCAAGAAGCGATTCGAGGAGGCCGGTGCAGCCGGTCTATTCGACCAGTCGCGAGCCCCCCGGCACATTCCTCACAGGACGGGCAGCGAGGTCGCCGAGCTCGTCGTGGCTGAGCGCCAACGGCATCCGAGTTGGGGACCCAAGAAGCTCAAGGACGTCCTGGAGAAGCGCTTAGGGCACGGTCTGCCGTCGGCGAGCACTCTCGGTGAGATCTTGGTGCGCAAGGGGTTGGTCACACGTCGCAAGATTCGGCCTCGCCAGCGGCCGCGGCCCACGACGCTACGACCTGCCCATGAGCCCAACGACGTGTGGTGCGTCGACTACAAGGGGCAGTTCCGCCTTGGCGATCGGAGCTACTGCTATCCGTTGACGGTCACCGACCAGTTCAGCCGGTACGTCCTGGGCTGCGAAGGCATGGCTGCGATCGACGAAGACCAGGCGCGCGAGGCCATGACGGCGATGTTTCGAGAGTACGGATTGCCAAGTTTCATGCGCTCGGACAACGGAGCGCCATTTGCCTCGACGGGCCTGGCGGGCCTCACGAAGCTGTCCGTGTTCTGGATGCGGCTGGGCATCACGCCTGAACGGACCCGCCCGGCGCACCCGCAAGATAACGGTCGTCATGAACGAATGCATCGAACGCTGAAGCGCGAGACCACGCGCCCATCGAAGCCCAACCTCCTTCAGCAGCAGGAGGCGTTCGATGACTTCGTGTGGAAGTTCAACACCGAACGGCCACATGAATCGCTAGGGATGAAGCGTCCAGGAGAGATCTACTCACCATCGCCACGATCCTTGCCGTCTGTGATGCCCGAGCCGCGGTACCCGACCCACGACGACGTCCTGACCGTCAACAGCGCCGGTATGGTCCCAGTGCCTGGCCGCGGACGTCTATACCTCAGCTCCGCCCTCACGGGTCAACTCGTCGGGCTCCGCGAGGAGAACGATGGTCGTTGGCTCCCTAGCTTTCTGGACCTCGACTTAGGCCACTTCGAGACCGACAACAACATCTTCAAACCCCTGGTCCCGCCTTCACTGGAGACCGCCAACGTGTAACCCATGTGCCCGGTCTAGAACGTCACCCATCTGCCCGGTTGCACCGCACGGCCGTAGCGCGTCCAGGCACACGACAGCGACTACGTCAGCGTCTGCGACCACGTTCACGTCCACGACGACGTCCACGAGCGATCGAACGGGTCGACTGGCGAGACCAACTAGCGCGCGTGCGCGAGCCCCGGCCACGCTTGCTCGACGGCGCGCTGGATGAGCGGCTCGCTGCCGGTGACGCCGAGGACGGCGTTGGACCGGCACGTCGCGAACAGCTCGCTCGCGCGCTTGGCCTGGAACGCGCGCGCGTCGGCGAACACGCTCACCTCGACCGGCCCCACGGTGAGCTCGGACGGGTTCACGGCCCAGCGGTCGAGGAGCTGACCGGCGATCGCCTCCTCGCTGGCGTCGCGGAACGGCAACGTCGCGCCGTACCGCCAGCGCGCGACGTTCATCTCGTCGTCGCCGAACCCCGAGCGCCCCCAGCGCTGCCAGTTGGCGTGCAGCGCCCCGAGCGAGCGCGCGAGGCCGTCGGCGGCCACCGAGGTCGCCGCGAGGAGGAACGTGGTCCCGCCGCGCAGCCGGTGGACCTCGACGGCGACGCCGTAGCTGTCCCCGTGCTCGAAGCGAAGCGCGTCGTTGAGCCGCGCCTGGAACGCGTTCTTGAGCGCGTCGTACTGGCCCGCGTCCGCGGCGCTCATGGGCGGCAGCAGGCAGCCGAGGCGGATGTCCGTCAGCGCCCCCGGCCGCGCCGTCAGCACGGGGACGACGTGATCCGTGGCCGGCGCGCGCGGCGCGACCGCCGCCGGCACGGCGATGTCGGGCACGAAGGACGGCGACTTGATGTGCGCCGACAGGACCTTCGCCGCGCGCACGACCTCGTCGGGGTCGACGTCGCCCACGACGACGAGGGCGGCGTTGCGGGTCGCGTGCACGCGGCCGAGCCACGCCTCGACGTCCGAGCGCGAGAGCTTGTCGAGGTCGGTCGTCTTCACGGCGCGCGCGTGCGGGTGCTCGCCGAACAGCGCGCGCCAGAAGGCCGCGTCGGCCTGGGTCGTGAGCGCGTCCTCGTCGGCGGCGAGCGGCGCGAGGAGGCGCGCCAGGCCGTCGGCGCTCGGCCAGTCCCGCACGGGGACGACGGCCTTCGCGAACAGCAGCGTGAGCGCCTCGGGGAGCTGCGCCGGCAGGAACTGCACCATGTCCCAGGTGAAGTCGCGCGTCGCGCCGCGCCCCGTGAGGATGTGGAGCCGCGTCGCCTGGCGCGCGTCCGGCCGCGCGCGCACGGCGAGCTCGGCGAGCAGCGGCGGGTCGGCGTCGGAGTAGCCGCCGCGGAAGGCGAGCCACGCCACGGCGGATCGCCCCTCGCGCACGTCGGTCACGACGGTCAGGCCGTTCTCGAGCTTCGTCGTCGTCACCTCGTCGGGATCCGGCGCGAAGGCGTCGAGCTCGCGCGCGTCCCAGCCCGCCGCGCCGGGCACGAGCTCGCGCGCGGCCTCGGCGGCCGCCCCGCCCGTCGCCGGCGCGGCGCCCCGCTGCGCGGCCTCGGGCCCCGGCGGCGCCGGGTTGAACATCACGGCGCGCGCCTTCTCGCGCCCGAGGTGCTCGTAGGCGAGCTTCGCGACGGTCGCGCTCTTCACCGCCTGGAGCGCGGCCCACGAGTCAGCGGACGGCTGCGCGCGATCGGCCGACGTCGACGCCGTCATGGCCTCGCCGAGCGCGCGCGACACCTGAGGCGGCTCCTCGAACAGCTGCGCCGTCTCGTAGAGGCCGCGCATGTCGGCGAACGTGTCCTGTTCGGTCGGCTCGCGCGACCACAGGCTCGCGACGCGCGCGATGACGATCTGCGCGACCTTCTCCGGGCTCGCGCCGGGGGCCACGAGCACGCGCAGCAGGAGGACGCTCGCGCTGACGCCCGGCTGGTAGTCGACGCGCACCGAGCGGATCTTCGGCTCCTCCTCGAGGATCGATTCGGACCCGACGTCCCGCTGCAGCCAGCGCGCGAGCACGTCCTCGGTCACACGCGCGTCCCCGATCGCGCCCGGCAGCCGCCAGCCGATCCAGAGCTCGGGCGTAGGCAGCGGCGAGCTGCGGTGCTCGACGCGCGGACCGCCGGGAGCGGCGGCGCCGAGCACCTGGGGCGCGGGCACGAGGCGCGCGACGGGGCGCTGGGCGTCTCCGCGAAGCGCCGGGGGCAGGCGCGCGGCGAGCGCGTCGAGCGACGTCGCGCCCGGCGGCGCCGCGACGAGCACCGTCATGCGGTCGGGCCGAAAGCTCGACGCGGCGAAGGTGCGCGCCTGCGCGAGCGTGAGCCGGTGGATGCTCTCCTCGGTGCCGCCCGTGGCGCGCGCGTACGGGTGCCCGGGAGGGAACAGCAGCGGCACGAGCGCGTTCGCGGCCCAGCTGCCGGCGCGCGGATCCTCGCGCACGAGGTGCTCGCTCGCCACGACCTGCCGCTCGACGGCGACCGCGTCCTCGCCGACTGCCGCGAGCGGGTCGGCGAGGCGCGCCGCCTCGAGGTCGAACAGCGCGCCCAGCGCGCTCGACGCGGCGAACTCGTAGAAGATGATCCCGTCGCGCGTCGTGTAGCCGTTCATCTCGGCGGCGCCCAGGCGCGTTAGGCGATCGCCGCGCGACGTCGCACGCTGTCCCGCGGGCGCCGGGTCGACGGCGCGATAGCTGAGGTGCTCGACGAGGTGGGCGAGCCCCTCGGCGCCGGCGGGGTCGGTGCTCGAGCCGCCGGCGACGACGCTGACGACGCCCGCCGTCGTCGCGTGCGGATCCTCGTCGAGGAGGAGGCGCAGGCCGCTCGGCAGCACGCGATCGGTCAGGGCCGCGTGCTGCGGCGGAGGCGGCCGCCTGTCGCGCTTCTCCCGCTTCGGCGCGCGCGCCTGCGCGGGCGTCGCGACGGGCAGCGGCGCCTCGGGAGGCACGCAAGCGCCCGTGCCCCACGCGATGGCGAGCGCGATCGAGGCCGAAGAGAAGGGACGCGACCTCGAGCGCGGCGGGAATGGCAAGCCACCCCAGGATATCACTGTCGCGCGGACGATCAGAGGCCGAGGAAGGTGCGCAGCAGCGCGACGTAGCTGCCGGGCTGCCTGGCGTTCAGCGTGGGCGGCGGCCCGTGGTCGTCGCCGTGGTCGGCGCCGGGGACGAGCTCGAGCTGCGTCTTCTGGGCGGGCTGGCCGATGGTGTGGGCGGCGGTGAGCTCCTGGGAGTACTGGAACCTCACGTAGTCGTCGGCGAGGCCGTGCATCGCCAGGTACGGCGCGGCGACGCCCGGGATCTTCGCGAGGTTGTCCCAGCGGCTGTCGGCGACGAAGCTCACGGGCAGATCGACGTAGACGCCGTCGCGCACGAGGTCGGCGATCGACGTGAAGGCCGACTCGGTGACGAGCGCCGACGGCGTGCGCACGGACGCGAGATCGATCGCGAACGCGGCGCCCAGCGAGCGGCCGTAGATGACGAACTTCGCCGGGTCGACGCCCTTCAGCCCGGGCAGCGCGTCCCACACGGCCTGCACGTCGGCGTGGATGCCGGGCTCGGACGGCGTGCCCGTCGACTGGCCGTAGCCGCGCGGATCGACGGCGGCGAGATTCACGCCCAGCGGGTACAGCAGCTCGAGCCGCGGCCAGCTCGAGGCGATGTCGTTGCTCTGGCCGTGGAAGTAGAGCATCGTCACGTCGGGCCGCGCGCCGGGCACGTCGGCCGCCGGGATGAAGACGACGTCGATCGTCTCGCCGCCCGACGCGACGGACAGGTGCTCGTGGCTCGGGATGCCGGCGTCCACCTGGTCGGCGCCGGGCGGCTCCTTCTTTGGATCGTAGAGGAAGCCGTCGAGGCGCTGGCGCGAGCAGCCGGCGGCCAGCGCGCCGGCGAAAGCCACGGAGGCGAAGCAAATCAGGAGGCGCTTCATCTGACGTCTCCGAAGTAGACGTTGCAGCCGAGCAGCACGAGCACGTAGCCGCGATCGGCCGGCGAGATCCACGTGGGCGCGAGCGGGTGCACGTCGTACCAGGGCGAGAGCCAGCTCGCCTCGAGCACGAGGCCCGCGCGGCGGCCGACGCGCAGCTCGCCGCCCGCGAGCGGCCCCACGAGCGCGCGCACGCGCCCCGGCACGAGCGTGCCCGCGTCGGCGCCGACGTAGACGAGGTGGCGGCGCGAGGCGCCCACACGCCACGCCGCGAGCGCCGAGAGCTGCGGCCCGAGGCGGGCGGCCTCGAAGTCCGTCAGGACGTGCACCGAGCCCGCGACCGTCACCGTGGGCACGAGCCCGCCGTCGCGCACGACGGCGTGGAACGCCGCGCCCGGCTCGAGGTGCAGATCGCCGAACGCGGCCGAGGTGACGTCGGCGCGCGCGAAGACGTCCCAGCGATCGGTCACGCCGTAGCCGGCTCCCACGTCGAGGATGGGCGCGGCGATCGGCGTGCCCGACAGGCTGTCGAGCGGCCCGCCCACCGAGGCCTGGGCGACGGCGTTGCCGCGTCCGAGCGGCCGCGCGTAGTGGCTCGTCGCGCACGCCCCGAAGGCGACGGCGCAGGCACAGAGTGAAGACACGACCGTCGCGAGCTTCGCGCCTCTTCCGCCCATCGCGCGGCCGCAGTGTATCACCGCCCGGCGCCCGGGCTTTTTCGGGTAAGATGGCCGGCCCCTCATGAGCGAGCGCACCGCTTTTCCGCTGATCTGGGAGAGCTCCCGGATCGAGGACTTCGGCGGCGCGCTCATCGCCGCGGCGAGCGCCGTGGGCATGGGCGTGGCGTTCGTGGCGATGCACCCGCCCCAGCCGCGCATCGTCTACATCAGCGACAAGGGCCTCGAGATGCTCGGCCACCCGCGCGAGGAGGTCCTGCGACGGCCCGCCCGGGACTTCCTCGCGCCGGACGAGCGGACGAGGCGCGAGGCGGACGACTCGTACATCAGGCCTGACTCGAGCCCGAACTTCTTCGAGGCGATGATCGAGCGCGCCGACGGGCGCGCCGTCCCGCTCGAGGTCGGCTTCGCGCCCATCCGGCTCGACGGCGAACCGGGTCTCGTCGCCTTCACGCGCGACATCACCGAGCGGCGCGCCGCCACCGACGCGCTCGCGCGCTCGGAGCAGCGGCTGCGCCAGCTCATCGAGCACGCGCCCGACGCCGTGTGGATCAACGACGGCAAGCGCCTCGTGTTCGCGAACATGACGGCGGCGCGCATGCTCAAGTACCCCAGCGTCGAGGCGTTGCTCGCGACCGACGTCGCCCAGATCGTCGCGCCCGAGGATCAGCCGGCGATGCGCGAGCGCATGGGGCAGATGATGCGCACGGGCGGGTCGTTGCCTCCCCGCGAGTACCGCTCGCGCTGCAGCGACGGCACCTACATCCTCTGCGAGGTGCAGGCGATGCCGATCGAGTGGGAGGGCCGGCCCGGGCTCCTCGGCTTCGCGCGCGACGTCACGAGCCGCAAGGAGATGGAGGCGCGGCTCGCGCAGTCGGAGCGCCTCGCCGCGCTCGGCACGCTGCTGGCCGGCATCGCGCACGAGATGAACAACCCGCTCGCGTACACGCTGCTCGGCATCGAGCAGGCGCTGGCGCAGCTGACGCACCTCCAGGCGCCCGCCGACGACGTCGCGAAGGTGCGTGAGGCCCTCGACGGCGCGCTGCACGGCGCGACGCGCGTCTCCGCCGTCGTGAACCAGATCCGCGCCAGCTCGCGGCCCGACGTCGAGGAGCGCGCCGCGGTGGACGTGCGCGCCGTGCTCGAGGCGGCGTTGCGCGTGACCCACAACGAGATCCACCACCGCGCGCGTCTCGTGACCGACTTCGCCGACCTGCCGCCCGGCGTCGTCACGGGCAACGCCCAGCGCCTCGAGCAGGTGTTCTTGAACCTGCTCGTCAACGCCGTCCAGGCCCTGCCCGACGGCCGCGCCGAGAACGAGATCCGCGTCGTGCTGCGGGCGCCGACCGCGCGCGAGGTCTCGATCGAGGTGAGCGACAACGGTCCCGGCATTCCGGCCGACGTGCGCTCGCGCATCTTCGATCCGTTCTTCACGACGAAGCCCGTCGGCCTCGGCCTCGGCCTCGGCCTCTCGATCTGCCAC
>Ga0265314_10003513_pt1 | contig 15123 bp, 14 predicted proteins | sample 4126metaG_FD_203106 | JGI IMG/M metagenome (GOLD analysis project Ga0265314, IMG submission 203106) | Rhizosphere microbial communities from Carex aquatilis grown in University of Washington, Seatle, WA, United States - 4-1-26 metaG | ecosystem: Host-associated > Plants > Roots > Rhizosphere >... | reverse complement strand
GCAGAAGGCAGAAGGCGGAATGCAGAAGGCAGAACGCTGAATGCAAATCCGGAGCGCGACTTCCGCTCGCTGTTTCTGCCTTCCGCCTTCTGCCTTCTGCCTTCTGTCTGTCCGCCTTCCGCCTGCCGTCAATTTCCTCCCAAAGTCTGGTCGGCTTCCGCGAGCAGTTCGCGGACGCCGGCGACATCTTTCGCATCGCGCAGGAATTTGACGAATTTTTCATCCCGGACCAGCCGCGAAATGTACGCAAGCGCTTCCAGGTGTGCGCCGGAGGCGCTCTTGGACGAAAGGAGCAGGAACAGCACGTGAACCGGTTCGCCGTCCAGCGCGTCGAAGTTGATGCCCTTCTTAGACCGCCCGAAAACGCCAACTAAATCCGTGATCGAATCGTGCTTGGCGTGGGGAACCGCGACGCCTGCGCCGATGCCGGTGGAACCGAGTTCTTCGCGGTCCATCAGCGCCTTGATCACTTTCTTGGAGGTGGCTTCTTCAATTTTGCCGGCCTTCACCAGCGACGCCACCATTTCCTTGATGACCTCTTCTTTCTGGACTGACTTCAGGTCATCCAGGATTGCGCCTTCGGGAATGATCTCACCCAACTTCATCGTGCAGTGCCTCCAAAAAGTCAAAACACACGTTTTCGCCTCAAGAGTTCGGCGGGTCCTGCGCGGGCCCTTGCCGACTCTTGAGATTGTCTCAATCACATTGACCGGGAAGAGCGGGTCATTGCCATTGATTTTGTATTATTCGTCCAGACCGTCGTCCTCGGAATTGTCCACGGCGACAACGGTGCCCAGCAACTCGGCGCGCTTGCTGCCGCGCGTCACCGGCCGCAACTTGGCCTTATACTTCTTCATTTCTGTCAGCATCTTCTTTTCGGCTTTGTCGATGGCGACGTAGATATCTTCGGCTTCGCCTTTGGCGAAGAGAGTGTGGCGTTTGGCTACCGTGCAGACCAATTCAACGGTCTGGCGTTTAGACTTCTCCACCGCCAGGATGACGTGCATTCGGTGGATGCCGTCGAAGTACTTTTCCAGTTTGCCCAATTTCTCTTGAACGTGCGTCTTAATGGCTTCGGTCACCTTGAAGTGACGGCTTTCAATCTGCAGATCCATTCGCTATCCCTCGAGCCCCACATTGAACTTCGCTAGTCGTGCTGGCCTTTGCCGTCGCGACTTCGTAACGCCTTGTAAACAGCCTAAGAATCGTAAAATCAATGGCACCCCCGTCAACTGGATTCTTCTGAAGGTCCGGCATGGGTAAAAAAGTGCACAAGTTACCGTCCATTCTTAAAATCACTTTGTGATGTCAAGGATGCGTAAACGAAGTCTCCCGATGATTTTCCTAAGCAATTCCTCAACGAATGTCCGTACTGCATTCTCCCATCTTTAGTCTACCCGCTAAATGTCGTTAAAATGATATGAATCCACGCGCAAAGCGATGCATCCTGAATCCGGCGCGAAAAGGCATTGACCGAATTCCTGGCGTCACTACCGTTAGCAAATTACGTTACCGGAGAGCGCCATGCCCAACAGTTATTCCATGCCCGCGGATTTTATGTGGGGCGTCGCGACCGCCAGTTATCAGATCGAAGGCGCGGTAAACGAGGACGGGCGCCTGCCGTCGGTGTGGGACACGTTCTGCCAGACTCCTGGAAAAATCAAAACCGGCGAATCAGGCGACATCGCGTGCGACCATTACCATCGCTTTAAAGACGATATTAACTTGATGCAGGACTTGGGCGTGAAAGCGTATCGTTTTTCGATCGCCTGGCCGCGCGTAATTCCCGACGGCGACGGCGCCGTGAATCAGAAGGGTCTCGATTTTTACAGCCGGCTTGTTGACGCGCTGCTTGCGGCGGGAATCACGCCGTTCGCCACGTGTTATCACTGGGACATGCCCGAGGCCACTTATCGCAAGCACGGCGGGTGGCACGGCCGGCAAAGCGCTCACGATTTTGCGCGCTTTGCGGGCGTCGCGGCCAAGGCGCTTGGCGACCGCGTGCAGAACTGGTTCACGATCAACGAATTCATCTGCTACACGATGCTCGGTTACGGCATGGGAATTCACGCTCCAGGCGAGCAGGTCGATCGCAAGCGCCTGCACCAGCTCACGCATCACGCGCTGCTGGGGCACGGACTCGCGGTCGATGCGATTCGCGCCAATGCGCGCAACGTCAACGTGGGACTCGCCGACAATTACCAGTGCTTCGTGCCTGTCACCGAGACGCCCGATGACATCGCGGCGGCGAAAAAAGCGTTTCGCATCGAAAACGGCAACATGATCGTTCCGGTGATGACCGGCGCGTACGATCCGACGTGGCTGGCGGTGATGGGCGCCGATGCGCCGCAGTTCAGCGACGCCGACATGAAGCAGATTTCGCGGCCGCTCGACATGGCCGCGCTGAATGTGTACACGGGGTATTTTGTGCGTGCCGGCGGGAAACTGGGGTACGAAAAAATCGATCCGCCCGCGTCGTATCCGCTCTACAATGTTTTCTGGCTGCGCCACGTTCCCGACGCGCTGTACTGGGGCCTGCGCTTCGGCGCCGAGGACCTTGGCATAAAAAACCTGTACATCAGCGAGAACGGATGTTGCGCCGCGGACGACGTGAGCGCGAAGGGTGAGATCCTGGACGTCGACCGCATTGAGTACTTGCGCGAGTATTTACGCGCCGCGCACCGCGCGACCGGCGACGGCGTGAATCTGAAAGGCTATTTTGTCTGGAGCCTGCTTGATAATTTCGAGTGGGCGGAAGGTTTCGCCAAGCGCTTCGGCCTTTATTTCACTGATTTTAAAACACAGAAGCGAACGCCGAAACTGAGTGCGCAATGGTATTCGCAAGTCACGCGCGCGAACAAAGTGCTTTGATATCATTTAAATCGCTCATTCTTCTGCCCCTTTGGATTTCTCTTTGCTTTAGGTTCTTTCGCGCCGGGGCGTTTTCTCCGGGCAATCAAATGCGAAAGGAAAAATCTATGTTGCACAGAATTGCGGCAATCGCCGCGGTGCTTGCATTCGCGGGGGCCTCCTACCGGGTCCATGCAGCCGACGTGACGAATGTTCCCTCTACTGGCGGCACTTCGACGTCTGGAGACGCCAACGGAAATCCAATCAACTCCAGTGGCACTACATCGACCGGCGGTAACACGAACGCTGGAAACGGAACGATCGGTCACGGAACGACTGGAAGTGGCGCGAATGGAAGTGGAACGACTGGCGGCGACGTAAATGGGTCGGGAACAAGCAGCAATCCGGCCAGTGGCATTGGAACAACGCCGGGATCGCCCGGAACAAATTCGGGTTCGACAGGCAGTGGCCTGAATGGAAATGGATCCACAAATTTCGGGACGTCGGGCGTAGGGACGGGCTCTAACTCGAACGGTTCAATGGGGAACTCCGGTTCGAACAACGGCGCCGGGATGAGAGGTTCGGGAACTGGAACCGGTATCGGAACTGGTACTGGAACCGGTAGCGGGACGGGAACTGGTACTGGAAACGGAAGTGGCTCAGGTGCTACGGGCGGTGGGACAGGGAGTGGTTCTGGCGGCGGAACTGGAAGCGGTTCTTCCGGTGGAGGCGCGGGCGGAGGCGCCGGAGGTGGAGGCGGACGGTAGCTTTAAATAAAGACTTATGCAAAGGCCTCACGAAATGTGAGGCCTTTTTTTGTGTCGTTCTTCCATTTCGAAAAGTTCGGAGTGTTCTTTGCTCGTGTTTCTCAGTCAGGAGAAAGGACTCCTGAATAAAATCGGAAAGGAACGATTTATGTTTCATAAAATCGCGACAGTTGCCGCAGCCCTTACACTGATGTTCGCGACGTGCTCAATTTTTGCTGCCGAGTCGGAAGGCGCGTCATCTACGCGAAACGCCACGACATCGGGAAGCACGGACCACTCTTCGGGAACTTCTGCCGGGACGAGCGATACAACCCATGGCGGAATGCGCAGCACCAATCCTGATACGCACATTGGCACGTCATCGGGACTGAAGGGCACCACCGGATCCGGTGACCACAGTACCAGCACAAACATCGGGACATCACCGGGGCTTCGAGGAACGACGGGCACTGGATCGGACAGCGGCAGCACGCCATCGACCAGCACCGGTCCGACATCGGGGTTCAGTTCGAGATCGGGCAGCTCCGGTTCGAGCCAATCGACAATCAATGGAAGTTACAACACCAACAATCCCGTGGATAACAGCGGACCGCGTTCCAACACCGGTTTTTCGAACAGCAACGCCGGCATTTATGGATCGGATGAAGGAAAATAAATCGGATTGCGCGCAGCTCACTGTTGTGTGTTGCGTACGGATAAAGAAGGATCGTCAGGACGCGCGGGTTCAATATGAATCAGCGCGTCTTCAATTTTCAGCGAGGACGCAAGCAGCGCGTCTTTGACTTTGTGCGCGATTTCGTGTCCGCGCGCGACGGTCAGGTTGGCGTCGACTTGAACGTGCAGATCGACGACCAGTTTCAGACCATATTTTCGAATGCGGCACTTTTCGATCCGCACCACGCCTTCGACTTCACCCGCGGTTTTGCGCACCTGCTCTTCGACCTGGTACGGAGCCGCAGTGTCCATCACTTCCGCGCCGGCCGTACGCAGGATGCGAACGCCGTTGAATGCAATGATTGCGCACGCGGCCAGCGCGGCCCAGGCGTCGGCGCTCTCGTAGCCTTTGCCCATTGTCAGCGCCAGCGCGATGCCGACGAAGGCGGCGCCGGACGTGAGCGCGTCGCTGTGATGGTGCCACGCATCGGCCGTTACTGAAGTGCTCTGAATGTCTTCGCCCACTTCGCCAACATAGCGGCCCAGGATGAATTTTCCGATGACCACCACGACCAGCACCACCAGCGTGAACGCTTCGGGCGCGCGATGCGGCAGCATGATTTCGCGGACGCTCTGGATCGCGAGTCCCACCGCGGCGGCGAGCAGCGAAATAGCGACGGCCATCGCCGCGAGCGCTTCGGCTTTGCCGTGCCCGTAGGGATGATCGTGATCGGCCGGGCGCGCGCCAATGCGCAGGCCACTGTAGACAATCAGCGAGCTCAAGATATCGAGCGCCGATTCCATCGCGTCGGCGATCAGTGCGTAGGAGTTTCCGAAAATGCCGCTCAGGAGTTTCACGCCCACGAGCAGCGCATTCACGACAACGCCAATCAGGATTGAGCGTACTCCTTTCGCGCTCGCGGCATCTGTTTTTTGACGGTCTGATTCGGACATGTGGCGATCAATCCGGAAATGTCGAGCGGCCCGAACGCCGTTCGAGGTCTCAATCCATTTGTGCTTAGTTGTGTGTGAGAATAACCAGCTTCGCCATTACGACAGCGTCATTTCCGCGATTTGTTCGCCGATGCAGAGCGACGCGGTCGCGGCGGGGGAGGGCGCATTAAGCACATGCACAGCGCCGGACTCGCGCACGATTTTGAAATCGTCGACCAACGCGCCGTCGGGAAGCAGTGCTTGCGCGCGCACGCCGGCGCCGCCGTCTTCCAAATCCTTCGCCCGGATTTCAGGCATCAGTTTCTGCAGTGCGCGCACAAACGCGGCCTTGCTGAACGAACGGTGAAATTCGCCGAGGCCTGTGCGCCAATATTTCGCGGCCATTTTCCAGAAGCCGGGATAGGTGAACGTATCGAACGAGTCGCGCAGGCTAAAGGAGAAGCGCGTGTAACCTTCGCGCTTGAGCGCCAGCACCGCGTTCGGTCCGGCCTCGACGCCGCCGCCGATCATGCGTGTGAAATGCACGCCAAGGAATGGGAAGCGCGGATCGGGCACGGGATAAATGAGGCCTTTGACGAGATGGTGCGAGGCGGGCGCAAGTTTGTAATATTCGCCGCGAAACGGAACGATCTTCGCGCCGGGATCGGCGCCGCCCATGCGCGCGACGCGGTCGGAGAGCAGACCGCCGCAGTTCACGATCAGTTTTGCACGGATTTCGCCATTGTTCGTCGAAATGATTTCTTCGCCATCGGTGGAACGACGAATTCCCGTGGCGCGCGTGCCGGTGCGAACCGTTCCGCCGGCCTTTGTGATCAGCTCTGCGTACTTTTTCGCGACGGCGACGTAGTCGACAATTCCCGTGCCCGGAACCCACAGCGCCTTGATGCCCGCGACGTGCGGCTCGATTTCGCGCAGACGCTCGGGACCGATTTCGACAATGCCGGCGACGCCGTTGGCCTGGCCGCGGCGCAGCAATTCGGCCAGTGCGGGCAGTTCCGATTCATTCGTCGCGACGACAACTTTTCCGCAGATTTCGTGAGCGATGTTGTGCGTTTTGCAGAACTCGACCATGCGCCGCGCACCTTCGACGCAGGTTTTCGCTTTGGCCGAGCCCGGTTTGTAATAGAGGCCCGAATGAATCACGCCGCTATTATTTCCGGTCTGGTGCGCGCCAACCTGGGGTTCTTTTTCGAGAACGCAGATTTTCTTCGCCGGATCGCGTTCGAGAATTTTCAATCCCGTGGCCAAACCAACAATGCCGCCGCCAATAATCGCTACGTCGAAAACCACGTTTTAAATTTCCCTTTTTACTTTTTAAGGCGCTTCCGCGTTTCAATCCAGGTGTGCAGATTGGATTTCAGATTCGAGCGATTCTGTTTTCCGTACGGGACGGGCTGGTGGCTGGGCAGGCCGCTTTCGCGCAGGAATTTCTGAACTTCGCGCCGCGCGACGAGGTCGTGAATGATCTCATCGGTGAGCATGCCGCCGGAAAAATTCATGGCCTCCACATTTTTTTTCGTCGCGCGCTGCGCCAGCAGCAGATCGGCTGTCATCACCAGGTCGCCGGGCTGTGCCTGCTCGACGATCCAGTTGTCGGCGGCGTCGAAATCGCCGGTGACGACTTCCATGCGCGCCGCTGGATTTTCTGCGATCGCTGAAATCGCTGCGTTCGCGACATAAATCGGCACGATCATGTGGCGCTTGCAGATCTGCAAAATTTCATCTTTGGCCGGACAGGCGTCGGCATCTACGAACACGTTCATGGCGGTATTTTCGCGCAAAGGCTCAAAGACGCTAAGATATTTCCGCGAATGAGAATCACAGCTGCGCTTTGAGTCGGCGTAAAGCACCGGCGGTGAATCCGGCCATGGACAGTTCCGCAACTCTAGTTTGGCTTGTCGTCTTTGTTCTGAACGTGCGGGATGCCGCGGCTTTTTTCGTCGTAGCCTTCCGGAACGACAAACGGGCTGCCGAGATTGCCGCGTTCGGCGGCGTCGAGCGCCGACTTTTCCGTCTTGGTCACGCTGACGACCTTGGTATCGAGACGCCCGCCCGCCGCGAGGTCGAGGTGCAGTTCCATCGGCATGCGCTTGAAGGTTTCCTTGTGCTTGCGCATGAAGTCCGCCATTTTGTCGCCGATGATCTGCAGCAGGTAAAGCATGTCGGCGCTGTCGTAAGGCAACTCGATTTCCGGATGCAGGTAGCCCTCGAACGGAACGTAATCGGGAATGTCTTCGGCGATGACTTTTACAGGGATGCAGTCGACGTTGGCGAGTTTTTTCGTCGGGCCGGCGTCGGTGGCCAGCGCGTACTTGCGCTTGTCGTCAAGAAGCGCGCGGTAAAGCTTTACGATTTTTTCGCGCTGCGGGCCGGCGGGTTGCGCGGCGAGGTCGTCCTCGGTGTTTTTCTTACGCTTGTCGATGCGCTTGCGGCGCGTTTCAAAATCTTCGGTCACTTTCTTCTTGTCGATGTGATTGAGGTTGATGATCTTTTTATTTTTCAGATCGATGATGATGCTTTCGGTCGGCTTGCCGTTGTCCTTGCCGCCGTATTCGTCGATGCAGACCATATCCTTGTGAATGTACATTTTCTGCCGGACATCTTTTGCGGTGGGGCCGTCCTTGCCCTGCTCGACGATGTTATAATCCTGCTCAACGACCAGCACCTGTTCGCCGCCCGGGCACTTCGCCGCCGATGCCGACAGAAAAACCATCGTCCACGCCAACACCATCGTCCGAACTGACATTCGTTCTCTCCTTATGAAGCAAACCGGCTCTCAATCCGGGGCACTATCTATACTCATATCGTCAATAGACGGCAAGCCCGCGCGGGAATTCAGTCTTTCTGGCCGAAACTGCAGCGATTGTATGGGCTCAATCTTTCTGCTTCAGGCACGCGTGCAATCCAGCCGATAAAAAGCCGGGGAACTTTTTTGACATTGCCGTCGGGGGATTTCACATGCTGCGCGCCGTGCTGAGCGTCATTACTGTCCTGCTTTTCATTGCCATGGGATTTTTGCTCTACACGGGCAATTACATCACCGAGAAAAAGACCGATTCGGAACTGACGGCCGGCGGCAAGCCACCCGCGGCGCCGGTCGTGCCCGCTCCCGCGCCGATGCCCGCGCCGGCGCCGGTGATTCCGCCGCCCGCTCCGCAGCCGGTGGTCCAGGCTCCGCCGCCGCCCGCGCCGGCTCCGCACCGCAAGCACACGCATGTTGTCCAGCCGGGTGAATCGCTCTCGAGCATCAGCCGCAAATATTTCGGCACGCCCGACTACTACGGAAAAATTGCCGATGCCAACAATCTGAAAAGCCGCGATCACATTCGCGTCGGTCAAGTGCTCGTTCTGCCGGATCTGCCGATGAAGACCGCGAGCGCCGAGGATGCCGCAGCGCCGGTCGAAGCCTCCGCGCCGGTGACCACAGAAGCTGTCGAACCTGAACCGGTCGAAGCGAAGGGCGACGACAAGCACGCGGCGAGCAACCAGGATTTTGAGCCGCAGCAACCGACGTTAAACATCACGGTGCCGAAAAAATGAAGAAACGCCGCCGGGTCAAACGCTTGAGTTCTCGCAACGCGATTCAGAGTCCCGCTGAATCGCCGGCGGACGGCCCGGTCGATGTTCGCGTAAAAATGCTGATGTCGCGCATGACCTCGTGGCGTTTCAGCGCTCAATAAAGTCCAAAATCCGCCGCGCGAGTTCCTCGCGCCACGCCCGCGAATAAAAATTGTGGTTCGCCCCTTCGATGGTGTGAAAAACTGTTTTTTCGCGCGAGCCCATCCCGGCCGCGTGCAGTTTTTCAAAATGCGCGCGGGCCGGAGCCGCCTCCTCGTCGCCGCTGCCCCAGATGAAAAGGCCGGGGCCTTTCCAGTCGAGCAATTCTTTTTCGATGTCGCGCGCACTGTCTTTGAGATTGCGCTCGCCCGAGGCGGGTTTTTCGCCGGCGCTCACATTTTTCTTCACGCGATCGACGTTGATCTCGCCTTTGAGCAGGCGCGCCCATGTGTTCGGCGATAACGCTTTGCTGGCGTAGTTTTTCAGATTCTTCCAGCGGCGGCGGTTGTCGAAGGTTTGGGTGCGCGCGGGTTGGAAGGGGAGGGTGGAGATGGCGATGATACCGCAATTTCGGATTTCGGATTGCGGATTGCGGAGTGCGCTCGCGCCGAGTGCGACGTTGCCGCCGGAGCAGAGTCCGACGAATCGCGGCGATTCTTCGCCGGTGCATGCCGCGGTCGCGGCGATCATTGCGTCCAGATCGACGTCGTTGAACGCGCCGCACGAATCGCCGCGGGCCGGCATCTCGACGCGGATCGCCGTCCAGCCGGCGCGCGCGATAGAGGATGCGAGAAAGACCAGCAGGTCGGCGGGACCGGCGCGCGTGCCGCTCCAGCCGGGGACGAGGATGACGGTTCCTTTGCTTTGTGTGAGTGGGCGGTGTGAGGTGGCGACGAGGCCAGCGCGCGCGATGACCTCGCGGCTTTCTGAATCGAAATCGGCGGTTGGGGTCAGTTCCATGGCAATAGTTTAAACCGTTGAGTGAATTCACGGACACATGATTGTCCGCCTGGCTGAAGCACGGGCAGCCAATGGCGGGCTGCCGTGGCACACACTCATCGAAATGCGATCCCGCGACGGCTAGAAGTCGAGACGGAATTCCTGGCCGAGGTAACGGGCTTTTGCATCGGCGTTTTCGACGATTTCGCGCGGGGCGCCGTGGATCCAGATTTTGCCTTCGTCCATGATGTATGTGCGGTCGGTGATGTTCAGGGTTTCGCGGACGTTGTGGTCGGTGACCAGAACGCCGACGCCCTCGCCTTTCAGCACGCGCAGAATGCCCTGGATTTCATTCACCGCGATCGGGTCGATACCGGCGAACGGTTCGTCGAAGAGCACGATTTTCGGCGAGAGACTCATCGCGCGGGCAATTTCCAGGCGCCGGCGTTCACCGCCGGAGAGCACCGAGGCCTGGCTGTTGCGGACGACTTCGAGGCCCAGTTTCTTGATGAGTTCTTCGACGCGATCGTAGCGTTTCTGCTTCGACGGCTCCTGCAGTTCCAGCACGGCCATCAGGTTTTCGACGACGCTCATGCGCTGGAAGACGCTGGGCTGCTGCGCGAGGTAGCCGATGCCGCGATTGGCGCGTTCGTACATCGGCACGCGGCTGACATCGCGGTGCTCGAACGTGACGTGGCCGCCGTCGGGATGCAGCAGGCCCATGATCATGCGGAAGGTCGTGGTTTTACCGGCGCCGTTGCGGCCCAGCAGACCGACGATCTCGCCGCGGCCGACCTGCAGGTCGACGCCGCAGACGACTTCGCGTTTTCCGAATTTTTTGCGCAGGCCCTTGGCTTCGAGCACTGCGTCGGGCGGCTTCACCGGCGCCGAACCCATCACGCGGCGCAGCTGCGCGCTCGACGCGATCGGGATCACGCCCGAATGCAGCGGCATGCCGAGATCTGCGTTCGGATTGAGCGGCGCCGGGCCGCCGAACGGATTGTCCGGTTCCGGTGCGAGCAGTCGAATCCGCGCGCTTGGCGAAAGTTCACTCTTTGTGACGATCGATGTTTCGCGCGAGGCCAGCGGCGGCATCGCGTAGACGAGCGTTTTTTCTTCGTCGTGAGGTTCGGCGCCGTTGCCGTTGGACGGCGGTGCCTGTGGCGGCTGCGCAAAGGGCGAGGCGACGATCAATGTGGGTTCGGTGTTCCTCTGCGGCGGCGGCGCGGGCGGCTGGGCCATCGGCGAGGTGCCGATCAACGTTGCGTCGTCGGGCGATGAGGCCGGCGCGGCTTTGTGAGGAGCTTGCGGCATTGCAGGCTGGGCGAGGGGCGAGGAGGCGATCAACGTCGGATCGGATCCCGGCGCGGACGGCGGCGGAATCGGCGGCGCGGCGTGCGGGTTCGCGTGGCCGCTGGTGTTCTCCTGCGGCGGCGCCTCGTTGTTCTGCGGTCCCGGCTGAATCAAAACGTGCTCCTTGCGGCAATGCTGTCTGTGAACGCGCTCATTTTATAAACCGCCAGCGCGACGGAGGCCACCACACAAACGAGGCGCGCCCGACCAGTTCCGACTCGGGCACGAAACCCCAGACGCGGCCGTCGGAGGACGATGGCGAATTGTCGCCCATCATCAGGAATTGTCCCTTCGGAATCTGCGCGACATACGTCCATTCGCGACCTTCCCTGTCGGGATCTTCCATCCAGCGCAGTTTGGGGCTCGATTGCTGGCGCGCGGACATCTGCAATGAAGGCGGAGAATTTGTGTCAATCATCGGCGTGTAATACAGATCGCGATACAAATCCAGATGCGTCAGCGTGCCTTTGACTCCGGCGAAGGAAACTGTCGCCACTGTTTTCAAGTCTGCGGCCGCGGCGCCGAGAATCGCCACCGGAATTTTGATCGTCTCGAAGTCCTGGCCGTCGAGCGTCGCGATCACGGTGCCGTCAACGTAGGCCAGCGAGATCTGGTGGCGTCCGGCTGCGAGCGCAGGCGCATCTTTTTTCACGGGATGCACTTTTCCAGACGCAGTATCGACGGCCGGAAGTCCCGCGCCGCTGATCGGAAGATTCCATAATGCGCTGTGTTCGCTGCTGCCGACCTGGATCTGCACCGCGCCGCCGGCGGCATCCAGATTCACATCAAGATCGAGCCGCAGGTCGTTGACCGTATGGCGCCCGCCGTAAAAGAAGTTTGTCGAGCCCCGCGCTTCGAGCACGGGGCCGCTGGACGGTTTCGGGACCAGCGGGAATTCGATCTGGCCGCAGTTTGGGCACTGCACGCCTTCCCACGTGTTCGAGACATACGCGGTGATGTCCTTCGATTTAGTCTCCGGATTGCGCATCACGAAACCGGACTCGGTCTTGACGCCTTCCTTGTTTGCTTCCGGGCAGTTCTCGTGGCTGAAAGGCCAGCGGCCCTGCTTCAGGTAGATGTTTGTCGCCGGAAATCTGTAATTCAACGTCACTGGCGCGCTGCCATCGAATTTCAAACTGTTCGGTTCGCGAGTGACGCCGGGCGTTGCGCTTTCGGCTCCATTCCACGGAAAATTGAGCGTGTCTAATTGCTTGACGATTTCGTCGTGGAGCGGGTTGTCCTTCTTCGGCTTTTCATGCAATGTCGGCGCGAACGATTTGCTGATCGGGTACCACAAAATCTTCTGCGTCTCGGGCGAGACTTCCCATTTGCGGATGATTTCGTCGGTTCCGTTCTTGCGCAAAAACAGATCGCCGCCGGAGACCACCAGTTTCTCATCGGGGAGCCCGACGAGGCGCTTGATGTAATTGATTTTCTTATTCGATTCGGAGACGTGCATGGCTGATGAGTTTTGCGATTCGCGCGACATCCAATCGGTGTTGTATTGGAAAACCACAACGTCGAAGCGCTTCGGTTCTCCAGCCACCGCGCCTTTCGCCCACGAAAAGCCGATGCCGCCGATGGAGGCGAGGGCGACCAGCGCCCAGCCGATGCGGCTGCGCCATGTTCGCGCTCCGTGCGAGGCAAAAAATCCGACCAGGATCAGCACGACGGAGACGCCGAGCGCAATGCCGACCATGGTGGTTGAAGCGTAAGCGAGTTTGTTGGTGACGATGCGGTCGCCGTAATCTTCGTGGCCGAAGAGCGTCGGTTCCATCGATCCCGATGGAATTTTGAAGGGCTCGAAAATGTAGAAACGGCAGAACAGAATGGCGATGATCAGGAACGCCATCGCGTAATAGGAGTCCCAGAAATTTGGGGTCTTTTTCTGCGTTTCCTCTTCCGGCGTCGCCATTCAAACCTCAACCTGATGTGAATATAGGACAGACGCCGCTCGGCCGCCCGTCTTGCAATTTATTTCCGATCAATCCTCACCGTCGTCGCGGTTATCGAGCACGGCGAGGAAGGCCTCCTGCGGCACTTCGACGGCGCCGATGTTGCGGCTGCGCATCTTCTTCTTGCCTTCCTTCTGTTTCTCGAGCAGCTTGCGTTTTCGCGTGATGTCGCCGCCGTAACATTTGCTCGTCACGTCCTTCGCGGTGGCCGAGATGCTTTCGCGCGCGATGATCTTGCCGCCGATCGCCGCCTGCAGCGCGATCACGAACAAATGGCGCGGGATCTGTTTGCGCAAACGGATCAGCACTTTGCGCGCGCGCTGTTCGGCCGTGGCGCGGTGGCAGATCACCGAGAGCGCATCGACCGGCGTGCCGTGTACGAGAATGTCGACCTTCGCGAGATCGGCTTCGTGATAGCCGATGAAATGGTAATCCATCGTGCCGTAGCCCTTGGTCGCGGACTTCAGCTTGTCGTAAAAATCGAAGACGATTTCGGCCAGCGGCAATTCGTATTCAACGATCACGCGCTTCGCCCCGATGTATTCCTGCTTCAGGAATTTTCCGCGCCGGTCTTCGGCCAGCTTGATCGCCGCGCCGATGTGCTCGGTCGGAACGATGACCTGGACGTGCGCGAGGGGCTCGCGGTAGGACTTGATCGTTGAGGGATCCGGCGCTTTGCTCGGCGAGGTGATCAGCATCGTCGATTTGTCCATCAATTCGATTTCGTACGTCACGTTCGGCGCGGTCTGAACGAGTTCCAGATTGAATTCGCGTTCCAGGCGTTCCTGCACGATTTCCATGTGCAGCAGTCCGAGGAATCCGCAGCGGAAACCGAAGCCGAGCGCATCGGAATTTTCGGCCTGGTAAACAAACGCGCTGTCGTTGAGCGCCAGTTTGTCGAGCGCGCGTTTGAGCGCCTCGAAGGAGTTCGTGTTCGCCGGAAACAATCCGCAGAACACCATCGGCTTGGGTTCTTTGTAGCCGGGCAGCGGTTCGATGGCGCCTTTGGCCGTGTGCGCCGATTCGATCGTGTCGCCGACTTTGACTTCGTGAATGTCCTTGAGCGTCGCGGTCATGAAGCCGACGTCGCCGGCGGAGAGCAGGTCGCACGGCGTGGGTTTGGGACGGAAGCGTCCGATCTCGGCGATTTCGAACGTCTTCCCCGAGTGGTGCATGCGGATCTTGTCGCCCTTTTTCATCTGACCGTCGACGATGCGGACGTACGTGATCACGCCCTTGTAATCGTCGTATTTGCAGTCGAAAATCAGCGCGCGCAGCGGCGCTTTTTCATCGCCCTGCGGCGTGCGGATCTGCGTGACGATGGCTTCGAGAATTTCGTCGACGCCGATGCCTTCTTTGCCGCTGGCGAAGATGCATTTTTCCTGCTGAATGCCGAGGATCTGTTCGACTTCCTGCGCGCTGGCGTCGATCTGCGCGCTGGCGAGGTCGATCTTGTTGAGCACCGGGACAATGTCGAGCTTGTGTTCGAACGCGAGCAATGCGTTGGCGACCGTCTGCGCTTCCACACCCTGCGTGGCGTCAACCAGCAGCAGCGCGCCTTCACAGGCGGCGAGACTGCGCGAAACTTCGTAATTGAAATCCACGTGGCCGGGCGTGTCGATCAAATTCAGCGTGTACGTCTTTCCGTCAGATGGCCGCGTGTAATCGATGCAGACCGCGCTGGCTTTGATGGTGATGCCGCGTTCGCGTTCGAGGTCCATGTCGTCGAGCATCTGATTGTGGAATTCACGTTCGGTAATGGCGCCGCACTTCAACAACAGGCGGTCGGCCAGTGTCGATTTTCCGTGGTCGATGTGCGCGATAATGGAGAAATTGCGGGTCAATTCGGTGCTCATGAAACCAGATCTTGGCGCGGGCCAGCTTGAGAAACTTTAACAACAAGGACGCCCGGCACAGTGCCGGGCGTGAGAGAACGAATTTATAGTAGCACATGTGCTGTGAAATTCCAGCGTCCCTCGGGCGTCCCGCCCGAGGTTTCTTTGCCTCCGTATATATGGTACAATTACCAGAGTGCTAGGTGCAATGATCATGAGCGTTATTGTACTCCTTGTAAAAGTCCTACTCGTTGGAGC
>Ga0265314_10003511_pt1 | contig 15126 bp, 17 predicted proteins | sample 4126metaG_FD_203106 | JGI IMG/M metagenome (GOLD analysis project Ga0265314, IMG submission 203106) | Rhizosphere microbial communities from Carex aquatilis grown in University of Washington, Seatle, WA, United States - 4-1-26 metaG | ecosystem: Host-associated > Plants > Roots > Rhizosphere >... | reverse complement strand
GGCTGCGCAATGACTACGAGGTCCGCACGGATCATAGCGAGGCGATGATCCTACTTTGTATGATCCGAATCATGGTCAAACGCTTGGCATCACGGTGAGTTCCCCATTTTTAAAACATGCTCTCAGATCCAAATATGACTGTACCCACATCCACGCGCGAATGGCTCGAGGCCGATGGGCTCGGCGGTTTTGCCTCGGGCACCTCCACAGGCATCCGAACCCGGCGTTACCATGCGCTCCTGCTCACTGCGACCACGCCCCCAACGGGACGGATGGTGTTGGTGAACGGGTTTGACGCGTGGGTGGAGACAAGCCAGGCGACCTTCTCGCTCTCGGCGCAGTGCTATTCGCCCGATGTCATCGGGGGTGAGGGCGCCCGGCGAATCGAAGCCTTCGGCTGGGAGCCATGGCCGCATTGGATATTCAAACTCGACGATGGCACCCGGATTGAGTTGGAGATGTTCGCCGTCAAATGGCAGCCGACGGTCTGCATCTCGTGGAAGCTTCTCGGTCTGCCCAAGGGTCTGAAGCTTCACGTCCGCCCGTTCCTTTCCGGCCGTGATTATCACTCGCTCCACAAGCGCAACCCCGTCTTTCGGTTCGAGGCAGAGGTGAAGTCCGATCGGGTTTCGTGGCAACCCTACGCGGATGTTCCTGGCGTGACGGCCCTTACGAATGGGAACTACTCTCACGACCCGCACTGGTATCATAATTTCCTCTACGAGGAGGATTCCTCGCGCGGACTCGATTGCCAGGAGGACCTTGGAGCGCCTGGTGTGTTTTCGTGGAACCTCGCAAATGACAGAGCCGTTTTACTGCTTACGACCAGAGAGAACGCCGACAGTTCCTGGCCGGCAGGCGTGAAACCGGTCGAAGTGCTAAGCCGCACGCAAGATGCGGAACGGAAACGTCGGGCTAGGTTTCCGAGCCGCCTACATCGTGCCGCCGACGCCTACATTGTCCGGCGTGGCGAGGGAAGGACTCTGATGGCCGGCTACCCGTGGTTCACGGATTGGGGCCGCGATACGTTTATCGCCCTGCGCGGTCTGTGCATCGCAACCGGGAGGCTGGGGATTGCCCGTGACATTCTGCTCGAATGGTCTGCGACGGTATCGGAAGGGATGCTGCCGAACCGATTTCCGGACCAAGGAGGACAGCCCGAGTTTAACGCGGTCGATGCCTCGCTTTGGTTTATCATTGCGGTGCACGAATTCCTTCGGGCTGCGCGGCGGGAACGCCTGCGTCTCAACGGTGATCGAAAGAAGCTATTGGCCGCGGTCGACGCCATTCTCGAAGGCTATAGCCGGGGCACGCGCTACGGTATCCGGGCCGACTTTGACGGTCTGTTGATGGCCGGCCGGCCCGGGATTCAGCTCACTTGGATGGATGCGAAGGTCGATGACTGGGTGGTCACGCCACGGACAGGTAAACCAGTGGAGGTCCAAGCGCTGTGGCTAAACGCGCTCTGGATCGGAAGCCTGCAAAACGCGCGCTGGCTAATGCCGTTCGAACGGGGTCTCAATGCCTTTCGCGCACGCTTCTGGAATGCCGAACGCAGCATGCTCTATGATGTAGTTGACGTCGACCACCAGCCCGGAACAGTGGATCCATCGTTTCGTCCGAATCAGATTTTCGCGTGCGGAGGCCTTCCCCTGCGGCTCATTGAGGGCGATCGTGCCGCCCTGATCGTTGAAGCCGTGCAAAAGGCTCTCTGGACGCCACTGGGCCTGCGTTCCCTGGCACCGGGCGAATCTGGCTACGCGCCTCACTATCAGGGCGGAGTGCGTGACCGGGACGCAGCGTACCATCAAGGCACCGTGTGGCCATGGCTCATCGGTGCCTTTGTGGATGCGTGGGTCTGGGTTCAACAGCGCTCGCCCTCCGCTATCCATGCCGCCCGCCGCGACTTTCTCCGCCCACTTGTCGACCACCTGGAACAAGCCGGCTTGGGCCATATCTCTGAAATCGCCGACGCCGAAGAACCTCACACACCACGGGGCTGTCCCTGGCAAGCTTGGTCGGTAGGCGAGGCTCTGTGGCTCGACCGGGTGGTGCTCGCCGAGAAGGGCAGGTCTCCTCGGCCTGCCAAGTCCGCACACAGATCTGCTGAAGCTCCGGCCCTCGTTCAAGTCTGAACAAAACCACGATCCTCGAACCCATGAAACTCGAAACCCCTGAACACCAGCGACTCAGCGAAACCGAATCCGGCCAACAGGCTTGGAAACGCTGGGGGCCCTATCTCTCCGAGCGGCAGTGGGGAACCGTGCGCGAGGACTACTCGCCACATGGCAACGCCTGGGAGTACTTTCCGCACGACCATGCTCGCAGCCGTGCCTATCGCTGGGGTGAGGATGGCTTGGCCGGTCTCAGCGACGATTCGCAACGGCTCTGTCTCTCACTGGCGATGTGGAACGGAAAAGACCCGATCCTGAAGGAGCGGCTGTTTGGCCTTACAAATTCCGAAGGCAACCACGGCGAGGACGCGAAGGAGCTTTACTACTACCTCGACGCCACGCCGACGCATTCCTACCTGAAGATGCTCTATAAGTATCCACAGCGGGAGTTCCCCTACTCCTGGCTCGTGGAGGAAAACCGACGTCGAGGTAAGAACCAGCCGGAGTTCGAGCTGCTCGACACAGGTATCTTCGATGATGACCGGTATTTCGACGTGTTCGTTGAATATGCCAAGGCTGGACCGGATGACATCCTAATGCTCGTAACCGTGCACAATCGTGGCCCGGAGACAGCGACCATTCATCTGTTGCCGCAGCTTTGGTTCCGCAATACCTGGTCTTGGAAGGACAATTCCGCCAAACCGTCGCTGGCGGCGGCGAAGGATGGCTCTGTCGCGGTGAAACATCCAGAACTCGGCGACTACCACGTCTATTGCGACGGTAAACCGGAATGGTTGTTTTGCGACAACGAGACCAATGCACGCCGCCTTTTCGGGCAGAAGGACGCTCGAGGGCACTTCAAAGACGCGTTCCACGAGTATGTGGTTGGGGGCGACAAAGCGGCGGTGAATTCGCAACAAGCGGGCACGAAGGCCGCCGCGCGATACGAGCTCCCGGTGCCTTCCAAAGACTCTGTGACGGTCCGCCTACGGCTAGCGCGTGGCGCTTCCGTCAAACCCTTCGCCGACTTCGGCAAGGTTTTGGCCCAACGCCGACGCGAGGCCGATGAGTTCTATGCCGGGTTGCAGACGGACATCACGGACGAGGATACGCGCAACGTCCAGCGCCAAGCCTTTGCCGGAATGATCTGGTCCAAGCAATACTTCTACTATGACGTGCCGGAGTGGATCAAAGGCGATGCAAACCAACCGCCTCCCCCTGGCGAGAGACTCTCTGGCCGCAACCAGGAGTGGCTTCACCTCAACAATGCCGATATCATCTCCATGCCCGACAAATGGGAGTATCCTTGGTATGCGGCCTGGGATCTGGCTTTCCACTGCATCCCTCTAGCAATGGTGGACGCCGAGTTTGCCAAGAGCCAGCTCATCCTGCTCACTCGCGAATGGTACATGCATCCAAACGGCCAACTGCCAGCCTACGAATGGGCATTTGGTGATGTCAACCCCCCCGTCCATGCCTGGGCGACATGGCGAGTCTTCCAAATGGACCGCAAACAGCGACGCGCGCAGAATCCGCAGTACGCGGGCGACCTCTCTTTCTTGGAGCGAGTTTTCCACAAGCTGATGCTGAATTTCACCTGGTGGGTGAATCGCAAGGACGCCAAAGGGCGAAACATTTTCCAAGGCGGCTTCCTCGGCCTGGACAACATCGGCGTGTTCGACCGAAGCGCCCCCCTTCCGACCGGGGGGTTCATCAACCAGGCCGACGGCACCGCGTGGATGGCGATGTATTCGCTTAACCTCATGCGCATCGCGCTCGAGCTGGCTCGGCGCAATCCCGTTTACCAAGACATCGCCACCAAGTTCTTCGAGCACTTTCTGCACATCGTCGAAGCCATGAACAACGTCGGCGGAGAGGGCATCGGCCTCTGGGATGAGGAAGACCAATTCTACTACGACGTCCTCAACCTGCCCAATGGCCGAATGGTGCCGCTGAAAGTGCGATCCTTGGTCGGGTTGATCCCGCTTTTCGCTGTCGAAGTGCTGGAGTCGTCGCTTCTCGACGAGGTTCCTGAATTCAAGGAACGCCTCGAGTGGTTTCTCCATTACCGTCCCGATTTGGCGAATCTCGTGTCCCGTTGGAACCAACCCGGCATGAAACAGCGCCATCTGCTCTCCCTCCTCCGCGGTCATCGCATGAAGTGCTTGCTCAAACGAATGCTCGACGAAACTGAATTTCTCTCCGACTTCGGCGTGCGCGCCATCTCGCGCCATCATTTGGACCACCCCTATGAGTTTCACACCGACGGCAACACGATGAGTGTGGGCTACCAGCCCGCCGAATCGGACTCAGGATTGTTTGGCGGCAACTCAAACTGGCGCGGTCCCATCTGGATGCCGGTCAACTACCTCTTGATCGAAAGCCTTCAGAAGTTCCACCACTATTATGGTGACGATTTCAAGGTGGAATGCCCCACCGGCTCGGGACAATTCCTTACAATCGCGCAAATTGCCGACGAGCTCGCACGGCGTCTCTCAGATCTGTTTTTAAAAGGCAAGGACGACCAGCGGCCGGTACTGAAATACCACTCCAAGCTCTCCACCGACCCGCAGTTCAAAGACTACGTGCTCTTCCACGAGTATTTTCACGGAGACAACGGGCGTGGGGTCGGAGCTTCACACCAAACCGGCTGGACGGGACTTGTGGCAAAACTATTACAGCCGAGAAAAGTTTCGGCGAAACAGACCCTCGCCACCTCGATAAAGACCTCCGCCGGCCCATCATCGTGCGAACGTGAGCCGGCTGTGGCATGAAGAGACAAGTCCCGCTTCCACCGAACACAGAGTATGGTCAGCAGCCGCTACACTCATGTCTTTGTCCGCCAACAAGGCGATTGGCGTTTGGTCACGGCCCAAGGCACTCAGATCTCTCAAGACGAAGGCGCTCGATGATCCGCGCGTTCCAGCACCATTGGCCTGAATATCTGATTGAGGCTTGGGCACTAGGCACTTTCATGATATCCGCCGCAGTATTCACGGCTGTGTTCGAGTATCCCGGGTCGCCATTCCACCAGTTCCTGCCCAATAACACCTTGCGTCGTGCCATCATCGGACTGGCAATGGGACTGACGGCCATAGGGCTGATCTACTCCCCGTGGGGCCAGCGATCCGGGGCGCACATGAATCCAGCCACCACCCTAACATTCCTGCGCCTAGGCAAGGTCATGTCGTGGGACGCGGCGTTCTACGTAACCAGCCAATTCGTCGGCGGGTTGCTCGGAGTGTTACTGTCCAAGCTATTGCTGGGAGTGATCATCACGCATCCCTCCGTCAGTTACGTGGCGACCGTGCCCGGCCCGGCGGGCGCGGGTGTCGCATTCGTCGCGGAGTTGACTATTGCTGCAGGCATGATGCTCATGGTGCTCCTCACTAGCAACAGGCCGGGGCTCGCGCCCTATACCGGGCTGTTCGCAGGCACGCTTGTCTTCCTCTACATTCTCATCGAAGCACCGCTCTCAGGCATGAGCATCAACCCTGCACGCACCGCAGCCTCAGCCTTGCCCAGCGGCATCTGGACGAGCGGGTGGATCTATTTCACCGCACCAGTTCTTGGCATGCTTCTGGCGGCTCAACTGTACCAAAGCTTCAGCGCGACTCCTCTGCAGGCCTGTCCGAAGTTCTACCATGGGACGGGGCAGCGCTGCATTTTCTGTGGTTACCCAGGCCGAGTTAAGGGTTCGACCGCACCCGCGCGACGTGGTGTCCAGACACTGGACGGTGCAACGCGGGCCAGCCCGGCGCGTTAATGTAAGGGTTCTCATTCGATCACGACCAATGTGCACCATGAACGACCACTACGACGTCATTATTATCGGGACTGGAGCGGGCGGCGGAACCCTGCTTAACAAACTGGCGCCCTCGGGGAAACGAATCCTCGTCCTCGAACGAGGCCCATTCCTGCCGCGAGAAAAGGAGAATTGGGACACCAAGATAGCGTTCAACACCACGCGCTATTTCGGTCCGGAGGTGTGGTACGACAAAAACGGCGGCGAGGTGAGGGCGGGCATGTGCTATCACGTAGGTGGGAACACAAAACTCTATGGCGCCGCATTGTTTCGGCTGCGCGAAAACGATTTTGAGAGAGTGCAGCACGTAGGTGGTATCTCTCCCGAATGGCCGTTGAGGTATCGTGACTTTGAGCCGTATTACACCCAGGCTGAGAAGCTTTATCATGTTCACGGCAAGAGCGGCCTCGATCCCACCGAACCACCGCGCAGCGGAGAATTCCCCTACCCCGCAATGACCCATGAACCGCGCATCCAGGAGGTCGCCGACCATCTCGCCTCGCGCGGCCTCAAGCCGTGTTACACGCCACTCGGAATCCGCATCAACGAAGCGCAGAAGTACTTAAGCCAGTGCATCCGTTGCTCGACCTGCGACGGCTACCCTTGTCTAGTCCATGCCAAGTCGGACGCGGAAGTCTCCGGTGTGCGCCCGGTGATGGGGTTGGAGAATGTCACCCTGCTCACTGAGACGAAGGTCGAACGATTGCTCACCAGTGCGTCGGGGCGCGAAATCGGCGGCGTTGAGGCCATCGTCAATGGCGACCGAGCGACGTTCACCGCCGATATCGTGGTGGTCGCATGCGGCTCGATCAATTCGGCCGCGTTGCTGCTCAAATCCGCCAACGAGCAGCATCCACACGGCCTCGCGAACAGTTCCGGCATGGTCGGGCGCAATCTCATGAAGCATATCCTAGGTTCGCTCATTGGTGTGTCGTCCTTCAAGGCGAACTCCACTAAGTTTCAGAAGACGCTCTCGCTTTTCGACTTCTATTGGGGGGACCCAGACTTCCCGTACCCGATGGGCCAGGTGCAAATGCTCGGCAAAGTGAGCAAAGCCGAATTGGAAGGCAGCGAATCCATGTATGCGCCGCTTGACATCGACTTCGTCGCCAAGCACTCCCTTGACTGGTGGCTCACCAGCGAAGATCTGCCTGACCCGAACAACCGGATCACACTAAATCGGGAGGAGAAGATCGTGGTTGAATACACGGAAAACAACACGCCTGCATTCGATCGCCTCCTGTCAAAATGGACCGAGACCCTCAAGAGCATTGGGTGCGGTTGCCACATCCTCCCTAACGGTAAGTACTTTAATGCTGGGACGGTGACCACCTTCACCACGAAACTCGGCATCAATGGTTTAGGCCACCAGGTTGGCACCTGTCGTTTCGGACGGGACCCGGAGACAAGCGTGCTTGATTTGAACTGCAAAGCCCACGACCTCGATAACCTCTATGTGGTGGACGGTAGCTTCATGGTGACCAGCGCGGCGGTGAACCCTACCCTCACCATCATCGCGAACTCGTTGCGCGTCGGAGATCATATCCTCGAAAGGCTGGGAGACGGCACCGCCAAAGGAACTGAAGAAGGTGTACGCTCCCTACATTCGTACGCTGAATTCGTTATGTCCAAGTGAGCCTATGCACACTTCCGACAGCGTCATCATCATCACCGGGGCAACGGGTAATCTAGGTACCGTCACGGCCCGAGCATTCCAGGCCACGGGCGCGCGCACGGTGCTCGTGGACCGCTCGCTGGAGCGTCTGCGCCAGGCATTTGTGGAGTTGGCCGATTCGCCCGACCACTTCCTCGCCGCAGGCGTTGATCTATCCGAGGTGGCGTCTCTAAGCAAACTCGTCGTTGAGGTGCTTAGTCGGTTCGGCCGGATTGATGTGCTGGTGCATACTGTGGGCGCTTGGCGTGGCGGCAAACCCTTGCACGAGACTGATCTGGCGGATTGGGACTTCCTGTTCAACGTGAACCTCAGAACCACCGTGCATTGTTGCCGCGCGGTACTCCCACAGATGCTCAAGCAGGGCCGGGGAAAGATCATCACCGTGGCCAGTCGCGATGCTCTAGCTGGCAGTGCGGGCTACGCGGCCTACAGCGCTTCTAAGAGTGCAGTGCTGAGGTTGAACGAGGCCTTGGCCGACGAAGTCAAGACTTTGGGTGTTAACGTGAACTGTATCATGCCCGGGACCATCGACACCGCCCAGAACCGCGCCGCGAGCCCCGGTGCTGATTTTAGCCAGTGGGTCCAACCCTCCGCAATCGCTGACGTGATTTTGTTCTTTGCGTCTGACGCTGCTCGGGCTATAAATGGTGCGGCCCTACCGGTATTCGGCAAGGGTTGAGACCCGCACCGCTATAATCGACGGCAACCTAGCCGATTTCAGAGCGGGCGTCCGGCCAAGCAGCCCGGTGGAGGATGATCGAGATGGGAACATCTATGTTTTCCCTAGCGAAAACACTGGCCTGGCTTGATCCCGCCGAGCCCACACCGTTACACTAACCTTGCATGAGCACCCATTCCGAACGCACAACACGCCCACGCCACAGCCGTGCGTGCGCCTCCATGGTTAGGCCATCCTCGGACGGGTTCGCGAGAAGGGCCGCGTTGAACTGGCTGGCACCCAGGGCAAACGCAACCCGGCCTCTGACGATTGCCTCACGCTCGGTGGCAAGGCGTGAGCTGACGTTCCATTCCTAGATCCCTCATTCAACCGAATCTAACGAGTATGGCTGGTCGCTTCCTTGAAAGCTACTTTACGCCCGAGGTGCTTGCGGCGCAGGCGCGTTACTACGGCCACGCCCAGAGGATCTCGCCCCAAGCCGAGCGAGATCCTCTGGGCGCCGAGGAAACGGAGTTCATCGCGCGACGGGACAGTTTTTATATGGCAACGGTCACCAGCGACGGCTGGCCATACATGCAACACCGCGGCGGGCCCGCAGGATTTCTGAAGGTCATTGACTCGCAAAGGCTCGGCTTCGCAGATTTCAGGGGCAATCGCCAGTTGCTGAGTACTGGAAACTTGGCGTCGAGCGATCGCGTGCTGCTATTTCTCATGGATTACCCACGGCGCGAACGGCTTAAGATCCTCGGCCACGCCCGGGTGCTCGACGTTCGCGAACACCACGATCTCGCTGACCGGCTGACACCTTCCCCCGATTTGCGAGGAAAAGTCGAGCGTCTGTTCCTGATCGACGTAATAAGCTTCGACTGGAACTGCAGTCAATACATTTCCCCGCGCTACTCCGAAGACCAGGTCCGCCAAGTTATCGAGCCGCTGCGAGCGCGCATTGAAGAACTCGAACGGATCCTCAAGAAGGCGTGAGTCCGTGAGATTCTTCGCTGGTGGATTCGGAGTTTAACTGACAGGGAGTGTAAGGATTCGCGGTTTGCGCCGACCAATGGGTGCATGATTCGCCGCCCCAATTTAGCCAACTTAAGGCTGGGCAAGACGCTCAGTCGATTAGGCAACTGAACCAGCTCATGGATTACCTCCATCAAGCCTCATTGGGCATTAGCTTTCTGGGCGTCCTGGTTATTATCTTCGGGGTGCTCGGCGGGCTGGGGCGCTTTTTGGTCTCCGAGGTTTCTGCGGCGCGCGGGGCGAACGTCGAAGGTCAACGTCGGAACCTGCGCCAAATGCTGGGCTATTACCTCTTGCTTGGTCTCGAGTTTTTAATCGCCGCCGACATCATTGACACGCTGATGAAGCCCAGCACACAGGAGCTTCTCATCCTGGGTGCGATTGTCGCGATTCGGACGGTCATCAGCTACTCGCTCAACTCTGAGTTGACGCACGAGTCGCACCAGACCAAGAAGGCCGCACTCCCATGATCACCGGAGCCCTCCTCGTTGTCGCTGGGATCTATCTCTTCTGCGGGGCGCTATTCACCATTCCTTTTGCGCTGATCGGGGCCGCCAGGATTGATCCGCACGCGGTACACGGAAGTTGGGGTTTTCGCCTGCTCATCATTCCAGGAACTATTGTCCTCTGGCCAATTCTCGCGCGAAGATGGTCCAAGGGAGTTCATGAACCGCCGGAGGAAAAGAATCCTCATCGGTGCGGGTCGCGCGAAAGGCCTGAGCTATGATTCGCACGCTCCGACAAAGGCATCAGGTTATGATGGGCGCGCTCAGTGTGCTGCTGCCTATTGCGTTTTCTATCGGCATTGCGGCGCGAAAACCCGTTCCGCTGACCATGAAGTTGCCACATGAATTTGGCGCGACGGTGGACGCTTTCCCCAAGTTAGGATGGTCGAAAACGGATCTATGGCCTGGCCAACACATCGTCACCAGCCTGCGTCGCAGTCCTGGCGGCTCATATGCGGTGGTATTGACGGCTCCGGATCTCGCACGACCCGATGTCCTCGTTTATTGGGTTGGCGGTAAATCAACAGGTGGTGCTGAGCCGCTCGAAAACGCGAGATTGCTTGGCGCATGGACCATTGGCGTGCCGCTTCCGTTGCCGGCTAATACGATTAATGAGTCTGGACATATGATCCTTTACAGCCTGGCGACTCACGAAATCGTGGCGTCATCGGAAGTCTTCGCCGCAAATAAAGACTAACCCAACCACCTGAGTCCAACGTCTACAAGGCAATCAAATGGGCTTGCAATACAGCGCGGTACAATGGAATCGGCAAAAGCGGATTTACGATTCCGTGCTGGCCGTGGCCGTGGGCACCTTTCTGGTCCTCTTCGGTCTCTTCACCGAGGCCCTCTTCCCCTACGTTACCGATGAAATCATGCTTATTCGGGCGTTTGGGGCCGCCGCGTTTTTGCTTCTTCACATCATCCTCTGCATCGGCCCACTCTGCCGTCTGAACAGGAGGTTTCTCCCGCTGCTCTACAACCGTCGCCATGCCGGTGTGACGATGTTTCTGCTAGGCCTGGTTCATGCCGCTCTGGTCATCATCACCTACCACGCGGGCGGCGACACCAATCCCATATTCAGTATCTTCAGTGGGAATCCAATTACCGTCCACATCGCGGGTGTTCCCTTCCAGCCGTTTGGCTTCTTTGCGCTCGTCATTTTGCTGTTAATGGCTGCGACGAGCCACGATTTCTGGCTGACGAACCTCAGCGCGCCAGTGTGGAAATCTCTCCACATGCTGGTCTATGTCGCCTACGGGCTCCTCGTCCTTCACGTTACCTTTGGCGTCCTCCAGGCGGAGGTGAATCCACTTTATGGGGTTGCGGTCGGAGTAGGTTTGGCGGCTGTCCTCGGACTGCATGTGACCGCCGGCTTCAAAGAAACGACCACCGATCGTGCCCGCGACGCAGAGGCCAACGAGGACGGCTTCGTGGATGCCTGCGCCGTGGTTGACATCACTGAGAATCGCGCTCGCGTTCTATGCCTCGCAGGTGAACGGGTCGCCATTTTTAAGTTCGACGGGAAAGTCTCCGCAATTTCGAATGTCTGCCAACATCAGAACGGGCCACTCGGGGAAGGAAAGGTTCTCGATGGGTGCATCACCTGCCCGTGGCATGGCTACCAATATCTGCCGGAAACTGGCGCCTCGCCACCGCCCTTCGCCGAAAAAGTTCCGACCTTTAACGTGCGGGTGAAGAACGGAAGAGTGCTGGTTCATCCAAAACCCAACACCGCCGGAACCCGCGCCGAACCGGCGCGCATCGCAGAATGAAAAGCACTTGTTCAGGAAACCGCCTTGAATTCGCGGCGGCTCGGGGTTGGGGCCTTCCGGAAGGAAATCTCTGGTCGAACAACACATGAATCAATCTGACGAATTCTACATTGGCTGGGAGGACAAAACCGCGCCCGGTCTTGGCCGAACCATGCGAAAGGCCGTTGTCACGCTGTTGCTTCTGGCGCTGGTTGCGGGTCTGGCGTTGGCTGCCTCGCAAAATACGGTCGGCGTCAGCGTCTTCGAATGGGGCAAGATCAAATCCTTTGCCGGAGTTGTAAAGAGCCAGCCCTATCCGCATTTGCTAGTCCCCCGTCCTGGTAACGTCGGTAGCCAGGTGCCTTGTTCGAGTTATTATCTGGTGAGGCCATTTAAGTTCGGACTCGACCCGGAAACGGCGGCTCGTTTGGATGGCAAACAGGTGGAGTTGAAGGGAACGCTCATTTACCGCAGCGGCCAGACGATGATTGAAGTTGTCGACGGGTCCATTAAGGCGTCAGACCCGTCTGACAAGACTGCTCCAGCCGCCCCAGTTCCCTCGGCCGTGCGTCTTGGCCAGCAAACCTTTACAGGAGAAATCGTCGACAGCAAGTGTTTCCTCGGAGTCATGAATCCCGGGGCGCTCACCCCGCACCGCGCTTGTGCCATCCGATGCATCAGCGGCGGCATCCCGCCCGTGCTCCTGGTGCGCAAAACTGATGGGACTGCACTCTATCTTCTTCTCGTTTCTCCCGAGGGCAAACCAGTGAACAAGCAGGTGCTCAACTTTGTCGCCGAGCCTGTTGAGATCACCGGGGAAGTCGAACGCCAAGGCGAGTTGCTGATCCTGCGCGCCGACCCCGCAACTTATCGCAAACTATGAAATGCTAGGTTCGATCTGGTTGACTCATGCCGCCGCCGCAAGTATCGTTAAGATTTCTCGCCGCGACTGAACACCCCGAAGTATCCGCACAGGCTGGCCATTCTTGAAGACAATGAGTGTGGGAACGGCGGTGATTCCAAAACGCGCCGCGAGTTCGGGAAATTCACCAATGTTGACCTTTGCTACGACGGCTTTACCGACCTGTGCAGCGGCGATTTCTTCGAGAACGGGGTTGAGCATCCGGCAAGGACCGCAGCCTTCTGACCAGAAGTCCACGAGGACAGGTGTGGGGCTGCTGCCAATGATTGAATCGAAGTTGTCTTGGTTCAATGTTTGCGTGTTCATAGTGATTCTTGTGCTTGTTTGTGGAGTTGTGGATTTACTAAATGAGATCAAAATCAGACGGCTGTCGCGGGGCGCTCCCAACGAAACTTTCGCTCAGCTTCGGTAATGGGTAGATCATTGATGCTCGCAAACCGGCGTTGCATGAGGCCGTTCGGCGCAAACTCCCAATTCTCATTCCCATACGCTCTATACCATTGGCCGCTGGCGTCGTGAAATTCATACTCGAAACGCACGGCGATTCGGTTGCTGGTGAAGGCCCAGAGTTCTTTGCGCAGACGGTAATCGAGTTCACGCGCCCATTTGCGCCGGAGTAGCTCGATGATTGCCGGCCGTCCGTTGACGAACTCGCTACGGTTGCGCCATTCAGAATCTTCCGTGTAAGCAAGTGCGACCCGTTCGGGGTTGCGACTGTTCCAGCTGTCTTCGGCGAGTTGGACTTTCTGGCGAGCGGTTTCCTCGGTGAACGGCGGCAAGGGTGGGTGGGTATTCATTGGATTGAGAGAGTTAATAAGTTTCGGGGTCGTTTGGGCCGCCCGGACGGGCCGGACGGCCCGGATGATGGAGACCTACTTGCTGTGCTTCTTCACCAACCCGGGCCAGTTTTTGTCAGCCTTGGCCACGTTACCTTCGAAGTCCGCGTTGAACTTCTTTAGGATGTCGGAGTTGAGGTTGAGATACAGTTTGGCGTTCCGCACCTGCCAGGTGTTGATGTCCACCGGGAACAGCTTGCCAAGAGCAACACCGTAAGTGCAGAACCCGCCGCACTGCGGCGCGAACTTTTCCGGACCGGCAGTGAACAGCGCTTTGTGTTCATCGCTGACGAAGTAGTAGGTCGCGCCTTGATATTCGGCACTGATGAAGGGTGAGCCGTTCACCGCTTTGGAGTCGGTGAAGAAGGCCACCGTGTCGTAACCGCTCACCGCAGCCTTGCTGGCGCCGGAGACGTTGACCAAATCGCCCGCAGAGGCGGAAATGGATAGCAGTGCAACGGCCGCGATGGATTTGAGGATAGTTTTCATTTTTGGATGTCTTTGTTTATTGGTTGGTTCAGTTTGTTGGTCAGCCCACAGAGGCAGTAAATGCGTTCAGTGGAAATTGTCTCAGGCGCAGCCACAACCCGCCGTGCTACACACTCCGGCGGGAGCTTCGGGTTGACCAGCCTTCACCTCGGGAAAGTCTACGACCGTTTGGGCAACGTGGTTGACGTAGTTGGTAAGGATGTTGAGGGCCACATTCGCAACGGTTTCGACGATTTCCGCATCGGTCAGATTGGCAGTGCGCGCCGCTTGGAACTCGGCATTGCTGAGTTCACCACGCTGCACCACGATGTTCCGGGCTAGATTCAAGATGGCTTCGGTGCGTTCATCGGTCGCCGCGACTTTACGCGCATCGGTAATCTCGCGTTCACTAAGTCCCACCAAGCCGCCGAGATAGGTGTGTGCGCTACGGCAGTAAGTGCAGTCGTTGATTTCAGCAACGGCCAGCGCGATTTGCTCACGCACTTTGGCGCTGAGGACTCCGCCAGCCAGCGCACCGCTGAAGTTCAGGTAGCCTTCGAGCGCAGCCGGCGAATTGCCGAAGACGCGGAACAGGTTGGGGACCACGCCGAGTTTAGCTTGCACGCCATCGAATAGTGCTTTGGTCTTGCCGAGGGCTTGCGAGGGATCGAGTTGAGGGATGCGGTTCATAGTCTTTTCGTTTTTCGTTTTCGGCGCTGCGTTTTGCAGCGATGCTCCCTTTACACATTATACGTGCCAACGCGACGTGGAGCCGAAAACCTCTGAAATCCAGCGTATTCCAAGGTATTTGACGGGCTAACCAGTGCTACGAGAAGTCGGGTACTACGATTTGTAGTTGTGTGCACTACGTGTTCTCGTAGTATGGGGGAGTGAACTGCGCAAAGCTGCCACAAGTCATGGTTTCTATGGCCCAGAACCGGTCTCTCCCGGAAGTCTTGAGGGCTGTGGTGGAGGGACTCTCACAATGCCCGAACGTCGTGCTCGCGCGGATCTGGCTTGTCGAGCCAGGGGATATTTGCGCTTCCTGCCGCTTCCGGTCCGAATGTCCGGACCAGACACGATGCCTGCACCTGGTCGCGAGCGCTGGGAATGCCGGGGATTCGAAGGCTGATTACACACGACTCGACGGGCGTTTCCAAAGGTTTCCCATGGGAGTGCGGAAGATTGGTCGCGTGGGGGAGACCGGTGAGCCTTTGCTCCGTAACCGTCCGGCGGAGCCGTCTTACCGTGAGGAAGGCGGGTACGGCAGGATGGCAGGGTGAAACGACGATCATCTCAAATCCGCCTAACCCGACGACACCGGACCCCCGAAGAGAAAGCTGAAAT
>Ga0265314_10003510_pt1 | contig 15127 bp, 13 predicted proteins | sample 4126metaG_FD_203106 | JGI IMG/M metagenome (GOLD analysis project Ga0265314, IMG submission 203106) | Rhizosphere microbial communities from Carex aquatilis grown in University of Washington, Seatle, WA, United States - 4-1-26 metaG | ecosystem: Host-associated > Plants > Roots > Rhizosphere >... | reverse complement strand
AAGCGCATGGAGGAGGGCGAGCGGCGCGTGCTGCAGGTCGTGCTGAATTCCTCGGTCGCGATCGAGGAGATCCTCACCCTGGGTGACAAGTTGCGCGCGCAGACGATTCGCGTCAAAGAGGTCGTCAAGGACGCAGACGAGGAAGACGCCGAGTTCGACGAGCAGTGGCACGTCGAACGGGTTTGCAAGGCCATCGACCGGGTTCGCCGGCTCTTGAAAGAGCAGGAGAAGGTCGCCGAGAAACTGGACGCGGAGGTCGCGGAGGCCACCAAGAAGAAGCACCGAGACCAGATCAACGATTTCAAGCAGAAGATTCTGGATGCCCTCCAGAAGATGCGCCTCAGCAAGAAGCAGATCGATGCGATCGTCCTCAAGCTCAAGGAGTTCACGGGCCGCATCGAGCAGGCAAACGGCGAAATCAGCGCCTGCGAGCGCAAGTCGGGTCTCTCTTTGAAGGAGCTCCGCCACACGCTGCGTGAGATCCGTTCATCGCCCGCGAAGCAGATTGCCGTCGCCAAGAAGCTCGGCATCCGCCCCGACGAGATCGAGGCGATGTCGCGGGTCATCGCGGCGGCTCAGAAGCAGATCAAGAAGGTCGAGGAAGAGGCGAAGCTGACAGAAGCCGTTTTGCGCGAGACCGTGCACGAGATCCAGCACGGCGAGCGCATGGCCGAGAAGGCCAAGGCGGAGCTGATCAAGGCCAATCTGCGCCTGGTGGTGTCGATCGGGAAGAAGTACACCAACCGCGGCTTGCAGTTCCTGGACATCATCCAGGAGGGCAACATCGGCCTCATGAAGGCCGTCGACAAGTTCGACTACAAGCGCGGCTTCAAGTTCTCCACGTACGCGACGTGGTGGATCCGCCAGGCCATCACCCGCTCCATCGCCGACCAGGCCCGCACGATCCGCATTCCGGTGCACATGATTGAGACGCTGAACAAGCTCATCCGCACCAGCCGCTACCTGGTGCAAAAATTGGGACGCGAACCGACGCCCGATGAGATCGCTGAGCGGATGGAGCTGCCTCTCGACAAGGTCCGGAAGGCCATGAGGATCGCGAAGGAACCGATCTCGCTCGAGACACCCATCGGTGAGGAAGAGGACTCGCACCTCGGTGACTTCATAGAAGACAAGAGCGCGGTCTCGCCCGCCGACGCGGTCATCTCCATTGACCTGGCCGAGCAAACCCAGAAGGTGCTGGCCACGCTCACGCCGCGCGAGGAGAAGGTGCTGCGCATGCGCTTCGGCATCGGCGAGAAGTCTGACCATACACTGGAAGAAGTGGGGCAAGACTTCGAGGTGACCCGCGAGCGCATCCGGCAGATCGAGGCCAAGGCCCTGCGCAAGCTGCAGCACCCGTCCCGTAGCAAACGGCTCAAGCCGTTCATGGCAAACTAGCGCCCGCTCCCGCGCGAAGGGCAACCTGGGACGTCCGGGCCCTGCCCTGACGGTAGAGCGAGATGGCGGGGCGTATCAAACAGGTTCAGGGCCGAACAGCGCCTCGGCGCGCGCCAGCGTCTGGGCAAACCATGTCGCGTGTGGCAGGGCGGCTCCCGGAGCGCTCGCGCTCAGCTCGGCGACCAGCGCCGCGTGCGTCTCGTGCAGAAGCTTCCTCTCCGCCACGCTCGCCGCGCGATGCAACTCGAAGGCAGCAGAGCTCGATCCCGGGGTGTGGGCGGCCTCCGCTTTCGCAACCGTCGTCGTGAGGGCTTGCAAGGCTTTCTTGAAGTCGGTGAGCGCGCTCATGCGCGCAACCTAGCACCCTCCGGCGTCGCTTTCGTTCGGTCCTCGTCAGCGCACACAGCGCACGGCGTTCAGCTCACCGCTCCACGCGCCACGCTCAGGTGACCGGCGACTCGGTCCCTTTGGGGCGGCGGGGGCGAAAGCGGGTATGGCCTCCTTCCTGATACTTCTCGAGGCCCATGCTCCAGGGCGACTTTGCGTCCTCGGGGCGCGCCGAGAAGTTATTCAGCTCTTGTAGTCCCCGCGGCGAGCCACATTGTCCGACCTGATTGAAGATCGCCGTGGTGTCGGCGTGCAGTGTCTTTCCCGCGTACCACAGGCGGCTCAGGTGAACCAGGTTCTCTCGGGCATCGAAGCGACAATCCTCGAGGCAATAGGCCGTCAACCCATCCTCGAGGTGCTTGGAATCCCTGTCGACCAGTGCCCATTCAGCGCACCGGTCACCGAGCTCCAAAAGGGGCAGCCAGTACTCCCTGGGAATCTGCTCACGCACCTGCTGTCGCAACGCTGGCTCGGCCTTGCGATAGGCGCGGGCGATTTCGCTGAACTGGTCATCCAACGGCGACGGAACCTCCTCCGGCAAGCCGGCCCTGGCAGACTCCAAGAGATCCACCAGGAGAAAGAAACCATCACTTGCGAGATCGACCTTCACGCCTGTCGTCATGACAATCTCCTTTCGAGACCGACCCGGACCCCGAAGGTGATCCTGCCCGAAAACCGCGGCGCGCGCTCAAGAGATGACGGACGGGATCGGCGCGCGGCGCGAGGGCAAGGTGATCGGCCGCTGCCTCCTGGGCAGTCCGAGCTCTTCGAGCGTCCACAGGACACGCAGATCGCGAGTGTTGCCGCGCGCTCCCTTGTTCACTCGAGCAAAGCCGTAGAGTTTCAGCATGCGCGCAGCCTACCGCGATCGTTTGCGGACATCCCGACGTGTTTCGCCGGACAGGTCGCGCTCGTGCACCGTGGCCAATCGGTCGCGCGCGGCTACTTGGCGGGTAGACTCTGGCGCATGAGAAGCACGCAGGCCCCCCTCCATTCGGGTTACAGCGAACGTACGACGGCCCATGAGGCCCTGGGACAGCGCGATCTCGGCGGCGCCATCGCCATCGTGACCGGCGGTCACGCAGGGATCGGACTCGAGACGACGCGCGCATTGGCCGACGCCGGGGCGACGGTGATCGTCGGTGCCCGCAGCCTGGAACGGGCGCGGGCATCAGTGGCTGGCATTGCTCGCAGTCAAGTCGACGCGCTGGATCTTTTCGATCCCGCGTCCATCGATGCGTTCGCCGCCCGCTTCGTGGCGTCGGGACGGCCGCTGCACCTGCTGGTGAACAACGCGGGGATCATGGCGCCACCGCTGGTGCGCGACGCGCGCGGTTTCGAGTCGCAGCTGGCGACCAACCACATCGGCCATTTTCAGCTCACGGCGCGACTGTGGCCCGCCCTGCGCCAGGCGAAGGGCGCGCGGGTGGTGTCCCTGTCGTCGCGCGGGCACAGCCGGTCGGGGATCGACTTCGATGATCCGCACTTCCAGCGTCGCGAGTACGACAAATGGATAGCCTACGGACAATCGAAGACGGCGAACGCTCTGTTCGCGCTGGCGCTGGACGCGCGCGGCGAAGCGCACCGCGTGCGCGCGTTCGCGGTCCATCCCGGCGCCGTGATGACGGAGTTGGTCCGCTCCCTGCCCACTGACGAGCTCCAGGCGATTCGCGCCGCCTTCGCGGGAACCTTTTACAAGACGCCCGCGCAAGGCGCGGCCACCAGCGTCTGGTGCGCGGCCAACACCCAGTTGGAGGGCATGGGCGGCGTCTACTGTGAGGACGTCGACATCGCGACACCCGTCGCCCCCGACGCCAAGCAACTGGGAGGCGTGCGCCCCTGGGCGATTGATCCGGTCGCGGCCGAGCGGCTGTGGACGCAGAGCGAGGCGTGGAGCGGGGTGCCCTTCAGACCTTGAACCGCGAAACGCACTGACAAGTGCCGCACCAGCGACCGAAGCCCCGGTGAACGGCCCCACGGACTCGCGGTTGGCAACGCGATCGCGACACGACGGTCATGTATCGAAGCCGTGTCGCGAAACGGTCATCGTCCGTCGACGCCCGGTTTTTTTCTTCGGTTCGCACCACTTTTGCGTCGGCGTCCCCTCGAGAAGGGTGGAGATGGCCTCAATCACGCCGCTTTCCTGCAACGGAACGTTCGTCGCGACGGCTTTGGTTCTCCTGACCTCACCCGCGGCGGCAGCTCCGCAGCCCCTGATCAACTACTTCCAGCCGATGCCCATCGTGGGAACGTTGTCGACCACGGTCTGGGGGGCGGCGCTCGTGGGTCCGCGGGATCCGGCCAACGGACTCGAAGACAACGGAGCCGCCGGCGGAGTCGGGCCTCAGCAGGAGACCAATTTCTACTGGGACGGGAAGATCATCAAGGGCGAGGATGGGAAGTATCATCTCTATTGCAGCCACTGGCTCCACAGCAATGGATTCGGCCCACCCGCCGGCGGAACGACGGGCTGGGAGAGATCGATACCCATGGAAGCCATCAGCGACAACGTCATGGGGCCATACGTGACACAGGGGGACGCCTATACCACCAACCGCGAAGGCAACAACATGGGCCACAACGTGACGGGGCTGGTGGCTCCCACCGGTGCGCGGCCGTACACGCTGTCCGTGGGCGAGATCGTGCCGGGTCAGATGTTCAGCGCCAGCTCCGCAAACGGACCGTGGACTCTGCTGGGACTGACCCAGACCAACACCAATGGGCATACCGCTTGCGGTGACTTGTCCTCCAACTTCACTTTCACCGTGGGTCCGAACAACCGATTCTGGGCCACGTCGCGAACGGGCTGCATCATGGACAGCGACCAGGTCCTGGGCCCCTATAAAGTCGAGACCGACAGCGTCCTGCCCAACCTTGAGAACAACATGAACGGCCAGGCCGAAGATGAAACGATCTGGTTCAGCGGAGGCTATTTCCACATCGTTTACAACTATTACACGGTCCAGCGGGCCTATCACATCATGTCGAAGGACGGCGTGACCAACTGGACGAGCACGGGCCTCGCTTACCAGGCCACTCAAACACCGGCCAACGCGAATTCGCGGTGGCTGCGGTACACCGACGGCACGGTCAACCAATGGCACAACATGGAGCGGGTGAACGTCTATCAGGAGAACGGCCACGTCACTCATTTCACCTTTGCCGTCACCGACGTGAACAAGAACGCGACCGGTGTTAGTAATGGTGGGAGCAAGATCCTGGTGGTCCCGTTCAACGGCTTGCAGTTCGATTGCGACAACGGCGACCCGGCTTCCTGCGCCGAAATCGCGGCCACCGACGGTGGCGCGGCTGATTCCCGTGCGAGCGACGCGCGCGCCGGAGGCAGTGGCGGCGCCGGAGGCAGTGGCGGCGCCGGAGGCAGTGGCGGCGCCGGAGGCAGTGGTGCAACGACGGACGCGAGCGCCGGAGCTGGCGGTAGGGCGGTCATTGGATCTGGCGGTGCGACCGGAACCGGCGGTGCGATCGGAAGCGGCGGCGCGGCCGGGACCGGCGGAGCCGCGACGGGGACTGGCGGCGCCGCGACCGGCGGGGGCTCGGGAAGTGGGGGGCCGACCGGTCCCTCCGGCAGCGGCAGCGGCAACGGCAGCGGGTGCAACTGCGACGCCACCTCTGCAACCGGACGCGGCACACCCGCGGCGTTACTGTTGCTGGCGAGCCTCGTTGTCATGCTCCGCCGCCGTTCGCGGCGCTCCTCATAGCGGCGGTACACCTGCCTCGGCAACCGGCCAACGTCAGACCGCCCTCGCCGCGCGCGCCGCGATGTGCGGCACGGCAGCGTCGCAGACGATTGTTCCTGCGCAGGCAACACAGCCGATCGCAACGGCGCGACCAGCAATTACAATGCTCGACGTGACAGCTCCGAAAGGCAAGCGCCGTGGCGCGTATCGTGCCAGCCGAGGAGATCGCCATGATTGATCACACTGGCATCGGCGTCGCGGACGTTCGACGTTCCGCCGCCTTCTACGACGCAGCGCTGGGCGCGCTCGGGCTGCGCCGGCTCGTGGAGCTTCCCGCGCACGACGGTTCGGATGGCGTCGCGTACGGCACCGACTACCCGGTCTTCTGGATCGACCGTTTTCACCCGCACGGCGCCAAGCAACATACGGCCTTCGCGGCCGGGAGCCGCGCGGAGGTCGACGCCTTCCACCTGGCCGCTCTGAAGGCGGGCGGAACCGACAACGGCGCGCCAGGTTTTCGCGACACCCGCGAAGGGTACCCGCGAGGCTACTACGCCACCTTCGTAATGGATCCCGACGGCAACAACATCGAGGCGGTGTTCCGCGAGCGCTGAGGCTGCTCTTCGGCCCGCGGCCGCGCCCTACCCCGTCAGCGACTCTGCCAGCGCGCGCAGCACCTGCGGCGGGTCCTTCGCGATGATGTCGCCGTGCGAAACGATGATGCGTCTCAGGCTGGGCAACGCGGCCCACTGTTCCAACTGCGCCTTCAAGGCGGGCTTGTCCTTGATGGACTTGAGGGCCACGAACATCGGGATCTTGGGTTCACTGCCGGTGAATCCGGCCATGCGAAACAGCCAGCCACCGAAGCCGGGGCGGTCGTCGACGTTCCAGATCAGATCGTTGACCACCAGAGTGGTGCCGCCACCGCCTTCGATCACCAGCGCGGACTCGTGCTGGTCGGTGCCGGGGACGGTCACGAAGCTGACGCCGGGATCGTCGAAGTCGACGCTGGTCGCGTCGACGGCCACGGCCTCGGCGGTCTTGTCGCGGGCGCCAGCGGGCGACACGACGAAGAGGCCGGGGTAGCGGTCCTTCCAGATCCTGGCGTCCTTGCGATGAATGTCGCTGGGGACGATCAGATAGCGAGGCGTTCCCCAGGCTTCGAGGGCTTGCATCTCCGGCTCGTCGAGGGCGATGGCGCTGAAGATGACCAGCCGCGCGTCGCGCAGGCGGACGACCGTCATGCGGCGTGGAAACTCACCCATCGGCATGGGCAGGTTGCCCGTGACGGTGAGCAGGTTGTCCTCGACCCGCGCGAGCTTGCTGTGGGGCAGAACCGTCCATTCCTTGAACACGCCGGGCATAGAGGCTCCTCTCCTGCAGTCTGAAACCGTAAGGACGGAATCAGCGTGCGCAACCCACCCCGGAGATCGACTATCGAGGCATCAGACCGTGTCTTCGGGCGCCTGGGCACAGGGTTGGGCGGCGCCTGGGGCTTCGATCTGCAGCGTGGAGTGCTCGATGTCGAAGCGATCGTGGAGTTGCTTGCAAACGTCCGGAAGGAAGGTCGGGGCACAGGAAGACCAGGGCACAACCAGATGCGCGGTGAGAGCGGTTTCGGTGGAACTGAGGCGCCAGATGTGGAGGTCATGCACCTCGGACACGCTCGGCAGCTGGATCAAGTACTCCCGAACCGAACCGTAGTCGACGTGAGCAGGTACAGCGTCTATGACCGATGCGACGGCGTCTTTCAGGAGGCTCCAGGCCATGGCGACGATGACTGCAGAAACCGCGATGCTGGTCACAGGATCGATCCATTGCCAACCACCAAACCACACAAATGCACCAGCCACGCCCACGCACACGGCGATCAAGGCATCCGCTGCAAGGTGCGCAAAGGCTGCCCGTATGTTCGTGTCGTGGTGGCGGTCCCTCATGAAGAGCAGGGCGGAGGCGCCGTTCACGATGACGCCCGCGGCGGCGACCACCACCACCACCGCTCCTTGGACGGGCCCAGGGTAGCGAAGCCGCTGTATCGCCTCCCACACCACGCCACCGACCGCGACCAGCAGAAGGACGGCGTTTGCCAGCGTCGCGAGCAGTGTGGCCTTTCGCAGACCGTAGGTATGGGTGGATGACGGGATCCTTCGAGCGAGAACGGTCGCGATCCACGCGAGGAGAAGGCCCAGGACGTCACCGAAGTTGTGTGCTGCGTCCGCAACCAGGGCGACAGAATGGGAAGCGACGCCGAACGCGACCTCGATCACCACGAAGGCGAAATTGACGCCCGCTCCGATCGCGAACCGAGTCCCGGCTACGGGCCCGGAAGAGTGTTCGTGCTGGGTCATCGAGCTCATGATAGTCGACCGCCGCGGTCGAAGGACGTCGATTTCTATGCAACGATTTTTCCCCGGCACCAGCGCGTCCTGACAATCCCGTGGCCCCGGCGACAGCGGTGGCGTCCCGAGCGCTCATGCGCTACCTCCGACGTCGTCCCCGCCGGCCGCGGAGGTGCGACTCGGACTCGAGCCGAACTCCCGATTCCTGGGGCTCCCAGAGTCCCATCTCGCGCATTCCGGGCGTGTCGATCAGGAGGGCGCCGCTCTCGGTGAGAAACAGCTCACGGTGAGTGGTGGTGTGGCGCCCGCGCGCATCGGCCACGCGCACGTCGCCCACCTCCTGGGCGGTCCGCCCCAGGAGCGCGTTGACCAGGGTCGACTTTCCCACGCCGGACATTCCGACCATCACCAGGGTTTCTCCCACCCCGACGCAGGCCCGAAGGTCATCGATGCCATCACCATGCAGGGCGCTGATCGGGACCACTGGAACACCCGGAAAATCCTCGCCCAACATCTCGGCGACGTTTGCTGGCTCCCCGCCGAGATCGCTCTTGTTCAAGATCAACACAGGCCGAGCTCGGCTCTGCGCCACGGCCGCGAGGTACCGGCCGAGGCGGGCCGCATTGACGAGACGGCGGTCGCGCGCGTCGCCTCCCCCTTCACCGAGCGCGCTCACGACGCCAACGACGTCGACGTTGGCGGCGATGACTTGCGCTTCGGCGCGCGTGCCCGCCGCGCGTCGTTGCAGGCAGGTATGCCGCTGGAGCAGATGCTCGATGGCCAGCGCGCCCGCGTCGCGTGAATAGCTGCCCGCGACCCAGTCGCCGACCTGCGGTCGCTCGACCGCCGTTCGCCACGCGGCGACACGGCGACCGGGCAGGACACCCTTGCGAGGTCCATCCAGCGTCCAGACGACGTAGCTTTCACCGTGCGCGATGGCGATGCGGCCCGGCACGAGCCCGCCGTCGAGCTCCGCGAGCTGGTCTGCGAAGAACGGCCCGAAGCCGATCTGCGCGAGGGTCGGCGCGCTCCCGGTCACGGGGCGCCCACGCTCAGACGCCGTCGGGCTCTGCGCGCTGCTTCCACCATGTTGGTGAGCGCACCTTTGACTTCCGGCCAGCCCCTGGTCTTGAGGCCGCAATCCGGGTTGACCCAGAGCCGGTCCGCCGGGATCACCGCGAGGGCGCGCGCCAGCAGCTCGTCGATCTCGCCGCTCGACGGGATCCGCGGCGAATGGATGTCGTAGACGCCTGGGCCGACCTCGTTCGGGTACTTGAACGCTCCGAAGTCGGACAGGAGCTCCATCTTCGAGCGCGAGGTCTCGATCGACAGGACATCCGCGTCCATCGTGGCGATGGCCTCCAGGATGTCGCCGAACTCCGCGTAGCACATGTGCGTGTGGATCTGCGTTCGGTCACGGACGCCGGCCGTCGCCAGTCGGAATGCGTCGACCGCCCAGCGCAGGTAGGCGTGGTCGTCGACGCGCCGGAGCGGAAGTCCTTCGCGGATGGCCGGCTCATCGACCTGGATCATCCCGATCCCAGACGCTTCGAGGTCGGCGACTTCGTCGCGCAGGGCGAGGGCTATCTGCAAGCAGGTCTCGGAGCGCGGCTGATCGTCGCGCACGAAGGACCACTGCAGGATCGTCACCGGACCGGTGAGCATGCCCTTCATGGGCTTCCGGGTCAGGGACTGCGCGTAGCGAGACCAGGCGACCGTCATCGGCTGTCGACGGGCGACGTCGCCAAAGAGGACCGGCGGCTTCACGCAGCGCGAGCCGTAGCTCTGCACCCAGCCGTTGTCCGTGAAGGCGAAACCGTCGAGCTGCTCGCCGAAGTACTCGACCATGTCGGTTCGTTCGAACTCGCCGTGCACCAGGACATCGAGGCCGATCGCCTCTTGCTTCGCGACGCACCGGCGCGTCTCGTCCTTCAAGAACGAATCGTAAGCGTCGACGGCCAGGCGTCCAGCGCGCCAGTTGGCGCGTGCCTCGCGAACCTCTTTCGTCTGCGGGAACGAACCGATCGTGGTCGTCGGCAGCGGCGGCAACCCAAAGCGTTCACGCTGCTTCTTGGCGCGCTCGGCGTAAGGTGAGCGTCGGCGAAGCATGTCCGCGGTGATCTCCGAGACGCGGCGCCGAACGTCGGCGTCCTTCGTACGGCGCGAGCCGCTCCGGATGCGGCGCGCGTCTCGCGCGATATCGAAGCGCAGCTCGCTCAAGGGCGGAGGCCCCGCCGCCGGGCGATTGGCGCTGTCGGCGAGCGCCCAGATCTCACCGAGCTTCTGTTTCGCGAAGGCCAGCCAGGAGATGAGCTCCGGATCGAGCTTGTGTTCGAGCTCGAGATCCACCGGGACGTGCAGCAACGAGCAGGAGGGACCAACCCAGACCCGCTCCGGTCCCAGGGACTGAACGGCCCGCTGGACCAGTGTGCGCGCGCGATCGAGGTCGGTGCGCCACACGTTTCGTCCGTCCACCGCGCCCAGAGAGAGGATCGTCCGGGCGTCGAGCTTCGGCAGGACCGCGTCGAGCTGTTCGGGCGCGCGTACGACGTCGATGTGGAGGGCTTCGCAACCGAGGTCCAGGGCCAGGTCGAGGTTTGGTCCCAGATCGCCAAAGTAAGTGGTGAGCAACAGGCGTGGGCGGTCTTTCGTCGCCGTCAGTCGGCCATAGGCTCGCCGATACCCTTCGACCGCCGCGGCATCCAGATCCAGGACCAGGCAGGGCTCGTCGACCTGCACCCAGCCGACGCGCCCTGACAGCAGCGCCAGGAGCTCCTCATAGATCGGCACCAGGGCGTCGAGGGCGCGTAGCGGCGTGGCAGCGGCAGGCGCTTGCGACGACAGCTTGGCGAGCCGGAGGAACGAGACCGGGCCCAGGATCACGGGACGGGGCTCGATATCCAGCGTGCGCGCCTCCTCGAGCTCGCGCAGGATCTTCGTGGCGTCGAGCCGGAAGGGTTGCTCGGAGGCTAGCTCGGGCACGATGTAGTGGTAGTTGGTGTCGAACCACTTGGTCATCTCCATCGCCGGCACGTCGAGGACGGCCGCCGGATCCTGCAGCCCACGCGCCATCGCGAACATGCGTTCGAGCGGATCGGCGACCGAGAGATAACGGTCGGGCACCGCACCGACCATGATGGCGGTGTCGAGGACGTGGTCGTAGAAGGAGAAGTCGTTGCTGGGAATGTGGGCGATCCCGGCTGCTCTCATCGTCGACCAGTGGCGGAGCCGCAGCGTTCGCCCGACATCCTCGAGCTCGTCTCGAGAGATCTTCTTGGCCCAGAAAGCCTCGAGGGCCTTCTTGAGCTCACGGCCCGCGCCGATGCGCGGGTGTCCCAGGCAGGTCGCGAGGATCGACATGGCTACGTGACCTCCATGCGACCGATGGCCGCCTTCATGTCGGGCACGGCGGTTGGCCTGCCGGCGCTGTCCAGCACGGTGACGACCGGCAGGCGCGCGTATCGCGAGGCCACCATGAACGCCGCCTTGTCCATGAGGGCGAGCGCCTGCCCGCCAAAGAGGGTCCCGTAGTGATTCGCCTGCCCGGGGAAGACCATCTCCATGAGCCGGGTCTCGGTGATCCGTCCGGCTTCGATTCGCTCCAACATCTGATCGTCTCCTTCGTCGTGGTCATGCGGACGAATCCGCGGTGAACCGCGAGGTGAGCAACCAGACCGCCGCGCGCGAACGCGCGCGATCCCTCCCGGGATCTCGGACCGACCTCTCGCCCCCGCGGGCTGCTGGCACGACGCGGGTGGCGAACCGGCCCGGCAGCGGTCAGGGATCCCGAGGATCCTGACCCGCCGGACCTACTCCGCCTCCCGCGAGGCTCCAGGTCGAAACGCCGCCGGGATTTCTCCCCGGCGCCGGGTGCGGGCAGGTCTTCGGGCTCACGAGCGCTCCGGCTTTCGCCGCCTTCCTTCACCCACCGCTTCCCAGCCCCGAAGTGGCGGCCAGTGCTTGTCGTGGACGTCGTTCTCGCTTACCGCTGCGGGGCAGCCCCGGAATCTCACCGGGTTCCCTTTTGAGCTCTGGGCCGAAGCCCAGAGCACCAGCACGTGGCAAAGAATTGGCGCAACCCACGCGTCTGTCAAGCGCCGAGCGTTTGGAAAAGGAAAAGACGGTCTCGCTGCCTGGCGCGCCCCGCCTACCTGCGCGGGCCGAGCACGCCGATCGCGTGCCGTCGGCGAGAGTGCCGCCTTCGCAACACCGGCACGGCCACTCCGATGGAGCACCAGGCTAGGCTCGGCGGGAGTCGACCCGAGACCGCGCAGCCTCCCGAGGCTGACGGACCCGCAGGGTTCGAGATGCCAGTCTCCTTGTGCCCGGGATATTCAGCAGGATCGTCGAGCCAATGGCTCGGTACGTCGTCGTAGCGTGAGCAGTCTGGAGCGCAGGTTTGTCGCTCCGAGGGCTGGCACAACAGGTCCCCACAGCGAGGTGTCGCGCAATTTTGGGGGCAGGTTGCGTTGCAGACACCCTGCCCGCAATCGGGCTCCACGCCGCACAGGCGGTGACTCTGCCACCCACTCGCGCAAACGGCGGCGGGAATGGCCGGGGCAGGCTGCCCGCGCTCGGCGGGCGTCGCACTGTGCTGGGCTCGACTGCAGCCGTCGATCCTGATCCAGTCTGGTTCGCCGCCTTCGAAGAGCCCCGCCAGCTCGAACGCTTTCGTGAAGAGCCCACCGCCGGAGCTGCCGGAAAACGTGTCCGACGCGAGCACGAATGATCCGTCCGTGGGTGACACGGTCGTCACCAGCGCGGCCAGTTCCACCTTGAGCGGCAGACCGGCCCCGTACGACGCGACCAGGAGTGCGTCGCCCGGTTGAACGGCGGCTGCGGCGAACCGCGCGGGCGCGAGCGGTGCAGAGGCGGGTCGGTCGAGCTGAAGCACGGCGAAGTCCGCGGGCGTCGTGCTCAACGTGACGACTCGACGGCAGCTGAAGACCTGATCGGCGTCCAACTGCGGCTGGCTGTCGGCGGTCTGTAGGCCATAACCGAAGACGAGTTGCACCCGCTGGCACAGCTGCATCGCGCTCGCGAGATCCCCGCCGAGGCAATGACCCGCAGTCAGCACCAAGTCGTCGTCGATCAATACAGCGGAACAAAACGCGGCGCTGGGCTCGTTGGCAAATGCTTCGTCGCTGCAGAGGCCAAGAGCTACCGCGGCGGACTCTGCCTTCAATGAGACCCCGTTCGGACCACCCCAACTCACATGGTTGGAATAGACCAATGCTGCGCTCGATGAGGTGATCGCCTGCCGCGTCACCTCATCGAGCTCGAAGACCTCATTGCGGTCGTCGTTGCCATTCAGCACCGCCTCCTGGGTGCGAAGCGTGGCGATATCGGCGTTCCCGCAGCCCCCGGCCGTGCAGACAACCAGTGCACAGAGGAGTCTACGCACGATCTCTATTTCACGATTTGACTGTACACATGGTGAGTGATTCCTACATCGCCAAGGACGGGGTTCGATACACAGTCGGTATTGGGCTCGCCATACGCGCCATACGGTCCATTGCCATTCGGTGTAGGGCCGGACACGGAGGTCCAAGTCCACCAGTAGGCCGGTGTCACGAACCAGGCAGCGTATTTGACGCCGCTACTGGTGTTGAGATACCAGGAGACGTAGCCCCCAGCAGCGCTGTTGTTCCAAAAGTAAACGCGTTCGCCGTTCTGCACCGGGAAGTACTGACGAATACCCCAGCCCGCGTCATGACCGAGATATGCATCCTGGCACGAGGTAACCTGCACCCAATCGCACTCGACCGGGACCCACGACGCGAACTGGCTCACCCCGAATGTCTGGCAAACGTTCGCATTGAAAGCGCTCTGGCTCTTGTTCACGATCGCTGGCACAGGTGGGACCGGTTCCGGGCTCGCGTCTGCGCGGCGCGCGAGCGCGAGGCGTGCGTCGAGAGGGACGAGCTCAGCGGGAATCTCGGCGGCGGGATGAAGACCTCGATACAAGTCGATCAACGTGGCGCTTGGGGGCGACTCGGGAACCGTCGTGCCGATGGGGCCGCCCACCGCGATCCCTAGGGCCCCGTCGACGTCGTACACATCCAGCCTGGGACCAGACGTGCTCGGATCCTTGAACAATTGAAGGGGCGTCGTCTTTCCAGGGAGCGCCCCCTCCGCACCGGGCGTTGCTGTTCCTTGATCCGGCGGCGCGCTCCCGCAACCCATGGCGAGCAACGCCACACCGACCGACGCAATGATTCTCTGATGGTTAGCTTTCATGTGACCTCCGTGAGCGTGTGTCCGAGTGGACCATGCAGTTGCGCCGACCGTCGTAGCCTGCCACCGGCGCCCGTACCTGCAGCGCGCCCAGACCCACGCCTTGGCGATACTCATTGGTGCGATCTCGGTATTGCCTCCACAGAGCGAGACACGCGACCGGGCGATCTGTCGCAAATAATCCTTCGAATTTGGGCCGGCAGGCGTCCCGCCAAGACGGCCAGGATCGACGCCTACTGCGCCGACCGAATCTCCGACTACGACTTTCGCACGTCGGAATGCAAATCCCCTTCGACGAGATATCGTCACTACCGGCGGGGCGCTCGGCCAAGAAACCGTCGAGGCCGCACGGCGGGTTCGAGATCACCTGTGGTCTCATCGCAGCAGGCCGCTCCCCACGCGCACGCCCTCAGCGGGCAGCTCGTAAAGCGCACGTACCCGGCGGGACACGCGAACACGCCGGCCGCGGTGGGATACACACTCTGGCATCTCGTTAATCGCAAGAGGTTCCATACCTGCCTTGCCAGAGCCAGTCAGGGACCCCACGATGTCAGCAAGACACACGACGGCACCAAATCCCCGATGAGAGGGTCCGCGCGATCGGGCGTCACACGTGACTTGCGGACTCTCATTGTTGCGCGCGCGAACGTGCGGTGGGGGTTGGCGATGGCGACTGCGTTAGCTTGTGAACGTGATGGTGGGCGCAACGGACGAGGGCCCCCGCCGCGGGCTAGCCGAACAACGATGGGGATGACCTCGTGGGCGCTGTTGGTCGTCGGCGGGACGCTTTCAGCGTGCGGCGGCGACGGAGTCGCGCTCCAGGTCGTCTTGCCTGGCGATGGAGGCGTAGGCGGCGACGCAAGCGACGACGGGGGAATCGGCGGCGCCAGCGCCGGCACCAACGGGGGGTCCGGCGCAGGCGAGTCGGGCAGCGGCGGTGTGTCCGCGACGGGAGGCGCGCCAGGATCCGGCGGAGCCGGAACCGGGGGTGCGAACGGCGCCGGCGGGTCCGGCAGCGGCGGTGTGTCCGCGGCGGGAGGCGCGCCAGGATCCGGCGGAGCCGGAACC
>Ga0265314_10003509_pt1 | contig 15129 bp, 16 predicted proteins | sample 4126metaG_FD_203106 | JGI IMG/M metagenome (GOLD analysis project Ga0265314, IMG submission 203106) | Rhizosphere microbial communities from Carex aquatilis grown in University of Washington, Seatle, WA, United States - 4-1-26 metaG | ecosystem: Host-associated > Plants > Roots > Rhizosphere >... | reverse complement strand
GCCCTTGGCAGCGGCAGGGCAATCGGTGCTCAAAAACAGGAATGGCGGCCGCCTTGGATAGCTGCCAGCGTCACAGACCACCGGGCAAGCCGATGGCATGCGATCGTCGACTTTTCGGAAACTCGTCTTAGCCTTTAAGCGGGTCGTTGTAGAAATAAGCGTGAAGCCGGGGTACAAATGTAATGGGTCGGGTGCGAGCACTTGGCCTCAAGACGATGTACCCCGTAAGCGCCAAAGGCCGCATTACGCCCTACGGCCTGGGCCGAAGGCGTGCCGGAGAATCGTCTTGATTGCTTCGCGATCGCCGCTGGCCCAAGAGACGATCTTGGCGCCGGCCAGCATAATGCCCATCGCCAGCCAGCACAGCAAGAACGTCCCGCCGCCGATGACGGTGACGGCCAGAAACGGCGCCATGGCGAGCTTGTTGCCGTTGACGTCGAGGGTCAGCTTTTCCCCGCCCACCGTGTCGGCCCATTGCCGGAAAAGCTCCGACGATTCTTGCGGAGCCCGCAAGCCGTCGTAGAGGGCGCCAAAGACCTTGAGCGTCGTCCAAAGCCCGACCAGTATTACCACGAGGCCCAGGCAGGTGGCGACGAAACGCCCGCCCCCTTCGAAGGAGAAGGAGGTCGGGGCGATGTTCGGGTCGTTCGCGCGCGGTGCGAATTCATCTTGTTTCATAGGAGCTGATGGTATCAACCAACTCCCACCTCGGCCAGCGGGCCGACCGCAACGGTGGTGCAGACGGTAAGAGGGTACTTCGCGAGCACGGCCACCAATTGATCGAGCGTGACGGCGTCGACGGCGTCGAGGTCGTCCTTCACCGAACGGTACTCGCGGCGGTAGGTCCAGTTCGATCCCAAGTTGAAGAGCCGGCCGCGTGGCCGCTCGCTCGACAACACAACGCGCGAGTTGATCTTGTTCTTGGCCTGCTCGAGCTCGGCCGCGGTCACGCCGTCGGCCTCGACTGCGCGGTAGATCTCAAGCACGCGCCGCAAGTTGTCGGCCGTCTGCTCGGGTTCGCAACTCAGGTAGGTCATAAAGAGCCCGGTTCCCTCGTAGTCGCCATGCCCCAGGTTGGCGCTTTCGGCCAGGCCAGGATCGACCAGCTCCCAGAAGAGCCGGCTGCCCGAGTCGTCGCCCAGGATGGTCGCCAGCAGCTTGGCGGCGAAGCGGTCGTCGTCGGTGGCACCGGGGCCGTTGGCAAGCTGCAAGACGTATTCTTGCGTGGAGCTTTCTTTCAGCAGGCATTCGAAGCCCGAGTGCGGCGCCGCCCGCTCGACCTTGCGGCCGGTTTCGAACGGCTCCCAGCGGCCGCAGCACTCGCCGGCCGCGGCCACTAGCGCTTCGAAATCGACCTGGCCGGCCGCCACCAGCGCGATGTTGCCAGGGCTGTAACGGCGGCGGAAATAGTCGCGCATCGAATCGACCTTCAGATCGGTGATGCTTTGGATCGTGCCCAAAACGCTACGGCCCAGCGGGTGCCGGCCGAAGTGCGAGGCGCGGACGTGGTCGTCGGCGCCGAAAGGGGGCTGGTCGGCATACATCCGGATCTCTTCGATGATCACCTTCTTTTCGGTTTCGAAGTCGTCGTCGCGCAGCGAGGGCCGCAGGATATCGCTCAGTAGCGCCATGGCCGGCCGCAGGTACTCGGGGAGCACGGCGGCGTGGTAGACCGTGTGCTCCTCGTTGGTGAAGGCGTTGTAATGGGCCCCCATTTCGTCGAACTCGCGGTTCACGTCGTCGGCTGAGCGCGTGGGGGTGCCTTTGAACACCATGTGTTCGAGAAAATGGCTCACGCCGGCCACGTCGTCGGTCTCGTCGCGGGCGCCGGTCTTGACGAAAAAACCCAAGGCGGTCGAACGCGCATCCGAGTTGCACTCGGCGACGACTTCCAGGCCGTTTGGCAACACGTGTTCACGAAACTCCAACGGGCACCTCCAACGGTTTGGGGCCGAGCGTCACGATCGTGAAGTCGCTCGGCCGATGTGCGGCCAGGTAGGCGTTGATGGTCTCGCGCGACAGCGAGTCGACGATCGCGCCCACCTCGTCGAGCGTCCGCACGCGGCCCAGGTAATACCAGTCGCGGGTTAGCGCCGAGGAGCGGGCCGAGCTTGACTCTTGCTGCATGATCTGACCGCTTTTGATGCGTGCCTTGAGGCGATCCAACTCGGCCGATTCGATCCCCTCGCTGAGGCGGATGATTTCGCCAAGCGTCACGTCGAGCGTTTCCTGCGCACGCTCGGCGCTGGTGCCCGCGTAGCAGAACACGCTGCCGCGGTCCAACAGCGTGCTGTGCGAGGCATAGACCGAATAGCACAGGCCGCGCTTTTCGCGGACCTCGGTAAACAGTCGCGAGCTCATTCCGCCGCTGAGCACGCCCACCGCCGCCGCGGCCTGGTAGTAATCGGCGTCGCGGTAGGGCACACTGCGGTAGGCGATGCCGATTTGTGTCTGGTTCGAATCGTGCGGCAGGTGGGTACCCTCCGACGACACATCTCGCTCTTTGATCGCCGGCGCCGACGCCGGCTTCCAATCGGCGAACAACTCGCCGACGTGATCCAAAAGCGCGGGCCAGTCGACCCGGCCCGCCACGCCCAGGATGGCGCCGTTGGGGCGGTACGCCCGGCCGAAGAAGCCGCGGATTTCGTCGATGTCGATCGTGTTCAGCGCTTCTCGTTGCCCCTGGCTGAGGCGGCCCCACGGCTCGGGAAAGTGCCGCCGCCGCAATTCGAGCATGACCTTTTGCGCCGGTTCGTCTTCCACGCCCGCCAGGTCTTGCAAGGCCGTCATACGCCCGGCTTCGAGCTGGTCTTCGGGCAGGTGCGGGCGGCGGATCACGTCGGCGTAAACCGCCAGCGCCGGGTAAAGGTTTTTCGAGAGCGTCGCGCCGCGGAAGCTGACATGGGCCTCGGCGACACCCTCGCCGCGTTCGACCCCCAGGTTATCGAGGTCGTTGACCAACTGCCGGTTGTCGCGTGGTCCCGCGCCGCGCATCGCCAATTCGCAGACCATCGTACTCAAGCCATTGCGGTCGGCGGGCTCCCAGGCCGTGCCGGCGGGGACGCGGAACGTGAACGCCGCCGACTCGACCGACGGCATCGGTTCGGCAATCAGCACCAGGCCGTTGGCATAGACGTGCGATAAGATCGACTGTTTCACGGGAACTCCAGGTGTGGAATATCCGGCATAGGGCCGCGTTTCGAGCCCGTGGCCGCGAAACACGAACGCCGCGCCACCTGCTGAAGTATACGGCTCAACAGGCTGTAGAGAGTAGCCTTTTGGCGACCCGATCGCAACCGGGGGGACGCAAGTTGCAAACGAACCCTAAGTGCTTACTGAAAAGCGAGTTAAACTACCTCAGCAGCTCATACCGCACGCTTGCTCCCTTCTCGGCCGTATGAAAGCGGATGACTTTGGCGCGCAGGTTCCGGTTCAGGCCATGCACGGCATCGGCCAGCGCTTGGGCGCGGCGTGCCGGGCTGCAGGAATTTAAGGGATTGTGGATTTGACGCGGCCAACCCTGGGCTTCGAAAGCGGCCATGACCGCCATTTGGTTGCGCGCCTTGGCCTGAAATTTCTTGACCGCGATCTCGTCGACGTGAAGTACGAGCAAACGCGAGTCCCACCGCGGGTTGCCCATTCCTTCAGTGCCACGGGCGCGATGCGCAGCACCCTTGACGTTTTTGGCACGCGGCTTTCCGTTGGCCGAGCGCAGTTCGGCCGCATAGGCGGCGCCCGCCACCGTCAGAACGAAATGCGTGGCACGGGTGAACGTAGGTTTTCGCGGTTTGTTACCACCGCGGCGCCCGCGGCCTTGACCCAGGTCGCGAGCGTCGACCAATTTCTTGTCGGCCAGCCAGCGACAATCGGCCACGGTCAAGCCGGCCGAAAGCAATTCTTCGAGCCGCAGGCAATAGTCCCAGGCATCGCGTCCCGTGTCGCGGGCAAAACTGGTCGCGTCGTTCAGCAACACCAGGGCCGAATGAAACCGTCGTTCGGCCCACGCCCCTCCTCGGTCGAGCGGAAAAGTCATGATCTCGTTTCCCCGGCCTGTGGTTCAAGCGCACCCCTCCCTCATTACAAATTGAGATCCGCGGCCAAAACCGGACATTGGGGTCATGACTTGGTAGGAATTTTCCAATTAAGACGAGTTTTCCGACGTCTCGCGGCCCGTGGCCGCCTCCAAAAACTCAGATTTACACCATTAGGGGGCGACAACGGTCCGCACTGTCCGCATGCTGCTGGTGTTCGCCACAAATGATGGCACCACTTCGATTTGCGTCGACTCAGACTGCGGACAGTAGCCCTCTCCGCAACGGTCCGCAATAGCCTGACGGTCAGCGCCAATGAAACGCCGCCGAGGGTGTTGAGCTACCGAGGCCATCGAGGTCGCAGGGGGCATCGATCGTCTAACGATCGGCAATTGATTTGCCATTCCATCCTCTAATGGTTTGCCGACCGCCGGCGCTTTCATTTCGTCGCCACCATGATAGCCTGAATCACCCCACCAGATTTGCGTATAGGGCGTTAAGCCACAGGCCGTTTTTGGCAGCTTCATCCCTCATCCTTCCTCCTTCATCCCTCATCCTTCCTCATTGCAATGGCAACCGCCCTGGTGCTCTTGAGCGAATTGCACGACCAGCCGGTGACGCGCTTTTCGCTGACTGACGGGAAGTTTGTGTGTGGTCGTTCTCCCGAGTGCGATTTCGTGTTATTTCACCGGAGCGTCTCGCGACGACACGCGGAAATTGAAGTCACCGGAACGCGCATCGAGGTGCGTGATCTCGACAGCCGCAACGGCACATTTCTGAACGGCAACCGCATCGATTCGGCCACGCTCACGCTGGGTCACATCTTGGGGCTCGGAAGGATATCGCTGCTGCTGACGAGCGAGCCGCCCGCCTTAAACGAAATTGAACCCGAATTGGAGACGGCAAGCGGAAGAGATCTCGTCTTGCCGGAGCCGGCTGATCCTCGATTGCCGACCCTGTCGGCCGCCGAACGGCGGGTCGTCGATTTGGTGTTGGAAGGCCTGGCCGAAAAGCAGATCGCCCGCCGGCTGGGGATCAGCCCGCACACGGTCCACAACCACTTGCGCGAGATCTATCGCATTCTGGAGGTTCATACCCGCTCGGAACTGCTCGTGCGACTGCTGCCGAGGTCCCCGGGAGATGAGACGACAAAGAACGTTCGCCCTCGGCGTCCTGGTGATCGTTGATGGCCGCGAAATCGGTAGCCTGTTTAGGTCATTGATTCAAGGATTTTCCTTGCAAAAATCGTTTTTGCCTCGTCGATTTTCTCGCGATCGCCGGAGCTCCTTGGCGCCTTCATCCCTCATCCTTCATCCCTCATCACATGCCTTTCGCAAAAACACGCACGGAATCGCTCGACTCGATTAGCCCGGTACCACAGGGGACGGAGCGAACGAAGGCTTCCGCCAAAGCGCTCCCTGAGTCTCCGGCGAAAAAAATCGCTCGCTTTCTTCACCGGATTTCCGATGTTCTGCTCTGGACGATCGTCATTGGGTTGGTCGCGGTTCTGTGGCCGAATATCCTGGCTCCGCTCGCCACGAAGCGCGTCGTCTTGTTGACTGGTCCTGACGGCGGTTTCGACCGCCACCTGGGCAAAGACCTGCGACAAACATACCGGCTGGCCACGCCAGGCAGGTTTTGGGGACGTCATTTCGAGTTCGAAGACGAAGTGACGCAAGGCTCGGAGGAGAACCGCGAAATCGTCGATCGCGACTCGGCCGGAACGCACATCGCTTTTGCCCTCGACGGGTTCGAACCGACGCCGAATATTCGCAGCATGCTTAAGTTGTTCGAAGTACCGTTGCACATCGTCGTGCGAAGGGATTTTTACGAGAGGTGCCAGCCGGGAGATAGGACAGCCAGAACATTCGCGGATATTGCCCGCGTGCTCCGCACGAGCAGTCGGCGGAACGTGTACCTGGGCCTGGATAAGAGCGGTGCTCGACAAGTGGCGAAGATCGTGCTCAAGCACCATCATGTGGATGTCGAGGCGGTCGACTGTCGGCGCGAATACGATCTGAACGACGTCCAGTACGCGCTGGTCGACGGCCGGATCGACGTGGCCTTTGTCATCGGGCGGCTTGGTTCCGCTTCGATCCAGTTCCTGGCCGATTCCCAAGAGTGCTACCTGCTCGGGCTCGATGGCGACGTCGAGGGGCTCACCGACGCGAATCGTTTTCTGCGAACGATGTCGATCGCGAAACACGTCTACGGCACCAACGAATTTCAGCCGGCGGCCATCAACACGGTTGCGGCGAGCGAAGTCTTGATCTGTTCCGCCTCCATGTCGAAAACCGACGCCTTCTGGCTGACGTCGTCGCTCGACGAATTCCTGGTCTCGCACTTTCCCGAGGAGGTCGGGGCGAGAAACCTGGCGTCGGACGGAGAGCAGCCTTCATTCAAGTACCCGCAACACGCCGGTGCGAAAGCGTTTGCCGAGGGGAGCGCGCCTTGGTTCGTGCAGAGCACCAACTATGTTTTGCTGATGATCTTGTTGCCCGCCATTGTCGCATTTTTGCAACGCGCGCCGACGGCGATCGTGCAATGGTTCACCGGCCACGGACCAGACGGCGCTCCGCCTCCGCACACTTCGCCCCCCGCAACTGTCTCCACATTGCCACCGACATCGCCACCAACCCTGCCACCAACCTTGCCACCGACATCGCCGCCGATGGCCGCCGTCGAAGCGACGTCGAAACGCTACGACAAACTTCATGCCGAGCTGGAAAAACTCTTGTCGGAACTGGAGCAGCACGCGCCTCCTTTAGCGGAGCAGGAAGCGGCCGACTTCGCCGCGAAAATCTGGGCTTTGCGGCGGGACGTCGCCCTGAGTGTCATGCATGGCCAGATTGATCACCACCAGGGCGATTCGCTCCGCGGTGGCCTGCGAAACCTGCAAGTCGATCTGGCACAACTGCAACCAACTCCACACCCTTCACCCGCGGTCGTGCCCCAAGCGCCAATGCCCGCCGTGGGGGTGAAGGCGGCGAAAAAGAAACAATGACCGGCTTAAGGGCTAGGGCGAGTTTCCGCAAAGTGGAACATGACATGCCACCGGCTTGCCCGGTGGTGTGTGACGCTGGCAGCTACCCAAAGCGGCCGCCATTCCTGTTTTTGTACCCCGATTGCCCTTCTGCTGCCAAAGGCAGCGGCAGGGCAATCGGGTGGGGGAGCTCGTTCACCCTGAATTGGAAGAGCCACACCGTCAAATCGCCGGAGCCCACGTGCCGCTGCCCTTCTAGACGGCCATCGTGAAGCTCCAGGGGGCGAGCCCCTGGCATCAGCTTTTGTCAACCCTCAACCTTCATCCCTCCCTCTCATGCCCCCACCATCCGCCGGCACGACCAGCCCCCATTGCCCCGGCGTGCTCTCGAATCGTTTGCCCACGGCCTTGTCGCTCTTGGCCGACGCGCTGGCCTACGCCAACGACGTGGCGGGCGACCCTTGGGAGTTTGCCGTCTCGATGGCTGAGCTTTCGGCCGTCGGCGTGACGGCCGCCGATTGCCGCTGGCTCAACCGCAAGGGCTATATCGACGCCCGGACAACGCCCTGCGCCCGCGCAACGCCGCGCTCTGGAACAAACGGCCGGCGACGGACCGCGGCACGCGGCGCTTTATCGATCACGCCGGCGACCTGGTTCGTACTGACGCCGCAGGGCAACGAGCTCCTGCGGAGCTTCCAGCGCGGCGAGGCTGCGTTGGCCGTGGCGGCGGCGCTTGACAACATGCACGCCGCGCAGGCCGCCGCGCGGCCACGCTGGGACGCCGACCGCCGCGAGTTGTGGCTGGGCGCGGTGCTCATCAAACGCTTCCGCGTGCCCGCCGAAAACCAGGAGATCATCCTGGCCGTCTTTGAGGAAAGCGACTGGCCGGACTGCATTGAAGATCCGTTGCCCCCCAAGCCCGAGCTCGACTCGAAGCGCCGGCTGCATGACGCGATCAGGGCGTTGAATCGAAGCCAGAGACATCCCCGTATCGTGTTTTTCGGCAATGGAAATGGCTGGTCGATCCGCTGGCGCTTAGCCGAAAAGTCGTGTTAGGAATCCATGTGCGACTTCCCCCAGATTGACACCAGATTGCCCGTGGACGGCAGCGCACTTTCAGACACAATATCATTGTCTCTCGACCATACCAGATACAGGCTGGCGGCCGATTACACGTCGATCCACTGGAGGAAAACATGGCAATAAAGTCGATCAAACTTCCCGAGAAAGAAATAAGATTGGGCAGAAAGCGCCCGATCGCACGAGGTCCGCGCCTCAGTCTTCACAACTACACGAAGCGCAGCCTTCCGGCGCCGCCAGCCAATTGTGATTATGCGCCGGCCGCAACGGCATCGTTAGCCAAGGTATATGGCAACGATACTCTGGGAGATTGCGTTATCGCAGGCATCGCCCACGTCGTCGGCGTATTGACTGGAAACGCGGGCGCGGCGCCCTTCCTTTATTCTGACGGCCAGATCACTTCGCTGTATAGCGCGATCGGCGGTTACGTGCCAGGAGACCCATCCACGGACCAGGGCTGCGACGAGCAAACGGCCCTGGCCTATTGGGAGAACAACGGAGCACCGGCGGGAAGTCACAACATCGCGGGGTGGATTGCGGTGAATCCCGCCGACCCAAATGAATATCGAACCGCCCTGTGGCTCTTCGAGAACCTGTACTTCGGCTTTGAAATGCCGGATGCCTGGATCAATCCGGCTCCGTCGTCGTCGGGCTTCACTTGGTGCGTCGCCGGCGCCCCCGACCCATCCAACGGCCATTGCGTCGCTGGAATCGGCTATTCGGCGGAAGGCGTCGCCATCAGCACATGGGGGATGACCGGTTGGCTCACCGACGGCGCGATCGCCAAGTACTGCGCGGGAAGCGCGCATGGCGAACTCTACACGGTCGTCAGCCAGGACGGGCTCGACAAGGCCACAAAAAAGGCTCCCAGCGGCTTCGACTGGAGCCAGTTGCTTGCAGATTTCGATTCGATGGGCGGAAGTGTTCCAATAGGTTAGCTGGGCTCTGTTCTCATTAACGCACTTAGTCTCTTTCTAGCAAGGAGCGAGAACGAACTGGCACGCCATTCTCAGGCAATGCCGCCCACAGCGTTGTCGCCACAGGTGCAACGTGCGTTCGATTCGTACGTTCCAGCGCCGATTTGTGACCAGTTCTAGCAAGGGGACCGTTGACGCACGAAATTCCTGTGCAACCGCCCCCAGATTGACACCAGATTGCCCCTAGACAGCGACTGCGTGCCGCAAAAGGATGTAATCTTCGGGGGACTCAGAACGTACAAGAACGAAACGTCTGATTTAGGGCGAACCCCGCACGTCGCCCGGCCGGGGTTTTCGTGAGGACCACAATGGCACAACAGATGATTAACCCCAAGGAAATCGCCTGGATTCTCTTTTTCGGCGCAATTGGAGGCAGTCTCTCTCTCGTGTATGCGGCAACGGTGGGACAACCAATCCCAGGAAGCCTTTGGGTGGCCGTCCCGGGATCCGTTGTCCTGGGAACGTTTGCGGCCTTCATCGGGGTCTATGTAATCGCCAACACCGACACGAGCGATTTCCTGCGCTGCCTCGGGTTCTCGCTTCTTTGCGGCTTCGCCTGGAAGCCGGTGTACGATGCAGGCAGTGCCCTGGTGACTCAGCAAACGCGAGCGACTCAGATAGACAAGGTTCAGCAACTGAATGAGAAAGTAAGTGAAGCTGTCAGCGAGGTTACGTCGAAAACGACAAAGCCAACTGCAGACGATATTGCTAAAGCTGCATCCGCCGCGCTTTCGGCCATCGATGAAGCGCATAAAACTGGCGAAGTGGAGGTCAAGATCGGCGCTCTTCAGCAAGCATCTGCGCTGAACGACGCGTTGAAGACGCTGAAGGACGAGGGAAAGCTCCCGACTGAGAGCGAAGGTCAACTTCACACACTCGATCAAGTGGTTACCCTTCACCGAACTGCAATCGATGCGTCGTTGAGCGCCCTCAAGAACCCAACACAAGACACATATTAACGCCGCCCACGACCGACTTTGCCGGTCGCGCCCCAAGTTAACGGAATTTCCCTCATGGCCACGGCCCCCGCTTATACCGGACCGCCGTTCGATGTCTTCAGCGATGCCGTGAACGCGGGAGCCGCGTTTCTCACCGCCGTCGGCACATACCAGCTTGACCAGATGAAAGGCCTTTCCCTCGCCATCGCCGCCGGTGGCGACCTCGTCCGCATTCAGCAACAAGAAGTCGTGCTGCACCAGCTTCAACTGACGTACCATCGACTCAACGTGGCCGAGCACGAAACACACGCCCAGTTGGCCGTCATCAACCGCAAGGTGGCCGACGCCAAAATGCTCTTGCAAGGCGAGAATCTGCTTTGGCCACCAGGTGGCGTTAACCGCTGCTGGACCGCAATTCAATACCTGATGCAAAACGGCAGCGTCGCGGTGCTGACAAAGATTTACAGCGATCCGTTGCCATCGGGCGCGCTCGATCCAAAGTCGTATACCGTCCCGGGAAAGTGGGTGCCAGGCAGGTACGACAAGGAAAGCAACACTTGGTATCCAGGATCATTCGTGCCGGTCGAGTCGCCGCAAACCGAAGGACCAACGCCAACGAATGCGGCCATGCTGATCGCATGGTGCTCGCGAAATCATCGGATGCCGTACCGTGGCTCGTTGCCCATGCTGGTGATCTTGCAAGCCATGGAGGCACTGGCAACGGATGCGCAGGCGCGGGCCGCGGACCTGAAGAGGGCCCAGGCGGACCTGGAAACAAAAACATTTACAACTTGGGATCCCTTGAAGATCGACGCACTGCCGACGAATACGGCGGCACTTGCCGGAGCGAAAGTATAGAAACTCGTGGGAGCCAATCAGGATCGTGGATTTCAACTGCTTCCCAATCGATATTCACGTCAGCGCGTCGTCCGAACCCGAACGGCCGCCTGACAGCCGGTGGAGCTGCACGACGGCGGCAGTCGATCAAGCCGGCGCTCATTTATCGAAGCAGCAAGTGGCCGATGTCGCCGCATCCTGCCGCCAATACCAACGTTTTGGAATGACTTCGCTCTTGATATCGACAGCCCTTTCTTCCGCCTCTTAGCCCCTACGTCCACAGCAAACTGCAACATGTCCCCCGATTCGACTAACCCAGGCGCGGCTACGGCCAGTCGTGCTCCGATTTCATCGAACGATCCGCACATCGAGGCGCCCGTCGGCACCTCATCGCTCCCTGCCACCCTACAACCGTCAGAACCCATTTCATGCCCGTCGCTCGTGACGTTGCCCAACCCGCCGGCTGCCCCGGTGCCGAGCCGACAGCGGGACGCGAAATCGCCCAATGATCGCGACGCGAAGGCGCCAAGTGATCCATCGAGGGTACGCGGCTCGAGGAGGTCGATGACTCTCGACGAAATGAGAGTCGTAATCGCCTCGAGCCTCAATTCCTCATACAAGATCCTCGTCATCGCCATACCTGTGCTCATTGGTTTCATGCTCTTCCTTTTGACCGGCGGCCTCGGGATCGCGAAGTATACGATCGATCGACTAGCACTCGTTGCGTCATTGCAAATCGGCCTTGGGATGTTTCTAGGGTTTATGTGCCTCTATTTCGGCGTCATGATGACATGGATAGGCATCGAGTCTGCGTACGATCTTACCGGCTCAGCTGAGGCACCTGCTGGCCGCAAGGCTGCCTTTGCACTGCATACTGCAGCTCCGGGTCTTTTATTCGGGTTGGTTGGCGCAATTCTCATCGGGCTTTCCCTTTATAAGCCGATCGAATTCAAGGAGACGCGACCCGTCGATGACACGACCGCCACCAATCTGGCCGACGCAGTCCCTTTATCGAACCACTTGACGGATCGGTCGCCAAGTAACGTCGTCACTGTAACGCCGGATCTCAAACTTCCATCAACACCCAATGATTGTAAATCGGACAATCCCGAATCCAAAGAACCACAACCCTGATTCCGTCTCACGAAGGAGCTACTTTCGATGACACACTTCCGCACGAACGCGCTGCTGATTTGTCTCGCCGCGACCTGTACGACTGCAAATGCGCAGGAGCAGTTCTACACGGATGGCAAAACGATCAACGGTTGGAAACAATGGCCCAAATATGGCCTCGATGAAACGTACCATTTTGCAAAGCTCAGCCCGCGCGACACATTTTGGCAACAACAGATCGCCGTCCGTCGCTACGACCAGCCTGACAAGATCTTCTTCTACGACCACCTGGTCACCAGAACATTCAAAGGCTATTATGACATTTCCGAGGGAAGATATTACACTCTTCCAGACAGGTTCCGTCGCCACCGCATCCGGGATATTCGCCCCGAATGGTTCCAGCCGCTCGACGACATGCCTTACCTGCACAACATGTTCAAGAAACCTTGTCAGAACCCGATCGTCAAAGGCACTCAAAAGGCCGTGGGAGCTGCGGAACTAGCCACTCCCCCGGATCCGCTTCCCCTCCCAGTGAACACCGATCAATAGCGACGCTCACTTCATTCAGGAGCGGCCTTTGCTTTGGTTGTGTCTTTCCGGCAACGATCCAGCCGGCGCGGCGGTGTCCTAAAGTCTTCCGTCTTCCAGGAAACTAAAGTAGCTAGCTAGTTCGGTCGACGATGATATGGTCCAGCAGCTCGATGCCGACGATCGCGACGGCGGACTTGAGCTCGATGGTGACTTCGATGTCGCAGTGTGAAGGCTCCAAGGGTCCGCTTGTGTGGTCGTGAGCGACGATGATGCCCGACGCGCGGTCGGTCATCGCGTCGGCGAACATCTCCCGCGGATGGACGGGCGTTTGGTCGTTTGGGCGATATGGCAGATCGAAACGACGCGGATGTTCAGAATCTCGTTCGCCCCGTTGATCGTGGCGTAGAGAAAATGCTCCTGCTTCCGATCGGCGAAATGCCGCACGTGAGGCAGCAGGGAGGCCGGCTTTTCAATCTTGGCCCCTCCGGCTTGATTCGGCGGCGGGCAAACTCGATCGCCGCGAGGAGAGGAGAAGGCAATAGGCGTTGGGCGTTGGGAAGCTTTGGAGGTGAGAGGCGCCGATCAAACACCGATCGAACACGGATCGATGGCCCGGCGGCAAGCGTCATCACGTCGATCCCCAGCGCGCCGCTGCCCAGCAGCACAGCCAGCAATTCCTGGTCGCTCAAGGCGCGGGCGCCCTTCCGGAGCAGCTTCTCGCGCGGCCGATCGGCTTTGGGACGAGGCTACAAAGTCGGTGCCCGTGCTCTTGCACATCGCCCCCGTGCTGTGAGGGGGGTGCTCTGCATGCGGAAAATGGTTCCAGTCCGGACTTCTCCTTCATGCGTGCGGACGATTGCCCGTATGGTCGTCCGTTGATGCGGCGAATCGCACGATCGCTTCATTAGAGAAATCGTGAAATACGAACTTGCTGAGAGCGGGTATTGTCACCGTCTTTCGGTGTTGGGTCAATTTTTCGCCGTATTCCGTGCCGGCCGATCCTACCGCTTGCCTTAGCCCGTCAACATCGGGCGCCGTTCCGATAAGCATGGAAAAGGCGAGTTCCACGTCATCGACCGCATCGCGTAGAGCTGCGAGGCATGACTCGCTTGATTCGATACCCCAGCTTTTTATCACCTCTACGGCCATCGTTAGGCACAACATTTGCCGTAGACGAAACGGTGGATATGCCTTGGTTAATTCCCTGTCAGCGAATGTCGCATCCCCGAACAATCGAAAGAACGAGCAGAACGCGAAGACGACAGAAAACACCACCTGCTCCAAGGTTACCGTGTAGAAGTTGTCTTTGCAGTTAAACCGTGCATTGTCCATCAACACTCCTGATGCTTGAGAATCAGCAATCACTTCCAGCGATTGACGGGTCAAGAAATCCGTTTCGGACCGGCCTGTCCAGCCCAATTCAAGCAAGAATGGCACGTTATCGAGCTGAGTAATGTAGTCGACGTGACCATCATAGATGTGCGCTAATTCATGCGCGACAATAAAACGGAAAGCCCACAGAAACAACCGGTCCTTGTACCATTGCCGCATCGGGCATCGAGGGAGCACAGGCCGAATTCCGCCAACGTGAGCTTCTTCGGCATTCAACGTTAGGCCACTAAGTGATTGCTGTTCCTCGGATTCCAGCAGAATATCCCCGACTCCTGGCAGGATGCGACGGTCGGCCAACATTCGCGAGAATACTACGTCTAGCAGATATGTCGCCCCCGCGAATACGCCAATGAAGTAGCGGTCTTCAGCCTTGAACGCGATTGCATTCACGTCCGGATTGATGATGAAGTCAAAGTACACTTCCGGCATTCGCGGCATGAATTGCCGCTGGCTATCAATCATCTTCTTGGCAATGTCTTTGAAGATTGGCCAATATGCGGAGCCAGGACCGGGCGTGTGGCCAGCGCGTCCACCGTTAGATAACATCGCCTCGTGAAAAACATCTTCGTCCGTCATCGCCGGGCTACTTCTCCCAAATTTCGCCGTTGTCAAGCTTAGGTTTAATGAGCGTGGGCGACATCAGTTCGCCGGGATCGACCGTGCAGGTGGGGCAGCACGAATTTACCGCGGTGAACCAGCCGCCGCAACCGCTCCGAGGCACTGGCGGTTGCGCAGCCGAGCGCTTGCCCAGTGGCTTGCCCGGCGGCACTACGACACGCACCGCACGGCGCCAAAGTCCACCGCCCTGGCCGATGCGCCGGCCGTTTTCCAAGCGCGCGCGAGGGTCGCGGGGCAGGAAGGCTAGGTTCTCTGACGCGTGCCAGGCCACGAGGGACAAATCTACCTCGACTCTCCCTCTACCGATCAGGCCGACCGGCGCTGGCAGGCTGTGGCCATCGGGCCGGGATATGGGAGTGTCGTCGAGTGGCCGCCGGTGCGCTTCCGCCGCGCCAACCCGGTGCTCGCCCTGCCGGAGCCCGAGCACGGCAAGCCGTTCGACCGCTTGCGCTGGGTCGTCAACGTACCCCGTCAGGCTGGAAAGCCTGAGCGAGGAGGCTGACGCTGGGCAGCGGTCATGCTGACGCTGCTGACGCTGGCCGTTCGATCGCGCTGCGATCGCGGCGACGTTCGCAAGCCCATGAATAGCACCATGTTGCGACCGGCAAACAGGTTCCTGCTGACGCTGC
>Ga0265314_10003506_pt1 | contig 15139 bp, 16 predicted proteins | sample 4126metaG_FD_203106 | JGI IMG/M metagenome (GOLD analysis project Ga0265314, IMG submission 203106) | Rhizosphere microbial communities from Carex aquatilis grown in University of Washington, Seatle, WA, United States - 4-1-26 metaG | ecosystem: Host-associated > Plants > Roots > Rhizosphere >... | reverse complement strand
TCATACCCCGATATACCTGTAACTCCTTCCACTGCGTATTCCGGGTGTTTATCCTGATTTTCAGCAATTCCTGCCTGGCTGATGTAAAGTTCCGTGCATGCAACAGGTTAGCCGACTTTTCCAGCAGCAAAGAAGCCTGCAGGGAATCGTTCCAGCCTACATAATATATCTTTTCCAGGTATTGATTGGCCCTATCCCAATCCTGCAGCCCTTCATAACAGCCGGCGAGCTGCCGCAAACAATATGGCCCGATGGAATCGCTGCCAAAATAGAGCGCCCGCTGATACGCAGAAGCGGCCAGCGCATATTGTGCCGACCGGTATTCCGCATCGGCAAACTGCAGGGTTTCCGGCAGGGTTTGAGCCAGGCCGGCCAGGCCGCTAAGGATGCTGCAGAGAAAAAATATGCTTCGCTTCATCGGAGAGAGCTGCTTGTTTTTGTGCGTTGTACCGCCGGGCCGATTTAACGGAGCCGTAAATGTTGCCCAGGTAAAAGCCGGCCCCTAAGCCGGCAAAGATCCAGGCATTCACACTGCGGGTACCCCGGATATGATAGCTGTGCCAGGCCTCGAAAAAGGAACTACCCACCAGCAGGAAGGAGAAAAGCCCGTCCTTCCACTCGTGGGCATAGGCCTTGCCGGCTCCGGGAATAACGGTGCTGAGGAGGCCTGCCAACGCAGGTGACTTTAGAGTAAGATGGGCGCTGCGCTGCGCCAGACTTTGATAGGGCTTGAAGACCGGGTCGTCTGCGTGCACCTTATAATATTGCTGGGCGGAAGTCCAGCGGCCATTAAAAAAATCGAGGTTCATGAAATAGTAATCACGCACCGGTTGCAGATGGGGGTTGGTTTGCAAATATAATTCGGCGGTGGCATAGTGATTCCCAAACAGAAGCAGGTCGGTATACTGGGAAGCAAAGGGTTCGTTTACCGAGGTAAAATCGGGAAACAACTCACTGAAACGCCGGATCCCCGTTTCGGTTTGGCCGGAATGCCGGTAGGACTCGAACAAACGGCTCTTGTACTGCAGGTTGGTGGAGTCCATAAACACCAGGCGTTCATATTCGGTGGCGGCCAGCTCATATTGTTTATTGCTGAACAGGTGATTGGCATACTGCGCACTGTGGGGCTGGTCATAAATATCGGGAGCCTGGGCGTGTACGCCGGAAAGCCATCCTGGACTCAGTACCACGGCAAGCCAGCCCCCGAAATAACGCATGGCTGAAAGGGTACGGCGCTTACTGAACCGGATCATACAGGAGATGAGATACGGGGTCGACGGGATATAGCTCGGGGCTCAGTCCGTTACACCGGCTCAGCCGGTCGAAGGCATTCAGCAACCCGGGCAGCACCCCTTTCTGACGGATGGATTGAAGAGCATAGACTGAACAGGAAGGGGTAAAACTGCAGGAGTTTCCATCCTGGGAAGAAATGAATTTTTTATAGCCAATGAACAAGCCTGTAAAAAGCATATTTGAGCCATTACCGGTGTTCTTCATGGAATAATGGGGTTTGTCCGATACGGGGTCGAGGAGACCCTGCCATACCTGGTAATGGGGCTGCTGGGCAAACGAACCCAGCGTAAACAAGAAAAAAGGCAACCATAAAAATTGTTTCATATCAACACCCAATAAGTGGTTCGGCAGGTCTGATGGAAAGGCTAAAATATTGCTTTCCCCGGGTCCCTGTTTATTAAAGTTCATAAAAAAAAACTGCTGCAGTTATTAAACCGCAGCAGTTTCGTTTCTATGTGCATCGGGCAAAATATCCCGATCTTATTCGGATTTATGAAATGTTATCGGGACATACCTCTCGCAAAGCGCTGGAGATGTTTTCAAATCCCTCGCCATTCGGCATAACGTCTAATTATACGGTAATGAGCCACATGATCAGCATAATGACGCCCACCACGATAAATATGTCACCGACCAATCCGATAATCCATCCAATGACTGGAATAGCCCAAAAAATTTGCAACAAAACTCCAATCACAATCAGGATAATTGCCCTGCGCAAGCCTCCATCGCCACCACCACCGGATTTAAACAATACGGAGATTTTAGACTTCGGGGAAGTGATGGAAGAAAGGGATTTCAATGTATTGAACGGCTGCGTTTGCGGCACTGATTGCTGCTGTGGTCGACCAGCAGTGGCAGCACAGGAAGGCGTTTGGTGCGATGACGGCGCTATTGTTTGGCTATTACCCATGGGCATCGGGGCCGAAGCGTCGGTGCCTGGATGATCTAATCCCTGCAAGGTAGCGCCCGGAGAAGACAACAGCGCAGGGCTTTCCTGTTTTGGATGGAAAGCATACACCTGGCTGTGTCCCTTCTTCTTCGATTTGGCCGAAACATAATACGGGTTGCCGGTTTGTTTCAGACCCAGGAAACCGGTGGTGCAGCTGCTGATAGAAAAAATAACAGCCAGGGCAAAAAGAGTAAAAGTTGTTTTTTTCATAATGAAACGTTTTTGGGTGAAAAAGAAATCAGAATCGACCGGTCAGGCCAAGCTGAAAGATGGCTTTAGCCAGTCCAATTTCGGCATAAATACCAATATTAGGCGTAAAGAAATAACGTGCCCCGATGGTTGCCTCCCATCCAAACGGTAAAGTTTTGAAAGAGGGGATGGACATTTCATTCGGATTATTGGTAGTGTACGACCAGGTGGAGCTCCGGTATCCTATGCCCATTCCCATGTAAGGATCAAAATGTTCGGAAGAGCCGAAGTGGGCATTTCCCCTTAACAACACCCTGAAAGCACTGAGTCCGATAGACTCCGAATACGTTGCGGGGTTTCCGTAATTATCCGTGCTTTTAAGAAATGGATTGCCTGCGGTCCTGCTGTGAAATAACCTCGCTGTTTCGACCAGCCAACCAGCGGGCCCGCACCCGTATGAGTTCCTTCAGGTACAAATAGGCCAGCAGGGGGGCAACAATAAACGAAAACCGATTGAAGGCCCATGCACCGGAAATATCCAGGTGAATGAGGTGCTGACAAGCGCGCATCATGCCGCACCCATAGCATTTGGTATGAAATAATACTTGAGAAAGGCAGATGGATTGACCCTGATCAAAAAAACGGGCCGGGAGTATGAGCAGTACCATTGGCACTGCTAATAATCCCAGCCCATAAAGGAGATAAAAATGATGCACCAACGTTTTGTGCTTCATTAAAAAGCGTCTTTATAATCGCTTCCGTCAGCGGGTTTTAAGTCGCCCATGATCAGGCGAATCAAATCGATGAGCCACCAGATGCCGCAACCACCTGCGGTGAGCAACTGAATCACGCCGATCACATAATATCCAAGGTAAAAGCGATGAATACCGAGTCCTCCCAGGAAAATGCAAAGCAGGAGGGCCACCAGCTGGCTCTTATTTCCGCCACCTGGCTTGGCATGTGTACTTTTATGCGGGGAGGCGGCAGTCACAGTGGTTTCCGACTTTACTCCCATGGAGGCGGCAGCCGCTGGAGCGATTACCCCGGTAAGAGTAAGAGTGCTAGCGTGTGGTTTAAGCATACCCAGCATCTCCGGGTTGGGGCCGGTCTTGCCCGTTGTATGGAGGAGGTCGCCCTGAGCCGGAATACTCAACAGCCCGGGGGTTTCTTCCCTGGTAGCATCGGTAGATTGAAAACTGTTTACCGCAGGCCCGGCATACACCGCCCGATAGTGATTCTTTACCTTCTTGGCAGAAACATAGTACGGGTTTCCACCTTGTTTCAGACTGAGCAAGCCGGTGGAACAGCTACTCACAGAAAAAATCACCGCGAGGGTGAGCAATGCGTAGGTTAATTTTCTCATAGATTTGAATTTAGTTAAGCGTTATATTAAATATGAATGATAATCTCTGATTTCAAAGTTCCAAAGCGTAGTGGACGAAGCTAATCTAAAAATTTCTCCTTCTTGATTTCAAACTTTAAAGTGCCTGAGTTTCCAACTATCATGCCGATTCAGTGATCACTTCCCGGTTTACCTTTTTCACCAGGCCCTGCAGCACATTACCCGGGCCGCATTCCACAAAACGGGTTGCTCCGTCGTGCAGCATGGCCTGCACGCTCTGGGTCCAGCGAACCGGCGCGGTGAGTTGCAGGATCAGGTTCTTTTGAATGAGCAGTGGGTCGCTCACGGCAGAAGCGGTAACGTTTTGATAAACAGGGCAGGCGGGTGCATGAAACGCAGTAGCGGCAATGGCGGAGGCCAGCTCTTCCCTGGCCGGTTCCATGAGCGGCGAATGAAAGGCGCCGCCCACCGGAAGCAGGAGGGCCCTTTTGGCGCCGGCTGCCTTCAACAGTTCGCAGGCCCGCTGCACTCCTTCCAGGGTACCACTGATCACCAGCTGGCCCGGGCAGTTGTAGTTGGCCGGCACTACCACCTCTCCGGTAATGGAGGCACAAATCTCTTCCACTTTGGCATCGTCCAGTCCCAGCACGGCCGCCATGGTGGAGGGCTGCGCTTCGCAGGCCTTTTGCATGGCCATGGCCCGGGCGGCAACGAGCTTCAGGGCATCTTCAAACCAGAGGGTGCCGTTGGCAACGAGGGCCGAGAACTCGCCGAGCGAGTGGCCGGCCACCATGTCGGGCTGAAAGGCCGACAGCGCTTTTGCCTTCACCACGCTATGCAAAAAAATTGCAGGCTGTGTTACCCGGGTTTGCTTCAGGTCCTCCTCGGTTCCGGCAAACATCAGGTCGGTGATCCGGAATCCAAGGATGCGGTTACCCTCTTCGAAAAGGGCTTTCGCCGTTTCACTGTTTTCATAAAGTTCTTTGCCCATTCCCACAAACTGGGAACCCTGGCCGGGGAAGATGTATGCTGTCATTTTGGATGATAGACTAGAGATGTTAGACAAGAGACAATAGATGATAGACAAGAGATGTTAGATGCTGGATTCGGGATGGGGGATCAGGACAGGCGTACGGAGATGAGTTTTATGAATTCATTGCGGGTAGGGCTTTTCATGAATTCGCCGGTGAAGGCGGAGGTGGTGGTTTTCGAATTTTGCTTTTGCACCCCGCGCATCATCATGCACAGATGCTGCGCTTCAATGACTACGGCGGCACCGAGGGGATTCAGCACCTCCTGCACACAGTCCAGAATCTGGTGGGTCATCCGTTCCTGCACCTGCAGGCGTCTGGAAAAAGCATCTACCACCCGGCCGAACTTGCTGATGCCGGCTATATAACCATTGGGGATATAGGCAATATGGGCTTTGCCGAAAAAGGGCAGCAGGTGATGCTCGCACAAAGAGTAGACTTCTATATCTTTTACGATCACCATCTCCTGATAATCTTCCCGGAACATGGCGGATCGCAGGATGTTTTTCGGATCCATGTCGTAGCCCTGCGTAAGGAACTGCAGCGCCTTGGAGGCCCGCTGCGGGGTCAGCTTCAGCCCTTCCCGCCCGGTATCCTCCCCGATATGCTGAATCAGGGAGCCATAGTTTTCCTTCAGCAACTCCAGCTTCTTTTCATCATAAAATTCTTCCTTCCGATAACTCATGTGCGTGATTTTTAATCAGGATTCCGGGCCAAAATATTCGGCATAAATATTCTCTGTTTCGTACAAGCGGATGCCATGCAGGCGGCAGCCTTTAATATGTGGTTCGAGCTGTTCCCAAATGGCCTTCGCCACATTTTCGGTGGACGGCAGGATGCCCTGCAGAAAATCCACATCCAGGTTCAGGTTTTTGTGATCCAGCTTGTCTATCACCACGGTGTTGATGATCTGGCTGAGCTCCTTCACATTCAGTATAAAGCCGGTTTCGGGACTCGCCGTCCCTTTTACCGTTACAAATAAATCGTAATTGTGTCCATGCCAGTTGCGATTGGCACATTTTCCGAACACGGCTTCATTCTGTTCTTCCGACCAGCTGTTATTCCGCAACTGGTGCGCGGCATTAAAATGCTCTTTCCTGGTAATGTATTGCATACGGTGCGAAGATAATAGTCCGCACGCATTAGTTGCCAGAGTCCCGGTTCTGCATTTCAGTTTCTTCCCGCATCTTTGCCACATGTCCTTCCAAAAAATTCTGGTGGTGGCCGCTACGGCTGCGGAGCTCGGCCCCCTGATGGAAAAGCGCCGGGAAGACCCGGCCGGCTGGCCAAGGCAGGTGGAACTCCTGATTACCGGTGTGGGCATGGTACACACCGCCCTGTCGCTGGGCAAAGCATTATCGGCATCGGCTCCGCAACTGGTGATAAACGCAGGGGTGGCCGGTAGTTTCCGCGAGGAGCTGCGGCCGGGAACAGTAGTGTGTGTGTTGACCGAACAATACGGCGACCTGGGCGCCCAGGATGAGGAGCAATATCTCGACTGGATGGACATCGGGTTGCAGGATCCGGACGCCTTTCCATTTACCGGAGGCCGCTTGCATTTATCGCCCCTGCCGGTGGCGCCCGTGCTGCTGGGTTTGCCTAAAGTGAACGGACTTACGGTAAACACCGTTCACGGAAATGAAGCCTCGATCCGGATGGTAATGGAAAAATATGATGCCCAAACGGAGACGATGGAAGGAGCGGCCTTCGCGCAAGCCTGCTTAACGGCGGGTGTGCCCTGCCTCGAACTGCGTGCCATCAGCAACCGGGTGGAAAAGCGCAACCGCGAGGCCTGGCAGCTGAAAGAGGCGATCGCCGCCCTGAACCATACCCTTGATCTTTTGCTCACCCAGCTGGCTGCTTATGCAAATTAAACTGGCCTTTTCGCCCTGCCCCAACGACACCTTCATCTTTTATGCCATGCTGCACGGGCGGGTGGATACGGAGGGGCTGACCTTTCTTCCTTACCTCAGCGATGTGGAAGACCTGAATAACCTGGCGCTGCAGGAAAAGGCGGAAATAACCAAGATCAGCTTTCACGCCTATTGCCATGCCGCGGCAGGCTATGTTCTGCTCCAAAGCGGAGCGGCCCTCGGCAGAGGATGCGGCCCCTTGCTTATTTCCCTGCGGGACCCGGCATCCCTGGATTTATCCGTTGCACGGGTGGCCATTCCGGGCCCTTACACGACGGCTGCTTTTCTGCTGAAGACCTTTTATCCGCAGGCGGTACATCTTCAATCCATGGTGTTCTCCGGCATAGAGCCCGCCCTGCTGTCGGGAACGGTGGATGCCGGCGTGATCATACATGAAAACCGCTTTACCTACCGGCAAAAGGGCCTTCAAAAAATTTCGGACCTCGGCGAACGCTGGGAACAGGAGACCGGTAAACCGATCCCGCTGGGGGGCATCGCCATACGGCGCGACTTCCCGGCGCCGGTGCAAGAGGCGGCCGGCCGGGTGATGCGGCGCAGCGTGGAATATGCCTTTGCCCACCGGGAAGAGGTGATGCCTTATGTGAGAAAGTATGCCCAGGAAATGGAAGAGGCGGTGATGCTGCAGCATATTGAGCTCTATGTAAACGAATATACCGTTTCGCTGGGCGCCGACGGCGAGGCGGCGGTCCGCTTTATGATGGAGCAAGCCCTGAGCCAGGGCCTTTTCCACAATATCCGGGAGCCCTTGTTCGTTTCCTGAAGATACCGCGCAGGAGCATACAAAAAAACCGACCGTCAAACACCCTATTCACTACATTAGCTGCAGTTGCCGGATATCCCCACCCATGTATCCGGCCTGGAAGAAAAAATGAGCACCTTATATTCCCGTAAAACCACCTGGAAGGCCCTGCTATTGGTGGCCCTCCTTTTTATTGTGGCCGCGTCCATATTGTACACCAACTACCTCGCCGGCAAACTCCAGATCGAAGAAAAGAAGAAGGTGGAGATGCTGGCCGATGTGTACAAAAGGATTCAGAGTATGGACGACAACAGCGACATCACCTTTATGGTTGATATCCTGCGAAAAAATGAAACGATACCGGTGATTCTGATTGACGATAAAAATAATATTACCGGTATCCGTAATGTGAGCAGCAGCGACTCCGGCCGGGCCATGACCGATACCACCTTCCGGAACAAGCTGCTCCGCGATTTCAAAAAGCATAACGACCCCATCCGCATCGAGATCAGCCCGGGCCTCAACAACTGGATTTACTACAAAGACTCCATCCTGCTTACCGAGCTCCGCTATTTTCCATATATCCAGTTTGCGCTCATTTTCATTTTCCTGCTGGTGGCCTACCTGGCCTTCTCGGCTTCGAGGCGCAGCGAACAAAACAGGGTATGGGTGGGCATGGCCAAAGAAACTGCCCATCAGCTTGGGACTCCTTTGTCTTCTCTTGCCGGCTGGATCGAATATCTGTCGGAGCAACTGTCGCCAGCCGTTCGCGAACAGGTGATACCGGAGATGGAAAAAGACCTGGAACGCCTCTCCGTGGTGACCGACCGTTTTTCCAAGATTGGCAGCGAGCCCAGCCTGGAAACACAAAATGTACGGGCGCTCATCGAAGAAAACGTAAACTATATACGCAAAAGGGCCAGCGGCAAGACCGCGTTTCATATCGACTCGCCCGACCTTACCCCAATCACCGCACCGCTCTCTCCTACCCTGTTCAGCTGGGTGATTGAAAACCTGCTTAAGAACGCGCTTGATGCCATGAACGGCAATGGCCGCATCGACATCCTGATCACCCAGCGCAGCGGGCAGGTCATGATCGACATCAGCGATACGGGCAAAGGCATCTCCTCTTCAAATCACAAGGCGGTTTTCCGGCCGGGGTATTCTACCAAAAAAAGGGGTTGGGGCCTGGGACTGTCGCTCTCCAAACGCATCATCGAGAATTACCACGGCGGAAAAATTTTTGTGAAAGAGTCCACCGCCGGCAAAGGGACCACCTTTCGTATCATCCTGAAAAAATAACCTGTCTTTACTATGACGAATGCTCAGATTTCGGACGCCCTGGAACTGCTGGGACTGCTGATGGAATTGCACGGAGAAAACCCCTTTAAGGCCCGTTCGTATGCCGGCGCCTCTTATACCATTTATAAATACCCCTCCCCGCTTTCGGGCATGACGCCGGAAGAACTGAGTGCGGTTCCCGGCATTGGTGTCGCCATCCGGGATAAAATCCGCAGCCTGCTTGAACAGGGTCATCTTCCTCAGCTCGACGAACTGCTTCAAAAGACCCCCGCAGGCCTGCTGGAGGTGATGAAGGTGAAAGGGCTGGGACCCAAAAAGGTGCGCACCATCTGGCAAGAGCTGGGCGTGGAAAACCTGGGAGAGCTGAAATACGCCTGCCTCGAGAACCGCCTCACCCTGCTGAAGGGGTTTGGTGAAAAGACCCAGGATAACGTGCTCCATCAGATCGAGTTTATGGAGCGCAACAGTGGAAAATTCAGATACGCCGAGGTGGAACCGGAGGTGTTGCAGGTGAAGGCGCTCGTGGCCAGCGTGTTTGGCCAGGAAAACGTGGAGGAGGCGGGTCCTTTCCGCCGTCGCCTCGAGGTGCTGGAACAGGCCGACCTGCTGGTGCGTGCGGCTCCCGAAGAATTGCTGGAAGCCCTGGAAGGGCGTATCGAATGGAAAGAAGATGCCACAGACCCCCTGCAGGTAATCCTGGAGTGTGGACTGCCCCTGTATCTGCATGCTGCGGAAACGGGCTTCGGCAGCCGCTTGTTTGAACTGAACGGAAGTGCCTCCTTCCTGCTTGAATTCGGGAAGATATTTCCCTATAAAAACAAACTGGCGGAAACTGAAAAGGACCTGTTTGAGGCGGCCGGGCTGCCCTTCGTGGAGCCGGAAATGCGGGAAACCGAAAGCCGTGGCCTGGAGATGGCACAGGCCGGAACCCTGCCCGTGCTGGTGCAGGATGACGCGATGCGGGGAGTCGTTCATGCACACAGCACCTGGAGTGATGGGATGAACAGCATCGAAGAAATGGCCGGCGCCTGCAGGGAAATGGGCTATCAATACCTGTGCATGAGCGACCACAGCCAGTCGGCCTTTTACGCCAACGGACTGAAGGCCGACCGCATCCTGAAACAGCATAAGGAAATTGATCAGCTCAATCAGCGCCTGCAGGGTTTTAAAATTTTCAAAGGCATTGAGTCCGACATCCTGTTCGATGGCCAACTGGATTATCCGGATGAGGTACTCGCGTCCTTCGATTTTGTGATTGCCTCGGTGCACTCCATCCTGAAAATGAGCCGGGAGAAAGCCACGGAACGGGTTCTTGCCGCTATCCGGAACCCCTATACTACCATCCTGGGCCATCCTACGGGGCGTCTGCTCCTGTCGCGCGAAGGCTACCCGCTCGATATGAGCGCCATCATAGAGGCCTGCGCCCGGCATAAGGTGGTGCTGGAGCTGAATGCCAACCCCTACCGGCTCGACATAGACTGGCGTTTTATCCGGGAGGCCCTCAACAAAGGGGTGATGATTGCCGTGAACCCCGACGCACACAATATTGCCGGTATCCAGGATATCCGTTATGGTTTGTTGGCCGCCCGGAAAGGCGGACTCAGCGCTGCACAGTTATTCAATCATCTGACGACGGCAGAGATGGAAGAATATTTTGCAGGAAGAAAAAGAGCACGAGGTTAGCCGTGCAAAGCGGCAGACAGGTTCATCCGCTATTACGTTTGGAGGTGCATCGTATGCTTCTGTTCAATGGGAAAATTCATGCCTGGGGCTTGGAGGACGCAATGTTTGGTTGCAAGTTTATAATTTCCCCTGGCTGAAGCCATTTGCCCACCTTGGCACATTAATTTCATTTTTCCGTCTCATGGGTTAAACAGAAAGCATCTATTCATGTGCTCTATTATTCCTTACGCTCGTCCCATTACCCCTGGTTGGTGTCTCACCAAGCACATCAAAATTCAGACGCGTATTTTAACTGACAAATATCATCCAAGGCCGCACATTGCCACATTTATCACATTGGCACATATACTCTTGGTTGGTGTCTCACCAACCATCCTTCAGCGGGACCCACTAAGTTGGCGCGCGACTCTGTCGCGTGCCTGGAAGGACTCCTTGTGCTTAAATCATTCAATTCGGTTTGCTTACCCCTGGTTGGTGTCTCACCAACCATATCAAAGTTCAGACGCGTATTTTACCTGAAAAATATCATCCAAGGCCGCACACTGCCACATTTATCACATTGGCACATATACCCTTGGTTGGTGTCTCACTAACCATCCTTCAGCGGGACCCACTAAGTTGGCGCGCGACTCTGTCGCGTGCCTGGAAGGACTCCTTGTGCTTAAATCATTCAATTCGGTTTGTTCTTTTTTCCTTGATGAAAAAAGAACCAAAAAAATCAAGCGCTGCACATATTCTCCCTAAAAACAATGGCCCTCGCGCAGCTTCCCGATCCGGTGGGCAGGGCCAAACAGACTATACACTGCCGTTTTACCGGCCGGAAAGCTTCGGCTTCACTGAACTTCATCCAATAATTTAAAGCGGGTGCCTTCACTCCACCGGCCCCCCGCCCATTGTTTTCTTAACGGGAAAATCTGTGAGGCGCGGGGCTGGTTGCATATGCTCATGTTCGAGAAGGAAATTTGCGACACAGGGTTTAATTCCCCCAAGCATAGCCAGTGCAGGAAATTGGAATGACCGATCTTCCGCCCCTACAGGGCGGTGGGTTTATTCCATATCTTTCTACCGATGTTCTGCCCCTACGGGGCAAAGGAGCGCCTTCTGTGGTTCCGAGCGTAATCCCATAATGCAAAGCACAGCCATCGCCGCACATTGCCACATTCATCACCTTTTCGCACATTAATTTCGCATCATTAGAATCAGTACAATCATTTTTATCAGCGGTTCAGACATTTTTTACCGAATAAATTTCAGCCAACGCCGCACATTAGTCACATTAATCACATTGGCACATTCATTTCGTGTCTTCTGTGGTGCAGAAACATAATTAAACCACTCAACCATCAGCTAACGCCGCTCATTGGCTCATTATTTTCACTTTTCCGCGAAGTCCATGAATAGGAAATCGTGAATGGGAAGCGCCGACATCTTACATTCCGTTTTATTTTCGCCCAAAACGAACCCTATCCAATCGCTGTTCCATACCAAACCCTTCTCGGAAGAGGAGCTGCACCTCATTCAAACGGTGGCCGATGTGGCCACGGCACAAGGGGTGAAGGCCTATCTGGTGGGGGGCTATGTGCGCGACAAGATACTGGGCCGGCCGTGTAGCGACATGGACATCACCTGCATCGGCAGCGGGATCGGCCTGGCGGAAGCGGTGGCCCAAAAGCTGTCGCCCGTTCCGCCCGTGAGTGTATTCAAAAATTTCGGGACCGCCCACCTTCATTATCACGCGTTTGATATCGAGTTTGTAGGGGCCCGCAAGGAATCGTACCGCGAAGATTCCCGCAAGCCGGCGGTGGAAGATGGCAGCCTGGAAGACGATTTGCGCCGTCGCGACTTCACCATCAATGCCTTCGCCATCAGCCTCCACCGCAGCGACTTCGGCGCCTTCATCGATCTGTTTGATGGGATGAAAGACCTGGAATCGGAGATCATCCGAACGCCATTGGAGCCCGGCCTCACCTTCAGCGACGACCCGCTGCGGATGATGCGGGCCGTACGTTTTGCCTCCCAGCTCCATTTTAAACTGGATGAGGTCACTTTCGACTCCATCTGCGACCAGCGGGAACGGATCAAAATCATTTCCGCCGAACGCATCAGTGAGGAGCTGAATAAGATATTGCTTTCCCCCAAACCTTCGGTGGGGCTCGACCTGCTGCACCGGTGCGGCCTGCTCGATATTATTTTCCCGGAGCTGGTTGCCCTGCGTGGCGCCGAATACAAGGACGGCATTGGGCATAAGGATAATTTCTATCATACCCTGCAGGTTGTCGACAATATTTCCCGCAACACCAACGACCTGTGGGTGCGTTGGTCTGCCGTGCTTCACGACATCGGCAAGCCGGCTACCAAGCGGTTTGAAGAGAAGGCCGGCTGGACCTTTCATGGCCATGAGGTGGTAGGAAAGAAAATGGTATCGCGCATCTTCCGGCGCATGAAGTTGCCGCTCAACGAGAAGATGAAGCTGGTGGAGAAGCTGGTGCTGCTGCACCTCCGCCCGATCAGCCTGACCAAAGAAAACATTACCGACTCCGCCATCCGTCGGCTCCTGTTTGAGGCCGGCGAAGACCTGGATAGCCTCATGTTGCTTTGCGAAGCAGACATCACCTCCAAAAACAAGCAAAAGGTGCAGCGCTTCCTCAGCAACTTCGAACTGGTGAGGGGCAAATTGAAAGAGGTGGAGGAGCGCGATAAAATCCGGAACTGGCAGCCTCCCATCACCGGGGAGATAATCATGAAAACATTTGGTATCGGGCCATCCATCGTGGTGGGTCAGATAAAAGACTCGGTGCGCGAGGCCATCCTCGACGGGAAGATAGACAACGAGTATGAAGCCGCCTTTCAGCTCATGCTGAGCAAGGGCCGGGAGCAGGGCCTCGAACCGGTGCAGGGTTGAGGTTCAAGGAACGGCCGGCCGGTTATACGGTCTGCCCGGGGTGGAACAGCTGAAATTTTAACAATAAAATTTCAGCCGATTTTCCCCTTTCTTTTACCTTCGCATTTCAACGCTTATTTCAAACTATGGCTACTTATCGCTTCAGGGTGTTTTTCGAAGATGACGATGCGATCTTCCGGGATGTAGCGGTATTGCCGGCTCAGCCGATTGCGGAATTGTGCCGCATAGTGGCCCTTGCTTTCAGTCTTCCGGCAGAAGGAAAAATTACCCTCTACCGGAGTAATGATGTGTGGCAGAAACTGAAGTCCATAGACCTGCCGGAAACACCACCCGCCGCCGCAAAGGCGGATAAACCGGCAAAGGAAACCAAGGGAAAAACCGGGAAGGCGAAGAAACCGGCTGAAGCACCGAAAGCTGCTGTTGCCTCCTCCATGCTCGTCAGCTATATCGATGACCCCCATCAGCATTTTTACCTGGAATATGAAGGCAAGCAGAACCTGAGCTTTCTGATTGAACTGGTGAACCTCGGAGGAGAAGAAAAGCCCGGCCAGGAATATCCCGCGGTCATCCGGAGTGAAGGGCCGTCGCCCGTGAAGAAGGAAGACGTATATCAATTCATGGGAGCCAAGGCGCCCAAAGAAGAAGAGGTGTATGCCATTGATGCCGAAGACGATGAGGAAGAACTGGAAGGGATGGGCAGCGAAGGAGAAGAGGAAGATAAAGACGAGGAAGGCGAGGAAGCCAGCGAAGAAGGCGGCGAATACACCGATGACTTCGGAGAAATGGACGGGCATATTTAGGCGCTCTCTTTTTCAGATTAAAAAATAGTATGTGAATAACAGCTCCCTGCCTTTGCTCACCGTAATCGCAGGCCCCACCGCATCGGGTAAAACCGCCCTGTCGCTGTTGCTTGCGGAAAAATTTAATGGCGAAATATTATCCGCCGATGCCCGGCAGTTTTACAGGGGCATGGATATTGGAACCGCTAAACCGACGCCGGATGAGTTGGCAAGGGTGAGGCATCATTTTGTCAATTCGCTGGAGGTGGAGCAGCCCTATACGGCCGGCGATTTTGAGCGGGAAGCCCTCGAATGCCTGCAGGAGGTATTTCAACGAAAGAAAAGGGCCTTCCTGGTGGGCGGGAGCGGGCTGTTTATCAAAGCAGTTTGCGAGGGGCTGGATGAGTTTCCCGCAGTAAATCAGGAAATCAGGGATCACCTTCGTGAACTGCTGGCGGCGGAAGGCATTCCCGCACTGCAGGCCAGGCTGCAGCGGTTGGACCCCGTATTTTTTTCGCAGGTAGACAAAGAAAATCCCCGGCGCCTGTTGCGGGCGCTCGAGGTGTGCATGGCCACCGGTCAGCCCTTTTCTTCTTTCCATCATCACCAACCCCGGCAACGACCCTTTCAGATTTTAAAAATCGGTCTTCTTCCGGAACGGCAGGAACTATATGCCCGCATCGATCAAAGGGTTGCCGGCATGATGGATAGCGGCCTGGAAGAGGAGGCTCGCCGGTTTTATCCAAAACGGCAGCTGAATGCCTTACAAACTGTGGGCTATACGGAGCTGTTTGAATATTTTGATGGAAAAATGAACCTCGAACAAGCCGTGGGCAAGATTCGGCAACATACGCGCAACTATGCCAAACGGCAGATCACCTGGTTTAAAAAGGATCCGGCAATCCACTGGTTTCAAAATGGCACTATGCCCGAAGTAGTGGAGTTGATGGAGCAATCCATTTGAGGTAGGACTAAGTACAGCGTATCGAGTAA
>Ga0265314_10003505_pt1 | contig 15140 bp, 13 predicted proteins | sample 4126metaG_FD_203106 | JGI IMG/M metagenome (GOLD analysis project Ga0265314, IMG submission 203106) | Rhizosphere microbial communities from Carex aquatilis grown in University of Washington, Seatle, WA, United States - 4-1-26 metaG | ecosystem: Host-associated > Plants > Roots > Rhizosphere >... | reverse complement strand
GGGTCGAGCCGGGCGAAGCCCCTGTCGATGCCGCGCGGCGCGAATGCACGGAAGAGATCGGCGTCGCTCCCAGTGCGCTGGTCGAACTGTTCGGCTATCTGACGACGCCCGGCATCACCGACGAGCAGGTCATCGTCTTTCTCGCCGCGGTCGATGCTTCTCGTGTGCCAGAGCGTGCGGGCGCGGCGGCCGAAGGCGAACAGATCGTCACCATCGTCGTGCCGATCGACGAGGCCATTGCCGCGCTGGCGAAGAACGACATGCGCAACGGGCCGCTGCTGATCGCGCTGCAATGGCTGGCGCTCAACCGGACGCGGCTGCGCGGGCTGCTGAGTTAACGCTCAGCGTCATTGCGAGCGAAGCGAAGCAATCCAGAAATGTGAATTCTGACTGGATTGCTTCGTCGGCTTCGCCTCCTCGCAATGACGAATCTAGACCACCCGCTTCACCGTCGTGAGCGGGCTGCCGGCCGCCTTGATGCGCGCGACGGCGTCCACCGCCGGCTCGATCGCCACCAGCATGTGATAGGCGTTGGCGTGGAGCAGCGTATCGGCGTCGCGCGCGATCGCCACGTGCCCCTTCCAGAACACCAGGTCGCCGCGGCTGAGCTCGCCGAGCGTCGACAGTTTGCCGAGCGCCAGCTCCTGCATGTCGCTGTCGCGCGGGCACGGTATGCCCGCCGCCTGCAGCGCGACCTGCACCAGGCCGGAACAGTCGAGCCCGAGCGCGCTCTTGCCGCCCCAGAGGTACGGCGTGTGCAGGAATTGTTCGGCCACCGCGACGAAGTCCGGCGCGCGTGCCTTCAGCGGCGCGATATGCGCGATTGGCACGTGCCAGCCCATCGAGGTGACGGCGAAGCGCTCGTCTTGGCTGACGACCGTGAGCAGCGCGCCCATCGGCAGTCCGGTCAGCGGCGTCAGCTTGATGTCGGGTCCGGGAAACGCCAGCGTGCGCGGCACGGCGACCTTGTGCGTCGGCGCCGCGCCCGCGATGTCCAGCGCATTGGCCGGCAGCCAGCCGACATAACCGTCGGTCTCGAGTTGGCCCCAGGCCCAGCCTGAGTCGGTGGTTTCGTAGACGGTCACGGCTTCGCCGAGCAGCGCCTGGGTGTCGAGCCGCGCCTCGTGCGAGGGCGTACGCCGCAGCGGCGCCATCGGCTCGACCACCTGGTAGCGCATGCCTTCGACGAAGCGCGCGGCTTCGACCTGGCCCTCGAGATGCTTGGCGGCGATCTCGGGCCGGAACGGATGCGTGCGGGGATCGAGCGCGACCATCGGTTAGGCGTAGCGTTTGCAGAGCATCGCGTAGAGCGCGCGCGCGGTCTGGCATTCGGCGCCTTCCGGCCGGCCGGGCTTGGCCGCTGCCGTCCAGGCGAAGATGTCGAGATGCAGCCAGGATTTCGCGCTGACGAACTTGCGCAGGAACAACGCCGCCGTGATGGCGCCGCCCTGGCCGCCGGTGCTGACGTTGTTGGTGTCGGCGACCTTGGAGTCGAGCATCGCCTCGTAAGGCCGCCAGAGCGGCAGCCGCCACGCCGGATCGTTCTCCGCCGTGCCGGCCGCGGTAAACTCCGCCGCCAGCGCGTCGTCGTCGGTGAAAGCCGCCGGCAACTCGGGTCCCAGCGCCACGCGCGCCGCGCCGGTGAGCGTGGCAAAATCGACGATCAGCGCCGGGTTTTCTTCGTCCGCCAGCGCCAGCGCATCGGCGAGGACAAGCCGTCCCTCGGCGTCGGTGTTGCCGATCTCGACCGTCAGCCCCTTGCGCGAGCGGAAAATATCGCGCGGGCGGAAGCTGGTGCCGGAGATGGAATTCTCCACCGCCGGGATGAGCACGCGTAAGCACACCTTCAGCCCGCGCGCCATGATCATGTGGCCGAGCGCCAGCGCGGTGGCGGCGCCGCCCATGTCCTTCTTCATGTTGAGCATGCCGGCGTCGTTCTTGATGTCGAGCCCGCCGGTGTCGAAGCACACGCCCTTGCCGACGAGCGTGATCTTCGGATCGCTCTCCTTGCCCCAGGTGAGGTCGATCAGCCGCGGCGCACGCGGCGAACCCATGCCCACTGCCTGCACCAGCGGAAATTCCTTGGCCAGCGCCTCGCCCGAAGTCACCTGGATGGCCGCTGCGTGCTGCTGCGCCAGCGCGCGCGCCGCCGCTTCGAGCTCGGCCGGCCCCATGTCGTTCGACGGCGTGTTGATGAGGTCGCGCGCCAGCGTCACGCCCTCGGCGATTCGGCTCAGGTCCTCGCCGTCGACGCCGTCCGGCACCACCAGCCGCACCGCGCGCGACTCGACTTTGCGGTAGCGCGCGAACTGGTAGGCACCGAGCGCGAAGGCGAGCGCCGCCAGGCGCGCATCGTGCGGCGCGTTGGCGAAGCGATAGGTGCCCGGCGGCAGCAGGGTGACGAGCTGACCGGGACGGAACGGATCGATCGGCGGTTCGCCCGGCCGCTCGATGCCGAACAGCACGCCGGCGAGCTTGCCGTCGGCCGCCGGCAGGAGGAGCAGGCGTCCCGCCTTCGCTTCGAACCCGGCCGCGGCGACGAAGGCGCGTTCGCGCTCGCCCAATCCCTGGCGCACCGCGTCCGCATTGCCGCCATGGATGAACCAGATCGGCGTGGCCTGCGCCTCGCCGGCGCTCACAAAAATCGAATTCATTGTCACTCCGGCGTCGTCTATTCCGCGGCGTCTAGTGGTCCGATTCCGACATTTGCATTTCGTTGCTGCAAGTTCCTAGCAAATGTCGGAATCAAAGGACCACTAGCAATTATTTGATTCTAGTGGAGCTTTGAATTTGACATTTGATGAGCAACTCGCCGCAAGGGGTATCAAATGTCAAATTCGCTCCACTAGTATTGTCGTCTGGCGCGCATAGCCGTCGCGCGTCTGCGGCAGTTTCCAGCCCAGCATACGCGATGCGACCAGCGTGCGCAGCACCTGCGCAGTCCCGCCGCCGATGGTGAACATGCGCACGTCGCGCGCCATGCGTTCGAGCGGCAGGTCGCGCGAATAGCCGCTGGCGCCGAAGACCTGCAGCGAGTCTTGCACGATCTTGATGGCCGCCTCGGAGGCGAAGATCTTGGCCTGCGCCGCCAGCATCGGATCGGGGAAGGCGCTGTCGGCCCCGCGCGAGCGCGCCGCCTGGTAGAGCATCAGCCGCGCGGCGGTGAGCTGCGTCTGCATGTCGGCCAGCATCCATTGTAGGCCCTGGAATTCGCCGATCGGACGGCCGAACTGGGCGCGCGTCTTGGCATAGTCGAGCGCGTGCTCCAGCGCGCCGGCGGCGATGCCCATCGCCACGGTGCCGGCGCCGACACGCTGGCTGTTGTAGGCCGTCATCAGGTCGGCGAAGCCGCGGCGGAAGCCCGAGGGCGGCATCACGACCATGTCGGCCGGCACGTCGAGATTGTCGAACACCAGTTCGCCTTCCGGCATGCCGCGCAGGCCCATGGTCTTCTCGCGGCGGGTGACGGTGAGCCCTTTGGCCGAGCCTTGCGCTTCGTCGCGCACCGCGAGGAAGCCGCCGATGCCGAGCTCCTTGCCCTGCTCGTCGAAGACGCGGGCAAAGATGAGATGCAATTTCGAAACGCCGCCGCCGGTGATCCAGTGTTTCTTGCCGTTGATCACGTAGCGGTCGCCGCGCTTGTCGGCGCGCGTGGTCATGGCGGTGGCGTCGCTGCCGGCGCCGGGCTCGGTGATGCAGATGGCGGGCTTGTCGCCGGCGAGCACCAGGCGGGCGGCGAGCTGCTTCTGCGCCTCGCTGCCGTAGGCCATCACCGTGGAGATCGCGCCCATGTTGGTCTCGACCACGATGCGGGCGGTGACGGTGCAGGCTTTCGCCATCTCCTCGATCACCAGTACGGCCTCGAGGAAGGAGCGCCCTTGTCCGCCCAACGTCGTCGGCATGGTCATGCCGAGGAAGCCGGCCTCGGCCAGCGCCTTCACGATGTCCCAGGGGTACTGCTCGTCGCGGTCGACGGCCGCGGCGCGTGGGCGCACCACCCGGTCGGCAAAGGCACGGGCGTAGTCCTGCAACTCGCGTTCGTCGGGGGAGAGGCCGAGGTCCATGCGGGCGATCCTAATCTGGCGAGGCCGGATAATGCACCGTCATGCCCGCGCTTGTCGCGGGCATCCACGTCTTGAAAAGCCTTGCAACGCCAAAGACGTGGGTGGCCGGGACAAGCCCGGCCACGACCTTCGGTCGGTTAACCACTCGTTAGGGTTAACGTTTTATTGCTCGGGGATGCCGCTGGATCGTCCCGCCATGCGCCCGCATGCCGTCCGTCGTTATGCCTCGGCCGCTCTGGCGGCGGCGCTGGCGTTGTCGGTGGCGGGCTGCAACACGACGGGCGGCGGCGACATCACCGGCTCGCTCCGGGCCAGCAATCCGCCGCGCAGCGAGGCCGATTGGCGCCAGGCGGTCGACGGCTGGGCCGAGCGCTATAATGAGAACCCATCCGATCCCGATATCGCCATCGCCTATGCGCGCGCTCTGCGCGCCACCGGACAACGCGCGCAGGCCGTGGCGGTGCTCGAACAGGCCTCGATCCGCAATCCGACGAGCATGCAGGTGCTGGGCGCCTATGGGCGCGCCTTGGCCGATGCCGGCCAGTATCAGCAGGCGCTCGACACGCTCACGCGCGCGCATACGCCCGACCAGCCCGACTGGCACATTCTCAACGCCCAGGGTGCGGTGCTCGACCAGCTCGGCCGGCACGACGAGGCGCAGCGCATCTATTCGTCGGCATTGAAAATCGTGCCGGACGAGCCCTCGGTGCTGTCCAATCTCGGCATGTCCTACGTGCTGGTGAAGGACCTCAAACGCGCCGAGGTGACCTTGCGGCGCGCCGTGGCGCAGCCGAAGGCGACGCAGAAGGTGCGACAGAATTTGGCGCTGGTGGTTGCCCTGCGCGGCCGCTTCGCCGAGGCGGAGACGATCGCGCGCGCCGATCTGCCGGAGTCGGAAGCCGCCGCCAACGTGCAGTACCTGCGGCAGATGTTGGCGCAGCAGGGGCAGGGTGCCCGCCGCGGCGCACCCTATCTGCCGCCGCCCGACCCGGGGACGTGAACCAGACTCCGCTCATTCCCGCGTAAGCGGGAATCCAGAGCCACATCTATTAATCTAAAAATTGGAACTGGGTCCCCGCTTCCCGCCTTCGCGCTCCGCGCTTCGGCGGACTCCAAGCGCGCCGAAGCTCGCATTGCGAGCGTAGGCGGGGCGCGGGGACGAGCGGTTTTGAGGATCAATGATTAACCGCCATCACCTTGATGGCGGCCGGTCCGAGAATGACCACGAACAGCACCGGCAGGAAGAACACGATCATCGGCACCGTCAGCTTGGGCGGCAGGCCGGCGGCCTTCTTCTCCGCTTCCGACATGCGCATGTCGCGGTTTTCCTGCGCCATCACGCGCAGCATCTGCGCCAGCGGCGTGCCGTAGCGCTCCGCCTGCTGCAGGGCCATGCAGACCGACTTCACGCCGTCGAGGTCGGTACGCTTGGCGAGGTTCTCGTAGGCCTGCCGGCGATCCGGCAGATAGGACAGCTCGGCGGTGGTGAGCGTGAGTTCCTCGGCGAGCGGCACCGACTGCGAACCGATTTCCTCGCTCACCTTGCGGAACGCCGCTTCGATCGACATGCCGGATTCGACGCAGATGAGCAGCAGGTCGAGCGTGTCGGGGAAGGCGCGCTTGATCGACAACTGCCGCTTTTGGATCTGGCTCTTCAGCAACATCAGCGGCAGGTGCATGCCAAGATAGGCCGCGGCGATGCAGATGCCGATCTTGATCGTGAACGGCTGGTTGAAGTCGAGGATCGCGAACAGATAGACCGTCGTGAACAGGAAGGTGGCGGTCGGCGTCACCATGCGGAAGAACAGGTAGGTGATGTAGGGCGCCTGGCCGCGGTAGCCGGCCTGCACCAGCTTCAGCCGCGCTTCTTCCTGGCCGACCCATTTGGTCAGGTTGAAGCGGTCGACGATCGCCTGGATGTACTGCTTGGGCGACTGGCGCAACGCAGGCCGTTGATGCTTGTCCTGCATCATGCGCTCGCGTTCGCGCTGACGGATCTTCTCGCGCTCGATGGCCACCGCGCGCATGCGCTTGTCGAGCGAATCGACAAAGACATAAGGCATGGCCAGCGTCAGCACGGTGGCGCCCGCCGCGACGGCGGCAAAGACCATCGTCAGCGTCTGGGTATTGAGAATGCCGATGAGAAAATCGATCATATGAATGCTCAAAAGTCGAAGTTGATCATTTTCTTCATCACCAGCACGCCCATCGACATCCAGCAGGCCGAGGCGAACAGCATCAGGTTGCCGAGCGGCTCGGTCCACAACAGCGTGATGTAGTCGGGGCTCGTGATCCACACCAAGGTCATCACCGCGATCGGCAGGGCGCCGATGATCGAGGCGGAGGCCTTTGCCTCCTGCGACATCGCCCGGATCTTGCCCTTCATCTTCTTGCGGTCGCGCAGCACGCGCGACAGGTTGCCGAGCGCTTCCGACAGGTTGCCGCCGGCCTTCTGCTGGATGGAGATGACGATGCCGAAGAAGTTCGCCTCCGGCACCGGCATGTGCTCGTAGAGCTTGCCGACCGCTTCGCCGAGCGGAATGCCGATGGCCTGCGTGTCGACGATCGCCTGGAATTCCGACTTGAGCGGCTCCGGCGAGTCGTTGGTGATCATTTTCATGCAGTCGAGCAGCGGCAGGCCGGCCTTGACGCCGCGCACGATGACGTCGACGGCATCGGGGAAGTTATTGAGGAACTTCGACTCGCGCCGTTTCTTCAGGAACGACAGCATCCAATAGGGGATGCCGAAGGCGCCGGCAAAGCCCATGCCGACCGCGGTCAGCAGGCCGGCATTGCTCAGGATGCCGAGCAGCGCCATGCCCAGGCCGATGCCGCCGGACACGATGAAGAATTGGTTCTTCGACCAGGTGAGGCCGGCCTGCGCCAGCCGCACGTTGAGCGGCGGCCTTTTGTTCTTCTTCTGCCGTTCCTCGAATTCCTTGAGCGTGCTTTCGATGACATCGCGCCGCGGCTTTTGCGCGCCGCGCACCGCGCGCGCGGCCGGCTCGGCCTTGGCGACGCTCGCCATGCGCTGCTCGGCTTTCCGTTCGCCCGAAAGGATCGGGTACAGGAAAACCCAGGCCAGCCCGCCGACCGCCACCGCGGCCATGAAGAACAAAGGAAGCGAGTTCACCGTGGCGCTCCTCACATGGCGTGTTTGACGGCTTCGGCCGCGTCGAGCGCGGCGGCCAGGCGTTTTTCCTCGCCGTAATAACGGGCGCGGTCCCAGAAGCGCGGGCGGCCGATGCCGGTCGAGCGGTGCTCGCCGATGATGTTGCCCTGCGCATCCTCGCCGGTCATGTCGTAGATGAACAGGTCCTGGGTGATGATGACGTCACCCTCCATGCCCATGACCTCGGTGATGTGCGTGATCTTGCGCGAGCCGTCGCGCAGGCGGGCCGCCTGGACCACGACGTCGACGGAGGCGGTGATCATTTCGCGGATCGTGCGCGAGGGCAGCGAGAAGCCACCCATGGTGATCATCGATTCGAGGCGAGACAGCGCCTCGCGCGGATTGTTGGCGTGCAGCGTGCCCATCGAGCCGTCATGGCCGGTGTTCATCGCCTGCAGCAGGTCGAAGGCCTCCGGTCCGCGCACTTCGCCGACGATGATGCGTTCCGGGCGCATGCGCAGGCAGTTGCGCACCAGGTCGCGCATGTTGACCTGGCCTTCGCCCTCCAGGTTCGGCGGCCGCGTTTCCAGGCGCACCACGTGCGGCTGCTGCAGCTGCAGTTCGGCGGCGTCTTCGCAGGTGATGATGCGCTCGTCGTCGTCGATGAACTGGGTGAGGCAGTTGAGCAGCGTTGTCTTGCCCGAGCCGGTGCCGCCCGACACCAGCGTATTGACGCGGCTGCGGCCGATGATTTGCAGCACTTCGGCGCCTTGCGGCGTGATGGTGCCGAACTTGACCAGCTGATCGAGCGTCAGCTTGTCCTTTTTGAACTTGCGGATGGTGAGCGCGGGCCCGTCGATCGCCAGCGGCGGTACAATAGCGTTCACACGAGAACCATCCGGCAAGCGCGCGTCGCAGATCGGCGAGCTCTCGTCGACGCGGCGGCCGATCTGGCTGACGATGCGCTGGCAGATGTTCAAGAGCTGCTGGTTGTCGCGGAAGCGGATGCCGGTCTTCTGGATCTTGCCTTTGACTTCGATGTAGACCGTGCCGGAGCCGTTCACCATGATGTCGGCGATGTCGTCGCGCATCAACAGCGGCTCGAGCGGGCCGAAGCCGAGAACGTCGTTGCAGATGTCGTCGAGCAGTTCCTCCTGCTCGGAGATCGACATCACGATATTCTTGATGGCGATGATCTCGTTGACGATATCGCGGATTTCCTCGCGCGCGCTGTCGGCATCGAGCCGCGCGAGCTGGGCGAGATCGATCGCCTCGATCAGCGCGCCGAAGATGGTGCCTTTGGTCTCGTAATAGCTTTCCGAGCGGCGTGAATCGACTGCCGGCATGTTGACGGCCGCCGTCGCGCGCGACGGCGTCGGGGCCGACACCAGCGGCGCGCCGAGGCCGGCCGAGGGAAACGGCGTGCGGCCGGTCTCGACAGGAACGGTCGGCGGGGCAGGCGCGTGGTGGGGTTGCAACGGCGGAGCAGTCACCTGCGCGGGCGCGTGCGCCGACCCGCCCGGCTGGGCGGCCGGGGCGGGGGCACGGGTATCTGATCCGCTACGCTTACCGAACACGAGGTCGTCTCCGAATTACTGTCCTCACGCGCTCCGCTTCATCAGCTTGGCGAGCAGTGGCGTGAGCAGGCCGCCGCGCGCGCGTTTGGCTTCCGCGCGGCCGGTCAGCATTTGTGCCAATTGACGGAATATCTCCGCGGTCTTGTGGCTCGACGACACCTCGGAAATCATCTGTCCGTTGTTGGCGGCGGTGCCGAAGATCTGCGGCTCGAACGGAATAATCGCCAGCGGCTGGTCCTCCAGCGCCTTGGCGAAGTCCGCCGGCGCGATCTCCGGACGTTTCGGCACGCCGACCTGGTTCAGGCAGTAATAGGGGCGGTGGTCGTTCGGCCGCGAGGCGCGCAACAGGTCGACGATGTTCTTGGCGTTGCGCAGGTTGGCGAGATCGGGGCCGGCGACGACCAGGATGTCGTCGGCGCTCACCAGCAGCCGCTTGGTCCAGGCCGACCATTGATGCGGCACGTCGAGCACGATGCAGGGTACCGACGCGCGCAGCGAGTCGAGGATCGAATCGAAGGCCTCGGCGCCGAAGTCGTAGACGCGGTCGAGCGTCGCCGGCGCGGCCAATAGACTGAGGTGGTCGGTGCATTTCGACAGCAGGCGGTCGACGAAGGCGGTATCGACGCGATCCGGCGAGAACACCGCGTCGGCGATGCCTTGCGGCGGATCCTGGTTGTAGTCGAGACCGGCAGTGCCGAACGGCAGGTCGAGATCGGCCACCACCGAGTCGAGCGACAGGTCGCGCGCGATCGCCCAGGCGATGTTGTGCGCCACGGTGGAAGCGCCGACGCCGCCTTTGGCGCCGACGATCGCGAGGATGCGGCCGACGGGCTTGGCATCCGGCGCCGAGAACAGTCCGCAGATCGAGCGGACCACGTCGAGGGTGCCGATCGGCGCGATCATGTAATCGCTGACGCCGCGCTTGGTGAGCTCGCGGTAGAGCGTGACATCGTTGATGCGGCCGACCACGACCACCCGCGTGCCGGAATCGCAGACTTCGGCGAGCTGATCGAGCCCACCCAGAATGTCCTCGGCGCGCTGATCGGCTTCCAGAATGATGACGTTCGGCGTCGGCGAACTGCGATAGGCTTCGACCGCGGCGGTGGCGCCGCCCATCTGGATCTTGACGTGCGCTTTGGCGAGCCGGCGGTCTTCGGCGGCGGACTGCACCGCGGCGGCAGTGTCCACGGTCTCGCAGAAGGCCTGCACCGAGACGCGCGGCGCCGGCGCGATATGCTCGTCGGCGGCCGGAGCCGCGATTTCGTCCGGCGCCGCCGGCATCGCGTCAGGCTCGGCGACTGCGACTTGATGAGCGTGCTTGATCATTTTCCGATATCGCTGATTTTGCCGGTGTCGTAGCCGTGGCCGCCGTCGTTCGGATAAACGCCGGACGGAGGCTCGCCTTTTTTGTATTTATCGAACGTGACCGTGCGCCGGCCGGTATAGGTCGGCCCTTCGCCGCGCGGCTGCACCAGGTCCGCCGGATTGTCGACCATGGCCGCGAGGTTGCGCTGATAGGCGCAGCCGAGGTTCCAATACGGATGATTTTCATTGTAGGTGCGGTCGGCCGACGCGCCGAGATCGTGCGGCCATTGCCCGCATGGGCCGGCCTCGGCGACCAGTTTCGAATAGCTGAGCTTGATGCTCGTCAGGTTGAGCGCGGCGGGCCGATAGGGGCGCACGTAGACGGCCTTGCCCGGCACGCCGGAGGCATTGAGGATCGAGTGAATCTCGCGCAGCGAATCCGTGGCCGCGTGATCGGTCGGGCCGCCCTGCGGCACGTCGAGGATGATTCCGCTCATGGCTTCCCGCCGCCATACCTGGGCGAAAGCCAGCACGTCGGCGCGTTGATCCGGCGTCAAGCCGCCGCGATTGCGGCCGAGGAACACTTCGACGGTGCGTTCGCCTTCTTTCAGCGCGATCGGATGGCGCAGGCGGTAGTCGGCCGGATAGTTGTCTTCCGAGACTTTGCGCTCCATACAGCCGGCCAGCATGGCGGCGATGCCAGCTGCAACAAGCAGCCGCAGCGCATTGCGGCTGCGGCGCCCGGCGATTGCTCTATCGCGCGCTGTCATCGATCGTCTCCAAATCCTGTCCCACAAAGTCCCGCTCAATCGAGGATGAATCCGTATTTGCCGTGATAGTCGCCGGGCTGCTCGGTCGTCTTGTTCGGTGCGCTCGCCCCATAGATGCGGTTGAGCCGGCCGAGCAGGATGGTGGATGGATCGCTCGGATCGGCGTAGCCGTCGTCCGGCTTCGACAGCATCTTCTGCGCCACCGCGCGTACGATGTAAGGGGTCACAATCACCATCAGCTCGGTCTGGTGGTTGATGTAGTCGCGGCTCTTGAACAGCGAGCCGAGTATGGGAAGCTGCATCAGGCCCGGCACGCCGTTGAGCTGCTGCTTGGTCTGCTCCTGGATCATGCCGGCGAGCGCGAGCGAGCCACCGGAGGGAATCTCCACGGTGGTCTCGGCACGGCGGGTGACGATCGAGGGGATGGTCAGCGTCTGGGCCGCGCCCGGCACGGAGAGCGTCAACGCATTGTCGCTCGACAGGTCGGACACTTCGGTCAAGACCTTGAGGCTGATGCGGCCTTCCGACAGCACGACCGGCGTGAACACCAGGCTGACGCCGAATTTCTTGAAGTCGATTTGCGATTGGCAGATCGGCGGCGATTTGGTCGTGTCGCACGACAGACCGTTGGGAATCGGGAATTCGCCGCCGGCGAGGAAGCTCGCCGTCTCGCCGGAGATCGCGGTCAAGTTCGGCTCGGCCAGCGTGCGCAGCACGCCGGCGCGGTCCATCGCGCGCAGGGTGGCGGTGATGCCCTTGAAGGTGCCGGCGAAGTTCGTGCCGCTGAGCGTCTGGCCGACCGCGGAGAACGGGTTCTGCGTGTTCAGGTTCACCAGCGCGGTGCCGTAGTTGACCGTGCCGGACAGGTCGATGCCGAGCTGCTTGATCACGTCGCGGCGCACCTCGGCGACCGTCACCTTGAGCATGACCTGGTCGCGGCCGCGCACGGTGATGCCGTTGACCACCTTGGTGGCGTCGCCCATCAGCCGCGATGCGATGTCATAAGCCTGCTGCGACTCGGCGGGGCTCGCGGCCGAGCCGGACAACATCACGCCTTCCTGGCCGACGCCCTCGATGCGAATGTCGGCGTCCGGCAGCGTCTGCTTGAGCGCCGCGCGCACGCCGTTGAGGTCGCGGGTGACCGCGATGTCGAAGCCGGCGATCTGTTTGCCGTCGGCGTCGAAGAAGAAGATGTTGGTCTGTCCGACGGCGACGCCGATGATGTAGACGCGGCGCGAAGAACGGATCACCGCGTTGGCGGTCTTCGGATCGGCCACCAGCACGTCCTTGATGTCCGCCGGCAGGTCGATGGCCACCGACTTGCCGATGCCGAGCGGTACGAAACGCGATGTGGCTTCGCTCGCCGCGACCTGAATGATCGGAACGCGCGCCGGATCGGCGGCGCTGGCCGGCGGCAGCGGCGACAGCGCCGCTGCGAATAGCAGTGCCGACATCGCCGCGCCGCGGATCGTGACCCTTTTCGCCATGTACGTCGCCATGTGCGTCCCGTTCCCTTGATCCATCATCGCGGTGTGGTGGGCGTGCTGATGCCGAAACGAACGATATTCACGGTGTTGCGCCGTCCACCCTCATCGCCTGCATCCTTCTGCGAGGCGTCGGTGATGCTGCGCAGCGCCAGCGACAGCGTGCCGATCTGCTGCGAGAGCGTCAGCGTTTCGACCTGCCCGGGCGTGAGCTCGAGCGTTGCGGTCTTGCCGACCACGACCTTCTGTCCGTTCTTCTCCTCGACGTTCTGATCGATGGCCAGCACGCGGATATTGGTGAGAATGGTTTCGCTCACGCGGGACTCGCCGCCGCTTTTGTCGCCGCCGCCACTCTCGCGGCGCGTCAGGATCACGTCGACGTGGTCGTTCGGCAGGATGAAGCCGCCGGCGCCGGTTTCCGGCGAAATTTGCGTGGACACCGCGCGCATGCCGGTCGGCAGGATGGCGGCCATGAAGCCGGAGCCTTTGGCGTTCACCAGCTTGGCTTCGCGGATCGGCTCGCCCGCGACAAAGGGCGTGCGCACGATCTGTCCGGAGAGAGTTTCAATCGCCTGCGGATTGTTGTTCTTGCGGATGAAGTTGCCGGACGCGGCGGCGGCGGGCCATTCCTGCCACTGCACGTCGCCGGGCGACAGCGCCTGGCCCATCGGGATATCGCCGCGTGCGACCAGCACGTCGACGGTCTCGACCTTGACCACCGGCTCCTGCTTGACCTCGGGCGGCTTCTCCGAACGGCCAGCGAGCAGCGCGGCAACACCGCCTGCTGCGATCGCGACGCTCAACACCACTAGACGCGCGGCTTTCATAACGCGTGAACTCTCAACAAATGCGGCCGGTTGGCCGCCTAAAGCACATGGCGGCCGACTCCGCCGCTTGCACGGGATTTCATCAGCTAAAGGTCAAGGTATGGTTAAGCAGCGGTGTCTAAATCGAGTTAATATTCTGTTGCTCGATGCTCTTTTGCTTTGCGCATGATCTTTTCCGAAAACCGGTTCCCATCCCCGATCGGGGTCGAGGACATGCTTTTCGGGATCATGCGCGCGCGTTCAGATGCCGAATGCGGGCATCCAGCCGGTCTTCGGATAGACCATGAGTGCCGCGGCCGCGAGCGCGATGCCGTAGGGGACTCCGCCGCCGGTTTCATGCAGGCGCAAGATCCACGCTTGACGCGCAAGCGGTCCCGGCAGCGGCAGCTTGCGGAACTGAATGAGCACGAGCGTCAGCACTCCGCCGAACAGCGCGGCATAGAGCATATAGTCGAGCAGGTAGTCGAAGCCGAACCACAACGCGGTGGCGGCCGCGAGCTTGGCGTCGCCGCCGCCGATCCAGCCTTGCGAGAAGAAGCCGAAGCCGACCGCCAGCACCAGCGCCGCCGCCGCCAGATGCATGCCGATCGCGGCCAGGCTCATCCCGGTCACCAGCGTCAGCAAGAAGAACGCTCCGGCGAGCGCCAGCGACAGCCGGTTCGAGATGGTCATGGTCAGGAGGTCGCTCGATGCGGCGAAGGCCATCAGCGCCGGAAACAGCAGCAGTCTGATCGAGTCCGTCAGCATCGCGACCGTCTCCGTGCCGGCAACCGCCGCTGAAAAATGCAGTGCGCAAGCTAGCGGCTGGATTAGCGCGGAAGCGCTTTAAGCTTCGTTAAGCATCGGCAACGAAAGCGCCCAAAAACAGAAGGCTCCGGCAATGGCCGGAGCCTTGTAACAGTCCGACAAGCTCGCTTAGTGGAGCTGGGTCGAGATGCTGTTGAACTTGGTGTTCAGCGAGGTGCCGAGGCCGTTCACGACCGCGATGATCGCGACCGAGATGCCAGCAGCAATCAGGCCGTACTCGATGGCGGTGGCGCCCGAGTTGTCCTTCACGAAACGCTTGAAGAGGTTTTTCATCGGTAGCTCCTTGATCCACACGTGGCTGTCTGAGCTGGTCCAGAAGACCGGAGTACCCCTCCGGTTCATCTGCACCATGTCACGGACGGTATCAGCGAGGTCTTGCATGCAGGTTAATATGGTCGCAGAAACTGAGGGTAATACGATGTATAAATAACGTAGTTAATAAGTTATATACTGTAGACTAGTAGCGTTAATAATTCGTTTCACCGATACTACACGTACAAATTACTCAAGTCATGTCTACGAATACTTCATTCGATGCTACAGGTTCCTTGCATTTGCACAGCAGCCGACCGCCGAACGGGTCGCAACCGGCGCCGGAATACTGAACCGGCAGAGCCGGGCAGCGGGCTTTTGCGATTGTGAAAACGGCCATGGGCGCAAACCGGTCGCACGAATGCGTGAGTTTTACTGCGAATTAACCGCAGCATAGCGAGATTGCTGATCGCTCATTTTCGCAGGTAATGGACAGATGGTCGCCGAATTCACTGCCGCCTTGGATGTTGCCGGCGCCACGCTGATCAGGCTGGTGCCGACGACGCTCGCGTTCGGCATCGTGTTCGCCGTGCTGACGCACTTCTCCGCCTGTAACCCCGGCAAGCCGTGGTGGCGCAAGCGCGAGATCGTCACCGACCTCTGTTACTGGTTCTTGATCCCCCTGGTCGCGCGCTATTTCCGCATCGGCATGCTGGTGCTCGGCGCCGCGCTGCTGTTCAACATTCACGATAGCCAGGCGCTGGCCGACTTCTATGAAAACGGCCATGGGCCTTTGGCCGCATTGCCGATGTGGGTGCAGGTCATCGTCTTCATGGTGGCGTCGGATTTCATGCTGTACTGGATCCACCGCTGGTTCCACGGCGGGACGATGTGGAAGTACCACGCCGTGCACCATTCCTCGGAAGAGATCGACTGGATTTC
>Ga0265314_10003504_pt1 | contig 15148 bp, 15 predicted proteins | sample 4126metaG_FD_203106 | JGI IMG/M metagenome (GOLD analysis project Ga0265314, IMG submission 203106) | Rhizosphere microbial communities from Carex aquatilis grown in University of Washington, Seatle, WA, United States - 4-1-26 metaG | ecosystem: Host-associated > Plants > Roots > Rhizosphere >... | reverse complement strand
GCAGGAACATTTTGATGCTCTGGTTCCCTATGGCTACGAGAATAATTGTGGAGGCTTCGGCGACGTGATCTTGAACGTGAAAACTCGCAAGATCACGGTTGAACGCAACGACCGCTTCGAAGACTACACAACCTCGAGCTACGAGGTTTAGCCATGGCCCATCCATTGAAGCACGCAGAAAGCAGTGCCACGAAATTCGGCGGCAAGGCCGAGGACTACCTTGCAATCCACAACTGGTTCGACGAATCAAAGTCCTTTTTCACAGATTTCCGCCACCGCGCACTCCGCCATCACGCTGAAGGCATTTTCTTAGCGCAACGCATCTTTGGTGTCACCATCGTCAACAGCGACGGAGAGCGGGTCCCAGTGCGTTATGTCGGAGAGCAGCACGTAAAGGAAGACTTGGGACGGATACCTACCGCCCAAGACTGGCTGTCACAAATCAGCCCCCAGCGTTGGATGTATGGTCAACGCTTCGAGGACATCGCCTCTAAGACTTAGTCCGCCACCGCCTGGCCCAACCCTGTGTTGCCTTCACACCAAACAACTCCTTTTGGTGTCTTAGTCGCTTCTTGTTGGTTCCCCCAGAGTAGAGAAACGGAGGTGCTTGTGAACCCTTGCATCTCCGCAGTCCAACACTTGCGTCCACTTCGAGGGGGCGCACAAGCCCATCTGCTCAGGGCCTCGGACGGTGCTTCCTACGTCACCAAGTTCCAGAACAACCCCCAACATATCCGAGTGCTGGCGAACGAGATGCTAGCCACCAACCTGGGACTGGCGCTCGGGTTGCCGATGCCACGGGTAGAAGTGATTGAAGTCTCCGATTGGCTCATCGAACACACGGAGGGACTCCGAATCGAGTTGGGTGGTTCCAAGATTCCGTGCCAGAGCGGCAAGCAATTGGGATCGTTGTACGTGGGCTGCGAGAGTCCGGGCATGACATTCGACTACTTGCCCCGCGAACTATTAGCGAGCGTTCTTAATATCGAGGACTTCGCCCGGGTTCTTGTCCTGGACAAGTGGACGTGCAACAGTGATGGAAGACAGGCGATTTTCGGGCGCAAGAACCTGCGAACCCAGCGCTACCACGCTACCTTCATCGACCAGGGCTACTGTTTCAATGCCAGCGAGTGGAGTTTTCCGGACTGTCCGCTTCGAGGTGTATACGCGAACAATTGTGTTTACGAGGGTGTCACCGGATGGGAGGCATTCGAACCAGCACTGACCAGAGCAGAAGAGATGGATGAGAACACCATCTGGCGGTGTGCGGCCGAGAGTCCGGAAGAGTGGTACGAAGGAGATCGAGACGGTCTGGAGGGGCTTGTAGAAACGCTCTGCCATCGACGGACTGCGATTCGAAGACTAATCGGTGAATTTCGTAGGTCGAGCCGGAATCCGTTTCCGAACTGGCGCGAATCGGCTATGGATTCTGCCATGCCTCTCGTGGCAAGCGGTCGATCACGTGAAGCTCAGAATTTGTAATTAACGCCCTGCAAGCGACGGGCATTCGGCACAAAGCACTAGCAAAGGAGGATCAGCATGGTCGAGCACGATCCTCCGCCTTCTCCCGATAGCATCCGCCCTCGAATAATTCCTCTGCCCATTGCGCTCTATGTCTCCGGTGAACTTATTTTTGAGCTCTATGACGGGGGACAGCCCTACCGTAGATTTTCGATCTATTGGGAAAGGCTCGTTCCATCGAAGGAAAACAGGCAAGAGGCAGCCCCGCAGAGTTCCTCAACGGACTTACGCACACACCAAGATTAGTGACCGCGTTCAATGACCCGCCTGACGCGGACTTCAACCGGATCCACCAACGAATGAGAAATGAGGATGGCAATGAAAATTCGTGTGATCACGAGGGCCGACTTGTTTGAAGAACGAAAGCAACAACACATCGAGCGCGGCTACCGAATTGAAGATGAGCAATTCCTGTGAACGGTCTTTGCTCGCTTGTCGCCGTGAGCGAGATACCCGAGTCCGACGGAGTTGGCGACCTCGTGGCACAGGCACTCAAGGGGTAACAACTCTTGGGCGAATGAAGGAAGCCTCGGTCTCTTTCCGTTATTCCGGTCAAGTACGCGAATTCCAAGTCATTGATTTTATAGGTGCATTGTCCTCGATTGCGGAGAGAAAATAGAGAACCCCAGATATAATTAGGATGCGAGGTCTATGTGGCGGATTTCTTTGTTCCGGCACACTGAGGGCGAACTTTGAATACAGACAAGACAATTCGCAGGGTTCGAAACCCGGAACAGCAAGAGGCGGAAACGTATCGTTACTGGCAAAGCTTGCCGATCGGCGCAAGACTGTCTGCCGTCTGGGATGTCAGTGCGGCCGCTTATGCGTTTGCCGCTGCTTACAACGGAGCTCGCTTCAATGATGCCGGAAGACCTCAAAGAGCTATTACGCGCATTCAACGATCAGGCAGTTAAGTTTCTTGTCGTAGGTGGCTATGCTTTCGGCGTTCACGCCGAGCCGCGAGCAACCAAGGATCTGGATATTTTTGTCCGATCCGACGAGGAAAACAGCAAAGCAGTATTTCGCGCGCTCGCACAATATGGCGCGCCTCTCGGCGGCCTAACTCCGTCTGACTTTAAGGATGGCACGACTTTCCAAATCGGCCAACCCCCGGCACGAATCGACATTTTGCAATACATCGACGGTGTCACATTTGACGAAGCCTGGGAGAACCGCATCGAGGGAATTATCGATGGCCAAATCCAAGCTGCCGTCATATCCAGAGACGATCTCATCCGAAATAAGCTTGCCACTGGGCGGGAACAAGACATTCTCGATGTTAAGAAACTACGAACTGCCAAACAACGAGGTTTCACCTAGCGGTTCTGCGCGGGTGCACTAAGACGGGATCAAGCGGCCGTTCGATCCGTAACTTCTTCCACGAATATCGTCGATTGGCTGATTCTGGGTATCTGTCTGATAATTCAGACGGAAGGCGGCAGTAGTGGTGCTCGAGCGAACGAGCAAGCCTTGTATAACGAATCGAGAGTAGTATGAGGCGCTCAGCGAGCGCTATGGTGACGAATGAATCAAGTTTCCAAGAATATCCTTCGACTACCGCTGGAAAAACGCGCTGAGATCGCGTTTAAGGAGGCGGTCGAGGGGGTTATCGACGAACACGCTCGTTTGGGATTGCCGCTCCACATTTGGCGTGACGGCAAGGTGGTGGGCTTAACCGCGCAAGAGCTACGTCACGATTCTGCAGTGCATGGCAAATAGAACGAAGAAATGTCTTCTCGCCGTTTCTGTGAGATGTCTGCGTTGGTGAGCACCCTTCCATAGAACCTGTCTGGCTTTCCCTCACATTCTTAGACTGCGTTGGCAACGCACGTCGAGGAGGTTCCCCTGTGCGTCCCCATGGTCAAACCAAGCTAGGCTTTTTCCCTCTCCCAGTCGCCGAAACCAAGCGACTAAAGAGTTGGCTAACCTTCCCAGAGCGATTCTCGGCACTCGATCCCTGCGTCGGCGATGGAGTGGCGTTCACTCACTTGCTGCAGGGTGTAACCGCTCATCGCTATGGCATCGAGATCGACGCCTATCGGGCTGAACAAGCAAAAGCCTTGGGAATCGAGACTTTGCAGGCCAACGCCATGGATGTCCGGTGCCAGCCCGAAGCAGTGTCCTTGCTTTACTTGAATCCTCCGTACGATTGGGAATCCGGGGAGAGCAACAACCAGAGACTGGAATTGGTCTTCCTCGAACACAGCTATCGCTGGGTCAAAGCTGGTGGCGTGCTGCTTTTCGTGATTCCGCAGCTGCGATTGGCGAAATGCGCGAGACTGCTGATCGAACATTTCACGGATTTGCGCGTGTTCAGGCTCACCGATCCGGCGTGTCTGCAATACAAGCAGATCGTAGTACTAGCAACGCGCCGCAAACGACACTCCAGGGTTACGGACGCGGTTTTGCTGGATGGAGTGCGCTACCTCGAAGTGCTGGCAACGAAGAACGAACTCGAGCCTCTGGGCGACACTGCTGATGTCCGTTACGAAGTTCCCGCCTCGGAGTCGGCTTTGCTAACCAATGTGGGTATTCCACTGGACGAAGTGGAGGACTTGTTGCTGGAGTCCGCCGCATATCGTCAGGCGGGCCGTGCGCTTCTGCCCAAGCTGAATGACGTCAGAGGCCGGCCGCTCACGCCGCTGCACGGTGGGCATGTCGGCTTGCTCTGTACTGCTGGAATGCTCAATGGAGTATTCGGCGAAGGAGAACATCGCCACATGGCCCACTGGCGCTCGGTGAAATTCACCGACCACTGGGAGGAGCAGGAGGAAGACGGAACTAAGATCCTGCATGACAGAGAAAGGTTCTCGCATGAGCTGACGATTGTCTTTGCCAATGGAAAGACCCAGGTTCTCACTCACGAAAAGAAGGAGCCAGAATGAAAAATGCTCACCTTCGATTCGGTTGGCTCACCTACGTGAAGAGTACGGAGAAGACGACAACCAGCATCAAGCTGCGCTTGGATCGCTTCATAGGAGAAGTTTTGCCTGATCCACCGCGACAGGCGAAAGCCCATCTCATTTCAGTGATAGGCGGTGACACGCAGATTGCGGCGGTCAGCGCGGCGATCTCTCTGGGAGAAAGGTTCATGGTGGAAGGGCCAGGTGTACAGCCGATTCGAGTATGTCTCGAACGAAACGCACAGTGTTTCAAAGGTTCGGTACAGGTTGCCGGGCGCAAGAAGCCCCTGCGTCACCTTATCGCGTTGTCGGAAGAGTTCGCTTCCAGCAACATATCGGCGGGCTCAGAAAGAACTCTGCTGGCAAGCTCGGAAAACCGATTCATCTGGGCCTCTCTCGCCCATATTCACGGGATCCCCGGAATGCCGGACTGGGCTGACTGGTTTGCCGGCGAACTGGACACGCATAAAGCGATTATCCGTGCTCTCGGTATAGGATGTGCTCCGGTGCTGGTAAAGGGCGAAAAGGAGCAGTTTCTTTCCTGGCTCAGTTGGGGCGTGGAGAGTGGAGCGATCAGTCTTCCCACTGAAAGTGGTTCGATCCGCTGGCCGGGTTTGAGTCTGCAAGACCTCTTCCCGCCAGCCAACTAGCCTTCCGCACCACCGATCTTTTCCTTCTTACCCCTTGCTCTGTCGTTCTCTTCCGCAAATCCCTCCCCGTACCAGAGGACTTCCATGCCAGAACTGTCCACCATCTACGATTACATGAGAGCTCACGCGAATCTCTTGGGAGAGCGCATTCTGCAGGAGTATCCGGCGCTCCACCAATTCGACGATGCAGTTTCACCTCGGATTGAAGGGCTGATACGAAAACCATTTCCTGCACAAACCATCGCCATCATGGGAGTCGCCAAACGCTGGCAGCAGGCGCGAACATCCATGGTGGTCGCGGAATGCGGTACCGGCAAGACGCTGATTTCGCTCGGAGCAATCCACGTCCACACTGGAGGAAGTCCGTTTACCGCATTGGCGATGGTTCCGCCGCACCTGGTCGAAAAGTGGGCGCGGGAAGCGTTTTTGACATTGCCCGGCCTACGCGTGTTCCTGATCGACGATTTGCGAAATGGCGGCGACGAGAATAAATCCCACGGAGTGAACGAAGTGCGGTTGAGGCAGGGCCGCATCGTGCGGGAAGGGTTGCACATGACGTTGAGTGAACTGCGGTTGCGAAAGGATTCACTGAGTTCCCGGAAACGCTGGCTATCGCTTTGCGGTCGACCTTCCCTGTTTATTGTCGGACGTGAGCGAGCGAAACTAGGTTACTTCTGGCGCCATGCTTACCGAGTACCGCGTTCTGGCCCATACGTTGGCTGCGTGGTGAATTCGGACACGGGCAAGCCGGTGATCGTGGACGACAGCCGATTGACGGCCGGTGAGTTTGAGAAGGTCAAGATTGCCGAGACCATTGAGACTAGGGGCGAGAAATCTTGTCGCTTATTGCATAGCCCACTCTGGCAGGCGGACTCGGACAAGATCCGCCGCATGGCTCCGATTGAGTTCATTGGGCGCTACATGCAGGAATGGTTTGACTATGCGATTTGCGACGAGATTCACCAACTGGCGGGCGATACCGCGCAAGGAAATGCCCTGGGCACTCTGGCCTCATGCACCGACCGGATCGTCGGGCTAACCGGCACACTCCTCGGTGGCTATGCGGACGATCTTTTCAATACGCTCTTCCGCCTCGAAGCAAGACGAATGAAAGAGCATGGCTACGAGTGGGGCACCACAGGTCGCAGTTCGTTCATTCAGGATTACGGCGTCTTGGAGACCATCACCAAGGTCGAACCCGCCAACAATGCCTGTTCCAAGGCGAAAACCACGAGCACGGTCCGGCGCAAGCCTGGAGCGTCACCGCTGCTCTTTGGCGAATTCCTCATGCAGCTGTGCGCTTTTGTGTTTCTCGAAGACATCTCGGGAGAACTCCCGCCCTATGAAGAGACCTATCTGAGCGTGCCGATGGACGCTCCCATGCAGGAAGCGTACCGCGAGCTCGAAGAGGACATGCGGAAGGCGCTGAAGGCTCACAGGGGCAACCGTTCGGTTCTGAGCACGATGCTCAACACTCTGTTGCTGTATCCCGATCACCCATACCAGATCGGGACGCTGTATGGTTCCGAGTTTGATCCCGAACTCAAGCGCAGGGTGAGATTTGTCATTGCAGAACCCCGTGACCTTCCCCAAGATCGGATCTATTCCAAAGAACGCAAATTGATCGAGGAGATCAGGAAAGAACTCGCCGAAGGGCGGCGCTGCCAGGTCTTTGCCGTGTACACGCAGAAGCACGACGTTACAGCCAGGCTGCAACGAATCCTGGGTAACGAAGGGCTCCGCACCGCAGTCTTGCGTGCGAGCGTGGATACCTCGAAACGTGAAGCCTGGTACGCCAGACAAGTCAAAAACGGAGTCCAAGTGGTGATCTGCCATCCCAAACTGGTGGAAACAGGCCTGGATCTGTTGGACTTTCCGACCATCATCTTCTACGAGTCTGGGTATTCGCTACATACTTTGCGACAAGCCAGCCGCCGGTCTTGGAGGATTGGTCAGAGGCGGCCGGTGCGCGTGAAGTTTCTTTGTTCGGAAGGGACCATGCAGACATCGTGTTTGCGCCTGATGGGGAAGAAGCTCCTCGTAGCTCTCACGATGGAAGGCAAGTTTGCCGGCGAGGGATTGCAGAGCATCGATGAAGACGATGACATGCTCTCGGCGATGGCGCGCGAACTGGTCGAGAGGAACGGCATCGGCGATACGGCCGACTCCGTTTGGAGAGCCATCCGTACAGAACATCAAAAGCTATTCCCGAGGTCTGCTCATCGCGACGATGACGACTCATCCATCGAAGTGCCCGGTATTCTGCTTGACACTCAGTCCGACCCCTCTGGTCTTGTTGAAGACGCCATGGACACCGCGTCTATCGTCGTCTTCGGACAGCGGCCGCAATCGTTGTCAGGTAAGAAGCGGCGCGCAAGGTCCGTAGTCCCCGAGCAGACGTCGCTATTCAGCTTGAGTTAAATCAGGCAAAATAAGGGAGACGTCTCGGCACATCTGGCCGGTCGTAGAAACGGTGCCCTTAAGATGATTAAGGATGCGGGGCAGTAGCCCAAAGGAGTTGGAGATGTTCACGCCGAATCTGAGCATTCTTCCAGAGCCTCAAAGGCGACTTTGGGCGGAATTGCGAGACACTCCGAAGGCGTTTGTGCTTTATGGAGGTACAGCTCTGGCATTGCGGCTGGGGCACCGCCAATCGGAGGACTTCGACTTTTTCTCGAACAAGCCCTTCCACCCCGATTCACTGCGCGATAGCATTCCCTACCTGAAACACGCGGAAATGACCCAATTCCAAGACAACACACTCACTGCCCTAGTGGATCGGAATGGGCCGGTGAAGCTGTCATTCTTTGGATCTCTAGGAATCAAGCGCGCACAGGACCCTGATGTTGTCGAAGAGAATGGGGTTCAAGTTGCTTCGATGCTGGATCTTCTTGCGTCAAAACTGAAGACGGTTCAGTCGAGGGCCGAGGCGAAGGACTATCGGGATATTGTGGCCTCGTTCGACGCGGCCTTGAGCCTAGCGGAGGGTTTGGGGGCAGCAGCGGCGATCTATGGGAAAAACTTCAATGGAGCGCTCAGCCTCAAGGCGCTAACGTTCTTCGAGGATGGTGATCTTCCCAGCCTGACTCCCGCAGTGCAAAAACGACTTCGGGAGGCTGCGACTTCGGTAAACTTAAGAGAGCTTCCACTGGTTGCGGCTAAACCTGGTTTGAGTCGGCAGGAAGACGAATCATGAACTATTCCGAGGAACTCAAGCGAGTCGCAAAACGCGTGGTTTGGTTCAAAGCGCCCGAAGAAACTCTACAAGAACCTAAATTGTTCCTTGCCCACTTGATGACGTATGGGACTCTAGGAGACATCGCTACCGCGATGAAGTACTACTCGGAGACCGATTTCGATCTCGTCTTGAAAGACCCGCCGGCTGGGATCTTCGACCGCCGCTCCTGGAACTATTGGAACCTGCGCTACCACCATGAACCGGTTCCGCCACTCCCTCAGCGCTTGCTTCCCGGAACCGATTTCATTGGCACTTGACAGGTGTAGATCATAGGGCCGTGGCTCCAGTCGTCACTAAAGCTGAATTCGGATACGCAATAATCCGGCAGAGAACTTCCCGCCTGTAAACGCTGCGCAGACCCCTCTCCCAATTTTCTCAAACGATCAACGACAAGCGTGGCGGCAGCCTGCGCCGTCGCCACTTTCCAGAATGTCATTCCAAATCAACTAAGGAGGAAAGAAGTATGTCAGAAACTAGCACGCTTATTGGTTACGGCGGCCGAACGATTGGCCGCGAAGAACTAGCACTGGTGCCAACACCAGAGGCAACGGAAACGCACCGCCCGGTCCCGCATCACGAGATCGTGCACGCATTGGTCGAGACACTTGGCTTTCGGCACATCGGTGTCGTGCACGATGAGTACGCAGTCTCGCCGGACGGCATGAAAGCCTTCGGGGTTCTCGACCTCGCAACCGAGATGGAAGGGTGCCGCTTCTCCATCGGTTTGCGAAACTCCCACGACAAGAGCATGCGTCTGGCGATGACCTGTGGCTATCGCGTGTTCGTGTGCTCGAACATGGCCTTCGCTGGAGATTTCACTCCCGTGCTCGCGAAGCACTCGAAGTCATTTTCCCTGATTGACTGTATTGCGGTCGGCGTCGACCGGATGCAGAGGAATTTCGAGCCCATGCGGAAGCAGGTCGAAGCGTGGCAGCGAAGTGAACTTATGGACGTCACGGCGAAAGTGGTGATCTACGAGGCATTCGTTGAGGGCAAACTCGAAGCTCCAAAGCACCTGGCCCGCACGGTACACGACCTGTATTTCGAACCGAAGTACGAGGAATTCCTACCGCGAACCATCTGGAGTCTCTCCAACGCCTTCACGTCTGCCTTCAAGGAACTGGAGCCAATCCCGCAGTTCAAGGCCACGGCCAAGCTGGGCGAATTCCTGGAGGCCCGGTTCTCACGGTCGTTCTAACAATTGGGGCGGTACCGGCCCACGTAGCTAGGGTTGCGTGGAGCGCCGATGCTCCGCCCCCACGACCTTCCCTGAAGGCCGTTGCCGGACAGTCTCCGGCTTGCCGATCTGCTTATCGCCCCAGCGGCCCGACGGACATGCCAGCTACGCACAGACCGCGTTGTTGTAGAAAAAATCCGAGATAGGCGTCCGGAGTACGCGGGCCGACGGAGACTCAGTCGAGTGCTAGCTTCCAAAGAGTTCACTCCCGCGCATGATAACTAGAATCGCCCCGGTTGAACCGCCGCTACTTCGCTACCGTCGGGGACGATGAAGGCGTCCACGCGCAGGCCGTCGGGCAGTTGCGTGCCGGGGCTAGCTCGACCAGCGTCTCGAGAATCTTCGTATCCACTCTTTCCGTGGGCTCGTCGGTGCGGACGTTCTTTGGGCCAAGCTGCTGGCCCACGCGCACCACCTGTCCCCAGAACTTCTGCTTGCCGAATGCGTCGGCAGTTACGTAGGCCTTTTGTCCGGCTCGCACTTTGCTGACATCGCGAGAAATGCCGATTTCAAGTGGATGAAGATCCCGGTAGTGGGTCAGTAAGAACTGACCCACTACCAAGATCCCAGGCCGAAAGTACAGTTTGCGATCATACCCACACATTGACAGGCGGACCTACACCATTGAGGAAGGGGAAGGTGGTCTTGCCACCCTCCCCTGATTTAGTTTTTCCTATTTACTTCCAGCACTCTTTGCAGACGCCTGCACTTTGGCGGGCGGGGCGTACTTCTTGCAGTCTGGGTTCGAGCAGAGGTCCTGTTCAACCCATGAACAGGCAACCCGCTTATCCCCATTCCAGAAGTCACAGGGCGTTTCTTCTGTGCACCCACAGCCTCGGCAAGCGCGTTCATTGCTGATTCGCTCGTCCTGAGCCGCCAGAATTGCGGGCGCGGTTTTGAGTCCCAGAGTTTTGGCAAACGACAACAAAGACGAACGCTCTGTGGAGTCATCCCGACGTCCATCAACCGACCCGAGCAGGAGGGCTGCGACCAGAAGTTGGTTCAGTTGCACGTCTTTTGCTTTGCCGATGATCTTCTTGAAATCGACTGCTTTAGTGGCTTTCGGATCGAGGCCCAACAGCCATAGCAGCACCGAAGAATCACCGTCGCTGTTCATGAGGTTTATCACTATGAGCCGTTTGTTGCAGCCTCGGGCGTGTCTGCCTTCGAGAAGATGGAGAAATCTGTCTTTCGCAGGTGGCCAGCCGCGATCGAGACTGCCGGAATGGTCACGGCGTCTTTGACGTATTCATTGGCGCGGAGCTCGCCCTGGACAAAGACCGCATCGGCCTCAAAGCAGCTCAGTTGCTGTTCGAACGTCCAGTCAACGAAGCTGCCAGCACTGTCAATGAAGTACGGACCACAACTGCAGAAACGCTGACGCAGCCGAGTGCGAGAAAATGGTCCGCAAGGCCTGTGGCTGGCGCGTGATAGGCAGAGTGGCTGGCGCCGGCGCATTGGGAGACTCTCAGGCGCCGATTCGCGGCTGAACTTGGCAGGAGCACGAATATCCGAACAGACTTACCCCTGGCGGAAGGCGAAGTGGCGACCCTTTACCGGACACCACTCCCAGATGACCGCATTGTGCTTCCCCGCTTAGAAGTAGAACTTCAGCTCCAGCTGGATGATGCGGTGTCCGAAGGTGTTGGTCATGATGCCAGCTGTGCTGGTGTTTGTGGGCAGCGCGCCAACACTAACGTAGTCGAGACTCATCGCTGGATCGCTAGCTCCACTTCCCAGGAACGGATTGACGTTGGTGAACCCGTAGAGCGGATGATTCAGGAAGTTAAAGGCCTCTGCACGGAACTGCAGGGTTTTCGACTCGCGCATCTTGAAGCTCTTGAAAAGGGTTAGGTCGCTGTTCATAAATTTGGGCCCGTGAATATACGGAATGCGATAGTTGCCGTTGTTACCAGGGGTTGGCGACTGGAAACACGCGGCGTTGAAGATCTGGTGAGTCGCTAGGTGTGCGGTGGGATCGCAGATTACAAGGGGCACAGCTTCTTCGTCGGGCGTGCCCACGATATAGCGACCGGCGTTGTTGTTGCCGCTGTTCGCCAGCGTGCCGCCTAGAGGACATTCCCCAGAATAGAGGCAGTCGTTGTTGTTAATGTTATTCCCGGCCATGAGGATGTTGTAGCCCTGATTGTTTTGCGTGAAACTGCTGGGATACGTGAACATCGGAGCGCCGCTGTCAAACTCGGTGATACCGCTTAGCTGCCAGCCATCGAGCACGCCGTTTAGGACTGGGTTGTTGCCGAGGTGGTCTCTACTCACTGGGGGGAGATAGAGATTGTAAGAGACCTTGAGAGCCTGCGTGCGGTCCCAAGGCAGTGGTCCGTAAGTGCGGCTCAAGTCGAACGAGTCCGCGGAGTTGTTGCCCAGCACCTTGCTGAAGGTGTAAGTGACCCAGTAGTTGATTCGGCCCTTCGCTCGCGACGCCGTGAGCTGAAACGAATTGTAATTGGATTTCAGGTTGTGAGTCGCCCCATAGATGCCAGCGACGTTAGGATACTTGCGATAGGGATTGTACTGTTCCATCCACTGGCCGGGCCATTGTTGGCCGGTTTCCGTGCCCTGTGGAACTGGATTGGAGTTGGGCCACCCAACCAAGTAGCTGCTGCGATTGCCGACGTAGGCGAGCGAGACCAGTGTGCCGCCTGGAACCTGCTGCTGGACCGTGTAGTTGTAAGAGTAAGTGCGGGGCATCTGGCTATCATTTGCCACCGCGACGTTCAACCAAGGCAGAGCTGCGCTCTGGTTGTAACCACTGAGCCACGACAGATACAGGCCTCCGCTCGGCGAGAAGTAATTGAACGATTGCAACGGAGGGTTCTGCACCAGCTTAAAGCCGGCGGAGATGCCTTCATCGCGGAAGAAGTTGGTGCCGAAACCGCCGCGCATTACTGTTTTTCCCGTGCCGAAAACATCCCAAGCAAAACCCGTTGAGGGTGCCAGTTGCCAACCTACCGGCTTGTATCCGGACAAGGGCACACTGGGATCGTTGGCATGGGTCTCGATGCCCGTGTACGCCGCAATGCCGGCGGTGGGATCGTACTTCGACGGATCGAAAATCGCGATGTCGCCTTGTTTGTTGTACCACCAGCCGAGGTGATCGATCCGCGTGCCGTAGTTCAACGTGAAGTGGCGACCGATCTTCCAATTATCGAGCACGAAGAAATCGTATTCGTTGGCGGCAAAATTGAGATTCACCGTCGGCGTTCCCTGCGAAAACATGGAAGCGTGGCCCAGATATAGGTCGGCGTAGGGATTGTTGGTTAACGAACCCCAGGAAGCCAATGTGATTGCGCCCTGATCGAGATAAGTGTTGTCGCCGGTGCGCTGCGTCCAAGTTTCCCGGTTCCAGTAAAATCCAGCCTTGAACAGGTGCGTGCCAAAAACCTTCGCCACGTTTTCCGAAAGTGTGTAGTTCCACTTCGGAGCGTCCTGGTTGGGGACGACTCCCCCTTCATCAAAGAAGTCGCCGACATCGGTCGTTTCAACGTCACCCCCAACATTGGGAATAATGCCGAGTCCGTTGTTATAGACACCGTAGTACGGGTATCCCAGTTTCGCGGCGGAAACCGCAGCCGGGTTCGCGAGGTGGTTATGGTAGAACAGGTGGCTGGCGGTGAAATTGACTTCGTTGGTCAGAGTCGAGGAGAAAGAGTGGGCGAAGTTCGTGGCCACCGAGTGCGAACTGTTCGAGCCGACCGGGTCGCCGGGATACGGATTCTGCGGCCAGGTTTGCCACAGCCCATAGGGAAACGGCATGGTCTCGCCTTCATGATTGTAGCGAACCGAGAGGTGATCGTTGGCGGTGGCGGAGTAGTCGAGCTTTACTAATTGCTGGGCGCGCGGCTGCTGGTTGACGATGTCGGTGATGTAGTTGTAGCCGCCATTCTGCTGGGTCGGAGTGGCATTGGGTAAGTGATAAAGGTTCAGCAAAACCTGACCGCCTGGGTCGACCAAAGATGTGTTCAGCACTCCCGCACCTGTACAGAAGGCCAAGGTCTGCCACGTATCGGCGGGGCAGGGCTGGACCCCGGTGATCCCGCCCAGACTTCCAAGTCCGGGATCGCTGAAGTCGCCGGTGCGCATGGCCGCCGTGGGAACGACGGTCTTCTTCACGCCCAGATCGACGCCCTGACGGTACCACTCAAATCCCGCGAAAAAGAACAGTTTGTCCCGATTCTTATTGAAGTCAGTTCCGGGAATGAGCACCGGCCCCCCAATGTTGAACCCAGGGAATTGATAGCGGCTGGCGGGTCTTGGGAGTCCGTTCGCTTTGTCCTGCGAGTCGTTGGCGTTCATGCTGCCGTCACGAATCGTGTAATAGGTTTCTCCATGGAAGTCTTTGGTACCGGACTTGGTCACGGTTTCCATCACAATCGGGCCGTTCGGATTCTCCGCCGAGTAACTGGAAGCCTCGACCTTAACCTCCTGGATCATCTCGACGTTTGGAGTCACCATGGCGCCGCCGTTGAAACCGGAGTCGACTACGTTACCGCCGTCGCTGACCACCGCCATCTGGTCGAAGCGGGTTCCATTCACGGTATAGGCGCCTGCTCCTCCATTGAAGGATGTGACCTCGCCAGTGTTCACCCCATTCCATCCGCCGCTGTTTTGTGCACCGGGAAGGATCTTTAAGAGTTCGACGGCGTTGCGGCCAACGATGGCGAGGTTGTCGACTTGCTTGGCGGTTAAGGTATAAGAGACATCGCCGGAACTTTCAGGAATAATCTCGGCGGGCGCGGCGGTGACTTCGACGGTGGCAGCGCTGCCTGCGACTTTCAATGCGATCTGCTTGAGATCAATCTGGTCGTTGATATGAAGCGGGATGCCGGTCTGCGTGAAGGGCGCGAAGCCTTTGGCCTCGATCTTGACGTCATAGATCCCCGCGGGAATACCTATGAAGGAAAAGAATCCGCTGCCGTTCGCAACCGTTTCCCGGCTTGCACTCGTTGCTTTCTGGCTTAGTTGCACGCTGGCGCCGGACACCACCGCTCCGGACGAATCGTACACGGTGCCGGTGAGGGTGCAGGTTCCGCTGCCTTGCCCAAACGCGGCGGCGGCCCACAACAACAGAGTTGCAAAAAGGAGACCAGTTACTGCTTGCTTCGCCCATCTATAACCCATATTCCACCTCGGAGCATCGCGGCTCGGTTACGAACTAGGGAGTTGGACAAAAGAGCCCACTCCTCCCGCCGCTCGAAATCTACTCTCAGTTGGTGGTTCGCGAATCCTACTAAAGTCGGATTGGAGAGAATTTTCGGTGTCCGAGTATCGAAGGTGTTACGGACCGCGAAAATTCCAAAAAACGGAGCGTTTCTTCCAATGGATGTAGGTTGGCGGAGGGCTCCAATCGATCATGGGCGGAAATTAAGCTCACCTCTGCAAACTGTTAGCAATCCAACTTTAGGCGGATTACGCCAGAGAAGCCGGGTGTTAGATTGTTCATTGCCATGAATACCGAATTTTGGAGAAACCTGCGCCGTACTCTCGCCGCACATCTGCTGATGCCCATCATTGTCTCGATCATCGCCATGGTTGCGCCGGTTATAGCGCAGGACGTTTCAGCGCAGCACTTATTAGCGCC
>Ga0265314_10003503_pt1 | contig 15149 bp, 13 predicted proteins | sample 4126metaG_FD_203106 | JGI IMG/M metagenome (GOLD analysis project Ga0265314, IMG submission 203106) | Rhizosphere microbial communities from Carex aquatilis grown in University of Washington, Seatle, WA, United States - 4-1-26 metaG | ecosystem: Host-associated > Plants > Roots > Rhizosphere >... | reverse complement strand
CGCGCTCGTCAAGGAAGGCGACTCGATCACGATCGATGCGCACAAGCGCCTGATCCAGCTCAACGTCACCGCCAAAGAACTCGCGCAACGCAAGAAAAAATGGCGGCAGCCCAAGCCGCGATACACGCGTGGGCTGCTCGCCAAATATGTAAAGCTCGTATCCACCGCAAGCAAGGGCGCGGTGACCGACTGACGCCGATGAACCCCGGCGGCGGCGAAATCGACGCGTGGATGAAAATCGCCGCACGCCGCACGAAAATGCTCGCGAACCAGGCATCGCATTGGTAAATTCTTTACTCGCCCTACCCGAAAACCCGTCATGCCTTCCTTGATAACCGCGTCGTGGGCTGCATGGGGTGCCGCCAATCTGCCCGCCTCCGACAAGTTTGCGGCGGACGATCTCGCCGGCGCCATCGTCAAGCTCGGCATCCGGGTACCGGCGACGGCGCGCACCGCCGACACGCTGGGCACCGAGCGCGAAGGCACCGGCGTGCTGATCGATGACGCGGGACATGTCCTGACCATTGGTTATCTGCTGCTCGAGGCCGAATCGATATTGGTCGTCACCGCGGATGGCCGCGTACTGCCGGCAACGGTCGCAGGCTTCGACCACGTGACCGGCTTCGGTCTCGTGCGCGCTGCGCAGTCGCTCGACCATCCGCCGCTGGCGTTCGGCGACAGCCGCCGCGTGCGCGAAATGAACACGGCCACTGTCGCCGCGCATGCCGGCGCCGGCGGCTGGTCGAATGCCTGCGTCGTCGGCCGGCGACCGTTCACCGGCTGGTGGGAATATGCGCTCGACAACGCGATTTTCACCGCGCCGGCGCGCGATCAACACAGCGGTGCCGCGCTCCTGGATGGCAAAGGCCAACTCATCGGCATCGGTTCGCTCTGGGTCGGGGATGCGAGTGACACCGGCGCCGCATTTCCCGGCAACATGTTCGTGCCGACCGACCTTCTGTTGCCGATACTCGCCGACTTGAAAACGCAAGGCCGCCGCAGCGGCGCGGCGCGTCCCTGGCTCGGCATCTATTCGGAAGAAATCCGGCAGCACGTCGTCGTCACCCAGGTATTGCGCGACTCGCCCGCGGAACGCGGCGGCGTTACGCGCGGCGATGTGATCCTCGCGGTCGGCGGCCAGGCGATCGGCAGCCAGGCCGAGTTTTATCAGGCGTTGTGGGCGAGCGGCGCCGCTGGCAGCAAAATTATTCTGCAACTCTGGCGCGAGAAGGTGGTGCGCGAAATCATCGTGCAGTCGATCGACCGCATGGAATACCTGCGACCGTCGCTGCAGAGCTGAAGAGCAGTCCCGCCATGCGGCCGGCGTAAGCCCGCCGCCATTTTTTCCCGGAACACGATGCCAAACCGACTCGCGCGAGAAACAAGCCCCTACCTGCAACAGCACGCGAACAACCCGGTCGACTGGTATCCGTGGGATGCAGAAGCTCTTGCCACGGCGCGCCAACAAGACAAGCCGATCCTGCTGTCGATCGGCTATTCCGCATGCCACTGGTGCCACGTGATGGCGCACGAGTCGTTCGAAGACGCCGCGGTCGCAGCGCTCATGAACGAGTTATTTATCAATATCAAAGTCGATCGCGAAGAACGGCCGGACCTCGACCAGATTTACCAAGCGGCGCACTCGCTCCTGACGCGGCGCAACGGCGGCTGGCCGCTGACGATGTTCCTGATGCCGGACCAGACGCCATTTTTCGGCGGCACCTATTTTCCGAAAACCGCGCGCCGCGGAATGCCGGGCTTCATCGACCTCTTGCCGCAGGTGGCCGCCGCGTATCGCGACCAGCGCGCCGAAATCGAGCAGCAAAACGTCGCGCTGCGCGGGGCTTTTGTGCACACGCTGCCGCCGGCCGCCACCGCCGGCGCGTTGTCGGCGGTTCCGCTCGACGTCGCGTTGCGCGAACTCAAGAATATTTTCGACGAAACCGACGGCGGCATCGGCACGGCCCCGAAATTTCCGCATCCCGCGGAACTCGAATTCTGCCTGCGCCGCGCCGCCGACGTGCGCGACGACTACGCGCTGGGCATGACGCGGCTGACGCTCACCAAAATGGCCGAAGGCGGCATCTACGATCAGTTGGGCGGCGGATTCTGCCGCTACAGTGTCGATGCGCACTGGACGATTCCGCATTTCGAAAAAATGCTCTATGACAACGGCCCGCTCCTGCGCCTGTACAGCGATTTATGGCTCGCCGAGCGCCGCCCGCTTTACGCGAGAATAGTCAACGCAACTGCTGCATGGGTCATGCGTGAAATGCAATCGCCCGAAGGTGGTTACTATTCTTCGCTCGACGCGGATTCGGAGCACGTCGAAGGCAAGTTCTATGTGTGGATGCCGGAAGACGTCAAAGCGCTGTTGACCGCCGACGAGTATGCCGTGGTCGAACCGCACTACGGCCTCGATGTGCGGCCGAACTTCGAACGCGAGTTCTGGCATCTGCGCGTAACCAAACCGCTGGCCGTGGTCGCCAAACGGTCGGGCATGACCGAGGAGCGCGCGCAAGAGCTGCTCGACGCCGCGCGCGCGAAACTGTTCGCCGCGCGGGAATCCCGCGTGCATCCGGGCCGCGACGAGAAAGTGCTCGTCAGCTGGAACGCGCTGATGGTCAAGGGCATGGCGCGCGCAGCGCGCGTGTTCGGCAATCCGGGGTGGCTAGCTTCCGCGCGCAGCGCGGTTGAATTCCTGCGCGCAATGCTGTGGCGCAACGGCCGGTTGCTGGCCACGTACAAAGATGGCAACGCGCATCTGAACGCCTACCTCGACGACTACGCGTTTTTGCTCGATGCGTTGCTCGAACTCTTGCAACACGATTTTCGAACAGCCGACTTCGCGTGGGCGCGCGAACTCGCGGACGTGTTGCTCGACCAGTTCGAAGACCGCGCGCTGGGCGGATTTTTTTTCGTGAGCCACGATCACGAGCAACTGCTCTATCGCGCCAAGAGCGGGCGCGACCACGCCACCCCGTCGGGCAACGGCATCGCGGCGCTGGCGCTGAACCGGCTCGGTCATCTCACCGGCGAACCCCGCTACAGCGAGGCCGCCGCGCGGACGTTGCGCGCGTTCAAGCCCCTGCTCGAACAAGAGCCTGTCGCGCACACGAGCCTCTGCGCAGCGCTCGAAGAAGAATGCGCGCCGCCTAGCATCGTGATACTGCGCGGCGGAGATGGCCTTACCGAATGGCAGCGCGAAATCAACCGCCACTATCTGCCGCATGCGCTGGTGCTCGCCGTCCCAGCCGGCGCATCCGGGCTGCCGGCCGCGCTCGAAAAGCCCGCCGACGCCGCAGTCAACGCGTGGGTGTGCCGCGGCGTTACATGCTTGCCGCCGATCGCCGACCGCTCAACCTTGATATCCGTGCTGACTGCGCCCGCGGCGTAATATGGCCAAAGCGTTGGATGAAGCGCGCCGGATTTGCTATGATGCCGGCGGTTTTTTATTCGCACCTTCAAAGGAGAAATCAATGAAATCGTTTGTGCTGGGTACGCTGGCTGTTGTGAGTCTGGTTACTGCCGGCAGCATTTTCGCCGCCACCGCTGAAGAAACGTATAAGGGCGCTTGCAGCACTTGCCACGACGCAGGCGTTGCGAACGCGCCCAAGCTCGGCGACAAAGCCGCGTGGGCGCCGCGCATCAAACAAGGCAAAGATGCCCTTTACAAGTCGGCGCTACAGGGCAAACCCGGCACCGCGATGGTCGCGAAAGGCGGTTTTGCGAATCTGTCGGACGCCGAGGTCAAGGCGGTGGTCGATTTGATGATGGCAAAAGCCAAGTAAACAGTCGCTGGTCAAAAAAGGGCGCGCCCTCGGGCGGCGCCCTTTTTTTTGACCGTCGCCACGCCGCGGTAAATTGACAACGGATGAGCGCCTACGGATAATCAATTGTCGCGCTACAACAACTATTTATGCTTACGGGAGACGTTATGAACCGCATTCAGTCCTTGGCCGCCGGATGGTTGTTCGCCGCCGCATTGATCATGCAGGGTTGCAGCAAGGAAGAGCCACCCAAGCCGGCCCCGAAAGCCGAAGCCCCGCCACAGGAAACCGTCGTCAAGATCGGCGTTGCCTCGCCGCTGACGGGTCCGCAGGCACATATCGGCATCGATATCAAGAACGGCGTGCAACTCGCGGTCGACGACGCGAACGCCGCCGGCATCACGATCGACGGCAAGAAAATCAAGCTTGAACTCGTGGCGGAAGACGACGAGGCGAATCCGACCAAGGCTGCGACCGTCGCCCAGAAACTCGTCGATGCCAAAGTAGTCGCGGTAGTCGGCCACTTCAACTCGGGTGCGTCTATCCCCGCGTCGAAAATTTATTCCGACGCGGGCATTCCGCAAATCTCGCCGTCCTCGACGAATCCCAAGTACACGCAACAGGGGTTCAAAACCACGTTCCGCGTGGTGGCCAACGACGATCAGCAAGGTCCGGTCGACGGCAAATTCGCGCTCGAAAAACTCAAGGCGAAAAACATTGCGGTGATCGATGATTCGACCGCCTACGGCCAGGGTCTTGCCGATACGTTCGAAGCGACGGTCAAGGCCGGCGGCGCGAAAGTCGCGGCGCGCGAGCACACGACAGACAAAGACACCGACTTCAAGGCGATACTGACCAAGATCAAAGGCAAGAAGCCGGACCTCATATTCTTCGGCGGCATCGACCCGCAGGCCGGTCCCATGATCAAACAGATGGGAGAGCTCGGCATCAAGGCCAAGTTCATGGGCGGCGACGGCATTCAGACACCCAACTTTATCAAGCTCGCGGGCGACGCTGCCGCGGAAGGCGCGATGGCTTCGATGCCCGGCCTGCCCAAAGACCAAATGCCCGGCGGCATGAAGTTCCTCGAAAAATTCAAAGCCAAATTCAATGCGGACGTGGAACTCTTCGCGCCCATGGGCTATGACGCCGTGTTCGTGTTCATCGAAGCGATGAAACGCGCGAAATCGACCGACCCCGCGAAATTCCTGGCGGAAGTCGCCAAGACCGATTACAAGGGCGTGATCGGTCCGATCGCGTTCGACGACAAAGGCGATCTGAAGAACGGCCCGGTCACCGTCTATGCGGTGAAGGGCGGCAAATGGGACACCATGGAAGTCGTGACGCCGGGCGGCGCGCCCGAGGCGAAACCGGCGGACGCGCCCGCGGCGGCCGAGCCGGCGAAGGCCGCCGAACCCGCCAAGAAATGATGGCGCATTGAACTTCACTTCATCGTATGCAAACGGCACCTGCGGGTGCCGTTTTGCTGTGGACAGACGGTAGCGGCATGGACATCTTTCTGCAGCAGATCATCAACGGCCTGGTGCTGGGCAGCATCTATGCGCTGGTGGCGCTGGGCTACACGATGGTTTACGGAATTCTCGGCCTCATCAATTTCGCGCATGGCGACCTCGTGATGGTCGGCGCTCTCGTTGCGCTGACGGTGCTGCAGGCGTTTTTCGGCTCGACGCTGCCAGTGCCGCTCGCGATAGCCTGCGCGACTCTGGCCGCGATGCTGGTCTGCATGGCGCTCGGCGTGACGATGGAACGCGTCGCCTACCGGCCGCTGCGCCGCGCGCCACGGCTCGCACCGCTGATTACGGCCATCGGCGTGTCGATTTTGCTGCAGTACTCCGCCGCGCTGGTCTGGTCCAAGCAGTACATCTCGCTGCCCGAAATTCTGAAACCCGAACAGTTCACGGTAGCGGGTGCCACGTTCACCGATTTGCAGGTTTTCATTTTCCTGCTCGCGTGCGGCCTGATGGCGGCCCTCTTGTGGTTTATCAAGCACACGCGACTGGGCAAGGCAATGCGCGCGACCGAACAAAATGCGGATGTCGCGGGCCTGATGGGCATCGACATCAACCGCATCGTCGCTTTTACGTTTTTGCTCGGTTCGGCGCTCGGTGCGGTTGCGGGTGTGATGGTCGTGCTGTATTACGGGCTTGGCCACTATTACATGGGCTTCATGCTCGGCCTCAAAGCATTTACCGCGGCGGTGCTGGGCGGCATCGGCAAAGTTCACGGCGCGATGCTCGGCGGGCTCCTGCTCGGGCTGATCGAAAGCCTGGCGTCGGGTTATATCGGCGACCTCACGGGCGGCGTGCTGGGCAGCAACTACCGCGACGTGTTCGCGTTCCTCGTGCTGGTCGTAGTACTCGTATTCCGGCCGTCGGGATTGATCGGCGAACGTTCGGGCGAACGGGCGTGAGGCGCTATGCGTAGATTGATGCACGATCGTCGCCTCGCGTGGGCCGCTTACGCGCTCGTTGCGATCGCGCTGGCGGCGTTGCCGTTCGCGGTCGATGCGACGCTCGGCCGCACGTGGGTGCGCATCATCGATGTGGCGCTGCTGTTCACGATGCTGGCGCTGGGGCTCAACATCGTCGTCGGCTACGCGGGGTTACTCGATCTCGGATATGTCGCATTCTTCGCGGTCGGCGCGTATTGCTATGCATTGCTCGCCTCGCCGCAGCATGGCATCCACGCGCCGTTGCTTCTGCTGCTGCCGCTGGGCGCGCTGGTCGCCGCGGGATTCGGCGTGTTGCTCGGCGCGCCGACGCTCAAGCTGCGCGGCGATTACCTTGCCATCGTCACGCTCGGCTTCGGCGAAATCATCCGTATATTCCTGAACAACCTGAACCACCCGTTCAATCTCACCAACGGGCCGCAGGGCATCACGCTGGTCGATCCGCTGCATATCGGCGACTTCGCGCTGAGCAAAACCTACACGCTTGGCGGCCTCACGTTCGCGCCGGTCCACAACTATTACTTCGTGTTTCTCGCGTGCGCCGCACTGGTCGTGCTGGTGTCGGTCCGCCTGGAAGATTCACGCATCGGCCGCGCGTGGATCGCGATTCGCGAAGACGAGACTGCGGCGCGCGCAATGGGCATCAACACGCGCAACATCAAGCTGCTCGCGTTCGCGATGGGTGCGACGTTCGGCGGCATTTCGGGCGGCTTGTTCGCGGCGTTTCAGGGTTTCATCAGCCCCGAGAGTTTCACCCTGCTCGATTCGATCATGATCCTGTGCATGGTGGTATTGGGCGGCATGGGTCACGTGCCTGGCGTCGTGCTCGGCGCCGTGCTGTTGACGGCGCTACCGGAGGCGCTGCGTTATGTCGGCCCGCTGCAAAACCAGTGGCTCGGCCGCGTGCTCATCGACCCGTCCGATCTGCGCATGCTGTTGTTCGGCCTGGCGCTCGTGCTCATGATGCTGTTCCGTCCCGCGGGGCTGTGGCCCTCTAAAGTGCGCAAACGCGAATTAGCGACTTGATGTCTTTGCTAGAAGCCAGGAATATCACCAAGCGTTTCGGCGGACTCGAAGCGCTGACGGACATCGCATTGACCATCGAACGCGGTGAAATTTACGGGCTGATCGGGCCCAACGGCGCGGGCAAGACTACGTTCTTCAACGTGCTCACCGGCTTTTATCAAGCCGATGGTGGCGACTTTCTGTTTGACGGCGCGCCGCTCGACATCACCACCGCACACGAAGTAGCGGCGGCCGGCATCGCACGCACCTTTCAGAACATCCGGCTCTTCGGCAATATGACCGCGTTGGAAAACGTGATGGTCGGCCGACACGTGCGCACCAGGGCCGGCGTGGTTGGAGCGGTTCTGCGAATGCAGAGCGCGCGCGACGAAGAACGGGCAATCCACGCGCGCGCACTCGACCTGCTCGAATACGTAGGCGTCGGCGCGCGCCAGCACGATCTCGCCAACAGCCTGCCCTACGGCGATCAACGGCGTCTCGAAATCGCACGCGCGCTCGCCACCGAACCCAAACTCCTGGCGCTCGACGAGCCAGCCGCCGGCATGAATGCGACCGAAACCGCAACTTTAAAACGGTTGCTCGAGCGTATCCGCGCCGACGGCACGACGATATTGCTGATCGAACACGATGTGAAACTCGTGATGGGCTTGTGCGACCGCGTCGCGGTACTCGACTACGGCAGGAAAATCGCCGAAGGTGCGCCCGCCGTGGTGCAGCGCGATGCCGTTGTCATAGAAGCCTACCTGGGCGGCGCGCTTGCCTGACCTTCCGCCTATGGAATCCGCCCTCAAGAATTCCCCACCGCTGCTCGAAGTGCGCGCATTGCATGTTGCGTACGGCGGGATCAACGCCGTCAAGGGCATCGACTTTTCCGTCGCCGCCGGTGAAATGGTCACGCTGATCGGCGCCAACGGCGCGGGCAAGACGACCACTTTAAAGGCGCTGACCGGACTCATACGCCCCAGCGCGGGCCGCGTCCGTTACAATGGCACCGATATCACCGCAATGCCGTCGCATCGCCTGGTCGCGCTCGGCATTGCATTGGTACCGGAGGGCCGCGGCGTGTTTCCGCGCCTGACGGTCGAAGAAAACATCGCCATGGGTGCTTATTGCCGTGACGATAAACGGGAGATCCGCGCCGATCATGAGCATGTGCTTACGCTGTTTCCACGGCTCGCCGAACGCCACCAGCAGGTCGCGGGCACGCTTTCAGGCGGCGAACAACAGATGCTCGCCATCGGGCGCGCGATCATGGGGCGGCCGCGGCTCCTGTTGCTCGACGAGCCCAGCATGGGACTGGCGCCGCTGATGGTGCAAAAAATCTTCGAAACGATCCGTGCGATCGCCGCCACCGGTGTGACGACGCTGCTGGTCGAGCAAAACGCCAAGCTCGCGCTGGAAATGTGCGATCGCGGCTACGTTATGGAAAGCGGGGAGATCACGTTGAGCGATAATGCGCGGGCGCTGCTGGCCAATCCACGGGTGCGGCGCGCGTACCTTGGCGAGTAAGGCCAGACAATGAATAAAAATGAAACCCTGCATACCGCTCTGCTTTGCGTAGGCGCCGCGGTGCTCGCCGGCGCGCTGGCGTTCCTCTACAACAAGACGCAGGCAATCGACCTGCGGCAACAAAATGAAATTCTGGGATACCTGCGAGAGCTGAAGGACATCGACAGCCGCTGGGACCTCGACGTGGTGCGCGCGCGATCCGAATTCGTCACGGGCGATCTGCCCGCGCCGAACCGTGCGGCGGCCGCCGCCAAGGCGCTCGAGAATCTGAGCGCTGCGGTCCAACGCACGCCAAGCGCCACACTCGCCGCCGCGCTGCCGGAGTTGCGCGCGACGATCGAGCAGAAAACCGCACTCGTGGAGAAATTCAAGACCGAAAACGCCGCCGCGCAAACGGCGGTACGCGACATACTCAAAGGCGCGGCCGAACTGGGCGGACAAGCCGCGGCGCTCAAACCGCGCCCGCCCACACTAGAGCCGGCGCTGGCGACGCTGACGGCGAGCGCTCCGCTGTATTACTGGCTCGCGCAGGACAACCAGCGCGCCAACCTCGAAACGGCGGCGGCCGCGTTGCGGTCGGTGCCCGAAGCAGTGAGCGATGCCGCCACCAAGCTCGATGGCGCGGTACAGGCGCTGCTCAAAGCCAAACCGGCGGAACAGGCGATTTTTCCCAAGCTTCTGCTGCTGACCTCGGGGCCGCACCTCGAAGCGCTGACTTATTCGTTCAACCGGGAAGTCGAGGCCGAGCTAGCGGACAAGGAGCGCTACCGGGTCTACCTGATCGCGTATGCCGGCGCGCTGCTCGTGCTGCTCGCCTACTTCGGCGGCAACCTGAAGGCCGCCAACCTCGATCTCGAACGCCGCGTCCAGTTGCGCACGCACGAATTGTCCGAGGCGTTGCAACACCTGAAGGATTCGGAAGCACAGCTTATACAGTCCGAAAAAATGTCGTCGCTCGGCCAGATGGTGGCGGGCGTCGCGCACGAAATCAACACGCCGCTCGCCTATGTGAAGAACAGTCTGGGTACCGTCGCCGACAGGCTGCCCACGCTCGGCGAAACGCTCGAGAATTGCGAAAAGCTGCTGTCCTTGCTGCAGGCCGGCAACGACGCCGACGGCCTCTCGCGGCAATTCGCCACCGTGTCGGCGCAGATTAATGAACTCAAGCAACAAGGCGTCGTGAAAGAACTGAGCGGTCTCGTCAAGGACGGGCTCTATGGCACGGGGCAAATGGCCGAAATCGTCGGCAACCTGAAAGACTTCAGCCGGCTCGACCGCAGCAAGGTGACGAGCTTCAACCTGAACGAAGGGCTGAACAGCACTCTGTTGCTGGCCAAGCATCTGCTGAAAGCGGTAACCGTCAACAAAACGTTCGGCGAGATCGCGCCGATCGTGTGCTCACCGTCACAAATCAACCAGGTATTTCTGAACCTGATCACCAATGCCGCGCAGGCGATGGGCGACCGCCCGGGCGCGATCACGCTGACCACGCGCAACGACGGCGACGGCGTCGCGGTCGAGGTCGCGGACAACGGCAGCGGCATCGCGCCCGAAGTGCTTCCGAAAATCTTCGATCCGTTCTTTTCCACCAAGGAAATCGGCAAGGGCACCGGGCTCGGCCTGTCGATCTCGTACAAGATCGTGCAGCAGCACGGCGGCCGCATCGACGTCGAATCGACGGTCGGCAGCGGCACCCGTTTCACCGTGTGGCTGCCGTTGAAGCCGCCGGCCGACGCGAGCCTTGCGGGCTGAAGAAACGCCATGGTGGATCCGCAAAAAATCGGCAAGTACGAAATCCAGGGCGTCCTGGGCAAAGGCGGCATGGGCAGCGTCTACCGGGGTTTCGATCCCGCGATCTCGCGCGCGGTCGCGATCAAGGCGATCTCCAAGACCTCGGTCGGCGCGGACGATTTGAAACACATTATGCAGCGCTTCCGCCACGAGGCCCAGGCAGTCGGCCGGCTAGTGCATCCGCGCATCGTGCAGATTTACGACTACGGCGAAGACGACGACGTCGCCTACATCGTGATGGAGCTCGTCAACGGCAAAACACTGGCCCAGCATCTGCAGCAGGAAGTCGCCTACGAGGTCAGGGAAGTTGCCGAGATCATCCGCCAGCTGCTCGACGCGCTCGGCCACGCGCATGCCGCGGGCGTCATCCATCGCGACGTCAAGCCGTCGAATATCCTGATCAACAACGACGGCCGCATCAAGATCAGCGATTTCGGCATTGCGCGCATCGAGTCTTCGCAATTGACGCAAGTCGGCGATGTGCTCGGCACGCCCCATTACATGGCGCCCGAACAGTTCATGGGCACGGACATCGGGTTGCAGGCGGATTTGTATTCGGTCGGCGTAATCGCTTACGAGCTCCTGACCGGACGCAAGCCGTTTACCGGCAACTCCGCGGCGGTCATGCACCAGGTGCTCAATCAACCACCCGCCGATCCGTCCAGCCTGAACCCGAAGTTGTCGCCGCTGATCGACCGCGTGCTGCAAAAAGCGCTCGCCAAGAAACGCGACGACCGCTTCCAGAGCGCGCGCGAATTCGCGGACGCTTTTCAGGCGGCGATCGAGGCCACGCTCAACGCAGGCGCCACGCCCGCCGTGCCCACACCCGCACCCGACGGCGCGGCGCTCATGAATGCCGCAAAGCTGCTAGGCGCCGCGGCGGCGCCTGCCGCGAAACCCGCCGACGGCGACGTGGCGGCGGTGCTGACAGGCGACAGCGCGATCAGCCTCGACACCGGCATCAAACAGGCGCGGCTGCTGCTTGTCGACGACGAAGAACGCATCCTGACCGCGTTGAAATCGCTGTTCCGCCAGCGCTATCACGTCTTCACCACGACTGACGGCAACAAGGCGCTCGACTTCATGGGCAAGTATCACGTCCACGTCATCATCAGCGACCAGCGCATGCCGATCATGCCGGGCGTCGAACTGCTGCGCCGTTCGCATGAAATTTCGCCGACGAGCGTGCGCATCCTGCTCACCGGCTATTCCGACCTCGCGGCCATCGTCGGCTCGATCAACGACGGCGAGGTCTACCGGTTCATCAGCAAACCGTGGGACAACACAGACTTGCAGACCATCGTCGCCGAGGCCGCGACAATCGGCCTGCAGCTCGCCGATACCAAAACGCCGGCGACCGCTTTACCTCGCAAGATGGACGCCGGGGTGCTCGTCATCGATCGCGACGAGGAGATTTTCCGCGTCGCGCGCGAATTGGTCGGCGGCTTGTGCCCGGTCATCTACGCCGCCGACGCCGATGCGGCGCTTGCAGTCATGCAGGCGCGTGAAATCGGCGTCGTGATCACCGATGTCGAAGCGGGCCACGGCCAGTTGACGGACATGCTCAAATTGTTGAAGCGGGAAAATCCGCAGATATTGACCATAGTCGCAACCTCGGCGTCGGATTCTGAGCTCGTGATCGAGCTCATCAACGAGGCGCAGATTTTCCGTTTTCTGAACCGGCCTGTAAATGTGAAGCTGCTGAAGGGTCATGTGCATGCGGCGCTGCAGCGCTACCTGACTTATAAACAAACGCCCGACCTCGTCAAGGCGCACAGCGTGCAGCCCGCAGCCCGCGCACCTGAGTCGTCGCTTGCCCAACGCATACTCGACGGCATCAAGGCGCTGCGCGGAAAATGGTTCGGCGTCGGCGGCCGGCCGTAGTCCGGCTATGCTTGCTCAGTTGCAGCCTTCGGCCAGCGCCACCTCGGGAAACCGGCCGGCACGATAGCGGATCACGCGGCCGTGGCGGGTTTCGAACTGCACCGCATAGCGACCGTTGCCGGACCGCACCGTAATGTAATGACCGGCAGTACCCAGGTATTTATGCGGCTCGATAGTCGCCCGCGCGCCGTAGATTTCCCGCAACCGCTCTTCCGTGTCGCCGATCTGTGCACCGGACACCGTGGCATAACCGGGCACCAGCACATCCACACGTGCTATGCGGCTTTCCGTCATCATGAAAATGACTCCTTTGATGCCGCGCGTGAAGTCGAGGTAGTAACAGTACGCTGATGCGAGTTCGCGATCGTCGCTCAACGGCAATCCGGCTGCGCGTTCGGCCTCCGCGCGCGTCATGCCGACACGAACCGGCCCGATGCCGTCTACCCGCGTGCGCCAAGTCGATTCGGCGGCATGGGCGGCCGTTGCGATAATCAGCGCCGCAATCAAAAAGCTGCGCGCGGAAATTAACAGTAGGAATGGCGCCGACACGGCAGTTGCAGGGAGCTTAGAGCCAGTTCTTCCCGACCAGAAATTCTCTGAGCAAAGCCGCTTCCGCACTGCCCGCCGGCGGCTGCCAGTCGTAGCGCCATTTCACGATCGGCGGCAGCGACATCAATATCGATTCGGTGCGTCCGCCCGATTGCAGGCCGAAGAGCGTGCCGCGGTCCCACACGAGATTGAATTCGACGTAGCGGCCGCGGCGATAAGCCTGCCAGTCGCGCTCGCGCTCGCCATAGGCGAGATCCTTGCGGCGCTCGAGTATCGGCACATAGGCTTCAAGAAAATGGTCGCCGACGCTTTGCTGGAGTCTGAAGCACGTCGCGAAGTCGGGCGCGTTCAAATCGTCGAAAAAAATTCCGCCGATGCCACGCGGCTCGGTGCGATGCTTGAGATAAAAATATTCGTCGCACCATTTTTTGTAGCGCGGGTACGCGTCCACTCCGAACGGTTGTAGCGCATCGCGGCAGGCGCGGTGAAAGCGGATAGCATCGTCCGCGTAGCCGTAATAGGGCGTCAGGTCCATGCCGCCGCCAAACCACCAGACCGGTGGCGCGCCGCCGCCGGGCGCATGTGCAATGAAAAAACGCACGTTCATGTGCACGGTCGGCGCGTACGGATTGCGCGGATGCAGCACGAGTGAAACGCCCACCGCATCCCACGCGCGTCCGGCAAGTTCCGGGCGCGCCGCCGTCGCCGACGGCGGCAGGGCCTTGCCCGTCACATGCGAAAAATTGACGCCGCCGCGCTCGAATACGCCGCCGTCTTCGATCACGCGGCTTACGCCGCCGCCGCCTTCCGGACGCTGCCAGGAGTCGGTGCGAAAAGAGTTGCCGTCGATAGCGGCAAGTCGCGCCACGATGCGATCCTGCAAGCCGGTCAAGTAACTCTTGACTGCCGCAAGATCGACTGACGAAGTAGTGGCGCTCAAGTCAATTCGCGCTTTTCTTGAGTCCCAGCGACTGAATGACGAGTGCCAGTTCGCGGTCTTCCTTCGCGATCAGGCGGCCGAACTCTGCGCCGGGCAGGAACGCCGGCGCAACCGACAGGCTTTCGCATGCTTTGACGAATTGCGAACTCCCGACGGTTTTACGAATAGCGTCTTCGAGTTTCGCGATCGCCGCCGCCGGTGCGCCTTTCGGTACCGCGATGCCGCGCCACGCGTCGGCCGCGACGTTGACGCCCTGCTCCGCCGCGGTCGGCACGTCGGCGAACGCGGGATCGCGTTTCATCGAAAGCGCCGCTACTGCGCGTACATTCCCGCCGCGCACAAGCGCGGCGAGCGCGCCGGGCAATTGCATGACCGAATTCACATGGCCCCCGAGCAGGCTCGGCATGACCTGCGCCGCGCCGAACGGTACGTCGGTCACCTCGACGCCAGCGGCCTTGAACAGCATGACGGCCGAAATATGGGTATGACTGCCGGCGCCGGAATTGCCGACGGTCAGCTTGCCCGGATTGCTTTTTGCGTATGCGATCAGTTCGCGCAAATCCTTCCACGACGCATCGCTTTTGACGACCAGCACCGGTGTTTCGACCAGCACGCGCGCGACCGGCGCGAAAGCCCGGTAATCGAGTGCCATCATGCCGGTATGAAACGTCGTGGAAATCGAGTTCGAATTCCACACCACGTGATAGCCGTCCGCGCTTTGCGCCGCCACATACTTGTAGCCGATGGCGCCGCCGGCGCCGGGCCGGTTGACGACCAGCACGTTGGTGTTGAGCTGCTTTGACATGCCGTCGGCGAGCACGCGCGCCGTCACGTCCGCCGAAGTGCCCGCGGGGAACAGTACCGTCAATTCGATCGGCTTGCCGCCGGGAAAATCATCCTGTGCGTACGCGACCACCTGCAACATGGCCGCCGCCACTAATGCGACCACCAGGCGCGCGCAGACCGAACGACCCGCGTATCCGCGCATGCTTACTGGTGGACTTTGACGACCACTTTGATCGCATCGTCGATGCGCTCGCGCGCATACTTGATCGCGGTCGGTACCTCCGCGAGCGGAAACGTATGCGTGTGGATGAGCTTGGCGTCGAAGCGCTTCTGCGCCATGAACGCGGCCGCGCGGTGCGTCGCGCTTTTGCCTTCGCCGCGGATGCCGAAGAGATAAATGTTGTTGCGCACGAGATAAGCGACA
>Ga0265314_10003502_pt1 | contig 15150 bp, 17 predicted proteins | sample 4126metaG_FD_203106 | JGI IMG/M metagenome (GOLD analysis project Ga0265314, IMG submission 203106) | Rhizosphere microbial communities from Carex aquatilis grown in University of Washington, Seatle, WA, United States - 4-1-26 metaG | ecosystem: Host-associated > Plants > Roots > Rhizosphere >... | reverse complement strand
CGACTACTTCACGATCCACGCGGGCGTGCTGCTGCGCTACGTGCCGCTCACGGCGAAGCGCGTGACGGGCATCGTCTCGCGCGGTGGCTCGATCATGGCGAAGTGGTGCCTCGCGCACCACGAGGAGAACTTCCTCTACACGCACTTCGAGGAGATCTGCGCCGTCATGAAGAAGTACGACGTCTCGTTCTCGCTGGGTGACGGGCTGCGGCCCGGCTGCATCGCCGACGCGAACGACGCCGCGCAGTTCGGCGAGCTCGAGACGCTCGGCGAGCTGACCAAGATCGCCTGGAAGCACGACGTGCAGGTCATGATCGAGGGGCCGGGCCACGTCCCGCTGCACAAGATCCAGGAGAACATGGACAAGCAGCTCACCCTCTGCCACGAGGCGCCGTTCTACACGCTCGGGCCGCTCGTGACGGACATCGCGCCGGGGTACGACCACATCACGTCGGCCATCGGCGCCGCGATGATCGGGTGGCAGGGGACGGCGATGCTCTGCTATGTCACGCCCAAGGAGCACCTCGGCCTGCCGAACCGCAAGGACGTGAAGGACGGCGTCATCGCCTACAAGATCGCGGCGCACGCGGCGGACCTCGCGAAGGGCCATCCGGGCGCGCAGCGGCGCGACGACGCGCTCAGCAAGGCGCGCTTCGAGTTCCGCTGGCAGGACCAGTTCAACCTGTCGCTCGACCCGGACACGGCGCGCGAGTTCCACGACGAGACGCTGCCGGCGCCGGCGGCCAAGGGTGCGCACTTCTGCTCGATGTGCGGGCCGCACTTCTGCTCGATGAAGATCACCCAGGACGTGCGCGACTACGCCGCGGCGCAGGGCCTCACCGAGGACCAGGCGCTGGCCGCCGGGCTGCGCGAGAAGGCGGAGGCCTTCCACGCCACGGGCCAGAGCCTCTACGTCGCGCCGGACGCGGACGCCCCGGCGGGCGGGGAATAGGGCGCACGTGGGACGCTTTCTCATCACGCTCCTCGCCGTCGGGCTCTTCGCCGTTGCCGGCTGCTCGAACGACGCCGGCCCGGCCATCGCGATCGACCCGGCCGTGATGTACGCGCAGAACTGCGCCAAGTGCCACGGCGCCGACGGGCACGGCAACGCGGAGATCAAGAAGACGATGCCGACGGTGCGGGACTTCTCCGACCCGATGTTCATCGCGAGCGCCCAGCCGGACACCGTCGTGCGCACGATCATGGCCGGCAAGGGCCAGATGCCGGCGTTCGGCGCCAGCCTGAGCCTGCCCAAGATGCAATCGCTCTCGGGCTACGTCTTGCGCCTCGGCCGCGGTCAGGTCCACTGAGGGAAGTTGCGCCTGAAGGCGCCCGACGCGACACTAGGCCGGCGATGAGGCTTTCGGCCGCCGTCGCGCTCGTGTGCCTGCTCTCGGGCGGAGTGTCGAGCGCGAGCGAGCATCACCATCACCACGAGCACAAGGCGGACGCGCGCGTCCACCTCGAGAAGGCGAACAAGCTCGCGGGCGAAGGGAAGTGCGCCGCGGCCGTCAAGGAGTTCACGGCGGCCTACAACATCCTCCAGGACCCGATCGTCCTCTTCAACCGCGCCGACTGCTACCGGCGCCTCGGCCAGAACGCCGAGGCCGCGGCCGACTACCGCGGCTTCCTCAAGGGCTTCCCGGCGGCGCCCAACCGCGCCGAGATCGAGGCCCGCATCGCGACGCTCGAGAAGCCGGCGGCCGTGCGCCCGCCGGCGGGGGCAGCGAAGCCGCCCGCGGGTCCGCCCCCGCAGCCGCCGGTCGCGCGTGCACCGAGCGGTCCCGCTCCGCCGCCGAAGACGCCGCCGCCGGTCGCGAAGGCACCGCCTCCCGCCCCGAGCCCGCCGCCGCCCGTGGCCGTGGCACCGTCCGAGACGATGCCGTTCCTGCCGCCGCCGCCTTCGGGCGGAGAGGCGACGACGCTCGTCGAGGCGCCGCGCTCGAACCCGGAGCCGGCGCACGCCGAGGCTTCGCACGGCTCTCGCTGGTGGCTCTGGACGACGCTGGCCGTCGTCGCCGCCGGCGGCGGCTTCGCGGCGTACTGGTTCCTGCGGCCGAAGGAGCAGCCGTTGCCAATGACGACGCTTGGGAGCTACCGGTTTTGAAAAGACTACGCTCTCTCAGCAGGGCGGTCGGCCTTCTGGCACTCGGCCTCGCATGGGTCGGGTGCAAACAGCCAGACTCGATCTTGTTTGTTACCGTTTCGGCACCTCTCTCCGTCCTGGCGGTCCAACTCGGGGTTACCGTTACCGTGGGCGGAGTGACGGAGAACATCGCGGTTCCGACCGCAAAGTTGACCGGGGGCGAGACGATCAACTGGCCCGCGAGTTTTACAATCGCAGTCGATCAGTCGTACTCACCTCCGATCATCGTGTCCATCAATGCGTACGACGACGGCGGCTCAATCGTCGGGTTCGGGACGACGATGATGCAGCACATTCACCTCGGCGGGCAGACCGACATCGCCGTCCAGCTCATGGAGGGGCTGCCGCCCGACATGCCCGACGCGGGGACCGGGGGCAGCGGCGGAAACGGGGGGCCCGGCGGCGCGGGCGGCACGTCGGGCTCCGACGGGGGAGCCGGCGCCGGGCCGGGCGACGCGTCGGGAAAAGAGGGCGGCGGCGACGCCGAGGACGCGTCGGGCTTGGACGCCGCCACCGAGTGATCCAGGATGGGGCGGTCATGAGCACCGCCCCCTCGATCGCCCCGCCGATCTCACTGCCCATTCTGTCCGACGCCGACGACTGGCGCTGGCAGCTGCGCAACCGCATCTCGACGAAGGACGAGATCGCGGCGCGCCTCCCGCTCACGGCCGACGAGGCGGAGGGCCTGGACGCCGCGCCGGCGAACTTCCGCGTGGGCATCACGCCCTACTACTTCTCGCTCATCGACCGCGAGCGCCCCGACTGCCCCGTGCGCATGCAGGTCATCCCGCGCGCGCGCGAGCTTGTCAACGAGCCGGGCGACCTCGTGGACCCTCTCGGCGAGGACAGCCACTCGCCCGCGACGGGGATCTTCCATCGCTACCCGGACCGCTGCCTGCTGCTCGCGCTCGACCGCTGCGCGATCTACTGCCGCCACTGCAACCGGCGCCGGCTCGTGGGCAAGGGCGAGGCGCCCATGCCGCGCGAGGACCTCGCGGAGGCGATCGACTACATCCGGAGGACGCCGGCCATCCGCGACGTGCTCATCTCGGGCGGCGACCCGCTCACGCTGTCGACGTCGCGGCTCGAGGAGATCATTGCGGCGCTGCGCGCGATCTCGCACGTCGAGATCGTCCGCATCGGCACGCGCGTGCCCGTCGTGCTGCCCATGCGCGTGACCGACGAGCTGTGCGCGATGCTGAAGAAGTACCACCCGCTCTTCATCAACACGCACTTCAACCACCCGAAGGAGCTGACGCCGCTGGCGCGCGCCGCGTGCGAGAAGCTCGCCGACGCGGGCATCCCGCTCGGCAACCAGACGGTGCTGTTGCGGGGCGTGAACTCGTCGGCGAAGGTGCTGCGCAAGCTGTTCACCGAGCTGCTGCGCTGCCGCGTGCGCCCGTACTACCTCTTCCAGGGCGACGTCGCCGCCGGCACCTCGCACCTGCGAACGTCCGTCGAGACGGGCATCGAGCTCATGCAGCAGCTGCGCGGCCACATCTCGGGTCTCGCCATCCCGCACCTCGTGATCGACACGCCGGGCGGCATGGGCAAGGTGAGCATCGGCCCCGACTACGTCGTGTCGCGCGGGCCCGACAAGTGGACGCTGCGCAACTACGAAGGCAAGCTCGTCGACTACCCGCAGCCCGCCGACAAAGACGCGACGTGTGCGTACGACGAGGTTTATTTCGGATCGGTGTAGATCCAGTAGGCCCAGTTCCAGTAGTCGTCGCAGGCGATCGACTGGAACGAGCGAAGGTTGTGGAGCGTGTAGGTCGACGCGCCGAGCGTCCACGATCCCGTGTCGCCCATGAAGACGCGCATGCGGTGCGTGATGTCCGTCGCGTCGCTGAAGTCGAGAGCGTATTCGTCCGCGGCGTGCCCGGGTCCGTTGCACACCGGCATCGGCGAGCAGCCGAGGGGCACGTGCGCGACGCCGTACGGCGCGCCGTCGAGGGTGTCGCCGCCGTCGTTGACGGCGAGGAGGAGCGTCCCTGCCGCGCCCTGCGCGTCGCCCGCGGCGCCGTCCGCCGTCATGATCTGGAGGGCCCTCTGGCACTGGCGAAAGAAGCTGACCTTCGCGGTCAGGCGCACGCGCACGTGCGGAAAGCGCGCGAGATCGAGCCCCGAGGCGTGCACCTCGACGCGAAGCGGGGCTGAACAGTCGCCGTCGGACGAGCCGGCGTCCGTGCCCGCGTCCCCGGTCTCGCTGCCGCAGGTGTCGACGACGATCGACGTCGCGTCGCTCGAGGTCACGAGGCCCGTCCAGGTCCGCACGGCAGGCGCACCCGCGTCGGCCGGAGACGCGTTCGCGCACGAGAGCATCCCGCCGTCGGGGAGCTGCAGCGTGACGGTGGCCATCTCGGCGAACGGGATCCGACCGCAGACGCCGCCCGGCTCCGTCGGTGCGTCGTGGACGTCGCCGCCGGCCTCGGGCACTGCTTCGGCCGCCGCGTCCTTGCCGGCGCCGTCCGGCGCGGCGTCGGGCGCGCCGGCCTCGGGGTGCGCGGTCGGGTTGTTGCCGCTGCTCGAGCAGGCGGCCAGCAGCGCGCTGGCGAGCGCCACGAGGACCTTCGTGGCGGGCCTCACGTCTCGAGGCCCGCGCTCGGGCAGAAGGCGGCGAGGGTGCACGTCTCGCACTGCGGTTTGCGCGCGAAGCAGACGCGCCGGCCGTGCCAGATGATCTGGTGCGAGAAGCGGATCCAGCTCTCGTGCGGGACGACCTTCATGAGATCCTGCTCGATGTTCTTCACGTCGGGCGAGCGCGTCAGGCCGAGGCGCATCGCGAGCCGCTGGACGTGGGTGTCGACGACGATGTTCTCGGCGAGACCGAAGGCCGTGCCGAGCACGACGCCCGCCGTCTTGCGCGCCACGCCGGGCAGCTTCACCAGCTCGGCGAGCGTGCGCGGCACCTCGCCGCTGAAGTCCTTCACGAGCATCGTGGCCATGCCCTTGAGGCTCTTCGCCTTGGCGCGGAAGAAGCCCGTCGAGCGGATGAGCGCCTCGAGCTTGGGCAGCGGCGCCTTGGCCATCGCCTCGGGCGTCGGGTACGCCTTGAAGAGGGCCGGCGTCACCATGTTCACCCGGTCGTCGGTGCACTGGGCCGACAGGATCGTCGCGCACACGAGCTGGAAGGGCGACTCGCGGTCGAGCTCGCAGTCGACGTCGGGGTAGAGCTCCTCGAGCCCCTCGAGGAGCGAGCGGACGCGCGCCGGATCGGGCGGCCAGGGCCCGCGCCGCGGCTTGCGCGTCGCCTTCGTCACGAGGCGGGGCTTCACCACGCGCCGGGGCGCCTTCACGACGACGAGCTTCGCTGCGTGGACCGGCATCGATCCGCGTTATAGCATCGCCTCACGTGGACAAACTCGACGACATGGACGAGGAGCTCGCCAAGGCGCGCCAGGCGGACGCCGACGGCGTCGACATCTACAAGTACCGGCGGCGCTTCCGGCTCTTGAAGGCGGTCCTCCTCGGCGCCGCGCTCGCGGGTCTGGTGTCGATCATCATGGCGATGATCGACGGCAAGCGGAACCCGTGCGAGCGCGTGCGCGACTACCTTTGCAAGAAGGATCCCACGAGCATGCAGTGCAAGTCGTACGACGGCATCGTCGACGATTCGGTGCACGAGGCCTCGGCGCAGATGCGCTCCCAGCTCCGCGCCCAGTGCGTCTCGAAGATCGAGCGGCTCAAAGAAGAAGAGAACGTGACGGTGCCCTAGCAGCGGCGCCACGCCATGACGGCCACGACCGCGCTGCTCTTCGGGCTCTTCCTGGCCGTCCTCGTCGGCGTCGCCGTCTGGCACGGGCGCGCCCTCGCCATCGCGGGCGTCGGCCTCGGCGTCATCCTCGCCGTCCGCCTCGCGCTGACGCCATTCTCGCTCGGCGATCACCTCCTGCGTGAGTGGGCGAAGCTCGCTAACCTCTTCGGGCTGCTCGTCGGCTTCGAGCTCCTCGCCGATCACTTCGAGCGCTCCGCCGTCACCGATCGGCTCGCGCGCTGGTTGCCCGACGGGGCGCCCGGCTCCTTCGCGCTGCTCGCGCTCGTGTGGGCGCTGTCCGGCGTCCTCGACAACATCGCCGCGGCGCTCATCGGCGCCACGATCGCGGGCCGCCTCTACGACCGCCGCCTCCACGTCGGCTACCTCGCGGCGCTCGTCGCCGCGGCGAACGCGGGCGGCGCCGGGAGCGTCATCGGCGACACGACGACGACGATGATGTGGATCGACGGCGTCCGCCCCGCCGACGTGCTGAACGCCTACATCGGCTCGGTCGCCGCCGTCGCCATCTTCGGCGCCGTCGCCTCGGTCCAGCAGGCGAGGCACGCGCCGCGCGCCCCGCGGCCCACCGAGGTGCCCGCGATCGACGGGCCGCGCCTCGGCCTCGTCGTCGCCGCGCTGGCCGTCGTCGTGGCCACGAACGTCGCCATCAACCTCTGGGCGCCCGAGCGCGCCGACGCGTTCCCGTGGCTGGCGTTCGCGCTGTGGATCGTGCTCCTGGCCGGCGCCCTCGTGCGGCGTCCGACCTGGAGCATCCTGCCGCGCTCGGCGCGCGGCAGCCTGTTCCTGCTCGCGCTCGTCTTCGCGGCCTCGCTCATGCCCGTCGAGTCCCTGCCGAGCCCCACCTGGCGCACGACGCTGGCGCTCGGCTTCGTGTCGTCTCTGTTCGACAACATCCCGCTCACGAAGATGGCGCTCGAGCAGGGCGGCTACGACGCCGCGCTGCTGGCCTACGCCGTCGGCGTCGGCGGCTCGATGGTGTGGTTCGGGTCATCGGCCGGCGTCGTCGTCTCGGGCGCCTTCCCCGAGGCGCGCTCGATCGGCGGCTGGCTTCGAGCCGGCTGGCACGTCCCGCTCGGCTTCGTCGCCGGCTTCTTCGCGCTGCTCGCCGTACGCGGCTGGCATCCCTGACCTACAGCTCGCCGCGGCCCTCGTCCTGATAGCGTTGGAAGAAGTCGCGGAGCGTGCGCCCCGGCTCGTCGGCGAAGGTCTCGCTGGTCACCTCGAGCTTCGTGACGCGATCGAGGCGGAAGTTGCGGAAGTCGCGTCGCAGCTCGCACCACGCGCCGAGCGACCACGAGGCGCCCCAGTAGAAGACGCCCAGCGGTTGCACGGTGCGCGCCGTCTCGGCCTCGCCGCGGTCGCGGTAGGCGAGGGCCACCTTGCGCCGCGCCTTGATGGCCGCGCGGAGCTCCGAGAGGCCTTCGCTGGTCGCCTTGCGCACGTGAAAGCCCGGCGCGAACAGGGCCGCGTCGGGGATGAGGTCGCGCAGGCGCGGCGGCAGCACGACCTCCACCTTCGAGAGCACGTTGCGCGCCGCGCGCGCGAGCTCGGCGTCGGCCCAGCTCTCGACGATGCGCGCGCCCAGGACGAGGGCCTCGATCTCCGCCTCGTCGAACATCAGCGGCGGAAGATCGAAGCTGCGCGGCAGCGCGTAACCCACGCCCGCCTCGCCCTGGATCGGCACGCCCGAGAGCACGAGATCCTGCACGTCGCGGTAGATCGTGCGCGCCGAGACCTCGAGCTCCCGCGCGAGCGTCGCCGCCGTGACCGGGGCGCGCCCGCGCAGACGCTGGACGATCTGGAACAGGCGATCGGCACGACGCACGCGGGCAGTTTAACGCCGCGAGGTCTGGAAGAGACCGAAGGGCGCGCCGGTCGGGTCGACGAGGACGCTGAAGACGCCCTCGGGGATCTCGACGAGCTCCTGGACGGCGGACGCGCCGAGGCTCTTCGCGCGCGTCGTCGCCACCGCGACGTCGGCCACCTTGACGTAGGGCAGCCACCCCGAGCCGGGGCGCGCAGCCTTGAGCATTCCGCCCGGGAAGCCCTCGCCCGGGTCGATGTCGGTGTAGGTGCCCTGCGGATTCTCGTGGTCCTCCATCTTCCAGTCGAAGAGCTGGCGGTAGAACGACTTCGCGGCCTTCGGATCCTGCGTGTGCAGCTCGGCGTACGTGAACGGGTTCGACATGGTGGTCTCCTGGGTGCGGGCACCGACCGTCGGTGCTTGAGACACCCTGCGCCCCCCCTCCTGACAGCCTCCTGTCAGCAGCCTTCGGGCCGCTATAGAATCGCGTCATGCTGGCGCGCCTCGCTCTCGCCCTCGCGCTGGGCGCGGCGACCGCATGCGGCCGTGCCGCGCTCCTCGACCCCGCGGGCCCCGCGGCGGGAACCGACGGCGGGGCGGCGGGAGCCGCGGGCGCGGGCGGGGCCGATGAAGAGCCGGCGAGCCAGCGTCCCTGCACACCCGGGGCCGACCAGACGTGCAACGACAACCCGGTCATGTCGGCGCTCGCTGGGATGTGCGTCGCGAGGGAAATGCCCGCCGGCACCTCCTACTGCACGTGCGCCGACGGATTCTCGATCAACCCCAGGACGTGGCGGTGCCGTGCGGGTACCGAGTGCGCCGCCAGCGCCACCGATGCGTGGGGCTTCAGCGCGTCCTTCGACACGCAGGACTGCGCGCGTCGCGCGGTGACGAGCTGCTCGAGCCTCGTCGATCGCCCGGTCGAGCAGGCGTTCTTCGCGCTGACGGCCGACCGCGCGTGCCTCCTGCCGGCCTACACGACCCTCCGCCTCGAGCTGCGGGACGGCTGCCCGACGCTGTTCGAGGCCCACACGGACCTGCCGGAGGGGACTCCACTCGATCCGTCGTCGCTCGGGTGCATGGCGGCCCTGCTCGCGGGCGTGCGCTTCGAGTGCTCGACGGGCACCGACTGCGCGCTCATCCACTTCGACCCCGTCGGGCCGATCCCGTGAGCGGCGGCTGGCAGCCGCTCAGACGAAGATCTTGCCCGGGTTGAGCAGGTCTCGCGGGTCCCAGAGGCGCTTGAGGCGCTTCTGCCAGTCGATGACCTCTTGGGACTGCTCCCAGGCCATGTAGCGGGCCTTGGCGATGCCGATGCCGTGCTCGCCGGACAGCGTGCCGCCGAGGTCGAGCGCCGCGCGGAACACGCCGCCCAGCGCGCTCTGGATGCGCGCCGCGACGGCCGGGTCCTTGTGGTTCTCGTCGGTGAGCACGTTGACGTGCAGGTTCCCGTCGCCCGCGTGGCCGAAGGTGGCGGTCGTGAGGCGCTCCTTGGCGGCGACGGCGTCGACGCGCGCGAGCATCTCGGCGATCGCGCCCGGCGGCACGACGATGTCCTCCGACACCTTGAACGCGTGCGCCTCGCGCAGCGCCTTCGAGCAGCCGCGGCGCGCGCCCCAGAGGCGCTCGCGATCGGCGTCGTCGCGCGCGACGATCACCTCGGTCGCGCCCAGGTCCTCGCACAGCCCGCCCGCGCGCAGCAGGCTCGCCTCCATGCCCTCGGGCTCGCCGTCGAGCTCGATGAGCACGAGCGCGCCCGCGCCCTCGGGAAAGGTGAACTTCGCCTTGGGCCGGATATGGTCGATCGTCGCGCGATCGAGCAGCTCGAGCGCGCGCGGCCGGTAACCCTTGCGGATGATGGCGCTGACCGCGCGCCCCGCCGTCATGGCGTCGGGCATGATCGCGACCAGCGTGCCCACGCCCTCGGGCCGCCCCACGAGCTTGACGGTGATCTCCGACGTCACGCCGAACGTGCCCTCGCTGCCGACGAAGAGCGCCGTGAGGTCGTAGCCGGTCACGCCCTTGGGCGTCTTGCGCCCGAGGCGCAGCGTCTCGCCGCCCATCAGCGTCACGACGAGCCCGAGCGTCCAGTCGCGCGTGACGCCGTACTTGAACGCGCGCGGCCCGCCCGCGTTCTCGGCCACGTTGCCGCCCATCGAGCACATCGCCAGGCTCGCCGGGTCGGGCGCGTAGAACATGCTCTGCGCCTCGACGGCCGCCTGCAGGTCGGCGTTGACGACGCCAGGCTCGACGATGGCGATGCGGTCGTCGACGCTGATGTCGATGATGCGCTTCATGCGCTCGGTCGAGAGCACGATCCCGCCCCGCACGGGCAGCGCGCCGCCCGTCATCCCGGTGCCCGTCCCACGCGGCGTCACCGGGATCTTGTGCTCCGCCGCGAGCCGCAGCACGAGCTCGATCTCGGCGCGCGAGTCGCACAGCACGGCCGCGTCGGGCGGGAACACACCGCGCCCCGACTCGTCGCGCGCGTAGGCCTCGAGCTTCTCGGGCGTCCGCAGCACGCGGTCCGGCCCGAGCTCGCGGCTCAGCAGCTCAGCGACATCTACGGCCACTCAGGTCCCCAAAACAAAAAGGCGGAAGCACGCGCGCGTGCCTCCGCCTGGAAAGTCCGAAGTGTCGCGTCCAGGACCAAGCCCGGGCGCGGCGCCTCGTTGAAAATCTCTAGACGCTGAACGACGAGCCGCACCCGCAGGTCGACTTGACGTTCGGGTTGTTGAACTTGAACCCGGCGCCGTGGAGGCCCTCGACGTAGTCGATCTCGGTGCCGACGAGGTACATGAGGCTCATCTCATCGCAGATGAGCTTGACGCCCTTCACGTCGAAGGGGCGGTCCGTCTCCTGGGCCTGGTCGAAGTAGAGGTCGTACGAGAAGCCCGAGCAGCCGCCGCCCTGCACCTTGAGGCGCAGCGCGTAGGTGTCCTCGATGTTCTCCTCGGTGCGAATCTCGCGCACCTTCTCGGCGGCCTTGTCGGACAGGGCGACGAGGGGGGCGTCCTCGGACTGGGGCTGGTTCTGGGTCTCGACAGGTGCGACAGACATCAGGTCTCCTTGTGGGGCAAAGTATAGGCGAAAGGCCTCCGCGAATCCAATGGCGCGCGAGGTCAGAGCCGAGGGGCGGTCCGGCTTGCCGGGCGGCCGCTTCTCAGCAAAGATGCCGGCCGCGGCGAAGGGTGTCACCCGGACGCAACGCCGACATCACAAGATATCCCCGGCAAGGGCCGGTTGCAGGAGCAGACGAACGATGAGCTTCTCGAAGGTACTGAAGGACGTGAAGGCCAAGATCCGCGAGACCGACGTCGAGGCGGTCCGCAAGGTCGTCGACGCGGCCAAGGGCAAGTCGGGCGACGGCAACGGTCACGGCCCCATCCTGATCGACGTCCGCGAGAAGGACGAGTGGCTCGAGGGCAGCATCCCGGGCGCGCGCTGGATCCCCCGCGGCTTCCTCGAGCAGCGGATTGAGGACCAGGTGCCGGAGCGGTCGTCGGAGATCGTCCTCTACTGCGCGGGCGGCACGCGCTCGGCGCTCGCCGCGCGCTCGCTCGAGGAGCTCGGCTACACGAACGTCAAGTCGATGGCGGGCGGGTTCTCGGCGTGGAAGCGCGCCGGCCTCAACTTCGACCGCCCGTTCGTGATGACGCAGGAGCAGTCGATCCGCTACTCGCGCCACACGATGCTGCCCGAGATGGGCGAGGCCGGGCAGATCAAGCTGCTCAAGTCGAAGGTGCTGTGCCTCGGCGCGGGCGGCCTCGGGTCGCCGGCCGGCCTCTACCTCGCGGCGGCGGGTGTCGGCACGATCGGCTTCGTCGACGACGACACCGTCGACTCGTCGAACCTGCAGCGGCAGATCCTTCACGCGCTGGACCGCGTGGGCCTGCCCAAGGTCGAGTCGGCCAAGCAGGGCATCGCCAAGCTCAACCCGGACGTGAAGGTCATCGGCCACCAGACGCGGCTCGACTCGAGCAACGTCATGGACATCATCAAGGACTACGACCTCATCGTCGACGGTGCCGACAACTTCCCGACGCGCTACCTGCTCAACGACGCCGCGCTCAAGCTCGGCAAGCCCATCGTCCACGGCAGCATCTACCGCTTCGAGGGCCAGGTGACGTCGTTCATCCCCGGCAAGGGCTGCTACCGCTGCTCGTTCCCCGAGCCGCCGCCGCCGGACATGGCGCCGTCGTGCCAGGAGGCGGGCGTCCTCGGCGTGCTGTGCGGCGTGATCGGCTCGCTCCAGACGGTCGAGGCCATCAAGATCCTGCTCGGCATCGGCAAGCCGCTGTCGGACCGGACGCTGTTCTTCGACGCCCTCGGCCTCAAGTTCCGCGAGTTCAAGCGCCACCGCGTCGCGAGCTGCCCCACCTGCGGCGAGGGCATCAAGCCCGAGAACATCGAGCTCATCGACTACCAGGCCTTCTGCAACGTCAGGGCGTAGACATCACGTTGACCGCGCGTCCGTAGTGCGCGGCCTCCTGTTGCCCAAGAGCTTGCAGGGCCGCCGAGACAGCCTCGAGGTCCTGCTTCGAGGGCGGCTCGGCGAGCCCCTTGCGGAGGTCACACCCTTCGACCCAGCTCGCGAGAGCCGCCCGGTCGCGTTCGTAGTCGTCGACGACGGTGACGTGCACACTGTTGCCCGTGTCCTTCCACTGGAAGTTCAACCAAGGGAGGCTCGGCGCGCCGCTGCTGATCTCGACGACGATCGTCCCCACGTAGACGCAGCGATCGTCCGTCGGCGGGAGCTTGAGCATCACCGGTAGGATGAACCCGTAGTTTGCGATGAAGGGTCTCCAGGTGGAGACCCTGATCGCTGCGAAGTAGACGGGTTGTCGCTTGGCCCGGAAGGTGAAGACGCCGCCTCGCCCGTCGAATTTGAACCGCAGCGGGTCGACGACGACCGTCGCACCGCGAGCATCGACCTTCGTCACCCGCGACCGCTGCTCCTCGTGGGGCTCTTGGACGAGGCGAAAGTCGTAAGTGAACCTCGGCGCCGACCCTTTGATTAACCCGGGCAAGAGCTTCTCGAGGTCGGCCGGGACGTAGCGAATCTGGCCGATGATGACGCGCTCGTCGGGGGGAACGGTCGCGACGTTCGTTGCGACGGGGAAGAGGATGGGGGGCGAGGTGCACCCCGCGGCCAAGAGGGCGAGCACCGGAAGTCGAGAGGTCACGGCCGCAGGATCGCATATCTCGATGGGGCGGAGATCCGCCGGAGAGGTGGTGCGTTCTGGAGGGACCGAGGAGGTTCCCATGAAGCTCTACCAGCTCGCAGGCTCGTTCTTCGTTCTCGTCAGCGCGATGTTCGCCGCGCCCGCCCAGGCCGATGGGCCCTACGCGGCCATCCCGCCCAGCAAGAGCGGCGGGCCGCCTTCGGGCGTATCGCTGCGGATCGTCAAGTACGACGGCGCCACCAACGGCGTGCTCGAGGTGGAGGTCAAGAACACGCGCGCCGAGACGACGCAGTTCTCGGCGCGCGGGCTCTACTTCGTCCCGCAGGGGAACGCGGACGAGGCGCCGCAGCGGCTCGGCGCCGTCGGCCCGTTCAGCGTGAAGACGGAGCGCGGGTGGGAGCGCCGCGAGTCGCTGCCGCTGGCGCCGGGGGCGAAGGCCACGTTGAAGCTCGACGTGTACTGCATCGACTCGCACCGCGGCAGCCCGAGCTCGTCGACCAGCTTCCGTGTCGCGAAGGACCGCGTGCCCGAGGCGCTCTCGAACGACATCGCGCGCGACGCCGAGGGCGCGGCGCGGGGCTACGGCGGCGTGTCGGCGCCGGCGGCGAAGGGCGCCGTGCAGTCGCAGGTCTGGAAGAACCGCGACAAGAAGTGGCTCAAGCTCGACGGCGAGGGCGCCCAGGAAGCGGCCAAGGCGCGTTAGCGGGACTAGCGCGAGTTGCTCAAGAACTGCCAGACGACCATGAAGACGAGGATGAGCGCGAACCACACGATCAGGATCTTGCTCGCGTTGCCGCCGCGCTTGGCCTTGACGTTCGCCGCGAGCAGCGCGCTGACGCGCGCGAGGTCCGCGGGCGAGAACGCGCGCTTCGGGACGACGTTCGCGACGCCAGGCGAGTGATAGACCAGGAAGGCCGCCTTGCCTTCGCGGTACTCGGCGATCGAGCGGTAAGCGGACGTTGTCGTCGAGCCGGCGGTCCGGAACGTCACGCCTTCGCCGTCGAAGCGGAAGGAAGCGCGACGGTCGCCGCCCTTCGCCAGGGCCTCGAGCAGCTTCCGGGCCCGGAGGTTCGGCGTCACGAAGAGCGCGGCGACGAGCACGGCGCCGCAGAGCAGGGGGCCGAACAGGTCCTGCAAGTGGGCGTGGCCCATGAAGGCGAGGGTCCCGTACGAGAAGGCCAGGATCGCCGCGATCCCGAAGCGCGCGCGGAGGAGCCACGACGTGTCGAGGATGGCCGCGTGCAGATCGCGCTCCTCGAGCTCGAGATCCCCCGTGACCACCTCAGTCTCGTCGTTCATGCGGCGAAGTATAGGCGACGTTCACGGTGCGCGTCGGGTAGGCGAGGGCGGCGCCCGCGCCCTCGACGACCTGCATGAAGCCGAGCAGGACCTCCTGGCGGATGGCCTGGAACTCGGGCCAGTCGCGCGTGTCGAACCAGGCCTCGACGGCGACGTCGAGCGACGACGCGGCGAGCGCCGAGAAGCGCACGGACATGCCGTCGCGCCAGAGCTTGGGCTGCGCGCGCAGCGTCTCCTCGAGGCCGGCGAGCACGCGGGTCATCTGCTCGCGCGTCGTCGCGTACGTGAGGCTGAGCGTGCACGCGAGGCGCATGCGATCGCGCGCGGCGTACGTCTCGGTGCGCATCTCGGCGAGCTTGCCGTTGGGGATGGCCACGAGCGTGCGGTCCTGCGTCCGGATGCGCGTCGAGCGCAGGCCGACGCTCTCCACGGTGCCCTGCACGTCGTCGATCTTCACGAAGTCGCCCTCGCGGAAGGGCTGGTCGACGGCCAGCGCGAAGGCGCCGAACACGTGCTCCAGCGTCTTCTGCGCGCCGAGCGCGAGGGCGAGGCCGCCGATGCCGAGGCCCGCGATGAGGCTGCCCACGGGGTAGCCGGCCAGCGACAGGAGCGCGACCACCTGGACGATGACGACGCCGATCTTCAGCGCCCGCGCGGCGAGCCCGATGAACGACTTCGAGGCGAGGCGCTTGGTCGCCCAGGGCGACGACGAGATCAGGTGGTCGGCGACGTCGATCGAGCGGAGGAGCACCCAGAACAAGGCCGCCACGAAGCAGGCCTGGAGGACGCGGCGCGCGGTCGCCTCGGCCGAGGGCGCGAGGTCGAGGGCCGACAGGCCGACGTGCGCGCCCGCGAGCGCGAACCCGACCGCGAGCGGCCCGCGGAGGCGCGCGACGAACTGATCGTCGAACGCGTGCGCCTTCCGCGCGACCCGCCG
>Ga0265314_10003500_pt1 | contig 15154 bp, 6 predicted proteins | sample 4126metaG_FD_203106 | JGI IMG/M metagenome (GOLD analysis project Ga0265314, IMG submission 203106) | Rhizosphere microbial communities from Carex aquatilis grown in University of Washington, Seatle, WA, United States - 4-1-26 metaG | ecosystem: Host-associated > Plants > Roots > Rhizosphere >... | reverse complement strand
GTTTTAAGGCAGGCGGCGTTGACGGTGGTGGCGATTTTGCCGCTGTATGTGAACTGGCAGTTGGCGAAGGATCAGTTTGGCATTCGCATCGGAGCGAATCTGTACGAATCGCTGCTGACGGACGTGGAGATTCTCGCGCGGTATCTGGGGATTCTGATCTGGCCGCCGAATTCGTCGCCGTATTACGAATTGCTGCCGATTACTTCGCCATTCAGTGCGCGGTTCGCGATTGCGGCGCTGGAATTTTTCGGTCCGGTGCTGCTGACGGTGTGGCTGCCGACGACAAACATCGGACGGCGGCGCGCGATCTTTGGCTGGCTGTGGTTTCTGGGTTCGATGAGTCTGGCGCTGAATTTGGCGTCGCAGCCGGAGTTCATGCACGACCGGTACATGTATTTTTCCATTCCGGGTGTGGCGCTGGCCGTTGTAATTGCGCTGCAGGGGTTGGCCGAACGCGCGAAGGTGAAACCCTCGCGCGGAATGCAGGCGAGCGCGACCGGATTGCTGTGCGTTGCGCTGGCGTTGGGAGCGTTGCAGATTGGATTCGATTGGGGCAGCGAGATTCTGACATTTAAGCGCTCGGCGCGCGTGCAGCCGGGCTCATCTTCGTCGCACGGCTATCTCGCCAACGCGCTGGGCGTCGCGGCGAATGTGATGGAGAATCAGACGGGCGATCGCGAGCATGCTCGCGAACGTCGTGAAGAGGCGCTCGAACATTTTAAAGCGGCGTGTGCGGCGCCGGATATTCAGTACAACCTGCGCCGCGTACTTTTCTGGACCGGCCAGGCCTTGATGCTGCAAAATCTAGGACGGCCGGATGAAGCGCGCGCGGTTTTGCAGCAACTTTATGTTACCGCGAAGGAACGTCCATGGGACACGGCCGGCGACCGCTCGAACATGATGAAGGCGGCGGGATTGATGAATTCGCTGCGGCGGTGATTGGAAATAGTTGAGTCACTTTCAGTGCGACAAACGGAGAATTTTAGCGAAGTCCTAAAAAAATTATGATCAGGCCCGGACAATAGTATTGAATGGCCTGACATGTAGAGTCGTCAAGGGTGTGAGCGAAGAGAGCGGGCCAAATGCCGCGCTCGCCTGAATTTGGAAGCAAAAATTCGTCACGTTACGTCTAAAAAATAGGTGAAACGTGTCGAAAACATCAAAAATTGAATAATGCACCATGTTTTCGTTTATGACAATCTGGTGCTGGAAAGTCAGGAAAGAGCAGTTAGAGTTTTTGGTGACCTGAGTCAGTGACACGTGTTCGAAGGGTACTCGTGTACCTGTGAACCCGGTTTGAGGCTTCGCACTGTGCCTGCACAAATGGCCTCGAAGACCAAGCACACTCGCTCAGCGAGCGGCGAAATAATGCCGCGCAAGATGCGCGATATCGAGGACGATACTCTGGCGCGCGAACCGGCTTCTTCCAAGAGTGACGGAAAAACGAAGAGCCCGGTTCCTCCGGCGCCTCCGACCCCGCTCGCCACGACCAGTAAAAAGAATTCGGGCATCATGCCCAAGCCGCCAGCCAAGCCGGCTGAAATCATTCCGACCGTTGACGAATTGCAAGATGTCGAGTCCATGTCCGATGAGGACTTGATGAAGCTGTGCCAGGAAGGCGACGAGGGCGCGTTCGAGGTGCTGTTCAAGCGCTACGAAGGCCAGGCCCTCTCCTTTATACATCGACTGATCGGCGACCAGAGCCGCACCGAGGCGCTGGGCCAGGAAGCGTTCCTGCGCATTTTTAAAGACGCCAAGAGCTACCAGTATCCGCGCAGTTTCACGACGTGGTTTTACACGATCGTGCGCAATCTCTGCAAAAACGAGCTGCGCTGGAGATCGCGGCACCCAACCGTATCGATCGAAGAGAGCGTCGATCATTCGGATCACGGCGGCTCGGACCATTCGGCCCGCATCGGTGATTTTCTGAAATCGGAGAGCACCGATCCGCTCGACGGCATGGTCAGCCGCGAGATGAACCAGAAACTTGAAGCGGCGCTGGCATCGCTGCCGGAACTCGAACGCGAAATCCTGATCCTGAATCGCTTCCAAGGCCTGAAGTACCGCGAGATTTCGGAAGTCGTCGGCGTGCCCATCAGCACCGTTCGCGCGCGCATTTACTCGGCGCTGGAACGGTTGCGGAAGTCGATCAAAGAGTATCTCTAAAGAGTTTTCGACGCTGAGACTTCTGATCTGCGCGCTGTTGCGCGCAGATTTTATTTCATCGGACTGAACAGAAATCAGACTTCGTCGAGCGGCTTGGTGGCGTCGCCAAACTTTGGCATGTGGACGTTCATCTTGTCCATCATCGACAAATACAGGCGGCACATCTGGCGTTCGGGCTTGTTGGCGTAGTCGAGAACGCGACCGGCTTTGATACGGCCGCCACCGCCGCCGAGCATGACGACCGGCAATCGTCCGGCGTCGTGATTGCCGTTATGCATGCTGGAGCAGTACATCATCATCGTGTTGTCGAGCAGCGTGCGCGGGCCTTCCTGGATCGCGTCGAGTTTTCGCGCGATGTAGGCGACCTGTTCGACGAAGAACTGATTCACCTTCAGCCAGTCGGCGCTGTCGGAGTGCGACAGGAGGTGGTGGATCATGTAATCGACGCCGAGATTCGGGAAGCGCAGTGACGAGTGGTCGTTGTTCAGCTTCAGCGTGGTGATACGCGTTGTGTCCGTCTGGAAGCCGAGCACGAGAATGTCGCACATCAGCTTCATGTGATCGGCGATGTTCTGCGGAATACCATCGGCGGGGCGCGCCATGTTGGGCTTGTCGAGCGTCGGGCGCCAGCCTTGCAGTTCGCCCTTCTTGCCGGCGTTTTCGATGCGCGTTTCAACGTCGCGGACGGAGTCGAGGTATTCGTCGAGCTTGCGCTTGTCGTTGGTGCTGATGTTGCGGCGCAGATCGGTGGCATCGCTGAGGACCGCGTCGAGGACGCTCTTGTCGCCCTTCTGTACTTCGTCTTTGAACAAACGGTCGAAGGCGAGGGCGGGGTAGACTTCGAGCGGCGTCGGCGTCGTGGGGGAACTCCACGAAATGTGCGAGCTGTAGAGCATTGAATAATTTTTGTGGACCGACGGATTCGATTTCTCGCAGCCAAGGACGAGGCTGGGCACTTTCGTCGAGGTGCCGTATTTCTGCGCCATCAACTGATCGATGCTGGTGCCTGAACGAATTTCGCCGCCGGACGCGAGCGGTGCGCCGGAGAGCAGATTGCCGGTCTGCGAACTGTGAATATTGCCCTTCAGCGCTTCGGCATTGAAGAGGCCGTTAACGAGAATCATCTTTTCGCGGAAGTCCGAGAGCGGAGTCAGCACTTTGCCGAGCTCCATCGTTTTGCCTTCGCCCTTGGCCCACCATTCTTTGCTGTGGAAACCGTTGCCGGAGAAGAGCACGGCCAGGCGCACGGGCGCTTCGCTCGCCTTGGTGTTGCCGGCGGGTTCATCGCCCCAGACGGGCAGCGATTCGAGCCACGGCAGCGCCATGCTGACGCCAAGTCCGCGCAACATCGCGCGCCGGGAAAAATGATGTGTGCTCATGGCTGAAGTTCCTCGCTTAGTCTTCGATCTCTGACTTGACGGCACGGATTTTTTTGAACTGGGAGCTTTGCACGATCTTATCGATGACTACACCGATGCGGTAGTCGTTTGTTTTCAACTGCGCCTGCATCTCGGTTAGCAGCGATTCGTCGGACAACTGCACCGCGCGGCCGAGCGAATAGCCGAGCAGCTTTTTGCAGAACTGGCGCAGAAACGCATCGCGCTTGGTGGTGAGCAGGTACTGGCGCAGGCCGTTGATGCCCTCGAACTGCGCGCCATCTAGCGTCTTCGCATGCGTGTCGATGGCGAGATCGCCGTCCTTGTCGCGGTAGCGGCCGATCGCGTCGAAGGATTCGAGCGAGAATCCGTAGTTGTCGATGCGCGAGTGGCACCCGGCACAGCGCGCGTCGGAGGTGTGTTTCTCGATCATCTGGCGCACCGTCATTTTCTCCACGGCTTCTTCGGGAAGCTGCGGCACGTCTTTGGGAGGGCGGGGCAGCTTGTCGCCGAGCAGCGCTTCGGCCACCCAGTTTCCGCGCAGGATCGGGCTGGTGCGCGAAGCGCCGGACTGCTTCGCGAGCGTCGTGGCCTGACCGAGGATGCCGCCGCGCGCGAATTTCTTCACGCCGTCGACGCGGCGCCATTCCGCGCCGTTGACGTTCGGAATGCCGTAGTGCTTGGCGAGCGCGTCGTTCAGGAACGTGTAATCGGCATCGAGAATATTGAGCACCGATTCGTCGTTCTCGAAGAAATTCTCGAAGAAGCGGATCGATTCTTCGTACATGGCGCCGCGCAGCGCGACGAACGTCGGGAAATGGCGGTCGCTTTTTTCGCCGAGCTCGTCGAAGCCGTGGATATGCAGCCACGAGCAGCCGAATTCGGTCGCCATTCGGCGCATACGAGGATCGCGCAACATGCGCTTGGTCTGCGCGGAGAGCACCTCGGGATTGTGCAGCGTTCCAGCCGCGGCGGTGGCGCGCAGTTCATCGTCGGGCATCGACGACCAGAGGAAATAGCTCAGGCGGTTGGCGAGTTCAAAATCGCTGACCGGGCCGGAATCTTTCCCGGCCACGGGTTTCTCCGCGCGATACAAGAACGCTGGCGCGACGAGGATGCGCGCGATCGTCAGTTTGATCGCTTCTTCGTGCGACAATTCCTGTTCGCGCAGCTTGCGGTAGAACGTGCGGAGTTCAGTGCCTTCTGCCTCGGTGAGCGGCCGGCGGTACGCGCGGTCGGCGAGTTTCACCAAGGCGTCGATGTGGCGCGGCTGTGTGTTGACGAGTAGCTGCTGGAAATCTGCGGCGCCCTTTTTGATCGGCTCGCGCAGCGGTTCGAGCACCTTCGGATCGCCGTCCTGTGTGGAGAACTGCCAGATCTGCTCAAAGGCGTCGACGAGCGTCAGCGCGTCCTGCGCAACGAAATGCATTTCGCTCCAGAGTTTGTCGAGCTTCGCCTTTTCCGCATCATTGAGCATCAACCGCGAAAGCTGGTCGTCCTGGCGATAGAAAAGAATGAGCGTGACGACTTCGTCGACGGGAACGATCTTCGAGTAGCACAGCGCGGCGGGGAAAACCTGGCGGAAATCGTCGAAGCCGGCTTCGATGCGTTTGCGCGCGGCGCTGCCGTCGTTGACCAGAATCGGCGAGGAATAAACGAGAGGTTTGTCGGCCTCGGTCCAGGTGCCGCGCGGGCCGCCAGCGGCAGCGTTGCCGGCGACAAGGCCCATCGCGCCTTCCGGCTTCGTGGTGAGCGCCTGCAATTGAACGCTGCCCTCGGCCGCATCTTTATCGAGCGTCCCGGTCGCGACGAGTTCGCAGCCGTTGGCGAGTTCCGCGGGCAGGCGGATCTCGATGACCGACGGCGCGCGCACGCACAAACTCGTGGCATCGCGTGCGTCGCCTTTCGGATTTTTGCCGAAGAGAGCGGGGTCGACGCCGTACGCGATTTTGGATGCGTCAAAGGGCGCCTTTCCAGACGCTTTCATGCCGGCCATCAGCGGACCGCCGAGCGACGTCACCTGGCGGAAAAGCAGCGCGTCTGGATTGTCTTTGCCTTCGGGCGCGCCGGTGGCGAGAAGTTTCTGGATATCCACGGCGATTTTGGATTTTTCGTCAGCGTTCGGCGCGGCCTGCCATTTTGCCAGCAGCGATCCAGCCGGAACGTTGGCGACGGCCGGAGCGGCGCTGCCAACGGGTTCGCTGTAAAAATGCCAGACGTCCTTGTTGCCCAGATGGTCGGCGTGCGGGTTGCCAGCGGCGATGTCGGGCGAAATATCTTCGATGAGACTCCACTTTGCGGGCTTGTCGCCTTCGCTGGTGAGGGCGAGTTCGACGGCGGTCAGATCGCAACTGTGATCGCCATTGCGCGGATCGATCAGCAGCGACACCAGGTCGCCCGGCCGAATTGCGATATTTTTGATCGGTCCGAATTTCTTTTCCTTATTATCGGTGATTTCACCGCCAGCGAGTTTCTGGCGCGTGACGCCGCGGCGCAGCTCGACGGACCAAATGATGCCATTGCCGCATTCGGGATGCGCGCGCATGACGCTGCCGTCGATCGTAAATGTCGCAGCGACGGGACTCTGCCAGCCGACCGCGGCCTGCAATTTCGGCGACGGATGTACAGCGACGCTGTGCGGCTTCATGTTGCCCGGAATGCGCACGGCTTTGTCAGACGAATTCGCGACGATGTTTGGCGTTTCACCTTTGCCCCAGCCCTTGATGAACTCGAAATTCGACGCGTTGCTGATCACCGGTCCGAGGTGGTTTTCGACCTTCGTCGGACCACCGGCGCTGACGCCGAGATAGGTGACCCAGGCTTGCAGAATGTCGGCATCGACGCCGTGCTTCTGCGCAATGGCTGCGATATCGACGTTGCCGTTTGCAGCTGCGGCTTCAGCGGCCGCGTCGAGTGCTTTCGCGGCTGAGGCGATGACGCGATCGCGGCGCGCGGCCTGTTCGGCGCAAATGTCGCGGACATCTTTCAGTGAAATCGCGGGGCGGCCGGACGCGACGAGTTTCGCGTCCTTCCATTCGACCAGATCGTTTTCGTTGCCATCGCCCGCATCTCCGGCGACGAGGTAAACGACGACGTCTTTGCCGTCGGCGGACGCCGGCAGCTTCAGCTTGACGTCCTGTCTCGCGGCGAGCGGCGTCGCCGGCTCCATCCAGGCTTTCGGGCCGTTGAGCTTGCCGATATGGCCGACAGTGTTGAATTTCCAGAGAGCTTTCTGCCACTCGCCGATTTCGTTGGCGATCGCGGCGGCTTCTTCGGGTTTCGCCGTGTGCCAGCGTGCGCGGACGCGATCGAGGAGCGGCGAGGGTTCCTTGGAGGCGAGCGTCTTGTACAAGATTCCCATGTACTTCGCATTCAGGCCGGACTCTTGCGCAAGCGCATCGGTCGTCTTCGCGCCGGCTTCGAGCGCAGCGCGCTCCTTTAAGAGAGCGTGGAAATACTTTTCGAGCGGGATCTTTCCGCCGCCGTCGGTTTCGAGCACGATTCCCTGTTGCGTGTTCTTAATCGCGGCGCGCGGCTCGGTGAAATTCTTGTAGAACTGGCGGATTTCGGCGAGCGATTCTTCCGTGCGGTCGCGGCGCGTGGTTTTGGACGAAAAACGAATGCCGTCGGGCAGAAGCACCGCGTGATTGGCAATGTCCTTCGCTGCATCGAGGTATTTTGTGAACAGCGTCGGCGACATCACCAGCGCCTGGCCGGTGTTGGTGAAGCCTTCGCCCGCGGCGCCGTCGACGGGGAATTCGCGCGCGGGATCGAGCGACTCGACGCCGGTCAAATCACGGATCGTATAGGTGTATTCGGCGTTCGAGAGCCGGCGCAGCACAACCGGGCCGGGATCGCCGGCGTGTTGCATACCGATGGAGTGCAGCGTGTCGCGCACCCAGCTGGCGAGCTGTTCCTTCTGCGCGGCGGACGGTTGTTTCGGTTCCTTAGCCGGCGGCATTTCGTTGATCGCGAGCTGTTCGGCCACGGCCTGCCAGATTTTCGGCTGCTTGCGGATCGATTCGGTCGTCGAGAACTGCTGCAGGTCGACGTCGCCTTTGTGCTTTTCAGTCGAATGGCATTTAAAGCAGAATTCGCTCATTAACGGTTGGATCGATTGCGTGAAAACCGGGTCCTTGTCGGCGGCACGCAGCGTTGCGCTTGCGGCCACCAGAAAAACCGCAACGAGAAATCGTTGGCTAAGCATTGGCTTCAAATCTCCCGTTGATCTCGGCAGCCGGCAGCCAATCGCGCCAGCCTTGGATATGCTGCTTGCACATGCGTTCCACCGCCGCCGGCGATTCGGTCTGGATGCAGGCCAGTGTTTTGGAGTGCGCGTCCACCGTCATCTGCCGCGTCGCTTTTGTCCGCGCCTGCAGCGCGCTGTGCATGCGCGCGAGCCACAATTCCATTTCGGAGCGCAGCGAGCGCCAGATCTTCACCATGCGTGTCTGGCCCGATGCTTCCATGATGAGCTGGTGAAAATCGAGATCGAGATGCGTGACGTCGAGCAGCGTTTTGGCGCGGGAGGTCGCGTCGATGTTCATGGCGAGCTGATGCGAATTCGCGCGCAGGATTGGAGCGGCGAGCCGTGCTGCGGGCGGCTCAAGCGAAAGTCGCAGCAGGAACAATTCTTCAAAATCGTGCGGAACCAGCGCCTTGACATATGCGCGGCCGGTGGGGCTGAACTCGACCAGACCTTCGCGCTCGAGCGTGAACAATGCTTCGCGCACCGGGACGCGGCTGACACCCAGCTGGCGTGCAACGGCCGCTTCGGCCAGCAGCGTGCCGGCCTCGAGCGTGCCCTGCGTAATATCTTTGCGCAGCTTGCGAACGGTGTCGTCGGACCGGCTTTGCTGCAGCACGCTTGTTTGCATTTCGGTATACCCTTTATCAAACGGTATACCGTTCAATACACCGGGCGCAAGCCAGAATCAGGCTCTGCTGTAAAAAAAGTTTTCGGCATCAATGTTATTTCGGCTCGGATCGCTTCGGTTTAGCATGCCGTGAGTACGGCGAGGAACCCACCATGCCCAATTGTCCTGAGTGCAGCACGCCCGATGCTTACGTCGGTTTCATGGTCGTCGAATGCCTGAATCCGCAGTGCAGGCATTACGTGCTGGCTCACGGTTCAAGCAGCCAGAGCAACCAGGCCTACGTCGCGGCCAGTCCGCTTCCGCCCGAAACACAGGAAGTGGTCGATGACTTCATGGCCAATGATTTTCCCGGCGAAGTGGCATCGATCCAAGGCGCCGTGGGCAAGCCAATCCCGGTCACGATGGATTTCCGCAATGTCGGCGGCGACGTTAAAGCCGTTCGCCTGCTGATCCGCGTGCTTCGACGCGTGCGTTCGACGCTTTGCCTGCGATCTGGACAATATAAGGAGCAGTTGCAGGCGGGAATTCAGCGCGTCGCGATCCGGCATACGGGACCGAACGAGCGGAAATCGTGCACGCTGGCCAACGGCGTGCTCGACATGATCGTCTGCGTCGACGACCACAAAACGCACGCCGGACCGAATGGAACAATGGAATACAACGAGGACGACGTCGACCTGATGGTCGCGGACGCGCTCGATCTGGAACTTGGCCCGGCGATCCGGCGGCTGCAGGAATGGCTGCTCGGCTGCATCGCGGAAGCGAACGAAGCGTTGCGTCTGCAAATCAAACTGGATGTGGATTGGAGGAGTTTCACCTCGAATCCGGACAACCGGATCAATCTGCAAGTCATCGGCAGCCTCGAAACGGAATTTCACCGCCACATCCTTTACTGGTTGAGCAGCCACGCCGCGAACGACAAGGAATTCCGCAAGCAACTCAAGAAAGTGCTGCATTCGGTGCGGCTCGAACACGTATCCAGCGCCGCGCAACGCGAATTGTTTGTCGATGGAACGACAATCGTTTACCGGCTGTGTCTCACTGAGGACAACGGCGCGTGGGGCTACGAATTGGGCGACGTTCTGATGGCGGCCGTGATGAGCGTGCAGCCGCCGCCGACGCCCGACGATGTGAAGTTGTGGATGGAAGAGCAGGGCGCGGCGATGCGGCAGCGCATCGCGGCCATTTCCGATCCGGCGGCGCGCGCGGTGCTCGAAACGTTTTTGGCGCGCGATCTGCCGGCGGCAGCGCTGCGCATTCAGACGACGGTTGATTACCCGGTGGCGCTCGGATTGGATTGGGAGTATCTCGGCGGCCACCCGGCAATCGTTCAACATGTAATTCCGCGCGTGCTCAATCGCGTCTGCGGCGCGCTGGCGATCGTCGCGAAGAACGAAGCGCACGAGTTGCTGCTGCAAGAAGGGTCGCTCGAACACATCGCCATTTCATTCACGCGTGATCCGGCAACGAAAGCGTGCGCGTTCGATGCGCCGGTGTTGAAGCTGACGGTGTGCGTCGAACAGCCGGGCGCGGGTTGTTTCGATGAAAATGAGATGGCGAGCGTGCTGAACGCGAAGCTCGCCGTCGAATCACGGCTCGATGAAATCAAGGAGAAGGTGCCGAAGACGGCGGAGTGGCTTTGCGAAACGCTCGGGACGTGGATCGATTTCGATGTGGAGTGGGACGGATTTCTGGCACCCACGGAATCGGGAAAATTGCAGCTCACGCTGATGGAACTCGGCAACGTGGGGCTCGATTGGGTGTACTACGCGCTGACGGGACAGTGCGAGGAATCGCCGGACTTCAAAGCGAAGCTTTTCGATCGCGTGCGCGCGATCCGCTACATTCACGCTCCGAATCCAAAGGCGAAAAGCATCACCGCGGAAGGGTCGACGCTGGTGTATCGCCTGTTTCTGCACGACGGTTACGACGGACGTTTCATCATCGATCATCTCAAAGAGATTTTTGAAGAAGTCGTTGAAACGATGGCGCCGGGTGCGCCGCCTTCGCAGAAAGTGATCGAGGAACTCGATCGCTGCGAACAAAATGTGGTTCCGGCGATGCGGTCGAAGATTGCCAAGGTTCTGGGCGTCGATGTCGCGATAAAAATCGATCGCGCGAGCGTCGGAAACAATCTGGGCGTCGCGCGCCGGCTTGGCGCGGCGGGGCTCAAGTCTGTGCTCGACGCCATCGTCGATGTGGCGCGCGACAAAAACGTGCGCAAGCGGTTGGCGGGTGCGCTGAAAGCCATCACCGTTCGATCTGCCGATAAGAGGGAAGGGAATCGCTGCCTGTTCAGGGAGGGCGAATTACTGGCCGAGACGTGCCTTGACGCGAACGGCTCGAATGCGCTTTCCGAGAGCGATATTTACAACACGCTGAAGGAGAGCCTGGCGGAACCGGAGCCCGATGATGTGGCCTGCGACGAACGCGGCGCAAGTCAGGACTATTCGGACCGCGATCCAGAAGACTCGGACGACGACAGCGGTGATGCGGACGATGGTGCTCAGATGTCGCAGGCGATGATCGACGCGTTCCGGCAACTTCGCGAGCAGGGACTCGACAAAATAGTCGACATGTACAACCAGATGTACAGCACGTCGGTGGTACTCGACGGAGATTGGGACGCGTTTGAAGACGCGCTGAATTCGCCGGACGCGAAGGACGTTCAACAATGCGTTTTCACCACGCCGCAGATGTTTCTGGCCGCGATTCTGCAACTGTCGATGCTGAATCCGCCACTTGGCCAGCGCATGAAAGGCGCACTTAAAGTAATTCGCTTTGCCTGCGCGCGGCCGAAGCAGGCGAAGGAAATCCGGCTTGAGAACGGCGTTTTGACCTGCCGGATGAAAGTGGAAGACGGGACCGCGGGCGGCTTCGACCAGAACGAACTGCTGGCCGGATTGCAGAACGCGCTGGCGGCAGTGCCGTAATTTTTTGATCGGCGAAAAGTGTATCCTCGTCGCGGCAAGTAAACACTTTTCTACGCCTGCGCTCGAAGTCAATTCTTAACTCGTTACGAGCTCGGTCATTAATGTTAGACAAATATTGGCATGCGAATTGTTCGATGCGCGTGCGACTCCTTGGAAAGCCAACTATGTTGCAGCGCCGCACCTGTGTAGTGGTCCTGACAAGTCTGCTGCTCGCGCCGGTTCTTTTCGCCGGCGAATCGAACGACAATCCGCTCGAATTTGCGCTGCGAAAATTGCAGCCGGCGCCGGGATTGAAGGTCGATTTGTTCGCGGCCGAGCCGGACGTGGTCAATCCCGTCGGCATGTGTGTCGACGATCGCGGCCGCGTCTTTCTTGCTGAAACGCGGCGTTACAACACGGCGGCGCTGTATGTCAAGCAGCACAGCCACTGGTATTACGAAGATCTCGCCTGTCGCGTCGTTGACGATCGTCTCGCCATGGCGAAAAAATTTATGGGCGATCAATACAGCAAATTGACGGAGCAGTCGGAAGTGATCCGGCTGCTCGAAGATCGCGGCGGCGTTGGACACGCCGACCGCGCGACAATTTTCTCCGAAGGCTTCAACGATGCGGCGGACGGAGTGGCTTCGGGCATCATCGCGCGCGGGGATGAAGTGTGGATGACGAGCGTGCCGAAGCTATGGCATTTGCGCGACAAAGACGGAGATGGCCGCGCCGACGAGCGTAAAATTCTGCAAGACGGTTACGGCGTGCGGTTCGGCAACAGCGGGCACGACCTGCACGGGCTGGTCTGGGGTCCGGACGGGAAATTGTATTTCAGCATGGGCGATCGCGGGCTGCATATTGAGACGGAGGGCCACACGTTCGCCTATCCCGACACCGGATGCGTGCTGCGCTGCAATCCGGATGGTTCAAATTTTGAAGTGTACGCGTACGGATTGCGCAATCCGCAGGGACTCGCGTTCGACGATTACGGAAATTTGTTCAGCGGCGACAACAACGCCGACGTCGGCGATGATGCGCGCTGGGTTCACGTGCTTGAGGGCGGCGACAGCGGCTGGCGAACGGGCTATCAGTACGCGACCGATCCGTGGGCGCAGGAACCGATTCTCGTCAACCAGCCACTCACGGTTTCGCGCGGTTCGCCGTGGATGGCCGAGGACATCTGGAAAGGAAAGCCGGCGTACGTGGTTCCGCCGGCGGATTTTGTCGCCAAGGGTCCGTGCGGATTGACGAGCTACCCCGGAACTGGTTTGCCTGAACGCTACAACGGCCACTTTTTCCTGTGTGATTTTCCGGGCGGCGTGCATTCGTTCGGCATGAAGCCCAAAGGCGCGTCGTACGAAATTGTTGACCTGCACAAATTCGTGTGGGAGTGCTGGCCGACGGACGCGAAATTCGGCCCGGACGGACGCCTTTATATCTGCGATTGGGTTCAGGGATTTCCGATGACCGGACGCGGGCGTGTGTTTCGCGCGTTTGATCCGAATTTGAGCGGCGATGCGGCGGTGATCGAGACGAAGCAGCTATTGAAAGATGGAACGAGCGCGCGGTCCGTCGATGAACTCGGCCGGCTACTCGCAAACCGCGACCGGCGCGTGCGGCAGAACGCGCAATTCGAGTTGGCTCGGCGCGGCGAAAGTGCGACGCTTGAAACAGTCGCGCGCGAAGGAAAAACAACGCTCGCGCGCATCCATGCGATCTGGGGACTGGGTCAGACAGGCCGCACCGCGCCGGTGTTGCCGTTGCTACGAGATGGCGATGCGGAAGTGCGCACGCAGGCGTGCCGCGTGATCGGCGAGGCGCGCGTCAAGGAAGCACTCGATCCGCTGGTGGAACTCTTGAAAGATGCACAGCCGCGCGTGCGGATGTACGCAGCGCTGGCTCTCGGAAAGATCGGACGCAAAGAAGCGCTCGCTCCGTTGTTGGCGATGTTTCGCGAGAATCGAGACATCGACGGCTTTTTGCGGCACGCAGGCGTGATGGGCCTTGTCGGAAGCGGCGATGTCGAAGGTTTGCTGAGCGCTGCGCGGGATTCGTCGAGCAGCGTGCGCATGGCGGTGCTGCTGGCGTTGCGCCGGTTGCAGCGCGAGGAGACTAAGAGTTTTCTGGCCGATTCGGAACCGGAAATTGTGGTTGAAGCGGCGCGCGCGATCAACGATGTGCCGATTGCCGGCGCGATGAACGCGCTTGCGGAGCTGCTCGATAGTTCGCGCATTGCTGAGGGCGCAACGTTGCGTGCGATCAATGCGAATTTCAGGCTCGGCACATCGCGCGAAGCGAGCCGGCTCGCTGCGTTCGCGGCTCGAAAGGATGCGCCGCCATTGATGCGCGCAGAAGCGATTGCGGCGCTGGGTGCATGGGGAAATCCGTCGATTCGCGACCGCGTCGTGGGCCTCTGGCGTCCGTTGCCGGCGCGCGAAGCGAAACTGGCGTTCGATGTTTTGCAGCCGATTGCCGCGGCGCTGCTTGACGATGTATCCGATGACGTGCGCATCGCGATGGCGCGCGCTTCGGTGCGGTTGAAGATGAATTCGGCGGGCGCGGTTCTCGAAAAAATCGCGCGCGAGCCGGCGCAGCATTCGGTCGTGCGCGTCGAAGCGTTGCGCGCGATCTCGAAGATGCAGACGCCCGGTTTCGAAGAGGCGGTGTGCGTCGCGGTGAACGATGCGGACGCGGCGGTGCGCAAGGAAGGCATTGCTCTCTTTCCGCAACTCAAGCGGCCCGAAGCGGCGGAAGTTCTGGGTAAACTGGTACAGGGCGACGCGCCGGATGATATCCGCCAGGCGGCGATAACGGCGCTCGGGCGCATTCCCGGTGACAAGCCGGACCAGGTGCTCGCGCCGTTCGTCGACGATTTTATCGCTGGCAAATTGAAGCCCTCGCTTGCGCTGGACGTACTGGAAGCCGCGACGAGCCGCGCTGCGTTTAAGGATCGTATCGTGCGCTACGAATCGGCGCTCTCGCCGGACGATCCGACAGCCGCGTACCGCGTGGCGCTCGAAGGCGGGGATCCGGTGCGCGGACGGCGCGTGTTTCTCGACAACGCGACGGTGGCGTGCATTCGCTGCCACAAAGTCGGCAAGGAAGGCGGTGACGTCGGACCGCCTCTCACGGTTGTCGGAGGGCAGCGCACGCGGCAGGAAATCTTTGAATCGATCCTGATGCCGAACAAAGTGATCGTGCAAGGCTACGGCCAGGAGACGATCGCGACGAACGGCGAGGGAGTGCAGGTCGGCCGCGTGAAGAGTGAAGACGCGAACGAAGTGGTGCTGGTGCTGGTGCTGTCTGACGGTACGGAAAAAAAGATCGCCAAGGCGATCATCCGCAAACGCAAGCCGGCGCTCTCGGCGATGCCGGAAGACCTCGCGAAGCTGCTCACCAAGCGCGATTTGCGCGACCTTGTGGCGTTTCTGTCGGGATTGAAGTGACAGCCTAACTTGAGATGGATATGCTGAATTCGGTGGGATGAGGGTCCCGCGAATGCTGAGTTGGTTCTCGACTTTATCTTTCACTCAATTCTTTGCTTTGCTCGCCATTGCGAACCTGCTGATGTACCTGGGTTCGTGGGGTTTGGTCGCGTTGATTCAGCGCGTTTTTCGCGATCGCGTTTTGAACGATGGCGATGCCAGTCCGACGTTGAGCGATTACCTTCTTTCAATCGCAATCGTAATCATCAATATCTGTGTCGGCATTCCGGGATGGTTTTTGTGGAAGGCGCAGCGGATTGAATTGACCGACAATGGGGCGTTGAGCGCGTTTTTTGACGTTCTTTTGCTGCTTCTGTTCTTCGATTTTTCAA
>Ga0265314_10003499_pt1 | contig 15157 bp, 14 predicted proteins | sample 4126metaG_FD_203106 | JGI IMG/M metagenome (GOLD analysis project Ga0265314, IMG submission 203106) | Rhizosphere microbial communities from Carex aquatilis grown in University of Washington, Seatle, WA, United States - 4-1-26 metaG | ecosystem: Host-associated > Plants > Roots > Rhizosphere >... | reverse complement strand
AAGGCGCTCATGGTTGGCGGGGAAGCTTGCAGCAGATTATCGGTGTTCGCTCATGCTTGCACGGCAGATGCATATGCCCACACGGACTGCCTCCCGAGGCCTGCCGGCGAGTCGTTGCAGGATTCGCCCGCCCGCCTAACAATGGGCTGCATGGGTCGCATTGTTCTTGCGTTGGCGCTTTCGGTCGCACTTTCCGCGTGCAGCAAGAAGGACGACTCGTCCTGGTCCGGCTATGCGGACGCCGACTATGTGTATGTCGCGGCGCCGCTGGCCGGCTCGCTGGCGTCGATGCGCGTGAAGGCGGGCGACACGGTCAAGCAAGGGCAGCCGCTCTTCGCGCTGGAGAGCGAGGCCGAACGCGCTGCGCGCGAAGAAGCCGATGCGCGGCTGGCCGCGGCGCAATACCAGGCCGCCGACACCGACAAAGGCAAGCGCGAGCCCGAAGTTGCAATCAACCAGGCCCAGCTCGTGCAGGCACGCGTGCAAGCGGGGCTTGCGCAAAACGATCTCATGCGCAAGCGCGAACTGCTCGCCAAGGGATTCATCGCGCAGGCGCAAGTCGACGAGGCCGAGCACACCTATGCGCAGGCGCGAGCGCACGTCGCGGAGCTCGAATCGACGGTGCAAGTGGCGCGGCTGCCCGCGCGCAGCGACGAGCGGCTTGCGGCGGACGCGCAGGCGCAAGCCGCGAAGCAGGTGCTGCGCCAGGCCCAATGGCGTGAAGGCCAGAAGCAGCAGTCGGCGCCCGTCGATGCGCAAGTGGCCGACGTGTTCTTTCGCGAAGGCGAGTTCGTGAATGCAGGGCAGCCCGTGCTGTCGCTGCTGCCGGCCCCGAACATCAAGGCGCGTTTCTACATTCCCGAGCCCAGCATGCAGTCGATCGCGCTCGGCGGCAACGTCACGCTTCACTGCGACGGCTGCCAGCCGATAGCCGCGCGCGTCACGTTCATCTCGACCAAGCCCGAATACACGCCGCCAGTGATCTATTCGAACGAGCAGCGCGCCAAGCTTGTGTTCCTCATCGAAGCGAAGCCGGCGCCGGCCGATGCGGTGAATCTGCACCCTGGACAGCCACTCTGGGTAACGTCCGCGAAATGAGCGATCTCGCGAAATGAAAGATCTCGCGATCGATGTGCGCGGCCTCACCAAGAAATATGGAGAGCGCACCGTGGTCGACCATGTGGACTTGCAAGTGCGCACAGGCACCATCTGCGGCTTCCTCGGACCCAACGGCAGCGGCAAGACGACGACGATCCGGATGATCTGCGGCCTGCTCAAGCCCGACGCGGGCGAAGGCACGTGCCTGGGCCTCGACATCCTGCGCGATGCGCCGACGATCAAGCGGCAGGTCGGCTACATGACGCAGAGGTTCGGCTGGTACGACGACTTGTCGATCCGCGAGAACCTCGACTTCATCGCGCGCCTGTTCGAAGTGACCGACCGCAAGCGCGCCGTCGACAACGCCCTCGAACAGCTCGGCCTCGTGGAGCGGCAGGACCAGTTGGCGGGCCAGCTCTCGGGTGGATGGAAGCAGCGCCTTGCACTCGCAGGCTGCCTCATTCACGACCCGAAGCTGTTGCTGCTCGATGAGCCCACGGCCGGCGTCGACCCGAAGGCGCGCAAGGAGTTCTGGGATCAAATCACCCGCCTCGCGCACGAACAGGGCATCACCGTGCTCGTGTCGACGCACTACATGGACGAAGCGCAGCGCTGCGACGAGCTCGTGTACATCGCATACGGCCACGTGCTCGCCAGCGGCAGCCAGCAGGACGTGTTGCGGCAAGCGGGCGTGGAGCATGGCACGCTGGAAGACGCCTTCATCGCGCTGATCGCGCAGGCGCAGGACAACTTTGCATGAGGCGAGTTTTTTCCTTCGCGCGCATGTCCGCCGTGTTCATCAAGGAGTGCCAGCAGATGATGCGCGACCGCCTGACGTTCGCGATGGCGGCAGGCATTCCCATCATCCAGCTCGTGCTGTTCGGCTATGCGATCAACACCGATCCCAAGGGATTGCCCACCGCGCTCGTTGCAGCCGACACGGGTCCGATGGCATCGAGCGTGATCGCGACGCTGCAGAACACGGGCTATTTCCGCATCGTGCACGCGGGCGTCGACGAAGACGAAGGCGAGCGCATGTTGCAGGATGGCAGGGTGCAGTTCCTCGTGGTGATCCCGCCGCAGTTCTCACGCCGCGTGGTGCGCGGCGAGCGGCCGCAGTTGCTGGTCGCGGTCGATGCCACCGACCCGGCTGCATCGGCCAATGCGCTGGCGGCGCTCACGGGCGCGGCGGATCAAGCGCTGTCGCGCGAGCTCACCGGGCCGCTCAAGTCGATCGACAAGGGAGCGGCGCCGTTCGAAGTCGTTGTGCAGCGCCGCTACAACCCCGAGGGCCTGTCGCGCTACAACATCGTGCCGGGGCTGATCGGCACGATCCTCACGATGACGATGGTGATGCTCACGGGACTTGCGATGACGCGCGAACGCGAACGAGGAACGATGGAGAACCTGCTCGCGACGCCGGTGCTGCCGTCGGAGGTGATGGTGGGCAAGATCCTGCCGTACGTCGTGCTGGGATATGTGCAGCTCGGTGTGATTCTCGGTGCGGCATGGGTGCTGTTCCAGGTTCCGCTCGAAGGCAGCCTCACCGTGCTCATGGCGATGATCGGCGTGTTCATGATTGCCAACCTTGGCGTGGGCTTCACGTTCTCCACGCTTGCGCGCAACCAGTTGCAGGCGATGCAGATGACGTTCTTCTTTTTCCTGCCCAGCATGCTGCTGTCGGGATTCATGTTTCCGTTCCGCGGCATGCCCGAATGGGCGCAGTGGATCGGCGAGGTGCTGCCGCTGACGCACTTCCTGCGCATCGTCCGGGGCATCATGCTGAAGGGCAATGTGATGTCGGAACTGTGGCCCGAGTTGTGGCCGATGCTGGCTTTCATGGCGGTCGCCGTATTCGTCGCCCTCAAGCGATACCGCCAGACCCTGGACTAATTTCACGGTCTTGCGGGCCAAGTTGTTACAAGTCACCATTGGGACCGCCGGGACCTGAAACTGAGTGTTACTATGTGTATCAGGAGGGTTTTCCAGCATGTCGGTTCCTGTGATGCGCATGGGCCTGGTCGGTTTCGCCGACGAGAGGCAGCTGCGCAACTTGCTCGCCACGCGCAACCGCAACCTGCAGTGGGAGCGCTGGGCTTTCATCGACGCGGATGCGCTGTGGATCAATGGCGAGAACGCGCAGCCGCTGCGCGGGAGCATGGTGCGCGTGCCTTCCGTCGAGCCCGGCAAGAAGGCCGTCGTCCTGAATCTCAAGGAGATCGACCGGCCCACGGCGTTCACCCTGCCGATCGGCAATGGCTATTTCACGCCGCCGCTCGCGTTTGATCCGCACAAGGTCGACCAGGTCGCCGACGTGTTGAACCAGTTCGAGGCCGACCTGACGGACACGGCGGTGGACCTCACGCTCGCCGCCGAGATTTCCGCTCGCCGGCATGACCTCGCGTCGCCGAGCTACCACCTCACGATGCGCGGCAAGCTGGTCGCGATCTTCAGCGTCACCGGCGAGATTGGTGTTGCGCCGCAACTGTCGCCCTACGAACTGGCGCAGGCCGAATGGGCGGGGCGCCCGGCTGCGGGCGGCGAAATCCCCGGCCACTTCCGCCACACGTCGATGGCGCAAGTCATGTGGAACTACGTGATGCGCAACGTCGACGACCTGCTGCCCTCGCGCTACCGTAACGGCTCGATGTACTGGCGCCGCATGCCGGCCGTGCCGACGCGGTGGGTGCGCGAGGAACACATGATGCTGATCTCGGTTCTTTCGACCGGGCCGCAAACGGTGCAGACGCTTGTCGAACAAACGGGCTTTTCCGAAGCGACGGTGTGCCAGACGCTCGCCGCGCTTTACTTCGGCGGCAGCCTCACGACAGATCCGCGCAAGGCCGGCCCGACGCGCGCGCCGGCCAAGCCGCGCAGCGACGACGACTGGCCGAGCAGCATGACGAGCACGTTCGTCGCGCCCCAGGCCGGCGTGCCGCCGCGCCCCGGAAAGAAATCGAGCTCCGACATGCCGACCGTTCCCTCGCCGCTGGAGAACCCCGGCAAGGAATAGCGAGACGCACACGCAACCATGACCGGCATCTACAACGACAACAACCCGGCGTCCGGCCAGCCTCCGCAAGTGCTGGCCGCATGGATGCGGGACCAGATGGGTGATTTGCACGAAGGCCCGCTGCGCAATCTGGCCGACCTGCGCGGGCAGCTGCAAGCACTGGCCTTCGAATGGGATGCGACAGCGATGGCGCAAGCGGTGGGCAACCTGCGGTCCACCTCGCGCGAACTGCATTTCGACAACCTTCGGCCCGGCTGGTTCGCGCGCCGCATGGGCAAGCACAAACCTGTGTACGCACGCTTCGTCGGCGCATACGAGCGCATCGTCGGCGCCGCGCGCAACGTCAAGGTCGAAGCAGCGCAGCTCGCGGGCGCATTCAAGGGCCATGCTGCATCCGTCAAGCGCGTGATGGTCGGGATCGACATCGAATCGAAAGCGCTGCAAGCAGAAGTGGAGCTGGGAGTGACGTGGCTGCAGGACCTGTGCCTGCAACTCAACCAGCAGCGCGAGCTTGGCAGCACCGAAAGCGATCTGGCCGTGCTCGCGGAAGCGGCGCAGGCTTTCACGCAGGAGTACAAGAGCCTGCAATCCGTATCGTCGATTGCGCGCGAGATCGGCGTGCGCATGCAAGGCCTCCTGGATCGTCGCAACGCGCTCGCGGAACTCATTCGCGGCGACATGGACAAGTTCGACAAGGGATGGTCACGCATCATCGGCCGCGTGTCGGGCGAGATGGACGCGGGGCGTACATCGATCCCCGGCCTTGGCGAAGCGGCCGAAGCGCACGAGGAATTCTCAAGCCGCCTTGCGAATGCGGCAGAAGCGTGCTCGGCCCTGCAGAACGAAGAGCACTTGATGGTGCAGCACCTCGACATGCTGCGGCGCGAACTGGACCCGGGGCGCTAGAGCGCACCGGAAACTAAGCCGCGCTGCCTTGCTCCACCACCTTGCCGGCGGTGCCGCGACTCACTGCGTCGCCATCGCCCGGACGCAATCGCCAGAACGACGACGATGAGATCACCGTGATCACTCCCAATGCGATGAACGCGTGGTGCAATGCATCCGTGACATGTGCGTGATCGGTCTGCGGCAGCCCCGCGAGAAACCATCCTGCAATCAGCGAACCCGCCGCAAGGCCGAAGCTCATCGACAGCTGCTGCATCGAGCTGGCGAGCGTGCTGGCCATGCTTGTGTCCTGGCCCTCCACGTCCGCATAGACCAGCGTGTTCATCGACGAAAACTGCAGCGAGTTGAAAAAGCCGAGCGCAAGCGCAAGCAGAACGATCATCAACTTCGGTGTCGCGGGGCCGACGAACGAGAAGCAGGCGATCATCGCGCCGATCATCACGGTGTTGATCGTGAGCACGCGCTTGTAGCCGAGATGCGCGAGGATCGGCTTGGTCGCGAACTTCATCGTGATCGCGGCGGCCGCGCTGGGCATCATGAGCAGGCCCGACTCCCACGCCGGCAAGCCGAGGCCCAATTGGTACAGCAGCGGCAACAGGAATGGCATGCCGCCCATACCGATCCGCGTGACGAAACCGCCCGCGACTGCCACGCGAAACGTACGCACGCGAAACAGCTGCAGCTTGAGCAGCGGAAACGGATGGCGGCTTGCGTGCGCTGAATAGGCGACCAGCAGCACGATCGCGACGACGAACAACACACCTTCAGACGTGAGGTCGACGCTGTGCTCGCCGAAGATCTCCAGCAACCACGACAGCAATGCAATGCCGGAGCCGAAGAGCACGAACCCGATGGCATCGAGCGGCCGGGGCGAGGGCGCGCGGTACTCGGGCATGTAGCGAAAAATCATCGTGAGCGCGATTACGCCCACCGGCAAGTTCACCAGGAAGATGTAGCGCCACGATGCGAGGTGCACGATGATGCCGCCCAGCGTCGGGCCGAGCAGCGGGCCCACAAGCGCGGGCATCACCACGAAGTTCATCGCGGCCAGCAACTCGGACTTGTCGAACGTGCGGATGATCGTGAGGCGACCCACCGGCACCATCATCGCGGCGCCCATGCCTTGCAAGAGGCGCGCGGCAACGAGCATCGGCGCGTTGAGCGACATTCCGCACAGCAGCGACGCGACGGTAAAGAGAGACACAGCGCTGAAGAACACGCGCCGTGTGCCGAAACGATCCGCCATCCAGCCGCTGATCGGGATGCACACCGCAAGGCTCAAGATGTAGCTCGCGACCACCGCCTTCAGGCTGAGCGGCGCGACGCCCAGGCTTGCGGCCATCGAAGGCACGGCGGTGTTGACGATCGTCGTGTCCAGTGTTTCCATGAACATGACAATCGCGACCACCCACGGCAGGTAGCGCCGGGAATTGGTTTCGGCAGGCACGGGGCTTATCGTACGTCGACCGCGACGGGCTGGTGGTCGGAAGCTTTCGTGTCGCTGTCGATCGCGAGCTTCTTCACGTGTGCGCGCAGCCCGTCGCTCACGAACACGAAATCGCAAGCGACCGGGTCGGGGCCGTAGGTGCGATCGAAGAGGCGAAAGGTCGGTGCGTGCACCCTACCGCCATTCATCAGGTGCCAGCAGTCCCACAGCCGCCCGTGCGCGAAAGTGTGCGTCACCGCAAGGTACTCGGGATCGCGCGGTTCGAAGTTGAAGTCACCGCACACGATCGCGTTCATCGTGTGCACCTTGGTGTCAAAGGCCGAACCGTCGTTGCATGGCTTGGGCGGCATCGCGGCGACGTCGCAATACTGCGCATGCAAGTCGCGCACCGCATTCGCCTGGGCCATCCGCTGTTTCTTCGAGTAGTACTCAAGGTGCGTCGTCATGATCCGCACCGGGCCCAGGTGCGGGTCAACCACTGTCGCCACCGCGCAAACACGCGGCATGCTGATCACGCTGTCGTCGGCAGGATAGGGCAGCACGTGATGCTGCACCTGCGCAACCGGAAGACGCGTCGCAATGAGATTGCCAAAACGCCGGCGTGATCCGTGCTGCCATTCATCCACCGCCGGCGCGAAGAACACTTCGAAGCCCGGCAGCAACGCGGCGATCTGTGCCGGCTGGTCACCGCTTGCGTCGCCCTTGAGGCGTGGATAGTTCACCGCGACTTCCTGCAGGCACAGCACATCGAAATCGCTCATTGCACGCGCGCCATCGACGATGCGCTGCGGGCTCACGACGCCGTCGAGGCCGCAGCACCATTGCGTGTTCCATGTGACCAGCTTCATTTGATCCCCGCGCGCATGAAACTCTGCACGAACTGCCGCTGGAAAAGCAGGAAAGCAATGAGAAGCGGCCCGGACGTCATCAGCGTGGCCGCGGTGATCACCGACCAGTCCACACCCTGGTCCACCGACGAGAACACCTGCAGCCCGACAGTGAGAGGCCGCGCGTTGACGCTGTTCGTAATGATGAGCGGCCAAAGGAAATTGTTCCAGTGATAGCTCACCGACACCAGCGCGAACGCCGTGTACACCGGCCGCGCGATCGGAACATAGACGCGCCAAAGGATCTGCATCGCGTTCGCGCCTTCGACACGCGCAGCTTCATCGAGCTCTTTCGGGATGCCCATGAAAGTCTGGCGCAAAAGGAAGATCGCGAAGGCCGACGCGAAGTACGGCAGGCCGATCGCGAGCAGCGTGTCCACCAGCCCGAGCTTCGCCATCGTGCGGTAGTTCTCCACCAGCAGGATGTCCGGCATGATCATCAGCTGCACCAGCACCAACGCGAATGCAATGTCCTTGCCGCGAAAATCGTAGCGTGCAAATGCAAAGGCCGCCAGCGTGGCGAGCACGAGCTGCACCGCGAGAATCATCGTAACGAGCGCGATGGTGTTCACGAAGTAGCGCGCGAAGGGCGCGGCTTCCCACGCGCGGCGAAAGTTATCGAGCGTGAGCGGCGCGTCCAGCGCGAAGCGCGTGGAGTATTCGGGCGCATGGAATGCGGTCCACACCGCATACACGAGCGGCAATATCCACAGCAGCGCAAGCAGCCATGCTGCAAAGGTGTCGAGCTTGGTTGGCTCGTTCACTTGTAGTGCACCCGTTTATCGAGCACGAAGAACTGGAAGAGCGAAACGCTCGCGAGCACAGCGACCAGCACTACCGTGATCGCCGATGCGTACGCCGTGTCCCAGAACTTGAAACCCACTTCGTAGAGGTGATAGAGCAGCAGGATCGTTGCGTTGTCCGGCCCGCCTCGCGTGAGGATGAACACATGGTCGACCATCCGGAAGCCGTTGATCACTGCGTTCACCAGCACGAACAACGTCGTGGGCATCAAGAGCGGCCACTGCACGCGCCTGAAGAAAAACCAGCGCGACGCGCCTTCGATCGCAGCGGCTTCGCGCAAGCTCGGGTTGAGCGTCTGCAAAGCCGCGAGATAGAAGATCATGAAGAAGCCCGCCTCCTTCCACACTGCGACGACGGTGATGCACGCAAGCGCCGTCGACGGGTCGCCGAGCCAGTTGTGCGGCTTCGCGCCGAAGAGCGAAAGCACTTGCTCCAGCAAGCCGTATTGCGGCGTGAAGAAGAAGAGCCAGATGTTGGCCACCGCGATCATGGGCAGCACAGTCGGCGTGAAGTACGCCATGCGAAGGAAAGCGCGGCCCGTGATTCGCTCGTTGACCCACAGCGCCATGACAAGCGCAAGGCCGATCGACAATGGAATCGTCGCGCCCGCGAAGATCAGGTTGTTGCGCACCGCCTTCCAGAACACAGGGTCGTCCCACAAGGTCTGGTAGTTTTCCAGCCCGACCCACACGGCAGCGCGCGCACCTTTCGGCGTCGAATAGAAACTATCGACGAAAGTTGCGAACGCGGGCCAGTGCGTGAACGTCGCGAGCAGGACCAGCGCGGGTGCCAGTAGCAGCCACGCGTGGACCCACGCGCGAGTCTTCATGCGTGCGAGCTCACTTGTACGAACGCAGGACTCGGTCGGCTTCGGCTTGGGCGTCCTTCATTGCTTGCGCGGGCGTCTTCGTGCCGGTGAGCGCCGCTTGCAGGCCGTCATTCAGTGCCTTCGTCACACGCTGATTGTCGTGCGTGGAGAACTCCGCCACCGAATACGGCAGCTGGTCGCGCGCGACGAGCGCCTGCGGAAAGTCGCGCCCGTACTTCAGGAGCGCATCGGTCTTGTATGCGGCTTCAGACACCGCGACATAGCCCGTCTCCATGCTCCACTGCGCCGCGCGCTCGGGCTGCGTGATCCACTTGACGAACTGGAAAGCGGCCTCTTGCTGCGCGGGCGTGGACTTCTTGAAGATATAGAAGTTGCCGCCGCCCGTGGGCGAGCCCTTGCGCTTGTTGCCGGGGATCATGCCCACGCCGAAATCGAACTTCGCGTTGTTCTTGACGTTCGTGAGGTTGCCTGTGGTCGTGAACACGATCGCGGCCTTGCGCTCGAAGAAATCCTTCGGCGTCGTGCCCCACTCAACCACGCCGGGCGGATGCACGCCGGCCTTGCCGAGGTCCACCCAGTACTGCAACGCTTCGATCACCTTCGGGTCGTCGAACTTCACTGCATTGCCGGCATCGTTCATCAGCACCGCATCGTTCGTCGTCGTGAGAATCTGGAACAGCCAGTACGGAAAGCCGCTCGACGGAATCTGCACGCCCCACTGCGTGACCTTGCCGCTGGCGTCCTTCTTGGTGAGCTTCGTCGCGTAGTCCTTCAGCTCGGCCCACGTCTGCGGCGCCTTGTTGGGGTCGAGCCCCGCTTCCTTGAACGCTTCCTTGTTCCAATACATCACCACGGTGGACCTCTGGAACGGAATGCCCCAGGTCTTGCCGCCCGTCTGGCTGTTCAGCATGAACGCCTTGTAGAAGGAATTCATCCACGCCTTGTCGTCGGCGGTCTTCACGAAGCCGTCGATGGGCACGATCGCGTCTTCATCGATCAGCGTGAACATGTCGGTGGACAGCAGCACCGACGTGACCGGCGGCGTGCCCGACTTGTGCGCCGTGAGCGCCTTGACGATCGTCTCCTGGTACGTGCCCGAATAGATCGACGTGACCTTGATTGCGGGATACGCCTTCATGAAGTCGGCCGAGAGACCGTCAATGTATTTTGCGATCGGCCCGCCCACGGCGACGGGAAAGAAGAACGAGATCTCGGTTTGTGCCTGCGGCTGTGCGTATGCGCTGCCCCAACCGATGCTCGCACCAGCAAACGTCGCGAGCGTTGCAAGTGCAGCCCGGTTGAATGTCTTGCGGTCCATGTTCATATCTCCTCGTTGAATGTCAAAGCCTTCGTCCCTGCGAATCGAAATGGTGTGCGGCAGCGGGCGCCCAATCGAGCCGCACTTGCGCGCCAGGCGCGATCTGCGTTGCGCCGACTGTGCGCACGGTGATCGTCTCGCTGCCGATCGCGCAGCGCAAGATCAAGTCCGCGCCGAGATATTCGCAGCTGCTCACCGTGGCCGGCACGCGTTCGCCGAGCGCGACCGCCTCGGGCCGGATGCCGAGCCATTCGCCGCTCCCGGCTTCCACCGTGCTGCCCGCGATGCGGCCGCCTTGCACACGCAGCAAGTTCATCGCGGGCGTGCCGATGAAGCTCGCGGCGAACGTTGTCGCGGGCTGCGCATACAACGCGCGCGGTGTCGCGGCCTGCTCCACGCGGCCTTTGTTCAGCAGCACCACCTGGTCGGCCATGCTCATCGCTTCGGCCTGGTCGTGCGTGACATACACCACTGTGAGCCCGAGCCGCTGCTGCAACGCGCGCAATTCCGTGCGCATCTCCTGGCGAAGTTGCGCGTCGAGGTTCGATAGCGGCTCGTCCATCAGGCACACCTTCGCTTGCGCAACGAGCGCGCGACCGAGCGCCACGCGCTGCTGCTGCCCGCCCGACAACTGCGAAGGCTTGCGATCGAGCAATGATGAGAGGCCCAGCAAGTCGGCGGTCTGCGCAAGGCGCTGAGCGGTTTCGTCCTTCGGGACCTTGCGCACTTCAAGGCCGAAGGTGATGTTGTCCGCGACCGAAAGATGCGGGAAGAGCGCGTAGTTCTGGAACACCATCGCAATGCCTCGTTGCGCGGGCGGCAGCTGCGTGACATCGCGGCCGTCGATGAAGACCTGGCCTTCGCTCGCGGTCTCGAGGCCCGCGATGATGCGCAGCGTCGTTGATTTACCGCAGCCCGAAGGACCGAGCAGCACGCAGAACGCGCCCGATTCGATGGAGAGATCGACTTGCTCGAGAGCGATTGCGTCGCCCCAGCGCTTTCGCAAACCCACGAGCTGGATCGAACTCATTCGCGGGAGTATATGAACCCCGCGTGACAAGCCCGTGAGCGCAGACCCTTAGTGTCTGCCCTCAGTGCTTGCCCTTCACCAGCGAGCACGTCGAATCGGACAGCGGGCCGAAAGCTTCCTCGCCGCTCATCTTCTTGACTAGCTTGTAGTAGTCCCACGGGTACTTCGATTCGGCCTGTGTTTTCACCTGCATCACGTACATGTCGTGCACCATCAGGCCGTCCTCGCGGATGTAGCCGCCGGTGGCGAACATGTCGTTGATCTTCGTCTTCTTCAACTGCGCCATCACCTTGTCGGAGTCGGTGGTGCCCACGGCCTTCACCGCGTTGAGGTAAGTCAGGGTTGCCGAGTAGTAGGCGGCCTGGTTCATGGTTGGCTCTTTCTTCATCTTCTCGAAGTAACGCTTCGACCACGCACGCGTCTTCTCGTCGGTGTCCCAGTACCAGCCGTCGGTGAGGTACAAGCCTTGCGCGGTCGGCAGGCCGAGCGAGTGAATGTCGCTGATGAAAGCCAGCAGCGCCGCGGGCTTCATCGTCTTGGTGATGCCGAACTCATTGGCGGCCTTCAGCGAATTCGTGAAGTCGTTGCCCGCGTTCGACAAGCCGAGGACCTGTGCCTTGCTGCCTTGCGCTTGCAGCAGGAACGACGAAAAGTCCGTCGTGCCCAGCGGCACGCGAACGGAGCCGACCGACTTGCCGCCGCTGGCGTTGACGACCTTCGTCGCCGCGTCTTGCAACTGGTAGCCGAAAGCGTAGTCGGCCGTCAGGAAGTACCACGTCTTGCCACCGCCCTTGGTGATCGCGCTGGCTGTGCCGTTCGCGAGCGACGTGGTGTCGTAGGCATAGTGCACCGTGTACGCCGTGCAGTCCTGGTTGGTGAGCGACGCGCCGGCCGCGCCGATCGCGATGAAGGGCACTTTCTTTTCGGCAGCGACCTTCGACATCGCGATACTCACGCCGGTGTTCGATCCGCCCAGCAGCATGTTCAGGCCGTTGGTGTCGGCCCACTCGCGGAACTTGGTCGCACCGATGTCGGGCTTGTTCTGGTGGTCCACCGTGAGCAGCACGATCTTCTTGCCGAGCACCGTGCCGCCGAAATCATTGATGGCCATGCGCGCGGCTTCGATGCCGCCTTGCCCGATCACATCGGCATACACGCCGGAGAGATCGTCGATGTCGCCGATGACGACTTCGTTCGGCGCGGCATACGTGGCGCCTTGAGCGAACAGTGCGGCAGCGGCAAATGCGACGGCGGAGGGGGCGAAACGGGGCATGCTTGTCTCCTTGGCTTCACGCGGGTTTCGTGAGCATGCAAACGTAATGCAGCGCCTGCGCGCCCGCGTCGGGAAAACTACGGAGAGACCGACCCGTGCAAACCCTGCCGTGCCACGCATTGCGCCGTCCACTGGGCAATGGTGCCGGCGAGCTCGGCGCGCACTTCGTCCTCCGTGCGGCCGGAGCGCACGAGCACCTCGAAGGAGTGATCGCCGCCCTCGACGACATGCAGCGTTGCTCGCTCGCCCAGCGACGCCGTGGCGTCACGGATGAGGGGAAGGTCCGCAAGATCGTCGCGAGTGCCCTGGAGGAACAGCATGGGCACGGCCACTTGCGCGAGGTGCGCTGCGCGTTCGGTGCTCGGCGCTTTCGGGCCGTGCAGCGGGAAGCCGACAAAGACCAGTCCTTGGACGCCGGGCAATGGCGCGGCGGCCTGCGCAACGGAGGTCATGCGCCCGCCAAAAGATCTGCCGCCCGCGAACAGCGGCACGCCCGGCATGCGCTGCGTGGCTTCGGCAACTGCCGCGCGAATCGTGTTGCCGGCGACGTCGGGCGAATCGGGCCGTTTCGATTGCTGCTGCATATACGGAAACTGGAAGCGCAAAGTTGCGATGCCGTGCGCTGCGAGCGCGACCGACAGTTGCACCATGAACGGATGCCGCATGCCCGCACCGGCGCCGTGCGCGAAGACGAAGAGCGCTTTCGCAGGGCCGGCCTCGGGTGCAATGAGCGCGGCGTCCACCGGGACTGAACCGGGCACTTCGATCGAAAAACGGATGGGTGTGAGGGGCATCGCGTGATGGTGCCACCAAGCATTCGCCGCGGCCAGTGCCGGGGCGGTGTCAGAGGGGAATGTTGCGCGGCGACGGCGAGAAATGATCTTTCATCGTGCTGCCCGTGAGCGCGATCATCGCGATCCACAGCGCTTCGTTCGCGCGCGAGCGAAGGTGCGTCACTTGCTGCAGCAACTCGTCGCCCGGCGGCGCGACGAGGCGCTTTTCATAAAGCTCCCACTCGGCGAGCAGGCGCGATTCGGCCGCTCGTGCTTCCGCATCCGCAAGCCTCCAAGTCTCGAGAGAGTTCTTCGAATTCATGTCGCGGAGCGATATTAATTCAAAGTTTGCTCATCCTTGACTCATGTCGCGGTGCATTTGTCGCGCGCGCACATCTGCATCGAATGTCGCTGATAGGATGAGGTCAACATCAGGAGCAACACATGCAGTATCGCGAGCTGGGCCGCTCGGGCCTTCTTGTCTCCCCGATTTGCCTGGGCGGCAACGTCTTCGGCTGGACCGCGGATGAACGCACGTCGTTCTCGATCCTCGATGCGTGGGTCGATGCGGGATTCAACTCTATCGACACCGCGGATGTGTACTCGCGCTGGGCCACGGGGCACACGGGTGGCGAATCCGAAACCGTGATCGGCAAGTGGCTGCGCCAGTCGGGCAAGCGCGGCAAGGTCGTGATCGCCACGAAGGTCGGCATGGATCTCGGCGAGGGCAAGACAGGGCTGTCACCCAAGTGGATCGCCGAGGCCGTTGAAGATTCGCTGCGCCGCCTGAATATCGAGCAGATCGACCTCTACCAGGCGCATCGCGACGACGATGCGACGCCGCTGCAGGCCACGCTCGAAGCGTTCGGCAAGCTCATCGACGCGGGCAAGGTGCGCGCGATCGGCGCATCGAACTACAGCGCGGCCCGGCTGAAGGAAGCGCTGGACGTCAGCAAGGCATCAGGTTTGCCGCGCTACGAATCGCTGCAGCCGCTCTTCAATCTCTACGACCGCGCGGTGTTCGAAAAAGAGTTGCAACCGCTTTGCGTCGAACTGGGTGTTGGGGTGATCAACTTCTATGCACTCGCGGCCGGCTTTCTGTCGGGCAAGTACCGCAAGCCCGAAGACGCGGACAAAAGTGCGCGCGGCGCGAACACGGTCAAGAAATATCTCAACGATCGCGGGCTGAAAATTCTTTCCGCGCTGGACGAAGCCAGCAAGCGTACCGGCGCGCCGCATGCGCGCATCGCGATCGCCTGGGTGATGGCGCAGCCGGGCATCGCATCGCCAATTGCAAGCGCAAGCACAGTCGAGCAACTTCTCGAAATCACGAAGGCCGCGGAACTCAAGCTCGACGCCGACACGATGAAATTGCTCAACGACGCCAGCGCGGAATAGCACCCCCGCCTGTCACCCCGGGCTCGACCCGGGGTCGTCGGCGGTTGGGGGGCTCGCGCCGTCCGATATCCGTCAAGGCCTCATACGTCACCGCAGAACGCTTGTGCGTTCTGTTCCCACCGGCCTAACGCTGCCGCGTCTGCACGGTCGAACTCACTACGAGTTTGTCGGGGCCCCACAGCCCCAACAAACTCTCCGTTCAAACACTCGCCCGTGAGTCAGTTCACAAGGCGCAGTCGCACCTGTCGGTGCTCCGGCGCTGACGCCGCGGCAGCAACGGCCGGCGGCGGTGGACGAAATCGGCCTTGCCGGATATCGGCCGTCACGAGTGACACAGCGTTGGTGCTCCACGCGTGATGCACAACGGCTGTGTCCTAGTCT
>Ga0265314_10003497_pt1 | contig 15159 bp, 9 predicted proteins | sample 4126metaG_FD_203106 | JGI IMG/M metagenome (GOLD analysis project Ga0265314, IMG submission 203106) | Rhizosphere microbial communities from Carex aquatilis grown in University of Washington, Seatle, WA, United States - 4-1-26 metaG | ecosystem: Host-associated > Plants > Roots > Rhizosphere >... | reverse complement strand
CATCGGAGATAGTGTGGCCTCGCTTCAGGAATCCATCGAGCGGCACGCAAGATACTCGCTGGGCAAGCATTGGCGCAATCTTTCCCCGCGAGGCCAGTTTGACGCGGTTGCGCTAGCGGTAAGGGATCTGATGGTGGACCGCATGCTCGAAACTGAGGAGCAATACGTACGCGGGGACACCAAGCGCTTGTATTATCTTTCGATCGAGTTTCTGATGGGGCAGTCTCTCGGGAACAGCCTCCTAAATCTCGGAATACGCAATTCCTGCCAGGAAGCGCTCAGGAATCTGGGCGTTGGGCTAGAGGAAGTAGAAGAGAGTGAACCCGATGCGGCACTGGGCAACGGCGGATTGGGCCGACTCGCGGCTTGCTTTCTGGACTCGCTCGCGACCCTGGGGATGGCTGGATTCGGCTACGGAATCAACTACGAGTACGGCTTGTTCAAGCAGGAAATAGACAACGGATATCAGCGCGAGAAACCGGACAACTGGCTCGCAGAGGGCACTCCCTGGGAGATCGCCCGTCCCGACGAGGCTTGCTTAATTCCGCTTTATGGCCGGATTGAGCACAGTGTCGATCGCAAGGGCGCCTATAACCCAATGTGGATGGACTGGAAAGTCCTTATCGGTGTCCCGTACGACATTCCCGTAGTGGGTTACGGCGGTAAGACAGTAAATTTTCTGCGGCTCTATTCGGCGCGTTCCTCCCACGACTTCGACATGAAAATCTTCAACGATGGCGATTATTTGAAGGCCGTCGAGCAGAAAATCTCCTCAGAAACAGTTTCCAAGGTTCTCTACCCGCCAGACGCCCTTGTCGCCGGTCAAGAGCTGCGGCTGGTGCAGGAGTATTTCCTCGTCGCCTGCGCGATTCGGGATATCGTCCGCCGGTTCGAACAGGATCACGACGGATTCCGGAACTTCGCTTCAAAGGTTGCGATTCAGCTGAACGACACACATCCGGCTCTAGCAGTCGCGGAATTGATGCGTATCCTTATGGATGAAAAGAATCTGGAGTGGGAGGAGGCGTGGACGACCACGCAAGCGACCCTCGGCTACACCAATCACACGCTCGCGCCGGAAGCGCTAGAAAAATGGCCGGTTCCCCTACTCGAGTCTGTGCTTCCACGGCACCTGCAGATTATCTATGAGATCAACCGCCGTTTTCTGGACGGCGTCCCGATTAGCCGTCCGCTGGATGTCGGGCGCGTGCAGCGGATGTCAATCATCGAGGAGTCCACACCTAAGCAGGTGCGCATGGCCTCTCTCGCGATGCTCGGAAGCCACTCGATAAACGGAGTCTCCGCAATTCATACGGGATTGGTTAAGACATCCCTCGCGCCCGACCTTTTTCAGCTCTACCCAGAAAAGTTTAACAACAAGACCAATGGCATCACGCAGCGGCGGTGGTTGTTAAAGGCAAATCCGGGGTTGGCAAACTTGATCAGCTGTACCATCGGAGAACGCTGGCTCACCGACCTGTATGGATTGCGTGAGCTTGAATCGCATGGAGCGGACGTAAGCTTCCAGGGGGAGTTCCAGAGAGTCAAGCGCTCGAATAAGGAGAAACTGGCGTGCCTCATCCAAGATGTCACTCACCTACAAGTCGATCCCGATTCCCTCTTCGATATTCAAGTGAAGCGGATCCATGCCTACAAGCGACAGTTACTTAACATAATGCACATCATTGACGAGTATCTTTCGCTGATTGATGACGGCCGTCAGCCCGCAGTGCCAAGGACTTACATTTTCGCTGGAAAGGCTGCGCCCGGCTATTGGCTCGCCAAACGAATCATTAAGCTGATCCACAATGTGGGGCGAGTGATTAACAACGATCCGCGGGCCAGACAGTGGATTAAGGTGGCATTCATCCCCGATTATCGCGTCTCGCTGGCGGAGAAGATCATCGCTGCAGCCGATCTGAGCGAGCAGATTTCGACAGCTGGAACGGAAGCATCCGGAACCGGCAACATGAAGTTGGCGCTGAACGGAGCCCTGACGATTGGCACTCTCGACGGCGCGAATATCGAGATCCTTGAGGAAGTGGGCAAAGACAACATATTCATCTTTGGCCTAAAAACGGCTGATGTTCGTACGCTCCGTGAGCAGAAGTCCTATCGGCCGTGGGAATATTATGCTCGAAATCCGCGTCTGAAGCGCGTCGTCGATAGCTTTTCCTCCTCTCTTTTCTCTCCTAGCGAACCAGATCTCTTCGCGTGGATCCTAGCACACGTACTCGACGCGAACGATCAGCACGTCCACCTGGCAGATTTTACTCCGTATGTCGAAATGCAGGAAAGGGCAGCAAACACATACCTCGATCGGGGTCGTTGGACCGAGATGGCGATTGCGAACGTGGCTCGTATGGGAAAGTTTTCGAGTGACCGCACGATTGCAGAGTACGCTAGAGATATCTGGGGTCTAAAGGGACGAACACTCGGAGACTAGCGCGCTACCAGGATCACGCTAGAACGAGAATGGAGAAGGTAGCTGGTAGGAATCGCAAGTATGGCTTCTTGTCCCGGGCTGTAGACGTCGAGTGGTGACGGCTCAGAGGTGTCGGCTGCGAGGTACCAAGAAAATGGGGAACTAGGAGGCGGCATCGTGAAGGTGACCTCTTCGGCACTGGCGTTGAACATCAAGAAGAGGTCAGCCGCGTCCAGACTGCGAAGCAAACAAGCGAGACATCTTTGGCGAGGATCGGACCAATCCGGGCTCTCCCCAGAAGGATCGAACCAACGGATTTCCTGATCCGTATAGAAAGCTTCGCGCCGCAACACCGGGTGCTCCCGGCGAAGCGCAAATATGCCCCGAGCAAAGCGAAAGACTTCATTGTTTGCTTGCAGCAAAGACCAATCGATCCAACTGATCTTGTTGTCCTGGCAGTAGGCGTTATTGTTTCCTCCCTGGCTTCGGCAAAATTCGTCTCCTCCGAGGAGCATTGGTATGCCTCGGGAAATCGCGAGCGTCAGCAGGAAATTCTTAACTTGGCGGACGCGTACCGTTTCGATTGCCGGATCGTCGGACGTGCCTTCTACGCCATAGTTCGCGCTATAGTTCTCGGATAGTCCATCTCGATCGTTCTCTCCATTGGCATCGTTGTGCTTATGCGAGTAGCTCACCAGATCCTTTAGCGTGAACCCATCGTGACAAGTGATGAAGTTGATGCTGCACTCTGGCCCCTTATGGGGGCCGGAGTATAGGTCTGAACTTCCGCAGATCCGGCTGGCAAAGGCGCCGATCATGCCTCCGTCTCCCCGCCAGAATCGGCGCACATCATCGCGAAATCGGCCATTCCATTCCGCCCAGCGGCGGTCCGAGAAGCTTCCAATCTGATAAGCGCCGGCGGCATCCCAAGCCTCGGCGATCAGCTTCGCGTCACGCAGGATTGGGTCCTCAGCGATTCGCTCCAGCAAAGGGGCGTCCGCCAAGACATGGCCACGACGGTCGCGGCCGAGCACAGATGCAAGATCGAAACGGAATCCGTCGACGTGCATTTCCATAACCCAGTAACGCAACGCGTCTAGGATGAGATCACGAACTACGGGATGCGCCGCGTTGATCGTTTGTCCCGTGCCTGTGAAATCCCGATAGAAGCGTTTGTCGTCATCGAGCCAGTAATAGATCGCGTTGTCGATTCCGCGAAAACAGACGGTAGGCCCCAACTCGTTGCCTTCGACTGTGTGGTTAAAAACCACGTCAAGGATTATTTCAAGCCCGGCCTGATGAAAGGCCCGGATCATCTCCTTGAACTCGAGTACCTGCGCACCCGCGTCCTGCACGCTGGCATAGGCTCCTTTAGGAGCAAAGAAGCACAGTGGATCGTATCCCCAATAATTCTTGAGCCGCTCACCCGTCTCGGGATTGACCCGCCAGAAGTGGTTCTGGTTAAATTCCTGGACAGGCATCAATTCTATGGCTGTCACCCCCAGGTCTTTCAAATAAGGTATCTTCTCGACCAGCCCGCGATATGTGCCCGGAAATGAAACTCCTGCATTTGGGCTAACGGTATAACCCCGTACATGGAGCTCATAGATGACCGTCGATTCCCAGGAATGGCGGAGCGGCTGATCGCCTTGCCAATCAAAATGCGGATGGGTGATCACGCACTTAGGCGCCGCAGCCGCATCATCTGCTTCGGAGAAAGACAAGTCCTTATGAGGCGATGCGGGATCATAGCCAAGGGCTGGTAGAAAATCACATCCCGCAACTGACGCAATTGCGGTGGCGTACGGGTCTACCACCAGCTTATCGGGATTGAATCTGTGTCCTTCTTGGGGAGCGTAGGCTCCGGCAAAGCGAAATCCGTAGAGTTGTCCTGGCTTGATCCCCTCCAACCAGACGTGCCAAATATCGCCAGTCTTGTTTCTGGTTGAGTTAAGCAAGATGCTCCTGGCCGGCTCGGCATCTCCGGCATGATCGAAGAAATCAAGCCGGACGCCGGTAGCGTGCCGGCTGAAAATCGCAAAGTTCGCTCCATTGCCACTCCCACGCGCACCGAGAGGAAAGGGCCTACCAGAACGGGTGGCTTGAACTTCACAGAGACTCAGCAACTGCTGCAACTCGTCGAGTCGCTCAGTCCGCGGCGCAGCATGCGAGTCAGGAGCTTGGATCCCATGCTCCTGCTGCCCGGCAGTTTGAGCGACCGCTTCGGATGAACGCGGTTCCCGTGGCATGTTGGTTGACCGCTACAAGCTTACCAATGCGCCAATCCGGCGGTACGCCGAGCGGGTGCATCTGCTCGTCGAGACTTGCGAACATAACATTCTCCTCGCGAGTCTTTAGACGTGGCACAGAGTGGAAGGATGCAGGCTAAAGCTGAAATCCCAAAACATGACGCCTTCGCACGAAAGATATAAATAAGCCATAAAAACCACATGAACAATTTATACCTTTTTGCTAGAATTTACTCGGAAAGGAGTTTCTTTATGAGTCGTAAAGCGATTGCACAAGCCATGAATCAAGCCGCCCAGAGAAACTTGACTTTCAACATCTATTTTCCAAAGTCGGATCGTTCCGTCGTAGCGGTCTGGAATGAATGGACGCGTCGGCTGGAGCTTGACCACGGTTACCCCGACATTCTCCCTCAAATGGGGGAAGGTCGGCTGGGAGCCATCAGGCGAACCTATCCGGATGCGGAAGTGTCCGAAATTCTCTAAGCGGCAAAACATGGCTCAGGGCAGGGTTCCAAACTCTGCCCTTTTTCTTTTCGTAATGCCTTCACTCCATCAGACGGGAAATCGGACCTAAGCGCATGGAAACTTCCGAATGCGCCGTTATCCATGGCTATATTGTGCAGATACGTTCGTACCGGTCTCGCGGCATCGACGCCGAAAGTCTCAGCCGTGCATTTGAAGAGGAACCTCCGCAGTTGCTCCTCAACGGCTGGAACGAGGTAAATTCCCTACATTCTGAAAGAGCCTCTCTCATGCTGCGCTCGCTAGTTCGCAGCTATCCAAGAGCAGGGATCATCGTGGCAACTCGCGCTCATCACATCACGCCGTCTCTGCCCGATGCTTCCAGAGTGCAACTCCTGCCTCTGTTCCCGGCTCAACGTCTGAACTACGTTGTTGGAGTAATAGGCGGCCCCCGAGGAAACGAGCTGGATTCACAACTGAGGAATGACCCGGTTCTGAAGGAACTGACAACGGCGCCCTTCATTTTGGCGGCTGTTACCACATTAGTTGAATCTGGACGGCCAATTCCGCGGACGAGGCTTGCCCTAATTTGAACCATAGCCAGGTTGGCCGAGCGTTTGGAAGAACGCGCGCCTCATCTGCGAAACCAGTCACTCAGGAGTCACGCAGATGCCTACCTAAGGTCGCTTGCCCATTCGGCGGAACAGGGCGCAGTTCTTGTACCTGAGCTTGAAGCGGGCAGGATTTGCATGGTCGTCTCGGAGCAGCTTCACTAAGTTGGACAGATTTCACTCATACCCGAGCCGTCGGACATTCTGAATGCCCTCGCGTCCCACCATCTCCTGGACCGATTTGATGATCCGATTATCAGTTACCGGTTCGAGCACCAGCAATTCCAAGAGTTCTATGCTGCCCTGTCGCTTGGGGCGGAACTCGCCAATGTTGCTGCACGCAACGATCCTGATCGGACTCGCAGACCATTAAAGACATAACAACTTTTCATACCAGAGTGAATGGACCGATTCGGGTTCAAATCCCGGCGGACCGACCAAAGTCTACAAAGACTTACAGCCACGGAACTCTGCTGCAGTATTGCTACAACCCTCTGTCGTGCGACGGAAGGCCTGAGCAACCTTGGCGGGCCTCCTCAAAGTTATTGAACAGCCGCGAGGAGCCGCTGCCGCCGAGCGTGCTGAGTATATGGCCTTGACCTTTTTCGATGGAGAATTTCACCGGTAGGCCCAGCCCGCGAAAATGATCGGTCTGATTCCGCATCAGGTCAAGAAAGTCGGAATCGAGCTCGCCCACATACAGGTTTACGCACAATTTGGAAATGTGATTGAGATTCGCGGCGGTGTCTCGCAAGAGATAGCCGGGGAACGCTGTGATCGAGAGGAAATACTGGGGATAGGAAGCGGCAACCAGAAAGGCAGTGGTGCCGCCGTTGGAGTAACCCGCGGCGTGAAATTTGTTGTCTTGAATTTTATAGTTGTTCAGCATCAAGAGGATGAATTCGGGGAAGATTTTATCGCCGCCTTGGAAGAACAGAACGTCGTCGGGCGCAGCTGGAAGAATGACGATGTAGCCGCGCGCCTCCGCCTCATTCTGCCAGTTGCGCTGGAGCGTGATATCGATCGTTGCCATTGTCTGCGCTCCGCCGCCGAAAGCCAACACCGCCGGGTATGCGATGGCAGGGTCGTATCCTTTGGGCAGCACGACCTTATAGTGAACCGTTGTCGTGCCAATCCGTGCAGTCTTAGTTTGCACCTCAGCTGAGGCGACGGACGCCGCGATAATCATGTATATGGCGATGGCACCTGCTAAAGGTTTCATGTGAGCCTCAAGGGAAGACGGTGGACGAACTCTTTCAGGGCCGCCATGCTGCTACCTGGGGAAATAGAAGCACGAAACGGACCAAATTCCAAGCGCTCCCCACACCCGTTTGGCGGACTGCGTTTTCCAGCACTTCGGTGAATGTCTTCTTACGCTTCGGGGATAGCCGTCGTTGACAATCAAGATTTCAGATTGACCAGATGCGGTCAGTAAAATGCACAGGCAGGGGACGGGTTGGGCAAACGATTCATTTACTTGGTAACCCCTATAAAGATATTTGATCAGTCAAAGTCATTGACAGTTGGTTTTAAGAAAGCTAAAATTCCACTAACTCTGTTCCTTGTTGCTCAGAGTTTTTCTAGCTTCGGTGTCTTAAATCCCCGCGCCGGGATTCCTTTCTGCCACTGTCGCGGTTGCTTTTAGGTCCTGAGCGAGCCCGTCTCTCGCGGCATCAAACCCAATTTGAATCTCCGTGGAGGACCATATGAAGAATCGGCTCAGCCGGCTTCGGCTGCTAGCGCTATGGATTGGCATTGGATGCGTTGCATCACAGGGCTGGGCGCAGTCGACGAGCCTGTTGCGCGGCACCTTAACCGACCCGCAGGGCGCGGCGATCGCAGACGCGAAGATCACGCTCACGAACTCCGAGACGGGTCTCACGCGTAACGCGGTAACCGGTGAAAATGGCGAATATCAGTTCTCGCAAGTTGTGCCGGGAACGTACAAAATAGAGGCCGAGCGCCCCGGTTTCGCGGTCTTCACGCGGACAAATCTCAAGCTGCTCGTAAACACGCCCACGACCTTTGACCTGCGCATGGAACTCGGCAAGACTTCGGAGAGCGTCAATGTCACAGCGGAAACTTCGACCATCAACACCGTCGACGCCTCGGTCGGTAACGAGTTCTCGGAAACGCAAGTCCGCGAGCTGCCACTGCAGACCAGGAACGTGGTCCAACTGCTGAGCCTTCAACCCGGCGTTACTACCAACGGAGAAGTGCTGGGCGCGCGCCGCGATCAGAACAACATCACGCTCGACGGAGTGGATGTCAACGACAACCAGAACGCTGGCCTGGTTGCCCAAAACACCACCACCGGCACTACGTATCAGGGCGTGAACGGGAACGGCGCCAACGTCAATGCGGGGTTCAATGCGGTGCTCCCAATTCCGCTCGATTCGGTGCAGGAATTCCGTGTCACCGTCGGCGGACAAGGCGCCGATCAAGGCCGTTCCTCCGGCGGGCAAGTCGTCTTGATCACCAAGAGCGGAACTAATCAGATCCATGGGTCGCTTTACGAGTACAACCGCAACACGGCTACTTCAGCGAACACCTGGTTTAATAATGAATCCGGCGTCCCGGTTCAGCAGCTTGTCCGCAATCAATTTGGGGCGTCGATTGGCGGCCCCATCAAGAAGGACCGCCTCTTTTTCTTTGTGAACTGGGAGCAGCGCTTCGACGCCAGCAGCGTCGCCCAGGTGCGCGCCGTGCCTTCGGATACTCTCAAGCAAGGAATTCTGCAGGTGCAGTTGGCCGACGGAAGCGTGCAGACCATTCAACCCTCAGAGCTGCCGCAGATCGATCCGCTCGGCATCGGCCTCAACACCGGTTATCAAAAGATTCTGAACCAATATCCAACTGCCAACGATCCCGCCTTCGGGCAGGACGGCGGGCTGAATTTTGGCGGATTCCGTTTCAACGCGCCAAACCATTTGAGCAATATGGCGTGGGTCGCCAAGCTGGATTACAAGCTGGACTCCGCGGGCAAACACAATTTGAGTGTTCGCGGCACTCTCGCCGACAATACGCAGGACCAGACCCTGGCGGAGTTTCCGGGACAAACCCCCGCTTCCATCGGACGCGACAACAGCAAGGGAATATCGATCCACTACACAGCGATTCTCACCCCGGCGTTGATCAATTCGTTTACCTACGGGCTCACCCGGTTAGGTCAGGAATTCTCCGGCGTCGGTGGCACCGGGTTTCAATTTGAACCAACGGCTCTTTCTCCGCTCGAAAACTGGGGCTCGCGTGCCAAAGGACGAACCAATCCTCTGCACAATATCCTCGACGACGTCACGTGGTCTAAAGGAAAGCACACTGTCACCGCAGGATTGAATTTGCGTTATAGCCAGAACAACGTGTCTACCTACACCAGCGCATTTCCACTGTACGCGTACGGCGCCACCGAATTGATCGGTCTCGGCGAGGATATCGATACTTCGGTCGCCAATTATCTGGCGCAAAAGCTGGGAAATCCCAACCTGCAATTGGCAAACCCGACCGCAGTGACCAACGCCGCGGCTTCCCTATTGGGAATCTTGAACGATGTGTTTGTCACCTACCAATACAACAAGAACGGACAGGTCCTTCCGCAAGGCACTCCGCAGCAGCGTTCCTTCGTAGCGCACGGCTACGCAGGATATATTGCGGATTCCTATCGCTTGAGCCATCAGCTTACCTTGACGCTCGGACTGCGCTATGAAAATTTCCGCCCTCCTTACGAAGCCAACGGATTGCAGGTAGACACCACGGTTCCCCTCAACCAGTTCTTTGCGCAGCGCAACGCGCTCCAGGCGCAAGGCATTCCGGCCAATCAAATGTCGGATTTCACTCTCAGCTACGCGCTCAACGGCCCGGTGAACGGCAAGCCCTCGTGGTGGAACCCGGACAACGCAAACTTTGCGCCGCGTGTTGCCTTGGCTTACTCGCCCGGCGATCACGGCGGCTGGCTCAAAAAAGTTTTTGGAAGCAACGGAGCTTTCCGCGCCGGCGCCGCCATCGCCTATGACCAGTTTGGCGAAGACCTGATTGTGAACTACGATCAGTTCGGCTCTTTGGGGCTGTCCAATCCCACTAACTTCCCGGATTCCTACAGCTTCACGACATCGCCGCGCTTCAACGGCACATTCCCCGCGCTTCCCGCCGCTGCCCCTGGTGGTTTCCCCTACACGCCGCCTGCGATCGCGGCCATCACCGGAACGTTTTTGGGTATCTCACAAGATCTCAAGACTCCATATTCCTATGTGCTCAACGCCAGCTATTCGCGGCAATTGCCCGGCAAACTGACCATGGAGATCGGATACATGGGCAGACTTTCCCACCGCCTCCTGATGCAAGGCGACGTCTACACCCCACTGGAAAATTACAAGGACCCGGCTTCCGGCGTCACCTGGCAGCAAAATGCGCAGATCGTCTATAATCTGGCGAGTTCTCTCGCAAAGGCGTCGGGCGTACCCTACAACACTCCTTCGGTCGCAGCGCAAGTGATGAACAATCCGTCGCTAGTGCCGAATCTGCCATTCGTCAACGACATTTGGCCCGGCTACAAAAACGCTTACTTCCCGGGCAGTGCGTCGGCAAACTATTTTTATAGCGTCTATGGAGTCTTTGGAGGAAGTTTCCTCGACAGCCTGCATGCCGCCGATCGCATTGCCGGCGAATACATTCCAAACAAGTGTCTAAGCATTACGGGCTGCTATACGTTCTTCGCCCAGCAGGGCAGCACCAACCCGACGTGGATGAACTCCGGTTACGCCGCTTTCCACGGGCTTACCGTGGCTGTCCGGAAACGCTTTTCGGATGGTCTCCAGTTCGATTTCAATTACACGTTGTCGCACTCGATCGACAACGGATCGGCGGCCGAGTCGGGAGCGGGCGAGCAGGGAGCATCCGTCCAGGACATTTATAATCTAAATGCGTTCCGCGGATCTTCCGACTTTGACATTCGCAATAATTTCAACGCGAATTTCATGTTCGCGCTCCCCGTGGGGAAAGGCAAAGTACTGCTGCGCAATGCCCCCCGCTGGCTGGACGAAGTTGTAGGCGGATGGCAAGTCTCCAGCATTTGGCGCTACAGCACGCCGCTGCCGAGCGCGGTAGAGGGCGATCTCGCTTACAACACCAACTACTGGTTGAGTTCACTGGCTGTCGTGAACACTCCCACCAGTTCCGGAAGCGTTCACATCGATCAAAACGGCATCCCCAGCATCTTCGCGAACACCAGCATCGCGAATAATTTCCAGGATCAGCCCCCGGAGGGCGCCGGCACGCGCGCGGCGGTCCGTCTCGCGCCCATCTTCAACGTCGACATGGCGCTGACCAAAGACTTCTATCTGCCGTGGGAACACCAGACGCTCCAGCTTCGGGCAGAGGCTTTCAACGCGTTCAATCATCCGAATTTCACGAACCCCAGCCTGAGTTTGCAATCGCCGCAAACTTTCGGTGAATTCCAGGGAACTATGGACCCGCGATCGATGCAATTTGCTCTGCGGTACCAGTTCTAAGTTGCCGACGCCAGCCTGCGCCGCAGCTCCAAAGTCTGGCTGCGGTGACAGAGAAGACACAGGGTGCGCAAGTTCTCCAGGTCGCATTCCCCGCCGCCTTCCGCGACGGCCAGGATGTGATCGGCATCCCACAGACTCTTGCGGCTGAGCCGCTTGAGTCCCCACTTCGCGAGAAGCCTCACCCGGTGGGTCCCACGAGACCGCCGCAGCTCACCAAAAGCTGCGCGCGTGTCCATGCGGCAGATCGCGCAAACACCGCGGTCCCGCCGCAGAACCTGCTCGCGAAGGTACCCGGGATCGGAACGAAGCCGCCACTCATGTACGCACCAATCCGAACAAAACGTAAAGCGCCGCGCAGGGACTTCGAGGCTGCACCAGCGGCATAGCGTACGTCCATTGGTCCCCTTCGGCAGGGCCGCGCGATCGGCGAAGCCGCCGGGCATCGTCCGCGAAGTACTCAAGAGCATCACAACATTTTTAGCACAAAGTGTTTTATGGAGTCCTTGGGTCGCGATGGATTGGAGATATATACTGGCGGGGATGAAACCTTTCCTTGTGATTTTCGGTTGTGTGTTAGCGCTCAGCATCGGTATCGCCGCGCAGGAGAAACGTGGTGGCGGGCGCGGCTTCGCGCAGCCTGAGGGAGTGCGAGAAGTTATTGTGACCGCTATCCCGGGGGTGGTGGCGGCGGGAGCCCAATGGACATTGGCTTGGCAGGGCACCGATAACGCGGACGGGATCATCGCATCGAGCGATGGCGGTTTGCTGTTCGCGCAGGAACAGCCGAACCACATCAGCAAGCTCGATCGCAACAACAAGGTCTCCGTATTCCTGGAGGACACGCACGGCACCGGAGCCCTGTCCATCGATGCCAAGGGCCAGTTGCTGGCGGTGGAGCGAACCTGCACGGACCCCGGCCGGAAAGGGCCTCCTTGCGGCGAAGCGACCGCAGTAGCCGTATTGGCTCCGACACGCAAACTGCTGGCGGATAATTTCGACGGCAAAAGCCTGGGGCGTCTGAACGACCTGATCGCAGACAAAAAGGGCGGCGTGTACTTCAACGGCACCGGCACCTACTATGTGAATCGCGAAGGCAAAGTCAGCAGTATCGGTGAGAACATACGCACCAACGGAATCACATTGAGCCGGGATGAGAAGGCGCTCTATGTAACCAACGGCGGCACTCTGGTGGCGTTCGATGTCGCGGCGGATGGCTCCGTCACGAATCAGCGCGATTTTGCGAAGTTGGAAGCAGGCGGCAACGGCGACGGGATGGCCATCGATGCCGAAGGACGACTGTACGTAACCTCCGGCCCGGGCGTGCAAGTATTTAGCGCGGACGGAAAATACCTGGGTGTGATCCCGACGCCGCGCAGCGTGATCAGCGCGGCATTTAGCGGAAAAGACAAGAAGACGTTGTACGTGGTGGGCGCCGGAGCACTAGGCCCAGATGGAAAAGAGTTCCACACGCCTGAGGGCGTCCGCAACAACGCCAAATCGATTTACCGCATCCCCATGCTGGCCCAAGGATTCAAGGGCCGGGTCAAGTAGGGAGGAGCCTCCATGATCAAACGTCGCGATTTCATCAGAGCCGGCGCAGGTGCGGCCGCCGCCATCGCAACGCTGAATGCAGCGCAAGCTCCTTCATCGCAGAAGATTCCCTGGTGGGCGGCGCGTCCTGGAAAAGGCGGCGTGGGGAAACCCTCGGCGATTGACATGCACGCACATTGGTCTCCCGAACCTTATAACAAGGTCCTGGCCGACCTGGGGCAACCCCTCGCCAATCCCTATCCGCTCGATTACGATCTCGACAAACGCCGGAAGTGGATGGATGATCACGGCGATCTCATGCATTGCCTCACGCTCTCCGGCTCGATGCCGTGGCAACGCGTTTCCGCGCAACAGGGCGCGCGTCTCGCGCAAGTAATCAATGACACCGGCATTCAAGTCCACGAAAAAAATCCTGACCGTTTTGTGATCGCCGCGGAACTGCCCATCCGCGATTCGGAACTCGCGTTGAAAGAATTAAACCGTGTTGCCGGACAGCCTGGCGTGCGCGCCGTCCACCTTCCGGATTCCATCGAAAAGCAAGACTACCTATTCGATCCCGGCTTTGCGCCTGTTCTGGCGCGCATCCAAGAGTTGAACTACCCCATCATCTTTCATCAGATGGATGGAGTGGTCAACACCTTCGGCGGCAGCAGAACCGCCGGACCTCCGCCTCTCGCCGCCGGAATCGACGCTCCCATCGAACACACTTTCCTCGCCAGCAAATTCATTTACACTGGCACACTCGACAAATATCCCAACCTGCAAATCGTCCTGCCGCATGCAGGCGGTGCCTTCCCTTACCTGGCCGGACGCGTCGAGCATTTTTTGTTCCACATGACTGATCACGGAACCTCGATCCAACACCCCTTCCGCGATTACCTGCGCCGCTTCCACTACGACTATTTGATCTATTATCCGGAAGCTCTCCGCTTCCTGATCGGCTTGGTTGGATTCGATCGCATCGTCGTCGGCACCGACAACTTCGCCGCCAAGGACATCGAATATCCTTCGGCAGTCCTCGATCAATTCAACTTCGCAGCCGCAGACCGCGACCGCATTTTGAAGGGCAATGCGATGCGCTTACTCCACCTATAAGCGCCCGTCGGCCTTCAGAAACGTGCCGTCCTGAAGTTCGCGGAACGCTTGCCGGAGTTGCTCCTGAGTGTTCATCACGATCGGGCCTTGCCACGCCACCGGCTCCTGCAGCGGCTTGCCGGAGACTAGCAGGAAGCGGATGCCGTCTTCGCCAGCTTCCACCTCGACCTCATCGCCGCGATCGAACAGGATCAGCGAACGGTTGTCTGCAAGCGTCGGAGCTTTTACTTCCAGCGCACCCGCCCGCTCCGTCGGAACCGCTTGCGGACCCGACGCGTTCGAAAACTTCCCGCTCCCCTCGAAAACATAGGCAAACGCATGGCGCGAAGTCTCGACAGGCAGCGTTTTGCGCTTCCCCGCGGGTACCGTCACATCCAGATAAACAGGATCGGCCGCGACTCCATCCACCGGTCCCTTCATTCCCCAAAAATTTCCGCAAACCACGCGGACATGCGTACCGTCATTGTCGGTCAGCGCGGGCACATCAGGTGCCTTGACCTCTTGATAGCGCGGCTCTGTCATCTTGAGCGACGCCGGAAGGTTTCCCCATAATTGGAATCCATGCATGCGGCCCAGTTGGTCGCCTTTGGGCATCTCTTGATGAATAATTCCCCGCCCCGCCGTCATCCATTGCACGTCGCCGGCGCCGATGACACCGCGGTTTCCAATGCTGTCCCCGTGCTCAACATCTCCCGCCAATACGTACGTAATTGTCTCGATCCCGCGATGTGGATGCCATGGAAATCCTGCGAGATAATCCGCTGGAACATCGTTGCGGAAATCGTCCAGCAGCAGGAACGGGTCAAAGTCAGAAGTGTTGCCGAATCCGAAAGCGCGCCGGAGATGTACCCCCGCGCCCTCGAGTGTTGCTTTGGATTTTAGGAGCTTGTGAACGGGTCTGATGGACATAAAACAGCCTCAACCAAAGTCTACCGCGGGCGCTAGCGAATGAGCTCCCGCACGCCGCCCGCTCCCGCCGCGAACACGCGCGAAGTCATCCCCAGGAACAGTCCGTGTTCCACCACTCCCACCACTCCGTCAAGCGCCACTCCCAGCGACGCCGCAGAAAGTTCCCCGCTCAGCGTGCAATCGAGAATATAGTGTCCGCCCTCACTTACAAACGCTTCGCCGCCGCCGCTTTTCCTAAGCGCCGGCACCGCGGCCAGGTCCCGCAGTTTGTTAGCCGTAGATTCCCATCCGAAAGGAACCACCTCCACCGGCAGCACGCTTCGGCCTAGCCGTTCCACCAGTTTCGATTCATC
>Ga0265314_10003496_pt1 | contig 15161 bp, 12 predicted proteins | sample 4126metaG_FD_203106 | JGI IMG/M metagenome (GOLD analysis project Ga0265314, IMG submission 203106) | Rhizosphere microbial communities from Carex aquatilis grown in University of Washington, Seatle, WA, United States - 4-1-26 metaG | ecosystem: Host-associated > Plants > Roots > Rhizosphere >... | reverse complement strand
ACATTTGATCCCGTATGGTGTTTCGTTCTGATTCGCCGTTTCCACAACGGACCACGGACTACGAACCAAGGACAGCGCCAATGTCGTCAGCGAAGTACACTCCGAGCGAGATCGAACCCCGGTGGCAGAAATACTGGGCCGAGAACAACACCTTCCGCATCGGCAATCCCGGCGATGAAGGCTTCGACGCCAGCAAGCCGAAGTATTACATCCTCGACATGTTCCCGTACCCCAGCGGCGCCGGCCTGCACGTGGGCCACCCCGAGGGCTACACGGCGACAGACATCCTGGCGCGCTGGAAGCGCATGAAAGGTTTCAACGTTCTGCACCCGATGGGTTGGGACGCGTATGGACTGCCCGCGGAACAGTACGCGGTGAAAACCGGCACACATCCGGCGAAGACGACGCAAGAGAACGTCGACAACATGAAGCGGCAGATCCAGTCGCTGGGTTTTTCGTACGACTGGAACCGCGAAGTCAACACGACCGATCCGCATTATTACCGCTGGACGCAGTGGATCTTTTTGAAGCTTTTCAATTCCATCTTCGACACCGCGCAGAAAAAAGCGCGGCATGTGAACGACGTCGTGGCGGAACTGGAAGCCGGAAAAGTCGGCATCAAGGGCAGCACGATTCAATTTGGAGTCGATGCGGCCTCCGCAAAATCGAAGGGTTTCGGCCCGCAATGGTCCGAGTTGGACGGCGACGAGCAGTGGAAAGTTTTGGCCAATCATCGTTTGGCCTACGTCAGCGAAGCGCCGGTCTGGTGGTGCGAAGCGCTGGGCACGGTGCTGGCCAACGAAGAAGTGATCGACGGCAAAAGCGACCGCGGCGATTATCCGTGCGTCAAAAAACCGCTGCGCCAGTGGATGCTGCGCATCACCGCCTACGCCGAACGACTGATCGACGATCTGGAAGGCCTGGACTGGCCGGACGCGATCAAGGCGATGCAAAGACATTGGATCGGCAAGAGCGAAGGCGCGGAAGTGGATTTCGAAGTCGCCACCGTTGCAAGCATGAAGATTCGCGTCTTCACGACTCGCCCCGACACGCTGTACGGCGCGACGTACATGGTGTTGGCTCCGGAACATCCGCTGGTGAGCGAGATCACCACGCCAGAGCACAAAGCCACGGTTGAAACATATATTAAGCAGGCGAGCGGCAAGAGCGATCTGGCGCGCACCGATTTGGCGAAGGACAAGAGCGGCGTGTTCACTGGCGCTTATGCATACAACCCGGTTTACGAAGATCGCAACGATCCGCGCGCAAAAGTGCCAATCTGGATTGCTGATTACGTGCTGATGGGTTACGGCACGGGCGCGATCATGGCGGTTCCCGCGCATGACGAACGGGACAAGGAGTTTGCAGAGAAGTACAAAATCCAAATTACGACGGTGGTTATGCCGCCCGAGAATTGGCTCAAAGAAAATGTTCGAGAACCTGTTCGCGATAGGAATGAATTGCGCCAGTGGTTCTCAGATCATCCATTGGCCTTCAAGACACCGTTTGTGGATGACGGTGTCGCATTTCGCTCGCCACTCATCGACGGCCTCCCCACGCCCGAAGCCAAGAAAAAAATCACGGCGTGGTTGGAAGATAAAAAGCTGGGCGAAAAGAAAATCACGTATCGCCTGCGCGACTGGCTGTTCTCACGCCAGCGCTATTGGGGCGAGCCGTTTCCTATTGTGTGGGACGCGAGCGGCAACGCGCGCGCGCTGGTCGACGAAGAATTGCCGGTCGAATTGCCGTCGATGAGCGACTTCAAGCCGACGGGCAGCACCGAACCGCCGCTGAGCAAAGCCAAGGACTGGCTGAATGTTCACATTGACATTCTGCCCGACGGCATGGCCCGATTGCTGCCGCCGCCTTCGCCCACGCCCATTCCGCACGAAGCGGGCGAGATTGCGACGCGCGAAACGAACACGATGCCGCAGTGGGCCGGGTCGTGCTGGTATTTCCTGCGCTACCTGGACGCGCACAACGAAGACGCGCCGTTCAGCGAAGAGGCCGAGAAATACTGGATGAATGTCGATCTGTACGTCGGCGGCGCCGAACACGCCGTGCTGCATCTGCTTTACAGCCGCTTCTGGTTCAAAGTGCTGTTTGATTACGGCATGGTTCATTCGAAGGAGCCGTTCCAGAAACTGTTCAATCAGGGCATGATCACGGCGTTCGCCTATCAGGACGAAACGAAACGCCTGATTCCGACCGATGAAATCAGCGGCATCGAGACCGGCAATTACATTGTGAAAGAAACGGGAAAGCCGGCAACGCAGATCACCGCGAAGATGTCGAAGGCGCTGAAAAATGTCGTGAACCCCGACGACGTCGTCAACGAGTACGGCGCGGACACACTGCGCCTGTACGAGATGTTCATGGGCCCGCTGGACGGCAGCAAGCCGTGGAATCCGCGCGACGTGCCGGGCATGTTCCGCTTTTTGCGCGATTGCTGGCGCATGATCGTCAACGACGACGAGGGCAAGCCGGGCGCGGGAAACCTGCGCATGAATCTGCTGCCCTCGGCGAGCGAACTCATCGGCAACGACGCGAAGGCCGGCGAACTGCTGGAGCGCGAACTGCACAAGACGATCAAGGGCGTCACGCAGGACCTGGAACGCATGGCGTTCAACACCGCGATCAGCAAATTGATGGTGTTCAAAAACAAAGTCACTGAAAACCCGGAGCAACTCACGCGCAAGCAGGCCGAACGTTTCGTTCTGCTGCTGGCGCCGTTCGCGCCGCACATTGCCGAGGAACTGTGGGCCAAGCTGCGCCACGGCAATACGCTGGCCTACGAAAAATGGCCGAGCTTCGATGAGGCCCTGACGCAGGACGCCACCAAGGAACTGGCGGTGCAGGTCAACGGCAAAGTGAAAGCCAAGATCAGCATCGCCTCGACCGCGTCCGAAGAAGAAATCAAAACCGTCGCACTCAAAGCCGTCGAAAATGAAACCGCCGGAAAAACGATCGTCAAAGTCGTCGTCGTGCCGGGACGATTGGTGAATATTGTGGTGAAGTGAACGGGGAAAACCGCGCCGTTCACTGCGCCTCAGGCGGCTTCTGTTTTGCCTGCCGGTTCAGGGCAGAGTGGTAAAATTCCGGCAATGCATGGGGCTCGTTGAGGCAGTCAGGGATAGGAAAGCGTTTTAGAATATTGTCGCCGAGTACGGGAATGATAATGGCCATTGCTTCGGATAATTGCGCCATGCATGCCGTTAAAGCTTGAATTGTTTCGCGATCGGGAGGAGCTTGCCTGGCCTGTTCGTTAAGAAGTTTCGAGAGAAACGTGACGCGAGCCAGCGATTCGGTCAGGTGTGTGTCACGCACGGGACATCTCCAGGTGGGCGTATCGCTCGACGAGTGGTGGTTGGGTCGAAGAGCGAACGTATTGCCAATCCCGCCAATTGTATTCTTCATGGGCTTGCAACTTTTAGCGGGAACCGTGAGCGCCCTTTGCAGTGCGGTTAGGCGCCCTAAGCGTGCAGTGCACGCGCTGCCTGTACATTCGGTTGTGCTGTCGTAAACTTCAACGCCGTATGAACTACCTCGCCCACTGTTTCTTCGCCGACGACAGCGCGGAGTCCCTGATTGGGAATCTGGCGCCGGATTTTTTGCGGGCGCGCGGGGTGGATATCAAGCTCGAACGCTTTGCGCCGGAGCATCCCGCCATTCTCGCGGGAATGAAACGGCATCGTTGGATCGACATATTCACCGACGAGCATCCGAGCATGCGGCGCTCGTGCGAGCGGCTCGGCGGGCGTTTTCCGCATCTCAGCCCCATCATCGTCGACGTGGCGTACGATCATTTTCTCGCGCGGAACTGGAACGACTTTCACCCGGTGCCGCTGGGCGATTTTGTGCGGTCGGTTTACGCGCGATTGAGCGAAAAAGTGTTGCTCTGCCCGACGCTGCTGCAGATGGCGCTGCCGCGCATGGTGGAGCAGAACTGGCTGGAATCGTACGCGTCGCCCCAGGGCATCGAACTGGCGCTCACCCGCCTGGGCCGGCGCATCGGGCGCGCGGGATGTTTCGATGGCGCGGTCGCGGCGGTGATTGCGGACGCAGCCGGGTTTGACGCGGATTTTCGAGAGTTGTTTTCAGAGATGCGGGCGGAGTTGATAAAAGGTGCGCAGCTCATTTAGAAAAAATGTTCACTATAGAGCGATTGTTGCGCACTATGGTGCGCAGCGCGCGGAGCGCTCTGGTGTTCTCTATATTCAACACATCGACGAAGGATTGAAAGTGCTGGACCTTATCGGTGCATCGCAATTATCGAAGGAAGCATATTGCATCCATCCTATTGTTCAGGACGACAAAGCTATCGCCGCAGCATTCGAAGCGGGTAGCGCCTTAATGAGGTTCAGGATCTCACCTCTTGCACTGGTGCTGGCAATCGAATACAGATGGATTGCGAATAGTTATTTATCGCAGCGCCGCGTGACCGATCCGATCCAGGTGAAATTAAGTCCGCGGCCTGAAGTACAGGAAATGTTGGTCGCCGACAAAGTACAGAACCGGAATGATTTCGAGCTTTTTCACAAAGGAAAGCATCCGCGCTCGAAGCATTTGATACACTATTTTAAGATGTGGATGCGCGTGCTGGGTGTCACCGAATCGAAGTACAGGCAGCTAAAGCGAGCCATTCAATCATGAGCGACGATCCGTTGGGCGAACTGCGTGAGGCGGTGCGGCTTTCTCCGGAGAATATTCCGTTGCGGCTGCATCTGGCCGATTCGCTTTTGAAATCCGGCAAGGCCGACGAGTCCGAGCAGGAATACCGCAAGGCGCTGGCGGTCGCGCCGAACAACGAGCGGCTCAAGCTGGGCCTGGCCAATGCGTTTTTTCAGCAGGGCAAGAACAGCCAGGCGCTGGTGATCGTCGAAGACATGATCAAATCGCCGAATACTCCGCCGCGCGCCTACATCATGCATTCAAAACTGCTGTTCCGCGCCGGCGAAGTGGAGCGCGCGGTGCGCCAGTACAAGAAGGCGATCGACGCCGATCCCGAAGTCGCCGATGAGGAACTTGCGGGGCGTCTGGGCATCGAAGCGCCGGCGGAGAATCCGTTCGCGGCGGATCGCGAGGTGGTCGACGGCAAAGTGCGCGCGTCGCACGAACCCGGCGGCGCGGGGGCACTCACGCCGGTCGAACGGCCGAAGATCGCGTTCAAAGATGTGGGCGGAATGGACGCGCTGAAAGACGAGATTCGGATGAAGATTATCCATCCGCTCGCGCATCCCGAAATGTACAAAGCGTACGGCAAGGCGATCGGCGGCGGCATTCTAATGTACGGACCGCCGGGTTGCGGCAAGACGCATCTGGCGCGCGCGACGGCCGGCGAGATCAAGGCCGGCTTCATGTCGATCGGCATCAACGATGTGCTGGACATGTGGATCGGAAGCAGCGAACGCAACCTGCACGAACTGTTTGACCAGGCGCGCCGCAACAAACCGTGTGTGCTTTTTTTCGATGAAGTGGATGCCCTTGCCGCCAGCCGAAGCGACATGCGCCAGAGCGCCGGACGGCAGATCATCAATCAGTTCCTCGCTGAGATGGACGGCGTAAATGCCAGCAACGATGGCGTGTTGATTCTCGCCGCGACCAACGCGCCGTGGCATCTCGATTCCGCGTTCCGCCGGCCGGGGCGCTTCGACCGCATTTTGTTTGTGCCGCCCCCGGACGAGCCGGCGCGCGCGTCGATTCTGCGCATCATGCTGACGGGAAAGCCGGTGCAGGACGTCGATCACGACGTGATTGCGCGCAAGACCGAAAGTTTTTCCGGCGCGGACATGAAAGCGCTGCTGGATGTGACGATCGAAGCGAAATTGAAAGCCGCGATCAAAGAAGGCATCCCCAAGCCGATCACGACAAAAGATCTGCAAGCCGCAACGCAAAACGTGCGGCCTTCGACGCGCGAATGGTTCGCGACGGCGCGTAATTACGCGCTCTACTCGAACCAGGGCGGGATTTACGACGATATTTTGAAATATTTGAAGATGACGTGAAAAAGTACGAGGGACGAAGTGCGAAGGATGAAGTATTGCGGCTGTGACCTCGACCTTCGCACTTCGTACCTCGCACTTCCACCGTGAGAGCTTTGCAACACATGAAAAATCCCCATCTCGACCGCGCACTGCTCCTCTATTCGCAGCAGCGCCACGACCTGGCTGAGCAGGAATTGCGGCAGGGGTTGGCGCTCGATCCGGACAATCCGCAGGCGCACGCGTTTTTGTCGCTGTGTCTGATCAAGCGCAAACAATACGACGAGGCCACCGATGAGGCCGAGCACGCGATTCATTCGGCGCCGGATTATTCGTTCGCGCATTATGTGCTCGCCACGGTGATGCTGGAGCGCAACCGCTTCGCGGAGTCGATGACGTCGACGAAGGAAGCGATTCGTCTCGATCCGTACAACCCGAATTATTTCGCGATGCTCGGGCATCTGCACATGCTCGACCAGCATTGGCAGGACGCGCTGACGGCTGCGGAGCACGGACTCGAAGTCGATGCAGAGAACGTCGAGTGCAACAACCTGCGTGCGATGGCGCTGGTGAAACTGGGGCGCAAGGCCGAAGCGGGGCAGACGATCGACGAGACGCTGCGGCGCGATCCGGAGAACGCGAACACGCACGCCAACCAGGGCTGGGCGCTGCTCGAACAGCGGCAGCCCGAGAAGGCGATGGAACATTTTCGCGAAGCGCTGCGCCTTGAGCCCAACAATGAATGGGCGCGCCACGGCATCATCGAGGCCATGAAGGCGCAGTATTTCGTCTACGGTTTGATGCTGCGCTATTTTCTGTGGATGGGGAAATTGGGCGCGCGCATGGGCTGGGGGCTGATGCTCGGCGCGTACTTCGGAATTCAATACCTGCGCCAGGTTTCCAATCGCAATCCGGCTTGGGCGCCGTACTTGTGGCCGATCTTTACGGCGTACTTCGCGTTCGCGCTGATGACTTGGGTTTCGCGGCCGCTGTTCAATCTGGTGCTGCGAACCAATCGCTTCGGACGCCTGGTTCTTTCGCCGGAGGAGACCGCGCAATCCACCTGGATTGGCCTGACGCTTCTGACGGCGCTGAGCTGCGCGATTATGTGGCTTTCGACGGGATCGGTGATGGCGCAACTGGGCGCGCTGATGGCGGCGATTCTCGTGATCCCGATTTCCGGCACGTACAATTGTTCGCCGGGCTGGCCGCGCAGCGTGATGGCGCTGGCCACGGTGTTTCTGCTCGCGGTTGGCATTTCGATTTTTGCCATTCCGTATCTGCAGATTTCGACGCCGGTCGTGGTGAAGAATTACCGCTCGCTTTTCGACATTTATTTTTACGGCGTTTTGATCTCGAGCTTCGGCTCGAACTTTCTCTCCGGCATCCGCCCAAAATTGTGAGGCCTTGAAACACATGGACCCGAAATGGTGGACAAAAGCTGTGGAACTTGAGGCCGCCGGGAAATTGCAGGAAGCCGAAGAGATGATCGAAGCGGCGCTGGGGCCCAGAGGCGATCCGTGGACGGCGCAGATCGCGGAACTGTACGAACTGCGCTGCAAGCGCCTGGCGGCCGAAGGGAAAATGGACGACGCACGCGCCGCGGCGAAGAAGGGTTACGATTTCATGCTCGCTTATGCAGCGGGCTCAACGTCCGGCGGCGAAGGCACGGCGCGCTCGGCCGAGGCCGAACGGTATCTGACAAATCTTGAAACGGTGATGAGGAATCAGAGAAAGAACTGAGCGTATGGTTCTCACCATGAGCCCGAGGCGCCGCCGCCGTCGGACGACGATGACGACGAAGACGACGTTGAAGAAGACGACGAGGAAGAACTGGATGTGTCGCTGGGCGATGACGAATCCGAAGACGACGATGACGAAGTCGAGATCCAGTTGCGTCGCTTCAGAAATGGTCCGACGATAAAACAGAACACGGCGATCAGATAGACTGCAACAATCGCACCCGCAAACATTAATGCAATCATCGCCAGCGCGAATAGCGCGCTCCATATTGTGGGCTCTGGTGGTTTTGCCGGTGGTGCGGCCGGCGTCTGAGCTTCCGCCATCTGAGCGTCGGGCGGCAGTTGGCCGGAGCGCAGCAGCAGCGCGAGAGCGGCGATTCCGCTGCGGATGCCGCCGGAAGTATCGCCGGCTTTGAATCTCGGAAGAATTCGGTGATCCATGATCAGCTGGCACGACGCGTCCTCCGCGTGTTGAAACGTTGCGCCCATCTGTATGCGCGCTTTGCGATCTGTTTTGCAGATCAGCAGGATGACGCCGTGATTCCACTCGCGCGACGCATCGGACGCGGACCAGTGATTCAGAATTGCGAGTGCGAGCCCTTCGATCGTGTCGGCTCCGTGCGCATCGGCCAGGGCCTCGAACGAGATAACGGCAGCCGGGATATTCGTGTCGGCGAAGAGTCCGCTGCACATTGATTGCACCGCATCTTTGTCTTCCGGTGTGAGCAGTGCGGCGCGATCGAGGATGAAGATGCCGTTCGGCGGCGCGTCGAGCGGTGTTGATTCGGCGGCTCGCAGAGCGGGCACGAGAAAAAAGACGCTGATACCTATGAGACAACGCAGCATATGGGGGAACTCCACCGAATCAGCGTATCGGAAGCCACGGCTGAAAGCCCGATTATTATCGGAAGTTGTGAGTTCGGTTATTCATAATTGTGGAAGATTTCCGACCTGATTGGCCCGCTGATTCGTTATCCTAGTGGAGTCGTGCGGAGGCCATCATGCGTTTTGTGCTTTTGTTGCTCTGTCTGTTCGCCGCGCCGCTCGTCGCCGAAGACGAGGGGACCGATCCGGCGTACGACGCGGCGAACACGCTGTTGTCTCAAAAAAAATATTCTGAAGCGCTGGCTCAATACAAAAAGCTGATTGAAAAAACGCCCAAAGCGCCGGGGCTGCTGTACAACGCGGGCATGGCGGCATTTTTCGGCAAGGAATACCCGCTCGCGGCGCAGTATTTCAAAACGCTCAAGTCCATCGACGCCGCGGATGTCCAGGCTCGCGCGAAATTGATCCAGACCTACCAGGCGGCGGGCGACGATGCGGCGCGCGATGCCGAACGCGCGGAGCTGCTTAAGTTGCGCAAGGAAAGCAAAGACCTGGAATGGCTGCAGCGCAATTTCTACTGCCGCGATCAGTTCGAGGCGGCCGGGAAGCGCGTCATGGTCTTCGAATATTTCGAGCTGCTCGGCGACCGGGCTCAGCGCTACGCGTTCCGCGTGCTCAATGCTGAGGGCAAGGAAGACCATTACGTTTCGCTCGGTTCGTACGAAATGACCAACGCCATCGCACACCAGACCGGCGAAATCAAAAAGGACGAGCGCCTGTTTCATCTCGACGGGTATTACCGCGGCGAAAAAGACCACGCCACATTCGCGTTCTTCACCAACGAACCGGCCTACGACGAGGTCAAGAAAGCCGTGGTTGAGATTCTCGAGAACAAACGCAAGCCGATGTCGGCGACGCGCGGACCGCAATAGCGCGTATTGACTGCGCTCCCGCTTTCGCTAACGTACCTGCAGCTTATTTTTATTTTCACCCTGCGAGATTTTTCTATGAAACCAATGGCGGCCCTTTTCGTCGCACTTTGCTGTGCGTTCACTTTGCAGGCGATGGATGTTCCGGGAATGCAGACGGTTCCGCCGACGCAATTGCGCGGCACGGAATTGCTGCTGCCGGAACTTGAGGGCGGATCCATCGAGACGCCGGGCCCGATGTGGGAGTGGCATTTCGTCTCGCAGCCAGTCTCGAAAGCGTACGTCTGCGTCAACACGATCACCGGCCGGCGCTTTACGCTCACGCCGATCGCGAACATCGGGCTGCTGAATGCCGAGACGTTTCCGCAATTCCGTACCGGAGTGCGCACGGGGATGGAAAAGTCGGGCGCGAAAATTGTGCGCGAGAATCCCATGGAGATGGTCGTCAGTCCCTTTCACGGCGAGGTCTACCGCTTCCAATTTGAGATGCGCGTAAATGGCGAGAAGCTTTTTACAACCGGCCACGTGATCCAGATCGGCGAAAAAGGCGTGGTGCTTTTCAGCTACATGCCGGACAGCAGCGAACCGGCCGAGACGCAGCTTCTGTTGAACTCATTGAAGTACACGCCGCAGCCCAAACCAGGCGGAAGAAACAAGCTCGCGCTCAAGATGGGAATTTACCTGGTCATCGGCATTCTCTTCTGGGCCATCGGCGTGGCCATCAATTCGCTCATGCGAAAGGAAATCAACGCGGCCCTGCTGGCCGTTGCGGCGGTGCTGATCGCCGCGGTGGCGATGGGAGTCTTCGCGTCCATGGGCGGCGGGAATGAAGGCGGCGGCGATGCGGCGTACAACACCGGCTATCGGTTCGGCCAGGAAGTGGGCACCGCGTTCTGGTCGCTGCTACTGTTCGGCGTGCTTGCTGCAATTAAAAAGAAGCCCAAGCCCGTGGTTGGTTTTAACCTGCCGGATTGAGTGAGCGCATTGGCGCGCACCTATGCAATTCGCCACTACTATGCTTCCGAAATGTATTGAATTCATGTAAGATGCCGTCTCGCGAACGACACCGTGGTTTATCAACGTGGGGACGGTTATGTCAGCGGAACGAAATGCTTTAATCGGGTTCTCGTTTGCGTTGTTGTTCGTCATTCTCATCGGCGTCCTTTCACTGCGCGCAGTCCGAATTCAACAAGAACAGAACGATCTGCAGGCGCACACGTACAAAGTTCTGGACGCAGTCTCCGATATGCGACTGGGTCTGAAGGATATTCGCATTGCGCGGCGCGACGCGATTGCGAACGGAAACAAACTTAAATTCGAAGACGTGGCCGCCATATTCAAGACCATTGACGACAGCCTTGCGGTTTCCAAAAATCTGACGCGGGACAATCCCGTGCAACAGGGGCGATTGGGCCTGATTGATGCGCCGCTGGGCCTGTTGAAAGCAGGGCCGGCAGATGTGGCGCGCAAAGCGGACATCGACGCGATGTTCAAATTGTTTGACGAAATGGAGAAGACGGAGTCTGAGTTGCTTGTGTTCCGGTCGGCCGTCGCGAAAGAAAGCGCCGAGCAATCCGTGCTGATTGTTGTCGTAGGCACGCTGGCGACGGTGCTGTTGACGCTAACGGGCATCTTCATCATCCGGCGTGACAACCGCGAGCGTAAGAAAGCGGCGGACGCGCTTGCGGTGCAGTCGGCCATGCTGGAAGCGCGCAGCCAGGAAGTGCTCGCCGCAAATGAAAGGTTGCAGACTGAATTGCAGGAGCGCAAGCGCGCCGAAGAAGAACGCGAAATGTTTTTCAAGATGTCGCAGGATTCGATCTGCGTGGCGGGTTTAGATGGTTTTTTTAAACGCGTGAATCCGGCGTTCGAGAAATTGCTGGGGTACACCGCGCAGGAGATCGGGTCGAAGCCGTTCATGGATTTTGTCCATCCCGAGGACAGGGCCGCGACGGAAAATGAAGTGCGGAAACTCGCAGCCGGCCAACCCACGGCGAGTTTTGAAAATCGCTACCGCTGCAAGGACGGGAGCTATAGATGGCTGGGCTGGACGGCCACGCCCGTGCCGGCGACGGGCGTGCTCTACGCGTCAGCGCGCGACATTTCGGCGCAGAAAGAGCTCGAGTTCACGCTGAAAGCGGCGCGCGACGATGCGTTGCGTTCGGCGCGGTTGAAATCGGAGTTCCTGGCCAACATGAGCCACGAAATCCGGACGCCGATGAACGGCATCATCGGCATGGCCGGCCTGCTCGCGGATACGACACTGGATACCGAGCAGACGGATTTCATCACCACGATCAAGTCGTGCAGCGAGGCGCTGCTGACGCTGGTCAACGACATCCTCGATTTTTCAAAGATAGAAGCGGGGAAGCTGACTTTCGAAAATTCAGATTTCGATCTGCGCAAGATGCTGGAGGAAACGCTCGATCTGCTCGCCGACTCCGCGCATCGCAAGCGTTTGGATATTGGCGCCATCATCGAACCTGGATTGCCGACCCGGCTGCGCGGCGATCCGGGCCGGCTTCGGCAGGTGCTCGTCAATCTGATCGGGAACGCGATCAAGTTCACGGAGTTCGGCGAAATCGCGGTGAACGTTTCGCTTGAACGGAGCTCCGCAAGCACGGCGGTGCTGCGTTTCAGCATTCGTGACACGGGGATTGGGATTTCAGAAGGAGGGCAGCGGCACCTGTTTGAGCCGTTCACGCAGGCTGACGGTTCGACGACGCGCAAATTCGGCGGAACGGGACTGGGGCTGGCGATTTCAAAGCAACTCGTACTGCTGATGCATGGAGAAATTGGGCTCGAGAGCGTGCAGGGAAAGGGATCGAAATTCTGGTTCACCGCTGAATTCGAGCGGCAGTCGGCGGCGGCGCCGGACGAAGTGAATGTTCCGGTGAACGGAAAGCGCGTGCTAATCGTCGATGACAATATCACGCACCGCACGCTGCTGCGGCACCAGCTGAGCGATTGGGGCATGGTTCCGGCCGAAGCGACGAATGCAGACGAAGCGTTGACGCAATTGCAGCGCGAGGCGCCGGGAGCGAACCGCTTCGACCTGGCCATCGTGGATGTCGAGATGCCCGGGACGGACGGGATCACTCTGGCCGAAGCGATCAAAGCTGCTCCGGCCGTGGCGAAAACGCCGCTGCTGCTGCTGGTCTCGCGCGGACGGCTTGGCGACGCCGCCGAGCGGGCCGCAGCCATTGCGACGTACATCTCGAAACCGATCAAGCAGTCCGCGCTGCTGGACGGAATTTCCACGGCGTTGTTTGGCGAGAACGAGCGTGCCGGTGCGAAACGCCCGATCAGTACCGTTGACCTGCCGATTGATCGTTCAGTGCGCATCCTTTTGGCCGAAGACAACCCGGTCAATCAGAGATTGATGCTGCGCCAGCTGCAGAAGCTGGGCTTCACGGCTGATCCGGTGGCGAGCGGCGCCGAAGTGCTGGAAGTGCTCAACCGGATTTCCTACGACATGGTGCTGATGGATTGCCAGATGCCCGAGCTGGACGGTTACGAAGCCACGAAGGCGATTCGCAAGATCGAAGCCGATTCACCCACCCGGCGGCACCTGCCGATCATCGCGTTGACCGCCAATTCACTCTCCGGCGATCGCGAAAAATGCATGCAGGCCGGAATGGACGATTATGTGAGCAAACCGGTGGATGTGGAACGGTTGCGGGCCGTGTTGCATCGCTGGAAGCACAAAAACAAATTCGCGGGTTCGAGCGCGTACCTGGCCGCGGTGGACGTTGACGGAGTCGTCAATGTGCCGATGCTGCTGAACACGTTCGGCGACGACAAGCAGAGCCTGCGCGAATTCATCGAGCACTATCTGCTGCACACCGAGCAGCAGTTGCAGAAGCTGACGGACGCCATCGAGCGCCAGTCGGAGCCCGATGTCGGCGCCATGGCGCACATGATCATCGGCGGCAGCGCGTCGACGGGTGTGGTCGGCATTGTGGAGCCGCTGCGCGACATCGAACGCAACATCAAGGAAGGCCGCCACCTGAATGAGGCGGCAAACCTCGCCAAAACCGCGCGTGCAAAATTTGAGCTGGCGCGCAAAATTCTCGTCGGCATCGCGCAGCAATAAATCCGGCTTTTATGGATCGCGGGCGTCCCGCGCCCGCCTCTTTTCAATGCCCACGGTGTAGTCAGCACTACGAGCCGGAGAAAATCCATCATGCGCAGATTTGTTATCGTGATTCTGACGGGTCTTGCGCTGAGCGCCGCGACAGCTTCAAATATCGCGCTCGCGGCTGACGCCCGCAAACTCAATGTCCTTTTCATCGCCGTCGACGACATGAACAACGACCTGGGCTGCTACGGCCATCCGCTCGTTCAATCACCGAACATCGATCGTCTCGCGAAAATGGGCGTGCGTTTCGACAAAGCGTATTGCCAGTTCCCGCTCTGCAGTCCGAGCCGCTCGTCGGTGCTGACCGGACTGCGGCCGGACACGACGCGCGTGTTCGATCTGAGTTATCACTTCCGCCAAGGCCTGCCGGACGTGGTGACGCTGCCGCAGATGTTTTCGGCGAACGGCTATTACGCCGCGCGCGTGGGCAAGATGTACCATTACGGAAATCCCGGCGATATCGGCACGAACAGTCTTGACGACCGCGCGTCGTGGCAGGAACGCATCAATCCGGCGGGGCGCGACAAGACGGCGCTCGAACGCGACATCATGAACTACACGCCCAAATCCGGGCTGGGCAAATCGATGTCGTTCCTCGCCGACAAAACCGGTCCGGCGGAAGAACATACCGATGGCAAAGTAGCGACCGAGACGATCAAGCTGCTGGAAAAACACAAGGACGGCCCGTTTTTCATCGGCTGTGGATTTTACAAACCGCACTGCCCGTATGTTTCACCGCAGAAGTTTTTCGATCTCTATCCCATGGACAAAATCACGCTGCCGCCGATCACGCCCGCAACCGAAAAGGAGTACCCCGCGCCGGCGATGCTGGGCTGCCGGCCCTGGCCCTACCAGGGCGTCACGCCCGATCAGGCACGCGAATGCAAGCAGGGCTATTACGCCGCGATCAGCTTCGTTGATTCGCAAATCGGCCGGGTGCTCGACGCGGTGGAGCGGCTGGGGCTGAGCCAGAACACGATCATCGTTTTCTGGAGCGACCACGGGTATCACCTGGGCGATCACGGATTGTGGCATAAGGAAAGCCTGTTCGAGGAAGCGTCACACGTGCCGCTGATCGTTGTGATGCCTGATCGGAAAAATGCGGGCACGGTGAGCGCACGCACAGTGGAATTGGTCGATCTTTATCCGACTCTGGCCGAGCTGACCGGCGTGACTCCGCCGAAAAACCTGGAAGGCTTCAGCCTGGTTCCGCTGCTGAACGATCCGAAGGCTGAATGGGCGCATGCGGCGTACACGCAGGAGCAGCGCGGCGCGTATCCCGGCTACAGCGTGCGCACGGACAAGTGGCGCTACACCGAATGGGACGGCGGCGCGAAAGGCAGCGAACTGTACGATCACGAATCCGACCCGCAGGAATTGAAGAACCTCGCCGCCGACGCGAAATACGCGGATACGGTGGCGCAGATGAAAGCGCTGGTGAAACAGATGCATCCGGCGGTGGTGAAGCCGGGTGAAAAAGATCCGAAGGCGCGGGAGAAGTTTTCTAATTAAATGCGAAATGATCCGGTTCTATGGCAACTCG
>Ga0265314_10003495_pt1 | contig 15166 bp, 14 predicted proteins | sample 4126metaG_FD_203106 | JGI IMG/M metagenome (GOLD analysis project Ga0265314, IMG submission 203106) | Rhizosphere microbial communities from Carex aquatilis grown in University of Washington, Seatle, WA, United States - 4-1-26 metaG | ecosystem: Host-associated > Plants > Roots > Rhizosphere >... | reverse complement strand
CGCCGGATGCGGACGCCGCCAAACGCAGCTTCGACGAGGCGCTGGCCGCCGTTCAGCACGGCTCGCGCGAATCGATGCTGGCGGCCCTGGCGCTGGCGTTGGTCGCCGGCCTCACGCTCGCCCGCCGGCATTAACCTTTTTCCCGCTTGTAAGGCCCCATTGCGGCATTTGCCGTCTTATGGCCCCTCGGCCGTGGATTATGGAACGGCGCAAAGCGACGGCCGCGGCTGAAGGTAAGCAATTGCTCACGATCAGTGTGCCAGAAAGGGGGCCTCCCGGCGAACCTGCCGGTATCGTTTCTAGCTTGTGTGGAATGTAATGACGGACATCCTCGCCGGGTCCTCAGCGGCCCAGCCCTCCCTGCCAGCTGCCAACACCGGCATTTTCGACCTCGCGCCGGTGGCGCTGTGGGTCGAGGATTACAGCGCCGTCAAAGCCCTGTTCGACGCGTGGCGGAGCGCCGGGGTGACGTCATTGCGCGAACACCTGACCGGCCATCCCGCGCGGGTCAAGGAATGCGCCAGCCGTATCCGGCTGCTGAAGGTCAACCGCAAAACGCTCGACCTGTTCAAGGCCGACGACTTCGATCATCTGGCGAGCAATCTCGATTGCGTGTTCCGCGACGACATGCTCACGAGCCATATCGAGGAGCTCGTGCAGCTCTGGGACGGCAAGACGCAGTTCCATAGCAATGCGGTGAATTATTCGCTCGCCGGCGACCGGCTCGACATCCAGCTCAAGGCGACGATCCTGCCGGGCTTCGAGGAGAGCTGGGCGCGCGTGCTGATCGTCACCGAGGACGTCACCGACCGCGAGGACGCGCAACGGCAGCTGATCGGCAGCGAGAACTACGCGCGTGGTCTTTTCGCGCATTCCCCGGTGTCGCTCTGGGTTGAGGACTTTTCCGCGGTCAAGAAGCTGATCGACGAGATCAGGGCGCAGGGCATTACCGACTTGCGCGTCTTTACCGACGTGCACGAGGAGTTCGTGCAGCGCTGCATCAGCGAAATCCGCATCATCGACGTCAACCAGCATACCCTCGATTTGTTCGGCGCGCCCGACAAGGCGACGCTGCTGCGCAACGTGTCGGCGATCATGCGGGACGAGATGGAGCCGTGCTTTCGCGAGCAGTTGATCGACCTTTGGGACGGCAAACTGTTTCAGCAACGCGAGGTGGTCAACTACGCGCTCGACGGCAGCAAGCTGAACCTGTTGCTGCAATTCTCGGTCTTCCCCGAGCACGAGCACGACTGGTCGCTGGTGCAGGTCGCGCTGACCGACATCACCGCGCGCAAGAAGGCGGAAGCCTACCTCGAATATCTCGGCAGCCACGACGCGTTGACCAAGCTGAACAACCGGTCGTTTTTCGTCGACGAACTGAACCGCCTGGAACGCAAGGGCCCGTGGCCGGTCACCATCATCATGATCGATCTCAACGGGCTGAAGGCCGCCAACGACGAGCTCGGCCATGCCGCCGGCGACTCGCTGCTGCGGCGGGCCGGGGAAGTGCTCAACTCGCTGGTGGACAAGCCGGCGCGGGCGGCGCGGATCGGCGGCGACGAGTTCGCGGTGATCATGCCGAGCGTGGAATACGCCGAGGGTGAGGCGATGATGAAGGTGATCCTCGATCTCGTCGCCATCAACAACGAGTTCTACACCGACCTCACGCTGAGCCTGTCGATGGGGATCGCGACGAGCCAGCCGGGAGAGCGGCTGGAAGCCGTGGTCAAACGCGCCGACCTCGACATGCTGGCAGCCAAGCGCGAACACTACCGGGCCGAAGACGACCGTCGCCGTGTCGTCGCGGCGTCGTAGCGGTTATTCGCGCTATTCTGGCTTAGCCTGAGCCGCCCAGGTTGTTTTCAGGTCCGGCGTTTTGTGCCCTGTCGAGGGCGGCCAAAGTTTGATCGATTGTCTCCAGCCGTTGCGAGACTTCGTTGAGACGCACCGTGACTTGGTCAAGGCTGTCGAATATTTGCGTTTCGTTGTTTCTGATATTTTCCAGATACGTGGCCAGGTTCGGCACTTTCACCGTCAGCCAGATACGCGGGTAATAGAGGATGAAGCCGGACAGCAAGGCGCAGACCAACAGCGCCAGGCCCAATGGAATGTTGATCTGAATTTCCGGCGGCAGGCCGAACAAGCTGACCAAGCATCCGCCCAGCGTCGCCACGGAAAATAGCGCCAGCGGCCACATCAGTCCTTTTTCGGTGCTATTCATGACGCCCCCCGCCCGGTTGAGGCGGACATGGTACAATCACAGGGTGTGGCCTGCAACCTGACGTTCAGGGCGCCAAAAACGCCGTTCTAGGCGGCTTTCTTCCACAATTGCGCCGAGGCGGCGCGGGCGCCTTCGGCCAGCGACTGCAACTTCATCCAGACGATCTTGGTGTCGACCTGAACGCGGCCGGCAAAGGTGCCGAAGCCGCAATCGACGCCGCCGATGACGTTCTCCCGGCCGACGGCGCCGGCGAAATTCAACAGCCGGTCGGCGACCAATTCGGGATGTTCGACCGTGTTGACCGTCGAGTCGATCACGCCCGGGATGATGACCTTGCCCTCCGGCAGCTTGACGTCGCGCCAGATTTTCCACTCGTGCTCGTGACGTCCATTGGCGGCCGGGAACGACACCGCGGTCGGTTTTGCCGTGAGGATGATGTCGACGATGTCCTTCAGCGGGATGTCGTGGTGGCGCGGCGACATGGTCGAGCCCCAGCACACATGCATGCGCATGCGCTCGGCCGGAATGTCGGCGACGGCGTGGTTGAGCGCGGCGACGTTTACCGAAATGATCTTGCGGAAATGGCTAAGGCCCTGATCGCGGTAGGTGGTGTGCCACAGCATCGCCAGATCCGGGCAATCGAGCTGCAACAGGAAGCCGGCATCGACGATGGCTTTGTATTCCCGGCTCATCACGTCGGCGAGCGCGAAGACGTATTCTTCCTCGGTCTTGTAATGCTTGTTCTTGAGATAGCGCGCGATCTGCCCGGGTGAGGGCGAGGTCATGAACAGCTCTTCGGCTTTGACGCCGGCCAAGGCGCTCTTCGTCAGCTCGATATCGGCAACGGCCGCCGGCCAATCCTTCCAGCCGACGTCGCTCGAGCACATCGGCCGGTGTTGAAAGGGCGAGGCGAACTGCTTGAGGATTTCGGCAAGTTCCGGAAACTCAGGCTCGCCGGTGCCGAGCGGCGGCGAACTCTCGCCTTCGAAGCCGGCGAGGCGATCGAGCACGTGCACGGTATAATCGGTGCGGCCTTGCTCGCCGTCATTGATGACGTCGATGCCGCATTCGATCTGTTTGCCGGCGACGTATTTGATGGCCTCGCGCACCGCGGCGCTCAATTCGGCCTTGCGCGCGCCGGGATTTTGCTGCTCGGCGAGCAGCAGTTCGACCACCTTGGCGGTGCGCGGCAGGCTGCCGGTGTGGGTGGTGAGAAGGCGGGTGGTCGAGCGCTTCATGACGTTTCTTCCCACTGTACTTTCTTATTTGCGCTAAAAACCGTGCACGGTTTCGGTCACGTGCTCGACCTCAGGCGGCGCGGCGAAACAGTGCCCGACCAGCTTGCGCCATTCCTGGAAGTCGGCCGAGCCGCGAAAATCGACGGTGTGGTTTTCCAGCGTGTTCCATTTGACGAAGAGCCGATAGCGCTGCGGCTTCTCGTGCGATTTCTGCAACGTCATGCCGGTGCAGCCTTTGGCGCGCTTGAACAGCGGCGCGGCGTTTGTCACGCCGGTTTCGAAGGCGGCCTCCATGCCGGGCTTCACGTCGATTTGCGCGATTTCCATGATCATAGGCGGGGGCTCCGGTATCGGGGGCCGCATTATGATCCGGGCGCGGCGCCGGGGAAAGGGCACCGTCTCATATCAGCCGCGCACAACGTGGGGTGTTCAGACTTCGCCCACCATCCGGACGCGCGATGGGACGTTACGCCGTCTTATTCAGACCATGGCCTGGTAGGTCGAGTCGATGAGATAGGTCGGGTCTAATTGCGCCAGTCGCTGGATGGCGCCGCGGAACGCGAGGGCGTTTGTATTCGATTGCGGTGGGCCGAACATCGCGAATTCCGGGTCGGTGTAGATCAGCGCGTCGATCGCGGCCTGCGGAATTGGCTTGGGCGCGTCGGTGACCGGCGCATTGTCGAATATCACGCGTAGCGGCTTGAAGGACTGCTGTCGATCCGCCACGACCTGCGAGTAGGCGACGTCCGGCGTGAAACGGTCGGCGAGCAGCGCCAGGATCGACGTCGCGTCGGCCTGATCCTTGTAGACGACGCCGGGCTTTACATAAGGCGAGACGATGAATGTCGGCACGCGAATGCCGGTCGTGCCGAAGGTCTCGCCGCCTGCAGTTACCGGGACGTCCAACGGCGGCACGTGATCGAAAAATCCGCCATGTTCGTCATAGGTGACGATCAGCGCCGTCTTCTTCCAGCGATCTGAGTTTCCAATCACCGTGTTGTAAATATCGGCTAGAAATTTCTGGCCGTGGCTGATCCCGGTGGGACAGTGATCGTCGTTCGGCCTGAATTTTGTCACGGACGGGTCGTCGGAATATTTCGGCTCGATAAAGATCACGTTTGGCAGCGGGTCGTTGCCCTGCCACTGGTCGGCGAAATGTTCATATTGCCGGAACAGGCCGCGCCCGTCGGCCGCCTTGCGGCCGCTGGCGATGGCGTCGATCCAGCGATGCATCAGGCTGAAGAACGGCACGCCGCCATACTGGTAACTGCACCATCCGTTGGCGCCGACATTTTTCGTCAGCCAGTCATAAGCCAACTGCTGGTCGGGAAATGTAACAGGACCGACATTGTGAATGATGTCGCTCTGGCCGCTCATCGCCATCAAACGGTTGGATTGCGTGCCGGCCGGCAGGCTCGAAAACCAGTGATCGCAGATCGCGTAATTGCGCGCGAAGAAATCGAACACCGGCACCGCTTCCTTGGTGTAGTAGCCCATCACAGCCGAGCGATTTTCAGGCCGCGGGATCGCGTTGGCGTAGCTTTTGACGAAGCCGCCGAGCATCGGCTGCGCGCCGCCGTGGGTCGGCGTGTTGATCTGTGTCGCGATGTTGACGTCCTCGTGCGGCGGATCGATGAAGTTTTGCTCGTCCGGCTCGAGGCGATGGATCGGAACCGGTGTGCCGTCGAGATCGTCGTTGCGCCATTGATCGAGCCAGGCCTGGTCGGCGCGCAGGCCCTCGACATCCATCGGCGGAGCGGCATCCGGCAGGCTGAGATAACCGCAGACGTGGTCGAACGAGCGGTTTTCCAACATCACGATGACGAATGTATCGATGTCGCCGATGGCCATGGCGCGGGGCCTCCCCACTACCACCCATAGTTGCATGATCGGGCCGGCCGATCAACGCCGAACGTTGCGCGCGGGCGGCGATCAGAACGCCCGCAACCGCCGCAACGCCAGGTAGCTGATCGCGCTGGCGGCGAGCGTAATGAACAAGGCGACCACGGTGCCGCCTTCGGTGTTTTGCAGGAACATGTCCTTGGTGTTCATGCCGAAGAAGCCGGTGACCAGCGTCGGCGGCAGGAAACAGGCGGTCAGGATCGACAGCGTATAAAGCCGGCGGTTGGTGATCTCGGTCATCTTCGCCCCGGATTCCTCGATCATCAGCCGCGAGCGATCGTGCAGCGAATGCACTTCGTGATCGAGCGCGTCGAGCTTTTGCGCCAAAGCGCGGATCGCCAGTGCCGCCGCCGCGTTTTCCGTGTGCATGCGCTGATCCAGCCGATGGAAGATGCCGCGCAACTGCGCCAGCTGCCGATGCACGCGCACCGCCTGCAGCCGTACCTTGCCGATGCGCGGGCGTTCGTCCGTCGCGCCGTCGTTCATCACCCGGTCCTCGATGCCGTCGAGTTCGTTGCCGAGCCGGTCGGCCATGCCGCCGATGGCGTCGGCGAACTGGTCGATGATCGCGTCCAGAAACGACACCGCGGTTGGAAATCGCTTGCCGGATTCGATGGCGCGGCGCGTCGTCTCCACCGAATGAACCGGCGACCGCCGCACGCTGATGAGAACGCGTTCGGTCAGGACGAAGCGCAGCCTGACGATCGCGTCGGTATGCTGGGAGATTTCCTGCTGCAGATCGGGCACGACGCCGATGATTTCCTGACCGAGCACGTCCATGCGCAAATGCTCGTCGGATTCGAGCAGCATGTCGCGCGCCATCTCGGACAGTTGGGTGTTGCGCGCGATCCAGGCGCGGCAGCGCACATCGACGAGCGACAGATGCACCCAGGTCCAACCGACATGGTTCGCGAGCGCCTGCTCGACCGCGGCATTCGGGACCAACTCGGCGCTGCCGTCGGGCTGGAAATGATAGATCCAGAGAATGCCGGATTCCGGCGAGGCTGCGGCGGGTCCGGTATGTCCGGCGGCAAGGTGGTTCGGCGAAAGCATGGTCATGGCATCACCCCCTCAGGCTGAATGCCGGAGTTGAGTGCATCGCCGATGACAGGACGATGACAGCCTCAGGCGCGGGCGTATTTGCCGCGACCGAAAAAGCGATCCTTGGCGTCGTCGGTGGCGGTATCGCGGACCGATTTGATGGCGCCGACCTGAGCATAAGCGCGCTTGACCGCGTCCCGCGCGCTGATCTTGTCGATCCAGGCCTTCAGGTGGGGGCGCGATGAAATGTCGATGCCCATCAGCTCGGTGTTGCGCAGCCAGGGGAAGGCCGCGATGTCCGCGATGGTGAAGTCGTCGCCGATGACGAAGGCGTTGGCGGCGAGGCGCTGGTCGTAGAGGTCGAACAGCTTGTTGACCATCGTCTTGTAGCGGCTGTGGCTGTAAGCATTGTCCTTCGGCGCGAACCGGTGGAAGTGGACGAGTTGCCCGCACATCGGGCCGAGATTGGCCATCTGAACCATCAGCCATTGGATCACGTCGTAGCGCTTGATCGGGTCATGCGGGATGAACTTGCCGGTCTTTTCGGCGAGATACATCAGGATGGCGCCGGATTCGATTACGGTATAAGGCGCGCCGGCGGGTCCGTCGTGGTCGACGATCGCGGGCACTTTTTGCAGCGGGTTGATCTTGGTGAATTCCGGCGTGAACTGTTCGGACTTCCAGACGTCGACCGGCTTGACGGTATAAGGCAGCCCGCATTCCTCGAGCATGATGAAAACCTTCTGCACGTTGGGGCTGGTCAGCGCGTAAAAGTCGATCATCGGCGTGTCTCGCATGATAAGGCCGCGGGCCGCGGCGGGCGTTTATAGCGGATCGGCGGAGGGGTTGTCGCGGGCTAGCCGGCAGGCGTTGGCGCCGCCGCAGCCGCCGCCTTGCGCAGGCAGGCCGGGCACAGGCAATCCTCATTGGCCGCGGCGGCGGGCATCGGCAGCCGGTAGGGTTCGGCGGCGCACCAGCAGCCGCCTTCGAGCGAGCAGTCGAAGGCCGCGCCGCAGCGGGCGCAGGCCAGTTTTCGCGGTGATGTCGCTGTCGGCATGGCCGCTCCCGCCGGTGGAGGGGCCATTACGGAATCGAATCGGCCCTAATGCAAGGCCATGCACCCTCATCGCCGTGAGGCTGCGTTGTGGTTGGTCGGCTTCGGCGCCGGCAAAAAAATGCGGTCCCGAAGGCAGGGGCTGCCGCACGGGACCGCGAAAAAAGGGCTTCACTCACATACGCAACTAAACGACAACGTCCACAGTTAAGTGCAGGTGCGTGACGGCCTTATGACGGTCCTTACCCCTCGGCGTCGCGAACCCGCGTCGTTATGGGGCCGGCGACAGCCGCAAAATGCGCCCCGCTTCGTTGTCGGTGAGCAGATACAGCGCGCCGTCCGGTCCCTGGCGTACGTCGCGGATGCGTTCGTGCAGGTCCTGCAGCAACCGCTCTTCCTTGACCGCCTTGTCGCCGCTGAGTTCGAGCCGCGACAACAACTGGAATTTCAGCGCGCCGTTGATCAGGCTGCCTTTCCAGCCCTTGAACAGGTCGCCGGCGATGAAGGCCATGCCCGAGGGCGCGATCGACGGCGTCCAATGCCAGATCGGGTCGACCAGGCCGGGCGCCTGTTGCTTGCCGGTGCCGACCGGCGTGCCGTCGTAATTGACGCCATAGCTGACGACGGGCCAGCCGTAGTTCTTGCCCTTCTCGATGACGTTGATTTCGTCGCCGCCCATCGGCCCGTGTTCCTGCTCCCACAATTTGCCGTCGGCGGGATTGAAGGCGAGGCCCTCGGCATTGCGGTGGCCGTAGGACCAGATTTCCGGCAGCGCGCCGTCCTTGCCGGCAAAGGGATTGCCGTCCGGCACCGCGCCATCCGGCGTGATGCGCACGATCTTGCCGATGGCGTTGTCGAGTTTCTGCGCGTCTTCTTTGGCGCCGAAATGATCGCCGAGCGACACGAACAGATTGCCGTCGGGCGCCTGCGCGATGCGGCAGGCGACATTGGCCTGACCGCCTGGCCCTTTCTGACGGTAGATCTCCTTGACGCCGTCGAGCGTTGTGCCGGCGGGGTCGAGATGCGCGCGCATCACCGCGACATTGTTGCCGGCCGTGGCGTTGAAGCAGAAATAGATCGTGCTGTTCTGCGCGAAGCTTTTGTCGAGCGCGACGTCAAGCAAACCCGCCTGACCGCCGCTGTGGACCGCCGGGACGCCGCCGAGCGGGGCTGACAATTTGCCGTCGCGTGTGACGATGCGCATGCGGCCGGGCCGCTCCGTCACCAGCATGCGGCCGTCGGGCAGGAAGGCCAGCGACCACGGATGCACAAGGCCGGACGCCACGGTCTCAAGCTTGAGATCGCCGGCGGAGGATTTGAAGGTCTGCGCTTGCGCCAGAGACGGCACCAGCATCAGCGCGGCAGCGGACAATATGAGTTTCATAGCGCTCCGCCCGCACACGCCGACAACTTCAAAGATCAGTGGCGGTGTTTCTGGTTGCGCGGCGGAAACAAGGTGATGCTGCTGATGCCGATAAACAGTAGCCCCAGCAGAAGGGCGATCGCAAACAGGCTGCCTTCGTGGTCGATAATGCTATCGGCGGCGCTGGCGCGGGCGATGCCGACCGTTACCGCGGTGGCGGCTACGATCGTACCCAGAGCCAGCACGACGCCGGCGACCAACGAGGCGACCAAGCCGCGTTCGGGGCCTTGCTCGGCGGGAGTTGCGAAGCCATCGCTGTGAGGGTTGTGGCGCATGACGTGCCTGCTGTTCCAGACCTGAAATGACTTTGACGATGCTGCCAAACTAACGCCCGAAACGGGCCTTGGTTCGACGCCATTGCGGCGCAGTCCGTCAGGAAGCACGGCGTTTTCGTGGCTTTTATGGTTAATCAAAGGTTAACGGACGCCGGAAGGGCGCCCGGAGGGCTACTGCGCCGCGGCCAGCCGTTCGCGCTGCCAGTCCATCGGCATATAGCCGGGCTCGTTCGCGACCCGGTCGAGCCAGTCGCGCACGGCTGGAAAGCGCGATAACTCGAAGTCGCATTGGTCGGCGAGATGGGCGAAACCGTAGAGCGCGATATCGGCGATGGTGAAGCGGTTGGCGACGAAATAAAGATGCTTGTTGAGATGCATCTCCATGACGCCGAGCGCGCGGTAGCCATTCTCCATCCAGTCCTCGAGGGCGTGGCTCTGCAAATCGCGGCCGCCTTTGATCAGCGCCAGCCAGAAATAGGCGGCGCCGATGTTCGGCTCCAGGCTGTGCTGCTCGAAGAACATCCACTGCAACGCCTCGGCGCGGCCGATGCGGTCTTCGGGCGCCAGCGTCGAACCGCCGGCGACGTACCAGAGAATGGCGTTTGATTCGGCGAGATGCCGGCCGGGCGCGACTTCAAGCAGCGGCACCTGGCCGTTCGGATTCTTGGCAAGAAATTCCGGCGTGCGGCTTTCGCCTTGCAGAATGTCGACCTCGACGAGCTTGTACGGAATGCCGAGGCGGGCCAGCGCGAGGCGGACCTTGTAGCTGTTGCCCGATTTCTGCATCGAATAGAGCGTGTACATAAGATGACCCCGCAGAGCATCGCCCGCGCTGGGATAGAGCGAGCAAAGTCCGGCAACAACAAGGCCGGCACGCGACAATTTTTTAAAACGTTTCTTATCTACCGCACGTAACGAACGACATGACCTACGCAACACGCGTCCATGAAAAAATTATTCCGCGGCGACTTTGTGCGCGCGGGCATATTCGACCAGCGCGTCGTCATCGACAGGTACGATCGGCGTGAAATCGCGATGCGCGATGAATTCCGGCCGCGTGAATTTGGTGATGTGGTTCGAGCAGGCGCAGAGCGTGAGATAAACGATCTTGCGCGGATAAGGCGTGATGTTGGGCGGCGAGGCGTGCACCAGATTACCGTGGAACATCAGCACCGAGCCTGCCTTCCCGGTCGGCGCGACGATGCCGATGCCGTCCGGCCCCGCGGCTTCCTGCGCCAGCCGCGTCACCGTGTCCTTGTCGAGCGTCCACAGCGGATAAGATGTCGTGGTCTTGTCGTGACCGGCGGCGAGCACGCCTTGCTTGTGGCTTTTCGGAATCAGCATCAGCGCGCCATTGATCGGCAGCACGTCGTCGAGAAAAATCGCGATGTTCATCGCGCGCGGCTCGGGCATGCCGTCGTCGCGCGCCCATGTGCCGTAGTCCTGGTGCCATTGCCAGACGTCGCCTTCGAACGCGGCCTTGGCGTTGAGCTTGAACTGATGGACGTAAACGCTTTCGCCGAACAACTGCATCAGCGGCTCGACCAGCCGCGGATGTTGCGACATCACGCCGAACACCGGATTGAATTTATGCGCGGCGAAGGCGGTGCGCGGCGCGCCGGATTTTTCGCGCCAGACTTCGGGGCGATCGAGCTTGAGGATGTTGTCGGCCTCGAGCCGCAGCAACGCGATCTCTTCCTCGGAAAAACAATTCGGGAAGAAGACGTAGCCTTGCTCGTCGAAAGCCTTGACCTGCTCCGCGTTGAGTTTCATGGGCGCGCTCCCTCGATCGGCCGGTGGTCCGGCTCTTGACCGTAGTCTAGGACGCACGCGGAAAAACGCCACTGCTTTGCAGCGCGCTCGTCTCGCTTATGGCGCGGTGCAGCATGAAAGCGAAGGCGCAGAGCATGGCGGGAACGGCAAGCGGTATCAGCGTCGCCTCGGCCACCGAGCGGGAGACCAGCGGTACGATCCACAGCGCCGCCAGCATCGTTTTCTGCCACGGCGCAAAGCCGCGCGTCATGCCGTCGGCGCAGAGGTAAGCGATGGCCGGCGCCAGCAGCATCAGGTCGTAGTCGAGGCTGTAGGGCGTCGCCAGCAGGCAACCGACCGCCAGCGCCGCGGCTTTGAGCGGATAAGCGGCCGGCGAACGCCACAGCCAGATCAGCGCGCCGGCGACAGCGGCGGTCTCCGCGCCTTGCATCAGGTAGGCGAGCGTCACGCCGCCGCCCCACATGCGAGCCCAGGCAAACACGCTCTGGATTTTGTACCAGCCGGTGCCGCCGTGCTCGAGCACGATGTCACGGGTGAACTGCGTCGAGGCGAGGAAGGCGGTCCACACGCCGGTACCGAAGGCGAGGGTGACGGCAAGCGTCAGCATCGCCACGGTCGCGGCGGCGGCGGCGACGGCGCGCCATCGGCCGGCGGCGATCAGCGCCAAGGGAATCAGCAGGCCGAACTGCGGCTTGTAGGCGAGGAAACCGAAAAGCAGTCCTGCGAGCCACGGGCGCTTGTCGAGTTGCGCCAGGGCCGCGCCGAACAATGCGGCGGTGAGAAAGCCGTTATGAGCCTGGCCGAGATTGATGAAAACGGCGGGAAAGGCGAGGGCGAGGAGCAGCCACATCGCGTCTCGCGGGCCGAGAATCGTTTTCAGTGACCAGAGGTACAGAGCCAGCGTCACTCCCTGCCACACCAGCAGCGCCAGCCAGTACGGCATTGTCGCCAGCAGCGCGGCGAGGCCGAGGAAAAATGGCGGGTAGTGCCAGCCGTAGAACGGCGTCGCCGGGCCGAAGATCGCCTGCTCGCGGACATATTGCCGGGCCGGATCGAAGGGCGCGGCGGGCTGACCGTCAAGCGCATAGGTTCCGGCCGCATAAACATTGGAAAAATCGGTGCCGAGCGGGCGGCCGAAGCGGTCGTTGAGGCCGTCCGAGGTCGCGGCCAGATAGCCGGCGGCCAGCATCGAAACCGTCAGCATGACGAGCGCGACGGCCCGCACCCGTTCACGGGTCAACCAGGCGCCGGAGCGCAAACGGTCAATAAAACCGGCCATAACCCAAGGCTTAGCAGCCGCCGATTAAGGGACGGTTAGGCCATCAACAGGCTTGATGAATGCATCATTATATTGCGGCTTGCTGCCGCGCTTTCGGCCCATTACGACATTAATCAATGCTCGTAGAAACCGCCTTGCTCGGAGCCCGAAATGGCCTTCCTCGCCGATAGTCTCAAGCGCATCAAGCCGTCGGCGACCATCGCCGTCACCGACAAGGCGCGCGCGCTGAAAGCGGCCGGCCGCAATGTCATCGGCCTGGGCGCCGGCGAGCCCGATTTCGACACCCCCGACAACATCAAGCAGGCCGCGATCCGCGCCATCGAGAGCGGCCGCGCCTCGAAATATACCAATGTCGACGGCATCGCCGAGCTCAAGGACGCGGTCGCCAAGAAGTTCAAGCGCGAGAACGGCCTCGACTACAAGGCGTCGCAGATCACGGTCGGCACCGGCGGCAAGCAGGTTCTGTACAACGCCTTCATGGTGACGCTGAACCCCGGCGACGAGGTCATCATCCCGGCGCCGTACTGGGTCAGCTATCCGGACATGGTGCTGCTGGCCGGCGGCACGCCGGTCGAGGTCGTCTGCAGCATGGCCAGCGGCTTCAAGCTGACCGCGGCGCAGCTCGAGCAGGCGATCACGCCGAAGACCAAGTGGCTGCTGTTGAACTCGCCGTCGAACCCGACCGGCGCCGCCTATACGCGCGCCGAGCTGAAGGCCTTGACCGACGTGCTGGTGAAGCATCCGCACGTCCATGTCATGACCGACGACATGTACGAGCACCTGACCTACGACGACTTCGTGTTCACGACGCCGGCGCAGGTCGAGCCGTCGCTCTATGATCGCACGCTGACCATCAACGGCTGTTCGAAGGCCTATTGCATGACCGGCTGGCGCATCGGCTATGCCGGCGGCCCGGAGCCCTTGATCAAGGCGATGGCGATGATCCAGTCGCAATCGACGTCGAATCCGTCGGCGGTGTCGCAATGGGCCGCGGTCGAAGCGCTCAACGGGCCGCAGGACTTCATCCCGAAGCACAACAAGATCTTCAAGGAACGCCGCGACCTCGTGGTCTCGATGCTCAACCAGGCCTCGGGCATCAAGTGCCCGAAGCCGGAAGGCGCGTTCTACGTCTATCCGTCCTGCGCTGGCGTCATCGGCAAGACCACGACGACCGGCAAGAAGCTCGCCAGCGACGAGGACTTCGTCACGGAATTGCTCGAAGCCGAAGGCGTCGCGGTGGTGCAGGGCACGGCCTTCGGGCTGGGGCCGGCGTTCCGCATTTCCTACGCCACCAAGACCGAGGACTTGGAAGAGGCTTGCCGCCGCATCCAGCGGTTCTGCGGAAATTTGAAGTAAATTAGCGCGCGGCCCGGCGCGCGGCCGGCCGGTCCTCCGGACGTCCCGTCTGCGCGCCATTGCTGCTATCGTCGCCGGTCTTGAAGTAAGCGACCTGCTCGTCCATCGACTGAGCCTGAGCTTCGAGCGCCTTGGCGGTGGCGGCATTTTCTTCGACCAGCGCGGAATTCTGCTGCGTCACCTCATCCATCTGCGTCATGGCTTTGTTGATCTGCTCGAGACCGGTCGACTGCTCGGCGCTGGCGGCGGCGATGTCCGATACCGAATCCGCGAAGGTCTTGATCGAGCCGACGACGTCGTTGAGCACCGCGCCGGCCTGATTGACCAGAGCGACGCCGTCATTCACCTGCCCGTTGCTGTTCGTAATAAGTGCGTTGATGTCCTTGGCGGCTTGGCCGGACCGTTGCGCCAGGCTGCGCACTTCGGAGGCGACGACGGCAAAGCCGCGTCCCGCTTCGCCGGCCCGGGCCGCTTCGACCGCGGCATTGAGCGCCAGCAGGTTGGTCTGGCGCGCGATCTCGTCGATGACCCCGATGATATCGGCGATCTTGCGCGACGAGTCCTCGATCTTGGCCATCGCGTCCACGGCCCTGGCCACGACCGCGCCACCGCGGTCGGCGACCTCCCGGGTGGCGGCGGCCGATTGGCTGGCGTGCTCGGCGTTTTCGGCGTTCTTTTTGACGGTCGAGGAAATCTGCTCCATCGAGGCCGAGGTCTCTTCCAGGCTCGCGGCCTGCTCCTCGGTGCGCTGCGACAGGTCGGTGGTGCTGGTCGAAATCTCCGCCGAGGCGTTGGTGAACTCGCGCGCCGATATTTTTACGGTGCCGATGACCTCGAGGAATTTAGCGGCGGCTATATTGAAATTGTCCTTGAGCTGGCGATATTCCGGCGGCATCGGCTGTGTAATCGTCGCGGTCAGGTCGCCTTCGGATAATTTCTGCAACCCTCTGCCCAAGATTGCCAGTGGGGACACGAGACGTTTGATAATGACGAAGAGGCCGATCACCAGCAGCGTCACCAAGGCACCGTCGATAGCACCGATCGTCCACAACCCAGTGCTGACTTGGCGCGCCGACTGCGCCTCGACTTCTTTGTTTAATTTGTCGGCGTCGACAACAATTTCATTGATCAAATCGCGATGCGGGCGGAAGGCCAATACTAAATCGGCATAAGCTAAATCCGTTTCCGTCTTCTTTTGCCCCTCGAACGCGGGCAAGAGCCGCTTCTCCAGTATCTCCCAGAATTTCGCGGCATAGAGGTGGGAGCTCTCGGTCAATTTGTTCTTAATCGCAGGGTCGAGGTCCGAAGCCTTCCAATACGCGCGGCGTTCGTCATAGTCCTTGTGCAGCTCGGCGATTTTCTTCTTGGTGTCCGCGTAAGGTTTGGACGCAAGAAACATGCCCCGCGCCTCCGACAGCGCCTCAAGAAGATAAAGCGGCGGCGGCAGAATGTCGGCGACCAGATCCTTGTTCTGGATCAGGCCATCGTAAGTCGTGCCGCCGATCCGGATCGTGTTGATGGAGTAGGCCGTCACCGCGATCGTCGCTGTGATTCCAACGGCCATGACCGCGCCGAACACAAGGATCGTCGCCATCGACTTGAAT
>Ga0265314_10003494_pt1 | contig 15169 bp, 10 predicted proteins | sample 4126metaG_FD_203106 | JGI IMG/M metagenome (GOLD analysis project Ga0265314, IMG submission 203106) | Rhizosphere microbial communities from Carex aquatilis grown in University of Washington, Seatle, WA, United States - 4-1-26 metaG | ecosystem: Host-associated > Plants > Roots > Rhizosphere >... | reverse complement strand
TGCATCGACGATCCCCTCGCCGGTCTCGCCGCCAGCGAACGCCGGCGGTACGCGGCGTTCCTCGCCGAACTCCAGCGCGCGGGGCACGCCATCCTCGTGACGGCGCGGCACCGCGCGCTCCTCTCCCCGGTCGCGGCGCGCGTCGTCACGCTGCACGCCGGCCGCCTGCTCGACGCCGACGCCGATCCGGGTGCGCTGGAACTCGAGGTGCACGGCCCGCTCGCCGCCGAGGGGCTCCTCGCCGCGCATCATGCCGGCGTCGTCCGGCACGGGCGCGCGCTCCGCATCCCGCTCGCCCGCGCCTCCGCCGAGGAGATCCTCAGCACCTGCCTCGCCCTCGGCATCCGCGTGCGCGGCTCGCGCATCGTCGCCTCGGCGAACCCCGGTCGCGTGGCGGAAGGCGGCGCCCCCGCGGAACTCGACGACGCATCGTGACCACGCGATCCGCGACCCTCCACCTCCGACTCCTCTTACTGTACCTTTGAGACGTGCCCGACTTCCGTCTCTACAACTCGCTCTCGCGCGAGATCGAAACGTTCGCCCCTGCCGACGGCCACTCCGTGCGCCTCTACACGTGCGGGCCGACCGTCTACAACCCCGCCCACCTCGGCAATTTCCGCACGTTCCTCTTCGAGGATCTGCTGCGGCGCGTGCTCCGGCTGCGCGGATGGGGCGTCGAACAAGTGATGAACCTCACCGACGTCGACGACAAGATCATCAAGCGCGCCACCGAGCAGCAGAAGACCATCCGCCAGGTCACCGACCCGGTGATCGACGTCTTCCACGCCGACCGCGAGTACCTCCGCATCCAGCGCGCCGAGCATTACCCGCGCGCCACGGATTTCATCCCGGAGATGATCGCCCTCGTGCAGCGCCTCGAGGAGAAGGGCGTCGCGTACAAGGCGGACGACGGCTCCGTCTACTTCGCCATCGACAAGTTCCCCGGCTACGGCAAGCTCTCGCGTCTCGACACCCGCGAGATCCGGTCGGGCGCGCGCGTCGCGCAGGACGACTACGCCAAGGAGAACGCGCAGGACTTCGCGCTCTGGAAGGCGGCCAAGCCCGAGGACGAAGCCAGCGAAGCCGCATGGGATTCCCCGTGGGGCCGCGGCCGTCCCGGCTGGCATCTCGAATGCTCGGCGATGGCCATGTCCATCCTCGGCGAGACCATCGACCTGCACGCCGGCGGCATCGACCTCGTGTTCCCGCATCACGACGACGAGATCGCGCAGAGCGAAGCCGCCACGGGCAAGCCCTTCGCGCGCTTCTGGTGCCACGGCGAGTTCCTCCTCACCGACGGCGCGAAGATGGCGAAGCGCGTCGGCAACGTGAGCAACGTCAGCGACCTGCGCGCCAACGGCGTGAGCGCGGCGGCGCTGCGGCACTTCGTCTTCTCGACGCACTACCGCAAGCAGCTCAACCTCTCCGGCGAGGCGCTCGAGGGGTCGATGGAGGCGGTGCGCCGCGTCGGCGATTTCGCGGAACGGCTCGACCGCGAGCGCACCGGCACGCCCGGCCTCGCCGAGGCGGCGGAGACGCTGCTCGTCGAGGCGACGAACGCCTTCGGCGACGACCTCAACGCCCCCCGCGCGATGGGCGCGCTCTTCGAGTTCATCACCGCCGCCAATCGCGAGCTCGACAAGCGCGGCAACGAAGTCGAGCCGCTGACGCGCGCCCGCGAGGCGTTCCGTCAGGTGAACGCGGTGTTCGACATCATCCCCGACCGCGTGATCGACGATGGCGCGCTCGCGTCGTGGGTCGAGGCGCAGCTCGCGGAGCGCACGGCGGCCCGTCAGCGGCGGGATTTTGCGGCTGCCGACGCGGTGCGCAAAGCGTTGGAAGAAAAGGGGATAGCCATCGAGGACTCCCCCACGGGCACGCGTTGGAAGAAGGTGCACTGAGGGCGGTGCAACACGCCTAACGCGGTGCCACTCAACGGCTTGACTTAGGTCCGCCGGTTGGGTATTCTATGAGTCTCGCGCAAATAGCCTGCCGCTGACGTAGCTCAATTGGCAGAGCACCTGATTTGTAATCAGGCGGTTGCGAGTTCGATTCTCGCCGTCAGCTCTGCTGTCGCTGTCAGTCGGACTCGGTTGTTTGCGCAGAGCGCGATGCACGTCTGGTCGGGGCAGCGCGGTGGGGTACTCAAGTGGCCAACGAGAGCAGACTGTAAATCTGCCGGCGCAAGCCTTCGAAGGTTCGAATCCTTCCCCCACCATTGGGAAGTCGGCGGTGCGGAGAGGGTAGTCCGCGACAGGCAGGGCCGGGTTCGCGGGAGTAGCTCAGCTGGTAGAGCGCAAGCCTTCCAAGCTTGATGTCGCGGGTTCGAGCCCCGTCTCCCGCTCTGATGGGACGCAGGACCGCAGGTGCGCAGGTGATCGAAACGGCAGGCGCAGCAGGCGCAGCAGGTGCGGCAAGCGGGGCAGGGCGCGGTGATGCACGCATAGCTCAGTCGGTAGAGCACATCCTTGGTAAGGATGAGGTCACCGGTTCGATCCCGGTTGCGTGCTCTGCGAGTGATCGAAGCCGGTGACGGCGCAGGTGCAGGCGGAGTTGTACGACATGGCACGTCCGTGCCACGGGGACGGTCAACCGTGAACCGTCAATACACGCGTTGTTTTGAAATCGAGAGGCCCGGGCCATGCCCCGTGAGAAGATCATCCTGGCGTGCAGTGACTGCAAGAATCGCAACTACTTCACGATGAAGAACAAGCGGCTCCACCCGGAGCGCGTGGAGTGGAAGAAGTACTGCCCGCGTTGCAACAAGCACGTCCTGCACAAAGAGACGAAGTAAATGACCACCCCGGTCGTCCCGCAGCAGCCCGGTGCGCTCACGCGCGTCGTCACGTTCTACCATGACGTGATGGCCGAGATGAAGCGCGTCACGTGGCCCGATTGGCCGCAGGTGCGTCAGCTGTCGATCGGCGTCATCGCGCTCTCGCTCTTCATCGGGCTCATCATCTTCGTGATGGACGGCATCCTGCAGCAGGTGCTGGTCAATTGGATCCCCAAGCTGTTGGGGGCCTGAGGTGACGCATCGTTTTTACGCGGTCCAGACGACCTCTGGCCACGAGAACAAGGTGCGTTCGCTCCTGCAGCGAAAGATCGACGCCGATCCGGCGCCGGCCGAGCAGCGCGCCATCCGGCAGGCGCTCGTGCCCACGGAGCAGGTCGTCGAGATCAAGAACGGCAAGAAGGTCGCCGTCGAGCGGAAGGTGTATCCGGGCTACGTCCTCGTCGAGATGATCCTCGACCAGGAGTCGCTGCACACGGTGAACGGGATCCAGGGCGTGATCAAGTTCGTCGGGAGCAAGGAACGCGAACCGCAGGCGCTGCGCCCCGACGAAGTGAACCGCCTCCTCGGCATCGCCGACGAAGCGGTGGAAGAGGCGCCGAAGGAGGAGATCCCGTTCCTCGTCGGCCAGGCGGTGGCGATCACGGAAGGCCCGTTCTCCGATTTCAACGGGACGGTCGAGGACGTGATGGCGGACAAGGGGAAGGTGCGGGTGAGCGTGTCGCTGTTCGGGCGGCCCACCTCGGTGGAGCTCGATTACCTCCAGCTCCGCGCGCACTAGCGGAAGGGCGTGTACGGTTCACCGTTCACCGTGAACCGTTCACTGTACACTGCGGTAGTAGTTCAAACAGAAGTGAGTACGTGCCCTTGCGCGGGGCAGCTGCAACCCAGCGAGTAGCGCACCGTCGGATACCACGACGACGTAAATCACACCGTGGAAGTCAGCGGCACCGTTTCCGGCGCGTTTTCGTGCCCGGACACTGGTCCGCTATACGTGTCTAGGGGAGTCCCATGGCAAAGAAGGTCACCGGTTTCGTCAAGCTGCAGATCCCTGCAGGCAAGGCGAACCCGGCCCCTCCGGTCGGCACCGCGCTCGGCCCGCAGGGAATCAACATCATGGCGTTCTGCAAAGAGTTCAACGCTCGGACGCAGGGCCAGGATACGATTCTCCCGGTCGAGATCACGATCTATGCCGACAAGTCCTTCACCTTCATCCTGAAGACGCCGCCCGCGGCGATCCTCATCAAGAAGGCGTTGGGCCTCGAGAAGGGCTCGGGTCAGCCGAATCGCAACAAGGTGGGCAAGATCACCCGCGCGCAGTGCAAGCAGATCGCGGAACTGAAGATGCCCGACCTGAACACCGAGTCGATCGACTCGGCGATCGCGATGGTCGCGGGCGCCGCGCGCTCGATGGGCGTGGAGGTCATCGACTGATGCGCACCCACGGCAAGAAGTTCCGCAAGGCGAGTGAGCTCCGCACGGTCGAGGCCAACTATCAGCCGAAGGCCGCGCTCGAGATCATCAAGAAGGCGTCGTTCGCGAAGTTCGACGAGACCGTCGACGTCGCGATCCGCCTCGGCGTCGACCCGCGCCACGCCGACCAGGTCGTCCGCGGCACGGTCGTGCTCCCGGCCGGCACCGGCAAGTCGGTGCGCGTGCTCGTCATCGCCGTCGGCGACAAGGCGAAGGAAGCCGAGACGGCCGGCGCCGACTTCGTCGGCACCGAGTACATCGCGAAGATCAAGGAAGGCTGGCTCGACTTCGACGTGCTGATCGCGACCCCGGACCAGATGGGGCAGCTCGGCGCGCTCGGTCGCGTGCTCGGTCCGCGCGGGTTGATGCCGAACCCGAAGGCCGGCACCGTGACGTTCAACGTCGGGCAGGCGGTGAAGGAGACGAAGGCCGGCAAGATCGAGTTCCGCGTCGACAAGGGCGGCAACGTGCACGCCGCCATCGGCAAGGTCTCGTTCCCGATCGAATCCCTCGAGACGAACTTCCAGGCCCTCATGGACACGATCGTCCGCCAGAAGCCGGCAGCGGCCAAGGGCGTGTACGTCAAGACGGTCGCCGTCAGCAGCACGATGGGCCCGGGCGTGCGCGTCGACACCACTCCCTACCGGTAACGAGCGATGAAGCGACCAGAAAAGGAAAAGCTCGTCGCCGAGCTCAAGGCGAAGATGGTGGGCGCCAGCGCCCTCTACTATACGGACTTCACGGGTCTCAACGTGAAGCGCATGACCGACCTCCGCCGCCGCCTGCGCAAGGCCGGGGTGGAATATGTCGTGATCAAGAACTCCCTCGCCCTCAAGGCCGTGAACGAAAGCGGTCTCGCCGGCGTGCGGTTGAAGGGCCCCACGGGCGTCGTCGTCGCGAAGGACGCGATCGCCGCCGCCAAGGTGCTGACGGATTTCGCGAAGGAGAACGACGCGCGTCCGGCGGTGAAGGGTGGGCTCTATGAGGGCGCGCAGGTCGACGCCGCGACGATCAAGAAGCTCGCGTCGATGCCGACCCGCGACGAAGCGCTCGGCCAGCTGCTCGGCTGCTTCAACAGCGTCCTCTCCATGTTCGCGCTCGCCCTCGAGGCGAGAAAGACCCAGCTCGACGAAGCATCCAACATGATTCCCCAGGCGTCTGCCTGACCAACAACGCCCCAGCACCGCCTGGGCATCCAAGGAGATAGTGACAATGGCTAACGCGACCATGGGTAAGGACGAGATCCTCGAGGCGATCGGCGGCATGACCGTCATCGAGCTCGCCGACCTGATCGACGCTTTCAAGACGAAGTTCAACGTGACGATCTCGGCCGTCGCCGCGGGCGGCCCCGCCGCCGGCGCTCCGGCGGCCGCCGTCGAAGAGCAGACGGAATTCAACGTCATGCTCAAGGAAGCCGGCGCGAAGAAGATCCAGGTCATCAAGGTCGTCCGCGAGTTGACGGGCCTCGGCCTGAAGGAAGCGAAGGACCTCGTCGACGGCGCGCCGACCAGCGTCAAGGCGAGCGCGACCAAGGAAGAGGCCGCGACGATGAAGGCCAAGCTGGAAGAGCAGGGCGCCGTCGTCGAGATCAAGTAAGGGATGGTGGTCCGTGCCGGGGCGCCCTCGCGCTCCGGCACGCTCCTCCCCCCTCACTTGGTCTCCGCAATGCACGCATTCGCTCCTCGTTACAACTGAAGTCTTCTGCGCTCCCCTCCACGCCGCGAACACCCGCGGCGACGGGGTGGGGCGGTTTTCGCCTGTATACGGGTGAACCCGGGTTGATATGATCAAACAGATTTCCTTCGGAAAGCTCGAGCACGGCATGGGCATGCCCCACCTGCTCGACATCCAGACGCGCGCGTTCGAGTCGCTGCTCCAGCTCGACGCCGCCGCGCACGATCGCGAAGACGTCGGCCTCGAGCGGGTCTTCAAAGACCTGTTCCCGATCACCGACGTCCACGAGAATTTCTCGCTCGACTTCAAGCGCTACACGCTCGGCGAACCGAAGTACACGGTCGGCGAGTGCATCGAGCGCGACATGACGTATTCGGCGCCGCTCAAGGCCACGCTGACCCTCACGGTGTACGAGGAGAACGCGGCCGACGGCAAGAAGCGCGTCAAGAACCAGATCGAGAAGGAAGTCTATCTCGGTGAGCTCCCGCTCCTCACGCCGCTCGGCACCTTCGTCATCAACGGCGCCGAACGCGTGATCGTGAGCCAGCTCCACCGCTCCCCGGGCGTCGTGTTCGAGGAGTCGACCCACCCGAACGGCCAGCGCCTCATCTCGGCGCGCATCATCCCGTTCCGCGGCTCGTGGGTCGAGTTCACCGTCGACATCCACGACGTCATCTACGTCCACATCGACAAGAAGAAGAAGTTCCCGGCCACCGCGCTCCTCCGCGCCTTCGGCTTCGGGAACAACGCGGACATCCTCCGCCTCTTCTTCGCGGTCCGCGAGCTCGACCTGACGCGCAAGCGCGAAGGGCGCGCCGAGAACCGGGAAGTCGTCGGCGCGATCATCGCCGAGGACATCGAGCTGCCCGGCGAGGCCACGGCGGAAGACGCGCCGAAGGCCAAGACCAAGAAGGCCCGCGCCGAGCGCGAGCGCTCCGAGAACGTGCTCCTCGTCCGTCAGGGCGACGAGCTCACGGAAGAGGTCTTCAACCGCCTCCGCCGCCAGAAGATCGACACGGTGAAGGTCTTCGCCAGCTACACGACCGTCGACGTCCGCGACGAACTCGAGGCGATCGAGCGCCAGGAGCGCCCGATCCCGCGCGTCCTCGCCGTCGACGCCATCGACCCGGAGACGGGCGAAGTCGTCGCCGAAGCCGGCCAGGCGCTCAAGGAGACGCTCGCCAAGCGCCTCCGCAAGCACAACCTGATCAAGGTCCAGTGCTTCGTGCCCAGCGGCCGCGCCGAGAGCACGCTCATCAAGAACACGCTCGCCAAGGACCCGACGCACGGCGAGGACGAAGCGCTCAAGCAGATCTACTCGCTCCTCCGGCCCGGCGACGCGCCGAACAAGGAGACGGCGAAGCAGGCCCTCGAGCGCCTCTTCTTCAGCCCGAAGCGCTACGACCTCGGCCGCGTCGGCCGCTACAAGATCAACCAGCGCCTCGGCCTCAACACGCCGGCGAGCCACACGGTGCTCACCAAGGACGACTTCGTCGCGATCGTCCGCTACCTCGTGGAACTCCACGAGGGGCGCGGGCACGTGGACGACATCGACCACCTGGGCAACCGCCGCATCCGCTCGGTGGGCGAGCTCATCGCCAACCAGTTCTCCGTCGGCCTCTCGCGCATGGCGCGCCTGGTCAAGGAGCGCATGAGCATCAACCAGGACACCGAGAAGATCGCGCTCGACGACCTCGTCAACGCGCGCACGGTCTCGGCGGTCATCCAGGCGTTCTTCGGGTCGTCGCAGCTGTCGCAGTTCATGGACCAGACGAACCCGCTCGCCGAGCTGACGCACAAGCGCCGCCTGTCGGCGCTCGGACCGGGCGGCCTCACGCGTGAGCGCGCCGGCTTCGAAGTGCGCGACGTGCACTACTCGCAGTACGGGCGCATGTGCCCGATCGAGACGCCGGAAGGTCCGAACATCGGCCTCATCACGTCGCTGGCGTGCTTCGCGCGCGTCAACGACCTCGGCTTCATCGAGACGCCGTACCGCGTCGTGAAGAACGGCAAGGTGACGAACGAGATCGCCTGGCTCGACGCCAACCGCGAAGAGGAAGCGACCATCGCGCAGGCGTCGGCGCCGCTCGGCGAGGACAACACGTTCCTCGACGAACTGGTGCTCTGCCGCCAGCAGGGCGACTTCCCGCTCGTCTCGCCCGGCCGCATCGATTACATGGACGTCGCGCCCGAGCAGCTCGTCTCGATCGCCGCGGCGCTCATCCCGTTCCTCGAGCACGACGACGCCAACCGCGCGCTGATGGGCTCGAACATGCAGCGCCAGTCGGTGCCGCTGCTCAATCCGCAGACGCCGTTCGTCGGCACGGGCCTCGAAGAGACCGTGGCGCGCGATTCGGGCGCGACGGTCATCGCCAAGCGCGCGGGCATCGTGACGCGCGTGACGGCCGACGAGATCCTCGTCGACGCCGGGCCGGCGGAGAAGGGCAAGAAGGGTGCCGACGAGCCGCTCGCGCGGCTCACGCAGCAGGACCGCTACCGCATCAAGAAGTACTGGCGCACCAACCAGGACACGGCCATCAACCAGCGCCCGATCGTGAAGCTCGGGCAGAAGGTGAAGGCCGGCGACGTGCTCGCCGACGGCGCCGCGACGGAGCATGGCCAGCTGGCCCTCGGCTCCAACGTGCTCGTCGCGTTCATGAGCTGGTACGGCCACAACTTCGAAGACGCCATCATCCTCTCCGAGCGCCTCGTGAAGGACGACGTCTACTCGTCGATCCACATCCAGGAGCTCGAACTGCACGTGCGCGACACGAAGCGCGGGCAGGAAGAGATCACGCGAGAGATCCCGAACGTCTCGGAAGACTCGCTCGTCGACCTCGACGAGCGCGGCATCGTCCGCATCGGCGCGCACGTGCGCCCGGGCGACATCCTCGTCGGCAAGATCACGCCGAAGGGCGAGACGGAGCTGTCGCCGGAAGAGAAGCTGCTGACCGCGATCTTCGGCGAGAAGGCGAAGGACGTGAAGGACTCGTCGCTCAAGGTGAGCCCGGGCATGGAAGGCGTGGTCATCGACGTGAAGATCTTCTCGCGCATCGAAGACCAGGTCGTCGAGAAGGACCGCGGCGAGCGGATCGGCGAAGTGCGCCGCCTCGAGGGTGAGGAGAAGGTGCGCGTCAACGACGTCCGCGACGCCGAACTCAAGGAGATGCTCGAAGGGCAGGTCGTGCAGCTCGCGCTCAAGTCGGGGACCGTCGAAGAGGCGATCCCGGCCGGCACGAAGCTCACGCCCGAGGTGCTCGAGAGCATCCGCCTCGCGACGCTCGACCTCAAGACGTTCCGCGTCGAGAACAAGAAGGTCAACGACGCGATGCGCGAGATCATCGAGGCCGCGAACCACGTGAAGGGCAAGATCGAGGAGAAGGCGGAAGAGCGCATCGACCGCATCCTCCAGCCCGACGAACTCCCGCCGGGCGTCATCCAGCTCGTGAAGGTCTACCTCGCCGAGAAGCGCAAGATCTCGGTGGGCGACAAGATGGCCGGCCGTCACGGCAACAAGGGCATCGTGGCGCGCATCGTGCCGGAAGAAGACATGCCGTTCCTGCCGGATGGCCGGCCGGTCGACATCGTCCTCAACCCGCTCGGCGTGCCGTCCCGAATGAACGTCGGGCAGATCCTCGAGACCCACCTCGGGTGGGCCGCGAAGATCCTCGGCTTCTACGCCAAGACGCCCGTGTTCTCGGGCGCCAACGAGCGCGAGATCGGCCTCCTCATGCGCCTCGCGTCGCTGCGCTGGTCGCACGACGCGCTCGCCATCAAGACGCCGATGCTCGAAGTGAGCGACGCGGAGATCCGCACGTTCCTCACGGAACTGCGCCCCGAAGTCGGCGAGGAGAAGGTCGAACTGCTCCGCGACGCGGACCTGAACGACCTCAACAAGCGCGGCCTCTCGGCCGAGACGAAGGAGCTCTTCCACCGCGTGCGCGACTACATCGCGTCGGCGGCGAAGGAACTCGCCGAGGCGGAGCTCGCCGACCTGAAGCACGCCGTCGCGTTCCACCAGGCGGCGGCGGACGACGAGACGATCCCCGCGGCGCGCCGCACGGAGATCAAGAAGTCGCTCAAGGAAGTGGAGAAGAAGGCGGCGCTGAGCGCCGCCGAGATGCTCCAGTCGATGGGCCTGCCGGCGCTCGCCGGCATGCTCGGACCGAAGTCGGAGGCCGACGTCAACGCGGCGTCGCACGAACTCGTGAAGCGTGCCGGCCTGACGTCCACGGGCAAGATCCACCTCCGCGACGGCCGCACGGGCGAGAACTTCTCGTCGCCGGTCACGGTGGGCAGCGTGTACATGCTCAAGCTCTCGCACCTGGTCGACGACAAGATCCACGCGCGGAGCATCGGACCGTACTCGCTCGTGACGCAGCAGCCGCTCGCCGGCAAGGCGCAGTTCGGCGGCCAGCGCTTCGGCGAGATGGAAGTGTGGGCGCTCGAGGCGTACGGCGCCGCGCACACGCTGCAGGAGATCCTCACGGTGAAGTCGGACGACGTGAACGGCCGGTCGCGCGTGTACGAGGCGATCGTGAAGGGGCAGAACCTGCCCGAGCCGGGAACGCCGGAGTCGTTCAACGTGCTGGTGAAGGAGTTGCAGGCCCTCGGGATTCACGTGACGATGGATGCCAACGCAGAGGGTGGTTACAGCGGGTTGCCCTTCAGCGCAGGCGAGGAATAACTCATGATCGATTTCCGTAACGCGCGGGACGCCCGCGCATCCGCGTTCGATTACATCCAGGTCCGCATCGCGTCGCCCGAGGAGATCCGCGGGCCCCGCGACTCCAAGGAGCGCGAGCGCCTGGAGATGGCCGGCCTGCGGTCGTGGTGGTCGTGGGGCGAGGTCACCAAGCCCGAGACCATCAACTACCGGTCGTTCAAGCCGGAGAAGGACGGCCTCTTCTGCGAGCGCATCTTCGGTCCGGTCAAGGACTGGGAATGCCATTGCGGCAAGTACAAGCGCATCCGCTATCGCGGCGTGATCTGCGACCGCTGCGGCGTCGAAGTGACCCTGAGCAAGGTCCGTCGCGACCGCATGGGGCACATCGAACTCGCCGTACCCGTCGCCCACATCTGGTTCTTCAAGACCCTGCCGTCCCCGATGGGCAACCTCCTCGACCTCACGCTCCGTGACCTCGAGAAGGTGATCTACTATTCCAACTACGTCGTCATCGAGCCGGGCGAGCAGGAAGTGCGCACGAACGAGCTCCTCGACGAAGAGCAGTACCTCACGCTCCGCATGAAGGCGAAGGAAGAGGGCGACGCGGCGTTCCACGCCGACATCGGCGCTCCCGCGGTGCGCGACCTCCTCAAGCGCCTCGACATCGACAAGGTCGCGGAAGAACTTCGCGCCTCGGTCGTCACCGAGACGTCGCAGCACAAGAAGAAGCAGATGCTGAAGCGTCTCAAGATCGTCGACGCCTTCCGCAACTCGGGCGACCACTCCGACGTGCGCAACAAGCCGGAATGGATGATCATGGACGTGATCCCCGTGATCCCGCCCGATCTCCGCCCGCTCGTGCCGCTCGACGGCGGGCGCTTCGCGACGTCCGATCTCAACGATCTCTATCGTCGCGTCATCAACCGCAACAACCGCCTCCAGAAGCTCATCGTGCATCGCGCGCCGGAAGTCATCCTCCGGAACGAGAAGCGCATGCTGCAGGAAGCGGTCGACGCGCTGTTCGACAACGGCCGCCGCTCGAAGGCGATCCGCGGCCGCGGCAAGCGTCCGCTCAAGTCGCTGTCCGACATGCTCAAGGGCAAGCAGGGCCGGTTCCGTCAGAACCTGCTCGGCAAGCGCGTGGACTACTCGGGCCGTTCGGTCATCGTCGTCGGTCCCGAGCTGAAGCTGCACCAGTGCGGTCTGCCCAAGGCGATGGCGCTGGAACTCTTCAAGCCCTTCATCATCCACAAGCTCGTCGAGAAGGGCATCGCCGAGACGGTCAAGCGCGCCAAGAAGATCGTGGAGCGCGAATCGTCCGAGGTGTACGAGATCCTCGAAGAGATCATCCGCGACCACCCGGTGCTCCTCAACCGCGCGCCGACGCTCCACCGCCTGGGCATCCAGGCGTTCGAGCCGGTGCTGGTCGAGGGCAAGGCCATCCGTATCCACCCGCTCGTCTGCGCGGCGTTCAACGCCGACTTCGACGGTGACCAGATGGCCGTGCACGTGCCGCTCTCATATGAAGCGCAGCTCGAGGCACGCGTCCTCATGCTGTCGTCGAACAACATCCTCAAGCCGGCCGACGGCCGCCCGGTCGCGGAGCCCAGCCAGGACATCGTGCTCGGCTGCTACTTCGCGACGAAGGCGCCGATCGGCTTCGAGGAGCTGCTCAAGGATCCGAAGGCGCTCAAGGCGCTGCGTCAGTTCAGCTCGGCGACCGAAGTCGAGATGGCGATGGCCCTCGGCCATCTCACCACGCATTCGGCGATCAAGTTCTTCGTGCAGCGCGGCGGCAAGCAGTCGTGGGAAGTGACCACGGCCGGGCGCGTCATGTTCAACGAGATCGTGCCCGACGAGCTGCCGTTCCAGAACCGCGACATGAAGAAGAAGGCCCTCGGCGAGATCGTCTTCGAGTCGTACCGTCACGCCGGTCTGGCGACGACGGTCGCGCTCCTCGACAAGCTCAAGGACTTCGGCTTCCGCAACGCCACCCGTGGCGGCGTCTCGATCGGCATCGAGGATCTCGAGATCCCGGCCGAGAAGCAGGGGCTGCTCGATGAAGCGACGACCCGCGTCGAGCGCTTCACGAAGGCCTACCAGACGGGCAACATCACGAACGGCGAACGCTACAACAAGGTCATCGACACCTGGACGCACGCGAACAACGACATCGCCGAGGCGATGGTCAAGCGCATGCGCGAATCGCAGAACGGGTTCAACCCGGTGTTCATGATGTTCGACTCGGGCTCGCGCGGTTCGCGCGACCAGATCCGTCAGCTCGCCGGCATGCGCGGCCTGATGGCGAAGCCGCAGAAGAAGCTCACCGGCGGCATCGGCGAGATCATCGAGAACCCGATCAAGTCGAACTTCCGTGAAGGCCTCTCGGTGCTCGAGTACTTCTCGTCGACGCACGGCGCCCGCAAGGGTCTCGCCGACACGGCGCTCAAGACGGCCGACGCCGGCTATCTCACGCGTCGTCTCTGCGACGTGGCGCAGGACGTGACGATCACGGAAGAGGATTGCGGCACGGTGATGGGACTCGAGGTGGCCGCGCTGAAGGAAGGCGAGGACATCATCGAGCCGCTCGCCGAACGCATCGTCGGCAACGTGTCGGCCGAGGACGTCGAGGATCCGCAGCTGCTCGACGAATCCGGACGCCGCGCCCTGCTCGTCGAGGCCGGCCAGATGATCAGTGAAGAGACCGCGAAGGCCATCGAAGAGTCGGGCATCGAGTCGATCAAGATCCGCTCCGTGCTCACCTGCGAGGCCAAGCGCGGGCTCTGCCGCATGTGCTACGGCCGCAACCTGGCCACCATGGACATGGTCGACATCGGCGAGGCGGTCGGCATCATCGCCGCGCAGTCGATCGGCGAGCCGGGCACGCAGCTCACGCTCCGCACGTTCCACATCGGCGGCACCGCGGCGCGTATCGCCGAGAACACCGCCCGCAAGTCGAAGGTGGCCGGCATCATCGAGTTCGGTGACCGCCTGCTGCACGTCGAGAACAGCGACGGCGCGCAGATCGTGACGTCGTACGAAGGCGAGATCTTCATCCGCGCCTCGAAGGACAAGAATGCGGCCATCACGGCCCGCCTGCAGTCGCCGCTCGGCGCGATCCTCCTCGTGAAGGACGGCGAGGAAGTCGCGAAGGAGCAGGTGCTCTTCACGTGGGACCCGTACACCAACCCGATCATCAGCGACGTCGCCGGCGAAGTGCGTTTCGTCGACCTCGTCGAGGAAGAGTCGGTGTCCGAGGAGCTCGACGAACTGACGGGCCTCCGTCAGCGCGTCGTGATCGAAGACCGCGAGAAGAAGCTCCACCCGCACATCGAGATCTGGAGCACGAAGGCGGGCAAGGAGAAGCGCGTGCGCGACTTCGTGATCCCGGTGGGCGCGCAGCTCATCGTGGAGAACGGCGACGAGATCCACGCCGGCACGATCCTCGCGAAGATCTCGCGCGAAGCGTACAAGACCCGCGACATCACGGGCGGTCTCCCGCGCGTGGCCGAACTCTTCGAAGCGCGCCGTCCGAAGGACCCGGCGACGATCTCCGAAGTCGACGGCATCGTGCGGTTCGGCGAGATCAAGCGCGGCAAGCGCGAGATCTTCGTCGCGCCGAGCAAGGCGGACGGCACGGTCGACGAGCAGACCGAAGCGCACCTGTACGAAGTCGCCTCGGGCAAGCATCTCCGGGTGCACGAGGGCGACCGCGTGCGCGCCGGTGACCGACTGAGCGAAGGGCCGGTGAACCCGCACGACATCCTGCGGATCAAGGGCCCGCGCGCCGTGCAGGAATACCTCCTCAACGAAGTGCAGGAGGTGTACCGCCTGCAGGGCGTGAAGATCAACGACAAGCACATCGGCGTGATCGTGCGCCAGATGCTCCAGAAGGTGCGCGTCATGGACTCGGGCGAGACCGAGTTCCTCGAAGGGGAGAACGTCGACAAGGCGGTCTTCCGCGACGCGAACGATCGCGCCAAGAAGAAGAAGAGCAAGCCCGCGCAGAGCGAGCCGCTCCTCCTCGGCATCACCAAGGCGTCGCTCACCACGCAGTCGTTCATCTCGGCGGCGAGCTTCCAGGAGACGACGCGCGTGCTCACCGATGCCGCGATCCGCGGAGCCAAGGACAACCTCCTCGGCCTCAAGGAGAACATCATCATCGGCCACCTCATCCCGGCCGGCACGGGCATGTACCGGTACCAGGAAGTGGACATGGACATCGCGCCGCCGCCGATGCCGGAGCCGTTGTTCGGCGCCGAGCCGGTCGGCACCGCCGGCCTGGTCGGCACGCCGCTCGCCGAGGCCGCGTCGCCGTTCGCGCCGCTCCCCGACGAGGACTAGAACGCCCCTGCTTCACACGAGCGCCCCGCACGGAACTCCGTGCGGGGCGCTCGTGCGTTCGGCCCGTCGCATTCGCGCGGTCGGGGTTCCGTCCCGCGCTCGGCGCGCACGCCCCACCGCTTCGCCGGGCCTGTGGCTTACACGCTGCGAGCCTCGCGCTGCGCGCGCGTCTCTTGCTACGCCACGGGCCCTGCGGCGCGGCGCGGCGTGCTCGCCGG
>Ga0265314_10003493_pt1 | contig 15176 bp, 13 predicted proteins | sample 4126metaG_FD_203106 | JGI IMG/M metagenome (GOLD analysis project Ga0265314, IMG submission 203106) | Rhizosphere microbial communities from Carex aquatilis grown in University of Washington, Seatle, WA, United States - 4-1-26 metaG | ecosystem: Host-associated > Plants > Roots > Rhizosphere >... | reverse complement strand
GTCTATCGCCCGTCGCCGGCGCCGGTGACGGCCGACATTTCCGGCGTGCTGGCCAATCTCGCCGAGATGGGGCGGCGCACCGCGGTCAAGCTCTTGTCGTTCGACTATGTAGCGGCGGAGGGGACGTTGGCGCAGACGCTCGGTGTCGCGCCCGACCAGCTCTTGCAACGCTCGGTGCGCGTGCGTTCGGTTGACGGCGTGCCGTTCTCCTACCTCACCACTCACGTGCCCGAGAGCATCTCGGTGACTTTCACCAAGCAGGAACTCGGCTCGCGCCCGCTCTTGGAATTGCTCGAGCGCGCCGGCGTGAAAGTGGAATCCGCCCGCCAGCGGATCAGCGCGGGGCTTGCTTCGCCCGATGTGGCCGAAGCGCTCGACGTGCGCACCGGCTCGCCGGTGCTCGAACTCATCCGCGTATCCTTCGACCAGCTCGGCCGCGGCGTCGAGCATCTGCATGCGCTCTACCGGCCGGATCGTTACGCCTTCGAAATCGATCTGATGCGCTCGGGCGCTGCCGACACCAAAGCCTGGTCGCCGGTGGTGCGCGGGAAGGGCAAAGCGAAGACGAAGCTACCGAATACGGTTGAGTTGAACAGGACGGACAAACGACTGCGTTTGACGCCATCACGCCAGAGGGAGACGAAAAACCATGTCAGATCGTAAATCGCCATTCACGCGCCGCAGATTTCTCGCGAGTTCAGCTCTCGTCGGTGCGGCGAGCTTCGCCATGCCGTCGATTCTGCGCGCGCAGGGAGCCGGGGTGAAGCTCGGTATCCTGCATCCGGTCAGCGGCGCGCTTTCGTATTCCGGCACGCAAGGCAGGCTCGGCGCCACGCTGGCGATCGAGGAGATCAACGCGGCCGGTGGCATCAAGGGTCTCGGCAAGATCGATCCGTTGCTGGGCGACGCGCTGTCGACGCCGGAAGGCGGCACGGCCGAAGTCGAGAAGATGAATTCGGCCGGCGTCGCGGCCATCGTCGGTGGCTATGCGTCAGCGGTCTGCCTCGCGGTCAGCCAAGCGGCGGCGCGCTACGATCTGCCTTACCTCGTCGACGTCGGCGTAGCGGACTCTATTGTGACCCGCAGCCTCAAGAACACCTTCCGCTTCGGTCCCGGTTTCGGCGTCATTGCCAAGACTGCGCTCGATAACCTTGCCGCCATCAACGATGCGGCCGGCAAGCCGGCCAAGACCGTGATGATCGTGCATGAGGATTCGCTGTTCGGCTCCGGTCTCGCCAAGCTGTTGAACGCACAGTTGCCGGCACACGGCTTTGAAATCCTCGAGACGATCCCGCACCCGACGCCGACGCGCGATTTCAACAACGTCGTGCTCAAGATCAAGGCGCAGAATCCGGACCTCGTCATTCCGGCCGACTACTACAATGAATACGTCCTGCTCGCGCGCACCATGCTGCAGCAGAAGGTGAAGCCGAAGGGTATCTACTCGGTGCTCGGCGGCGCCGCGTCATCCTACAAGTTCGTCAAGGAATTCCCGGACGCCGCCAAATATATCATGGACTGCAATCACTGGTTCGATCCGAAGAACCCGAAGGCGCTGGCGCTGAAGAAGAAGGTCGAAGACCAGGGCCAGTTCTATACCTACGAAGTCTACATGAACTACAGCTGCGTCATGCTCGTTGCCGACGCACTCGCGCGCGCCGGTTCCACCGATCGCGCCAAGCTGACGGCAGCGTTGGAAGGTTCGACCTTCTCCGGCCACGTCATGCCCTATGGCCCGACAAAATTCGTCAACGGTCAGAACCAAGGCGCCGCGCCGGTCAATACGCAGGTGCTCGATAACGACATCAAGGTCGTGCTGCCGGCGAACTTTGCGCAGGCCAAGCCTGTGTTCCCGATGCCGGCCTGAACGATCCAAAACTCGTGCGGTCGCGGGCGGCGTTGTGCCCGCGATCGCCCTTGTCGCATAGGTGCGTAAACCATTGTTCTCGCCCATCATCCTGATCACCGCGATCCTCAACGGTCTGCTGACCGGGGCGGTCTATGCGTTGGTCGCGCTTGGTCTGACGCTGATCTACGGAGTGCTGCACATCATCAATTTCGCGCACGGCGCGCTGTTGAGTGCGGCGCTGTTCGCGGCTTTCTTCGCCTTTCATCTCCTCGGGCTCGATCCTTATCTCGCCGCGCTGCTGCTCGCTCCGATATTTTTCGCCTTCGGCTATGCGCTGCAGCGCCTGGTCATCGGCCCCGCTTCGCATGGCGATGACCGCAACATGCTGTTGGTCACGCTCGGCCTCTCGGTGGTGATCGAGAACGGGCTGCTTTACGCCTTTCGCGCCGACACCCGTACCATCGATCTGCCTTATGCGTTTCAGACCATCGACCTCGGCTTTACTTTCCTGCCGATCCCGCGGCTGATCGGGTTCTGCGTGGTGTTCGCGGTCGCGCTTGTCTTATGGGCGATCATGCGCAGGACCGACGTCGGCAAGGCGATCCGCGCGGTGGCTAAGGAGAAGCTCGGCGCCCAGCTTGCCGGCATCGATGTGGCGCATATTTATGCGATCACCTTCGGCCTCGGCACAGCGTGCGTTGCAGTGGCCGCCTGCCTGCTGATTCCGACCTTCTACGTCAATCCGACTGTCGGCGAGGCCTTTGTGCTGATCGCCTTCACCATCGTGGTGCTCGGCGGCATGGGCTCGGTGCCCGGCGCGCTGGTCGGCGGGTTGCTGATCGGTGTGGTTGAGAGTCTGTCCGGCCTGTTCCTTGGCGAGTCGCTCGGCCAGATCGGCATCTTCCTGATCTTCATCGCGGTCTTGCTGGTGCGGCCGACCGGCCTGTTCGGAGCCAAGGCATGAGGGGGCTCGCGCCGATCGCTGTCGTGGTGGCCGTGCTGGCGGCGGTGCCGCTGGTCGTGCAGTCCAACACGACGCTCAATTTCCTGGTGGTGACGCTGCTGATCGCGTTGGCCGGGCAGGGCTGGAACATCCTTGGCGGCTATGGCGGACAGTATTCGTTCGGCCACGCCGCCTTTTTCGGCACCGGCGCCTATGCCACCGCCATCCTGCAGGTGCGCTACGGGATGAATGCGTGGCTCGCCTTCGGCGCGGGGATCGTTCTGGGTGCAGCCGTTGGCGCTGTCATCGGGGCGTGGACTTTTCGCGCGGGGATCAAGGGCTCTTACTTCGCGCTGGTCTCGTTGGCCTTCGCGGAGGTGTTGCGCATCCTCGCCAGTGTCGCGCCGATCACCGGCGCCGGCGTCGGAACGCTGGTCAAGCTCGATTTGCGCGTCGAGGCGCTGCAGTTCGAAAGCCGCGCCGTCTTCTATTGGGTCATCCTGGCGTTGGTCGCCATATCGCTCTTGGTGGCGCAGCGACTTGAGCGCACACGCTTCGGCACCTGGCTGATCGCGGTGCGCGAGAACGAGGACGCCGCCAAGGCGCTCGGCGTCAATGCCACTCAGGTCAAGCTCGGGGCCATGGTGATCTCCGCCGCGATCACCGCGGCGGCGGGCTGCTTCTACACGCAGTATTTCCTGTTCGTCGATTCCGGCATCGCCTTTGGTACGCGCATGTCGATCGAGGCCTTGCTGACGCCGATCATCGGCGGCGCCGGTACCGTTTTCGGGCCGCTGCTTGGTGCGCTCGTCGTGCAGGCGCTGGGTGAGGGTGCCAAGCTGGTGGCCGGCGATGCGCCCGGCCTCAGTCTTATCGTCTACGGCTGTGTGCTCATCCTGGTCATTGCCTTTGCGCCGCGCGGTCTGATCGGCCTGATCGACACCGCCCGCCGGCGCGTCACGCCGCCTGCCAAGCGCGAGGCCACGCATGGCTGAACCCCTGTTGTCGGTCGACCGGGTATCCTGTCGCTTCGGCGGCTTGCTCGCGGTGAATGCCGCCTCGTTCACCGTCGCGGCCGGCCGGATTACCGGACTGATCGGACCGAACGGAGCCGGCAAGACCACGTTGTTTGCCATCATCTCCGGCTTCCAGCGGCCGAGCAGCGGCACCGTTCGTTACCGGGGTGAGATCGTCACGGGTCTGCCGCCTTATGAGCTGGCGCGGCGCGGCATCGCGCGCACGTTCCAGATTGTGCAGCCTTTCACCGGTCTGTCGGTACTTGAGAACATCCTGGTCGGCGCGCACTTGCGGCATCGGACGCGCAGCGACGCGCTCGCCGCAGCCGATCTTGTCGGACGCGAAGTCGGCCTGGCCGACCTGCTCGACCGTCCGGCCGACACACTCACCGTCGCCGGCCGCAAGCGCCTTGAGCTCGCGCGCGCGCTCGCCACCGAGCCGCAGCTCCTGTTGCTCGACGAGGTGCTGGCCGGGCTGAACCCGACGGAGATCCACGAGATCGCGCCGATCATTCGCCGCCTGTGCGAGCGCGGCATCAGTATTCTGATGATCGAGCACGTCATGCAGGCGGTGATGAGCCTGTCGCAGCACGTATTCGTGCTGGCGGAAGGTTGCATCATTGCCGAGGGCACCCCGGCGCAAGTCGCCGCCGATCGCACCGTGGTCGAGGCCTATCTCGGGCATGGCGCGGCCAAGAAGCTGGGGGTCGCGCTTGGCTGACGACCTCCTCAGCGTGCAAGGCCTGCACGCCGGCTACGGTGAAACCGAGGTGCTGCGTGGCATCGACCTCGTCGTCAGCCCGGGAGAGATCGTGGCCGTGCTCGGCTCCAATGGAGTCGGCAAGTCGACGCTCAATCGGACGCTGTCCGGCGTCGTGCGCGCGCGCGCCGGCGCGATCCAATTCGAGGGCGCCGCGATCGAGCATGAGGGGCCGCCGGCAATCGTGGCGCGCGGGCTGATCCATGTGCCGGAAGGCCGCCGCATCTTCCCCAACATGACCGTGAGCGAGAACCTCGATCTCGGAAGCTACCGACGCGCTCGCGTGCGACGGCAGCAGAACCGCGAGCGGGTGTTCGGCATGTTCCCGCGTTTGCGCGAGCGCACCACGCAATATGCCGGCACGCTGTCCGGCGGGGAACAGCAGATGCTGGCCATCGGGCGCGGGCTGATGGCGGAGCCGAAATTGCTCATCTTGGACGAGCCGTCGCTCGGGCTGTCGCCCTTGCTGGTCGAGGAACTGTTTGCGTTCATCGCGCGCATCCGCGCCGATGGCGTCGCCATCCTGCTGGTCGAGCAGAACGTGGTGCAGAGCCTGGAGGTCGCCGACCGCGCCTACATCCTCGCCGACGGCGCCTTCGTGATGTCCGGCGCCGCCGCGACCATTGCCAACGATCCCGAACTCAAACGTGCCTATCTGGGACTCTGAAGCATGACTGAAAACACCTTGCGCAACCGTCTCGCGCGCCCGCCGATCGTGATTGCGCCGGGCGTCTACGATCCGCTGACAGCGCTGATCGCCGAAAAGGCCGGCTTCGAAACGCTCTATGTCTCGGGCGCCGCTATAGCCTATACGCGCCTGGGGAGGCCGGACATCGGGTTGGTCAGCCTGAGCGAGGTAGTCGAGACCGTAGCGCTGATCCGCGATCGTGCCAGCGCGCACCTCATCGTCGATGCCGATACCGGCTACGGCAATGCGCTTAATGTCGAACGCACGGTGCGGCTGTTGGAGCGTGCCGGCGCCAACGCCATCCAGCTCGAAGACCAGAATTTCCCCAAGCGCTGCGGTCATCTCGACGACAAGGTGTTGATCCCGGCGGCGGAGATGGTCGGCAAGATCAAGGCAGCGCTCGATGCGCGGGCTTCGCGCGAGACGTTGATCGTCGCGCGCACTGACGCGGTGGCTGTCGAGGGCTTCGATCGCGCTCTTGTGCGCGCGGCCATGTATCGCGACGCCGGCGCCGACGTGCTGTTCGTCGAGGCCCCGCGCCAGCGCGAGGAGCTTGCGCGTATCGCCAGCCACGTGGGCAAACAGCTGCCTCTGATGGCCAACATGGTCGAGGGCGGCAAGACGCCGATGCTGTCGGCGCCGGAACTCGAAGCGCTCGGTTTCTCGCTGGTCATTTTCCCCGGGGGCATCGTGCGCGCCTTGGCGCGCGCGGCGAGCGAATTCTACGCTTCGCTGGCCGCTCATGGCACCTCCGAGCCGTTCCTCGATCGGATGTATGACTTCAACGCGCTGAACGATGTCATCGGCACGCCTGCGTTGATCGCGCGCGGCAAACAGTACGAAGCGGCGGTCGTGCCCACGAGCAAGAATGACAACCGCACGTGACGCAGGAGCACCGGACGCAAAGACGAAGCGGCCGCGAGAGTAAGCAAAGGAATGTCTGCCATGGATAAGCTTTTCGATACCATCATCAAGAATGCCCGCGTGGTTCGACCGAATAAGACCTCGGTCGATTGCCTCGATATTGCGATCAAAGACGGAAAGATCGCGCAAGTGAGGCCGGACATTCAAACCGAGCTCGCGAGCCAAGTCTTCGATGCCAAGAATCGTCTCGCGTTCCCGGGCTGCGTCGATGCGCATATGCATATCGGCATCTATGCGCCGCTCGCCCAGGACGCAGTTTCCGAAAGCAAGGCCGCGGCCATGGGCGGCGTCACCTCGAGCCTGAATTACCTGCGCACAGGCCACTATTACCTCAATCGCGGCGGCCCCTACCGCGATTTCATGCCGGAAGTGTACAGACAGTCGGAGGGACGATTTTGGGTCGATTACGGCTTTCATCTTGCACCGATCGAATCGAGCCACATCGATGAAATGGAGTATCTGGTCACCGATCACGGAGTGACCTCGTTCAAGATCTTCATGTTCTACGGCGGCTATGGGCTGCACGGCGCCTCGTCGCAGCAGAACGATTTTCTGATGATCGGCCCCGACGAACGTTACGACATCGCGCATTTCGAGTTCATCATGCGCTCGGCGCAGCGCTTGATGGAGAAATATCCCGATAAGGCCGCCAACATCAGCGTCAGCCTGCATTGCGAGCTCGCGGAAATTCTCACCGCCTACACGAAGATCGTGGAGCGCGAGGGCAAGCTGACCGGCCTGCATGCTTACAGTGCCGCGCGCCCGCCGCATTCCGAGGGTCTTGCCATCTGGATCGCGTCGTATCTGGCCAATGAAACCAATTGCGTCAACATCAACCTGCTGCACCTGAGTTCGCGCAAGGCGATCGATGCCGCGTGGACCATGCAGCAGGTGTTTCCGCACATCGCTTTCCGCCGCGAGGTGACGGTCGGCCACCTTCTGCTGGATACCGATTGCGAGTGCGCGGTGCATGCCAAGGTCAACCCGCCGATCCGTCCACGCGCGGACGTCGAAGCCCTGTGGCAGGCCGTACTCGATCGCAAGATCGACTGGATCGTCAGCGATCATGCTTGCTGTTCCGCCGAGCAGAAATGGTCGAAAGACGATCCAACCAATATTTGGCTGGCCAAATCGGGATTTGGCGGCACCGAATATCTCCTCTCTGGCGTTTTGAGCGAGGGCAGCAAGCGCGGCATGTCATACAATCACATGGCCGAGCTCTTGAGCTGGAAGCCGGCACAACGTTTCGGCCTGGCGAGCAAAGGCGATATCGCTCCGGGCTATGACGCGGATATCGCGATCGTCGACCCGCACGAGAGTTTCGTGGTGCGCGCGGCCGAATCCCAATCCGTGCAAGGCTACTCGCCGTTCGAAGGGGCCGAGCTCAGCGGCCGCGTGAAGAGCACGTTTCTGCGCGGTGCTCTTGTTTATGATGGCGGGAACATCGTCGGGCCGGCGCGCGGCAAATATTTGCGGAGGCCGCAAGGCGCGCGTGTGTGATGCATTCGTTTAAGTGTCCGCCGATACGCGGCAGCGGGGCGTGATGGGTAGGATCGCCGCCGCAGCGCACGAAAAGATCGATACGCAGGTGCCGCTCCTGATCGTTGGCGCCGGCGCGGCCGGACTGTGTGCGGCTTTGGCGGGGAAGGAGGCCGGCGTCGAGCCGGTCGTCATCGAGCGCGACGCCGTACCGTCGGGATCGACGGCCTTGTCAGCGGGATTGATTCCGGCTGCGGGCACACGCTTTCAGCGCGCCAAAGGCATCGAGGATGGTCCGCAACTCTTTGCGGCCGATATTCAACGTAAAGCCAAAGGGAATAACGATGCTGTTGTTGTCGACGCGGTCGCGCAGGGAGCCGCGCCGCTGATCGAATGGCTGGCGGACCGACACGGCTTTCCGTTCGAGGTGATCGAAAATTTCAACTACCCAGGCCATTCGGCCATGCGGATGCACGGCCTGCCGACGCGCACCGGGCTGGAACTGATCAACCGTCTGCGGGCGGCGGCTGAGGGCAACGACATTACTATCCTGACTGGGGCCATCGCCGACCGGCTCTTGGTCGATGAGACTAGCCGGATCCGCGGCGTGGAAGTGGTCCGCCACGACGGCGCGCGCGAAACGATCGGCTGTCGGGCCTTGATTCTCGCGTGCAACGGCTATGGCGGGAATCCGACTCTCGTCCGCGAGCTGATCCCTGAGATGGCCGACGCGCTGTATTTCGGTCATCCGGGAAACCAGGGCGATGCCGTTACCTGGGGCCGGGCGCTCGGCGCGCAACTGAATCAGCTTGGCGCCTATCAGGGGCACGGGTCGGTCGCGACACCGCATAACATCCTGATCACCTGGGCGGTGATCATGCAGGGTGGAATTCAGGTCAACACTGAAGGTCGACGCTTTTGCGACGAGTCGCGTGGCTATTCCGAACAGGCGGCCGACGTATTGCGTCAGCCGAACGCAATAGCGTGGGACGTGTTCGACGCCCGCATCGCTGCGATTGCCCGTCAATTTGAGGAATTCCGCAACGCCGAGCAGGGCGGCGCCGTTTTAGTCGCGGACCGTATCGAAGAACTTGCCACGCTGATGCGGGTGCCGGGCGCGGCCTTTGTGTCGGAGTGGAACGAGGTGGAAGATTTTAAGGCACGGGGCGCACAGGACCGCTTCGGTCGAACGTTTGCACCCGCGCAGCGGTGCGTTGCTCCGTTTCATGCGGTCAAAGTGACCGGCGCGTTGTTTCATACGCAGGGTGGACTAGCGATCGATAATGTGGGCCGTGTGCGGCGTCAGGATGGCACGTTATTTCCCAATCTGTTTGCGGCTGGCGGCGCCGCCGCCGGCGTGTCCGGAACGACTGCTGCAGGCTACCTCTCGGGAAATGGCTTATTGACCGCGACTGTGCTCGGGCGCGCCGCCGGGCAGGCGGCCGCCCGCATCGCGCTTGTTCACTTCGTCCCGTAGGCGCGGTCGCCGGCATCGCCTAATCCCGGAACGATGAAGCCTTGCGCGTCAAGAGACTCGTCGATCGCCGCGGTCCAGATTGGCACGTCGGGATGCAAGGCGCGCATGTGCTCGATGCCCTGCCGAGCGCCTACGAGGCAAACCAGCCGGATGTCCTTGGCGCCGTGCTCTTTCAATCGGTCGGCGGCGGCGACCGCGGTGTTGGCCGTCGCCAGCACCGGCACCACCAAGATGACGAGGCGTTCGGCGAGATCGGACGGCGCCTTGAAGAAATATTCAACCGCGGTGAACGTCTCCGGTTCGCGGTACAGGCCGATGTGCGCGACGCGTGCGGTCGGAACGAGTTCGAGCATGCCTTCGACGAAGGTGACGCCGGCGCGCAGGATCGGCGCAAACACCAGCTTCTTGCCGGCGATCTGCGCCGAATGCATGCGCGCCATCGGCGTCTCGATTTCTACCTCGGTCAGCGGCAGGTCGCGCGTGACCTCGTAGCAGAGCAGCATACCCAGCTCGCTCAACAACTCGCGAAACGACTTGGTCGACAGCGTCTTGTCGCGAATGAGCGTGAGCTTGTGCTGCACGAGGGGATGGTCGACGACGGTTACGCTCTTCATGGTTTAACTCCTTTAGCGTCGCATCGCGCTCAAAAGACGGTGCCGTCGCTCGCCACCAGGATGGGCGGCGCGCCGTCGGGCCGCAACTCGCGCGCGATGGCGCGGCCCGCCGCCCAGGTTCCGCCTTCGAGGATTTTTGCCAGCGGCAGCTCGACGGCATTCATGTGCAACTGACCGCGAATGATTTCGGCGAGGCGGTCGAGCAGAGCGACCGTCAGCGCGCGCCATTCGACGACCAGCGGCGAACCAACATCGTGCTGCTGGCTCGCCCGCTGCGGCTCGCGCAGAACGAGCACGCCCGCGTCGACGAACAGCCCGCCGTTGCGGTATTCGGCCAGACCAGTAAGGCCGTCGATATTGGTGACCGTGAAAGCGGCGCCTTGCAGCGGCTCGATCAGGGAATAAGCCAGCCATTGCGACAATTTATGCAGCGGCACCAGGCCGCTGGTGGCGTCGGACGTCGTCATCGCCGCGTGCCGCCAGCAGTCGCCCAGCGGCACGCCGCCGAGCGAGAGCCGCGACGGCCAGATCGGCCCGAGCAGATGCAGCAGCTCCGACAAAATGCTCGGCGCCGCGATGACGCGGTCTTTGGCGAGCGACGCCAGGCGATCAAACAGGCCGCCCGGCCGCGGACTATCGTTGCGCGCAAAAACGGCGCGGTTGCCTTCAACCAGCGCGCCGAGCGCGCGCAACAGCGCGGCACGGCCTTCGAGGCCGACGAGCGGGTTGTCGGCACCGACCTGAAAGCCGTCGGCAAGATGCGCCGCGCTTAACCGCGACAGTGCGACTGCATCGACGCGCAGCGGATCGCCCGTCGTTGCGGAAAATGCGCCGCGCGCGAACATGTCGAGGCTGGCGAGAGCCAAGCCTTCCGAACGTCCGATGCGCTTGCCCGTGACCTTGTCCGTGTAGTTCCATTGCGCGCCGGCGCCGGCATCGAGAAAGACGCTGACGATGGCGAGGTCGAAGGCGGCCCTGGCACGCGACGCTTCGTCTTTCCAAGCGGCGGCTTTGGCAATCTCGGCGAAACGATCGACGCCATCGACGACAAAATGGCGCCAACGCGAATGGAACGGGATATCGAGCGCCGGATAGGCGTTGCGCGTGATCGCGATGACGCGTTCGGCCGTTGCATCGAGCTTCGAAAGGTCGACGCGGAATTCCGAGAGCTTGTCGTTGAGGGCCAAGGCGAGCATGCGTTGCGCGCGCGTGCGAACCGCCTCTGCGCTCAAAAGAGAAATTGCCGCCGCCGCCTCGGAATTCATGGAAATCACCCGGCCGCCGGCTCAATATTTATCGAGCGGACGCCCGACGGAATCGGTCAGGTCTTGCGGCTTGGGAGCTTCCGGCGAGTAGTAACCGGCGGCCTTCTTGGCGGCGATCTCGACGTGGGCGTCGGCCGGCACGAGTTCGTCGGGGATCGGGACGCGTTCGACGATCTGCACGCCTTGCTGCACGAGCGCGTCGTGTTTCATGTCGCTCATCGACACGAAGCGGTCGATGCGTCGCAAGCCGAGCCAATGGATCACGTCGGGCATCAACTGCTGGAAACGGGCGTCCTGCACGCCGGCCACGCATTCGGTGCGTTCGAAGTAGGCCGCGGCGGCGTCGCCGCCTTCCTGGCGTTTGCGCGCGTTGTAGACCAGGAACTTGGTGACTTCGCCGAGCGCACGGCCTTCCTTGCGATTGTACACGATGATGCCAAGGCCGCCTTCCTGGCCGGCGCGGGCGCATTCCTCGATGCCATGGATCAAATAAGGCCGGCAGGTGCAGATGTCGGAGCCGAAGACGTCCGAGCCGTTGCATTCGTCGTGCACGCGGCAGGTGATTTTTGTTTTTGGATCGGGGAGCTTGGTGACGTCGCCGAACAGGTACACCGTGGTGCCGCCGATCGGCGGCAGGAACACTTGCAGGTCGGGTCGCGTCACCAGTTCGGGAAACATGCCGGCGGTCTGCTCGAACAAAGTGCGCCGCAGGTTGGTTTCCGTCGTGCCGAAGCGCTCGGCAATTCCGGGCAGATACCAGACCGGATCGATGGCGATCTTAACGACGCCGACGCTGCCGTTGGCGTGCACCAGGTCGTTGTCGACTTTCAGGCGTCCGGCGGCGATCGCGTTCTGCAGCTCGTGCAGGTCGAGCCGTGCCTTGGTGATCGCGATACTCGGGCGGATATCGACGCCTTCGGCGATTTCCGGCTTGAAGCTGTCGGCGGCGAGATGGCCCCAAGGATCGAGCGAAACGATACGCGTCGGATCGGCCCATTGCGCGAAGGGACCGATCGTTGCCGCCGGATACGTATTGGTGAGATCGGGCCGGCGGATTGGATCCAGCGCGCCCGCGGATACAGCCAGCGCGCGGTAAAGCGCATAGGAGCCACCGTGACTGCCGATGACATTGCGGTCTCCCGGCCGCGATACCGTGCCGATAATGGGTCCGCGTTCGCGTGCCGAAGGCGCGCCCCAATGAATGGGAAAGCGCGGCTTTCCACCCGGCACCGGATGCGACGTGAGACGAATATGATCGGGTCTGTTCGAACGGGTCATTTGCAATGCCAAAACGTCGAGTGCCAAAACGCCGATGGCCCGCCAGGACGACGGGCCACATTTCCAATTCTACGATATGACTTGCAAAGGTTAGGTGAACACCTCTGCCCTTTGCAAGACTCAATATAGCAAGCTTCGCGCGACATTCAAACATCCCCGTGGCATGACAGCCATCACGTTTTGCGAACGACGCTGCTGCTGGCGTTTTTTGAGGCAGACATTGCTTGCAGCCTGCGCGTGACGCGTTCGGCAAAGATCGCCGTAGCGACGGGAAGATTGCGGTCGCGCAGGCGGCCAAACACGAGATTAGCGTTCGGCACGTCGCGGCCGTCGATTTCGCGCGAAACCAGGCCGAGTTTGTTGCTTTGCGGCATGGTTCCGATGCGAATTTGAAACGATATCAGTCCGGCGTGGCTCACCAGCCCGCGCAGCATCTCGAACGAATTGGATTCGGCGGCAATATTGAATTCGAGCCCGGTGCGCGCCGACACTTCCTCAAGCAATTGCCGACCGCCGATCGAGCGTTCGGGCAGCGCGACGGGATAGGCGGCACAGTCGCGCAGGCGCAATTTCTGCTTCGACGCCAGCGGATGATCTTTCGGCAAGAGCACGACGAGCTGCTGTTCGAGCGTCATCAGAGGCTGGAAATTCGGGAGATAAGGCGGCCGGAACACCAGCACCAGGTCGACTTCATAGGCGGCCAGTGCCGACATGGCGTGCTCGTGGTCGACAATCTTGACCTCGAAGGCAACCATCGGATGGAGCTTGCGGAATTCGCTGATCGCGCGCGGGAGGAAATCGAGCGCCAGCGCCTGGCTGCAGGCGATCCGCACAGTGCCGCGGCGCAGACCCTTGAGGTCCTCGATCTGCGATTTCATCCGCTCGACGTCACCGGTCTGCTTGCGCAGGTAGTGAACGAAAACTTCGCCGGCCGCGGTCAGCCGTACCCCGCGCGGAAGGCGCTCGAACAGCGTGGTTCCGAGCTCGCCTTCGAGGTCGGCGATTCTGCGGTTCACGGCGGAGGCCGTGACATTGAGGCGCACCGCCGCTTTGCGGATCGAGCGGGACCGCGCCACTTCGTCGACGTATTCCAAAATCCGTAGATGTTTCATGGCGTTGCGGCCGGTTTCGAGTGATGCCTTTTCGGCACCAGTCTAGCAAAAAAACGGCGGCAGAAGGCAACACTCGGCTGGTCTAGGCTTTGTGCGGCATCACACTTGCATGAACGCAAAAGCATGGTTCTTGCCCGCGAAACCGCTCAACCGTTGCTGGAACCGATGTTCGACAGCCGTCGTCCAAATTTTCCGACAGGAGTGCGCCTATGACTTCGACCGTCCGTTTCCTCACGATCGCGCTCATCGCGGCGATCGGGCTCGCCGTTCCGCTCGCCGTCACGCCGGCGGCGGCGCAGACCAAGCTCAAGATGGTACTGAACTGGAAATATCAGGGCCCGCAGGGCTGGTTCTTCCTCGCCGACGATCGCGGCTACTTCAAAGCCGCGGGGCTCGAGGTGACGATGGACCAGGGCAACGGGTCCGGCGCGCCCATTCCGCTGGTGGCGAGCGGCAGTTATGACGTCGGCTTCGGCGACATCAACGCGCTCATTCAGTTCGCCGCGACCAAGCCGGAGGAGGCGCCGCTCGCGGTCTACGTGATGTACAATCGGCCGCCGTTCACCATCGCGGTCCGCTCCGACAGCGGCATCAAGACGCCGAAGGATCTGGAAGGCAAGAAACTCGGCGGCGCCGCGGGCGACGGCGCGCTCAAGCTGTTCCCGGCCTTCTGCAAAGCCGCCAAGATCGACTGCTCGAAAATCGAAGTCACCAACATGCAGCCGAGCCTGCGCGAGCAGATGTTGATGAGCAAACAGGTCGACGGCGTGTTCGGTTACGTCAATACCATCCGCTTCAGCGCCAAGCTCATGGGAGTCGATCCGGACAAGCAGATCAGCTGGATCAATTACGGCGACTACGGCATGGACCTCTACTCCAACGCCATCATCGTCTCCAAGAAGCTGGCCAAGGAAAATCCCGCGGCGGTCAAAGGACTGGTCGCGGCCATTAATCACGGCCTGGAAGACGCGCTGAAGGATCCCGATGCGGCGATCGCCGCCGTGGCCAAGCGCGAACCGCTCATCAAGCCTGTGGTCGAACGCGAGCGGTTCGACGCAACGCTAAAGGATGAAATGAACCATCCCGAAATCGCCAAGCTCGGTCTCGGCAATGTCGACGAAGCGCGCCTCAAGAAATCGATCGAAATTCTCGTCGAGGCCAATAACCTGCCGCGTACGCCGGCGGTCAGCGAAATCTACTCGTCGGCCTTCATGCCGCCGAAGGCGGACCTGCCCAAGAAGCTGTTCTAGCGGGGGACCGCGGAGCCGCTCCTCGTGGGGGAGGAGCGGCTCCGCTGAGGCTATACCGGTCGCAAACGGGGCAGGGCGATGGAGTTGCATCTCGGGGGGCGCGTCGCGGTGATCACCGGCCCGGCCAAGGGCATGGGCGCGGCGATTACCAAGGCCTTCGCTGCCGAGGGCGCGCGGCTTTCCCTCATCGGCCGCGACGTTGCCGCGATCGAACCGGTTGCCGCCGAAGTCAAAAGCGCCGGGGCGCAGACAATCGTCGTGCCCTGCGACCTGACCGATCCTGCGCAGTGCGAGCGGGCGGCCGCGAAAACCACGGAGGCATTCGGCCGCATCGATATCCTCGTCAATGTCGCCGGCGGATCGGGGCCGGTGGGCAAGACCGGTGTGGAGACGACGCCGGACGAGTTCGATGACATCATCAAGCTCAATATGAACGGCTGCTTCCACACCATGCGCAGCGTATTGCCAACCATGATCGCCCAGCGCTACGGCAAGATCGTCAATGTCGGCGGTACTTTCGG